>Ga0335071_10004254_pt1 | contig 14937 bp, 11 predicted proteins | sample Lox_Sample_15_FD_206724 | JGI IMG/M metagenome (GOLD analysis project Ga0335071, IMG submission 206724) | Soil microbial communities from Loxahatchee National Wildlife Refuge, Florida, United States - Lox_Sample_1.5 | ecosystem: Environmental > Terrestrial > Soil > Wetlands | place: USA... | reverse complement strand
CAGGAGCAGGTGCGCAGCTTGCAGAGCGCGGTGGATACCAAGGTCGCCGCGCTGCAGACGCTGGTTTCGCAGACTCTGGACAGCGTCAACAAGACCAATACTGCAATGGCGGTGATGGACAACAAGTTCAGCGATGCAATCAAACAGCAACAGCAGAGCCTGAATGGCCCCGTGGCCAACGTGGGCCAGAAGCTCGACCAGATGTCGGAGGACTTCCGCGCCGTTCGCGAGTCGGTTCTTGACATGAACACACGCATGGGCAAACTCGACGCGAAAATGGCTGATTTGCAGAATCTTGTGAATACGCTGCGCACGCCGCCGCCTCCGCCCCCATCAGTCACAACCACCACGCCCCAGGCCGACGGCAGCGCCGGACCCGCCGGCAGCTCGGCTCCGCCTCCTGGCGTCACTGCGGAAGCGACCTATACCAACGCCTTTCGCGACTATACCAGCGGCAAGTACGATCTCTCCCAGCAGGAGTTCACCGACTATCTGAAGTACTTTCCGGACACCCAATTCGCGCCCAATTCACAGTTCTACCTGGGCCAGATCTACTATCACAAGCAGGATTACCCGAGCGCGATTTCGGCCTTCGACGCGGTGCTGGAACATTACGCCAACAACAGCAAGACCGGCGAGTCGCAATATTGGAAGGCTGTGAGTATGATGGCGCTCGGCAAAAACGATTCCGCTGCGCGCGAATTTCGCGAAGTTTACTCACGGTATCAGGACACCGACCCTGATTTGGCCGCCAAGGCCAAGGCCCGCCTGAAAGACATGGGCCTCACCGTCGGCGCGGCGCCGGCCAAGAAACGCAGAGCCGCCCGTTAAGCGGTCAGCGGGGCCCGACCACCAGCCACTCGCCACCAACTACCAAGGCCCTGTGGTATTCTGTTCTCCTCCGCCGCGCACATGCCGCATCCCACTTCGCTTCCCCGGATCTGTATCGCGATGGGCTTCCCGGACGCGCAGAAGCTGCTGGAAAATGCCCGCCGCGAGGTAAACGCCGGAGAATCGTTCTTTGAATTCCGCCTGGATTATCTAACCGCGCCCGAACATGGCATCGCAGCCATCCGTAAATTTCTTATGGCCCATCCGGACTGCTCCCTTCTGGCCACCTGCCGCCGCCATCAGAATCAAGGCAAATTTAACGGCAGCGTAGAAGATCAGATCCGTATTCTCGACGCCGCGCTGGATGCGGGCGCGCGTGCGATCGACATAGAAATCGAGAGCGCCGAAAACGCCATTCCACGGCTGGATGCCCTGCGCGGCAAGGGACGGCTGCTGCTCTCCTATCACAATTACGACGGGACGCCTTCGCCGGAAGGGGTGCTGCGGCGCATGCTGCGTATCCAGGCCGATGGCTATAAGATCGTCACCACAGCGCGCAAGCCCTCCGACAACTTCCGGGTACTCGCGCTCACGAAATCCCACCCTCGCACTCCGCTGATCGTGCTCGCCATGGGCGAGACTGGCTTTCCCACTCGCGTTCTGGCCACGGCCTGGGGCGGAATGTTCACCTACGCCGCGCCGAATGCATCGGAAGGAACAGCGGCCGGCCAGGTGAGCGCGCGTGTGTTGCGGCACCTCTATCGCGTCGAGAAATTTTCGCGCGCCGCGAAAATCTACGGTGTCATCGCCGATCCGGTGCGGCATTCCATTTCGCCCGCCGTTCACAATCGCGCGTTCCAAGCCCAGCGCATGGACGCAGTGTACCTGCCATTCCTGGTGCAACCGGCGCAATTGAAGGACTTCTTCGTGCTGGCGGAGAAGCTGCCGCTGGCCGGCTTCAGCGTCACCATCCCGCACAAGCAAAAGGTGCTGCGGTACCTGGATGTTGTGGACCCGTTGGCGCGCCGCATCGGAGCCGTCAACACGGTGTGGAAAAAGGCCGGAAAATGGCGCGGCGCCAATACCGACGCCGACGCCGTCACGGTTCCGCTGGCACGCCAGCTGCGCCTTGCCAAATCCTCAGTTCTGGTTGTGGGTAATGGCGGGGCGGCTCGCAGCGCGGCTTACGCATTAGTCGACAGCGGAGCGAAGGTGACCATCGTCGGGCGCAACCCCGACCGCGTGCGATCGCTGGCGCGCGCGTGCGGAGCTGAGCCGTTGCAGCGCGAACAACTGAACGGCCGCCGCTTCGATGCTGTTGTACATGCCACGCCTCTGGGCATGCATCCTCACCCGGAGGGCTGCTTCTTTGCCGACGCCATTCCAGGGGACCTGGTCTTCGACATGGTCTACAATCCGCTCCAAACTACGCTGCTACGCCGTGCCTCCCAGCAAGGGCTAATCGTAATCTCCGGCGTGCAGATGTTCCTGGAGCAGGCCGCACGCCAGTTTGAAATCTGGACGGGAACGCCGGCGCCCCGCACCGTTATGGAGAAGGCCGCGCTGGAAGCGCTCACCCCGGCTTCTTAGGCGGCCGGCAAATAGGCGAAACTGAAAGAGTCATGACCAAGTTGACCCGCCGGCAGGCTGCCGCCGCGCTATCGATCCCGGTGATGGCCCTCGCGCAAGCGCCCCAGTCGCTCACGCCGTCGTTGCCGGCGAACTCGGAAGAAGAACTCAACGCGGCGCGGGCCGTCTTGCGCGACAACTCGGATCAGTTGGCCCGAGTCGCGCTTCCGATGTCGACGGAACCAGCGGTTCACTTTAAAGCCTAGAGACTCGCCATGGCCTCTATTTCCGACGACCTTTTCTTTGCGGGCATCGCGGAAATCAACGAGGGGCTTCGGAAAAAGGAGTTTTCGGCCGTCGAGTTGACACGGGCTTTCTGCGACCGCTTGGAACGCCTGGGTCCGCAGTACAACGCCGTGGCGCTGTCGTTGCGGAAAGACGCACTCAAGGCCGCTAAGGACGTCGACGGCGACATCAGCCGCGACCGGCAGCGAGGCCTGCTGCAGGGCGTACCGTTCGGCGCCAAGGATCTCTTGGCATACGCGAAGCATCCCACCACGTGGGGTGCAAAGCCCTATGCGGACCAGGTCTTCGACTCTTCGGCGACGACGCTCCAGAAACTGACCAAGACCGGTGGCATTCTAACGGCCAAACTAGCCATGGTCGAGCTGGCGGGTGGCCCCAGCTATCGCTACGCCCGGGCCTCGCTCACGGGCCCCGGGCTGAATCCCTGGGACACCACGCGCTGGTCGGGCGGTTCCTCCAGCGGCTCCGCGATCGCGGTTGCTGCGGGGCTGGTGACCTACGCGCTCGGGTCGGAAACCTCCGGCTCCATCCTCACTCCCGCTTCGTTCTGCGGCGTTACCGGGCTTCGGCCCACGTACGGGCTGGTGAGCCGGCACGGCGCCATGTCGCTCTCCTGGACACTCGATAAGATCGGCCCGATCTGCCGCTCGGCGGAAGATTGCGGCATCGTCCTGCACGCTATCGCGGGCGGGGATCGCGAGGACCCCGCGTCGGCGGGGCGAAATTTCCACTACGTTCCCGAGTATGCGCGCGCCTTGAACCAGACCCGGATTGGGTTTGCCCCGTCCGATTTCAACGGTGCGGCCGATCCGGCGGGCCGTGCTGACTTCGCCAAAGCGCTCGAAACCATCCGCTCGTTGGGTGTGCAGATGGCAGAGACTAAGCTGCCGGATTTTCCGTACGCCGCCGTGATCAGCACGATCATCTCTGCAGAGGGCTCGGCCATATTTGAACCTTTGATCCAAAGCGGGCAGGTCGACCAGTTGGCCGACGAAAAGCAAATCGCCGGATTGAAGGCCGGTCTGGAAATCCCTGCCAAGGATTACTTGAAGGCGATGCGGATCCGCAGCTTGATTCAGGACGCGTTTCGCGAGCTGTTCCGCAATGTCGATGTGCTGCTTTCGCCCTCGCGGCTAACTCCGGCTCCCAAGATTACCGATCCGCTGGACCGCCGACCAACCGGAGGCGCCGCGCCCGCCAATTCGGGGCTGACGGCATTGATTCCGGCCGGCAATCTGGCCGGGCTGCCGGCGCTGTCGCTTCCTTGCGGATTCTCCAACGGATTACCCATAGCCATTCAACTTGTGGGCCCGCCGTTCTCGGAGAACAAGCTGCTCGCGCTGGGCAAGGCTTTCCAGGATCGTACGAATTGGCACAAGCGCCGTCCCGGGGCACTGAGCGCTTAGCCGGCCACGTTCATCTGGCGCAGTACCGCACGGCCTAAAATTCCGTAGGGATTGCCCAGAGTCTCGATGAACTCGCCATGGTTGTACAGTTCTCCACGGATCAAATCCACAGGCTTGCCGGCCGACTTCAGCGCCGCGGCGAAGTCGCGGCTCTGCCGCTGGAACTCCGGTGTGTCCAGGCCGGCGTAGGCTACGATCAGCGGAATGGAGATACGGTCCAGATGCCGTTGGGGACTGAGCGAGTCCTCGGTCTCATCATCGAACTTGATGTACCTGCTGCGCGCGGAAAGCCGCGGACCTTTCAGATCGTACATGCCGCTGACCAGCAACGCGGCCTGGATGGCCTGAGAATCCAGTAGCGCGGCGGCGGCCAGATGAGCGCCGGAGGAATGGCCCGAAAGATAAATACGCTTGGGATCGCCTCCAAAGCTCGCCGCGTTCTTTGACACCCATTCGATGGAGCGCCGTACCTGGTTGACCATCACCGGCAGACTGCCGCCGGCATCCGTGACCGCGACAAAATCGGGCACGACGTAGTGCGCACCGGCCCGGACGAACAGCTCCGCGGGAAAGCCGCTGTCCTTGGCCAATCCGTTACGCCAGGCGCCGCCGTGAATGAAGATGTTGATGGGAGCGTTCGGGCGGCTCGTCTTGTAAATATCCAGCTTTTCGATTTCGGTTGGCCCATAGGCAACGCGCTGCGGATTCCCCAGCCGCTGGCGGACCAGGTCGCTGTTGGCGGCATGGCGCGCGACGACCTGTTGCCCGTTGAGCGCATAGGCGGCTTGATTATAGGCCGCGTCGAGCTCAACCTGATCGTAATCGAGAAATACCTTCGGACCTTTTTCATGCGGAGGCGGTCCGATGAATTGATTTTGCGCGCGGGCCATCGTGCCAATTGCCGCTGCACAAGCTGTCCGGAGCAGGATGCGACGTGCAACCATGATTCCTCCTCGACCGGACATTATTTCACGTTCTTCTCCGTCAGGCTCGGCCCAGGGCGCCGAGGGCGCGCTTCGCCGCTTCCACCCCCCGGTATTGTGCCTCTTCGAAAATCGAGAATCCGCTGAGGTCGGAATTGGCGAAGAAGATGTTACCGAGTGGTTGTAACCAGCGCTCACGTTCGCGCGAAAAGATGAATCCGGGCGACGGCCGAGCCATGGCGTGGCCGATCCGCATGATATCCATGTGTGCCACGCACTGCCGGATGTCGGGATGCGCTCGCGCCAGATCGTTCAGGATGGCCTCTTTCCAGTAGTGCCAGTCCTTGGCCAGCAGCAAACGCCGCGCTTCCGCGGGAGCGTACTCGGCGAGCGACCAATAGAAGGTCCAAACCGTCTTGTCAACGTGCGTGGCCAGGCTCATGTGCGTGGCGTTCACGTATCCAAGCGTGGGCGAGCCATAGATCACGTTGTCCCAAGCCGGTTCGGCGCCTCTGGAATCAGGCAGACGGTCCAGCGTCAGGTTGGCGGTGAGCCAGGGCGAATATTGAAAGCCGTCGGCACGAGGTGCGCCTTCGACGACGAAGGATGCGACGAAGGTTGGAGCGGCCCAGATAACCGCGTCGGCCATGTACTCAACGTGCTCGGTGAACACGCGCAACTTGACGCCTTCGCGCGAGACGCGATAAACCGGCGATCCGGTCCGCACATAACGGCCGAGCTTTTCGAGGAGCCGCGCCGCGATCCAGCCATTGCCTTCCGGCCACGTCAGCGGACCCTTCTCCTCCGGTTCCCGCGACGCGAAATACTGAATTCCCGCCCAGGCGGACGTGTCGCGCGCCAGCGCACCGTAATCGTCGCGGCAAGTGTAATCGGCGTACCAGCGGAGCGGCGCCGAATCGAAGCCGTGCTGCGCCATCCAATCAGCCATCGATACGCGGTCCAGCGGCGAGGGTTTGGCGCCGCGCTCCATGGGGATGGTGAACTGCCCCGAGGCACGAAATTGGGCGATCATGGCCTGGAAACGCCGGTATTGCTCGTGGTCCCGCGGTGTGGCGCCATCCTCCGGCTCGATGCCTTCCTGCCAATGGCCGTTGATAAAGAGCCGCTCCTGTGGATCGAAGCAAAGCACGCGGTCGTCCCATTGGCCGTCGCGCCAGACACCGAATTCTTCGAACAGCTCGCGCGCGAGCGACTCGCCCTTGGCCGGCACAGGAACATAGTGCGCCGCCCAGGGGAATTTGGAAACCTCGTTCTCGCCCCAGCGCGAGTTGCCGCCGGCATGCGGCTCCATTTCGAGCAACACGAAGTCGCGGAAGCCGCGCTTATCCAGATGCCAGGCCGCGCTCAGCCCCGCCATGCCACCGCCGACGATGACCACAGGCGCTCGGACCTGCTGCTTGGGCGCGGCGAATGGTGCTCGATCGCGCAGCCGATGCCCGGCGGGAAACGAATCGTTCACGAATCCGCCGGTGACGACCCGGTCGGTCTTCCGCCACAGCCCGACCAACGCCGGCGCGGCCAGCGCTTCCCGGCGCGTCATGGCGCCCGCTAGTGGGCTACGTCTTTCCATTCCTGTTCGTAGTATCGGACCAGGACCTGGTCGTTCAAGCGGTTTGGCTCGGCGGGCACCGGCTGCATATCGACGGGAAACACAAACAATTCAGCAACATTCGTGGTCGAAAGAAATCGCAACCCGGCTGGTAACTGGTGCGGCGGTTCATATGGCGTGAAGCTTCCGATCACATAGCCCCATTCACCGAAGGACGGGACATACACGTGATACGGATAGACGCGCAGGCCCGCTTGTTTCACGCTTTCCACGATGCACCAATAGGACTTCCGCGCAAATAACGGCGACGTACTTTGCACCACCATCAGCCCGCCGTTGGCCAGGTGCTTGGCGGCCAAGCGATAGAACGTGGTCGTGAATAGTTTTCCGAGCGCATAGCTGGTGGGATCCGGGAAGTCGGCGACGATAAAGTCGTATCGGTCGGTGTTGGTATCGAGCCAGCGGAACGCATCGGCGTTAATGACGTGAACCCGCGGAGCGGTGAGCGAGTGGCTATTTAGTGCCGACAACACTGGGTGCGTGGAGAACAGATGCGTCATCTCGGGATCGAGATCCACGAGCGTGACGCTCTCGACACTGGGGTATTTCAGGATTTCCCGCACCGCCAGACCGTCGCCGCCGCCCATCACCAGCACGCGGCGCGCTCCCGGCAGCGCGGCCAGTCCAGGATGCACCAGGGCTTCGTGATAGCGGTACTCATCGCGCGAGCTGAACTGGAGATGCGAGCTCAGAAACAGCCGGAGATCGTCCTTCCACTTGGTCAGCACGATGCGCTGATACGGCGTGTTGCGGTTGAAAATCACTTCGTCGGCGTAGAGGTTGTTGTCGGCGGCATTGGAGATCCGATCGGCGAACGCCATGCCGCCGCCCAGCAGCAGCACCACCACGATGGACCCGGCACGCAACGCCTTCCCGCCCCCGATCTGCTCGCGAAACAGATAGGTCGACCAAAGCGCGACGCCCGCATTGAAGATGCCAAATAACAACGCCGACCGCACCAGGCCAAGCTTCGGGACCAGCAGGATGGGAAACAGCAGGGAAGCGCCCAGCGCGCCCAGGTAATCGAACGTCAGCACATGCGATACCAGTTCGCTGAACTGGAAGCGCTCCTTGAGGATGCGCATGAGCAGCGGGATCTCCAGTCCCACCAGCGTCCCGACCAGAATCACGACCACGTAGAGAATGAGCCGAAAGGCCTCAGTGTAGGCAAAAGCGAGGAACAGCAGCGAGGACGAAAATCCGCCGACCACCGCGACCATCAGTTCAATCGATACGAAGCGCGCCACCAGCCCGCGCCGCAGAAAGCGCGACAAATAGCTCCCGATTCCCATGGCGAACAGGTAGCAGCCAATGATGGTGGAAAACTGGAAAACGGTATCGCCGAGCAGGTAGCTGGCCAGCGTGCCGGCGATCAGCTCATAAATGAGCCCGCAGGCCGCGATGAGAAACACGGACAGGAATAGCGCGATAGTCATCTTTCAAGCGATCGCACGCTGAGGCGTGCGCCACGGCCCCTAATGCACTGCGGCAGCGATGATGATGCACATGCCGATGGACATCGCGCCGATCAGAATCGCCAGCGCGACGTTCTTGTCCTCGACGATCTCCTTCCAGAGATGATAGGGCGTGAACTTGTCGATCAGGAAAAACGCGAGCACGAAGATGAAGATGCCCAGCGCCGAGTACATCAAGGCGTTCAATAGATTGGTCACGTTCACTTGCCTCCGATATATCGGGAATAACCGCCATACGACGAGCGATACGCGCCGGGGTTATCGCGGATCGATTTCGGCAAAACTCGCTGCTGGTTGACTCTCGAAAAGCTCCAGCCGCTGTACTCGGCATATCCCGTGAGGCCGAGGAGCATCGCGCCGTAGGCAAGAAACAGGGGCTTCAATCGTCACCTCCGCTGGATTGGGGCGCATAGTCGCTCTCGCGCCATCGGGCCGTTTCAAAGCCCGCCCGCCGGACCGTAGCAATGATCGGAGGAACCAGCAATAGCAGCGCCGCTATTCCGAAGAACGTGAAGTTGGCAACGTTGCGGCGCACCTCCAATTCGTACCGGAAACTCGACGGCGATTTGTCGTCCGTCTCCGGCTCCACGCGCAGATAGTATTGCCCGCTGGGCACGGACGGGATGATCACGCTGTTGTTGCGGCTCCCTTCGGTGCCATCGGAGTCATGATAGTAACTCACTTCACGCGCAAAGTCGAAGGCCTGGCCGGTCTGTTCGTTAATTAGCGCAAAACTGAAGTACGCCCAGTTGTTGTCGAGATTCGTCTTGATGCCGAGCTCGACGTTGGAGTCCCGGCCGGTGAGTTGAAAACTAGGTGTTACAAAAGCCGCGTCACTCTTTACTCCCGGAACAAAGACGTAACTGTCACTGAACGCAACATGACCCGGTGATGCGATCAGAAAGAAAAAGACCAGGGCCGCTAGCGCGACATTCAGCCACAGCCAGGTGCGCCAGGTGGAGCCAACCTTTCCGTAAGGCGATAGCTGATTGGCGAAGACCCCGCGCGGAACCGGCGGGCCTCCGGGCAACCGGAACGCAGACCAGATCTGCGCGCCCGGCAGGTACTCCCCGCGCGACCACGTAGTCTCGCCGCCCGTGGATTCCGAAGAAAGCATGTAGGGTGGCGCGATGAAGTCCTGACAGCCCGCCGAATCGCCGACTCGCACCTGCCACGGAAATTCGCCCATCACCCAAATCGTCTGGGCGGTCATGCTGTCGAAGGCCAGATAAGTCTGGCCGCCCATCCGCATGGCAATCCTGCCGCGCCCGCGCGTTTCTTCCGGCAGCGAACTCAACACACGCACAAAATTCCAGTGCCCGTCGTATTCGGTCAAATACCGGAACCCTTGGAAGGGATTGAACAGCAGATACTCTTCCCAGAAGTAGGCGGCGTCTCCCGCCACTTGGCGGACCTGGAAACCGATCACCTCATATTCTGTATCGCCGAGCTTGCCGCGCGACCCGAGCGGAATCTTGGGCTGGATGCGCGACTTGTTCTGGAACTTTTGCAGAATGGCGACTTCCGGAGTTGAGGCGTCCAACACGCTCTGGCACTGTGGACACGTGACCGTGAGGGTGTGAGCGAAGCCGCGGAGCTGCACCGGCCCGCCGCAGTTAGGGCAGGAGATCGACCTGGCTTTGACCGTCACGACCAGCCCTCGAAATCCTTCAGGTTTTTCAGATGCAGCTCGTTGAACTCCACGGCACGGCCCATGAAGAGAAGCGGCGGTTGTTCACTGTAGTCAATGGTGGCGAACTCGCCGGTTGTGGTGCGAAGGTCGGCGAACAGCAGGTCGGTCTTATCCCAGTATTGGAACGGCAATTCGCCCTGCACGCCTTTGTAGTGCGCGCGGGTCAGCGAGGTCAGCTCATAGGCCTTACTGTTCCATTGGAACCGCTGGCCGCGGGTGAGTTGGTCTGATGCCGGCAGCGACGCCGGCGCCTGGGTCCACCAGGACAGGTCGAACTCAAGCTGCGCATCCGCCAGCCAGCCGCTCGATCCGTCGTTGTAGACGATATGCCACTCGTTCCATCCGCCCTGTTCGTATTCGTAGAGGATCCGGCCGACCACCAGGAAGCTCTTGCCCTGATAAGCCCCTTCGGTGCCGATTTGAATGGGTGACGCGTCTTCGGGCAGGTCCGCCACTTCACCGACCTTTTGCAGGTCGACATCCGTGCGCACAAGGATCGAATGGCAAAACTCGCACGTCGTTTGCACGGCGCTGGACCAAAGAAACTTGATGGGAGCGCCGCAATTGGGGCAGTTCGCGGCTCGGGCGGTCATGGTTCGTAGGGCCGCTCTACCTCGCGCACGGAGACGCGCGAGGCGCCAAGCGACTTCATCAGCAGGGCGTCAAAATCGGCGCCGGGCCGCGGCCGGCAACAGAACACGTTCAGGCACAGCGACCCGTACTCAGGAAAGGTGTGGCAAGCCAGGTGCGATTCGGTCAGCAAGGTGACACCGGTAATACCGCCCGTACCGGGGAACTGGTGCCAATTGGATTTGTCGAGCGGGTGGAGGTCGAGGGCGCTAATCAGTGATTGGAACAACTCTTCCAGCCGCCGCGCGTCAGCCAGCGCAGCCGAGTCGCAACCGTGCGCCTCCACGATCCACTCAATGCCGGACATTTATTGTTGGGTGCCGCACTCCGGACAGAACTTCGCGGCACGGGCGATCTTGTTTCCGCAGTTGGTGCAAAACTTGGTGTCAGCGGCGGGGGCCGCCGGAGCCGCGCCAGCCGGAGCAGCGCCCGCTGGAGGCGCAGCCGCAGGACCGCCCACGGGAGCCGGAGGAGGTTGTTCGCCCGGCCGCATCGCGTTCATCATGGTTTGTCCCATGGCCAGTCCCGCGCCCAAGCCCACGCCGACACCGGCCGCACCCCCGCCTTCGTTGGCGGCGGCCACGGGCAGCGATTGCGCGACCTGGAATTGCGTGTAGCGGTTCATATCGCCGATCATGTTCATGCTGATGCGTTGATCCAGCATCTTCTGCAGCTCGTCCGGCAGCGAGATGCTCTCCACTACGAACGTCTCGAGCGACAAGCCCAGATCTCCAAACGAAGGCTTCAGATTCTCGGCGATCTTCTTACCCAGCTCCTCCTGGTTGGCCGCCATATCCAGGAACGGCACCGCGCTCTGCGCGAAGGTATCGGTCATGCGCGCGATGATCGTATTGCGCAGTTGCCCTTCCAGATCGGGGACGCGGTAAATGTCGCGCGTGCCGCTGATTTTCTCGTGGAAGACCTTGGGGTTGGCGATCTTATACGCGTAAATGCCGTAACCGCGCAGACGGATGGCGCCGAATTCCTTGTCGCGCACCGTGATCGGCGTCGCCGTGCCCCAGCGCTGGTCGGTCTGCAGGCGCTCGGAGAAAAAATAGACGTCCGATTTGAACGGGGACTTGAACGCCTTGTCCCAGTTCATGATGTAGGTCAAAATGGGCAGCGTTTGGGTGCTCAGCGTGTATAGGCCGGGGGCGAAGACATCGGCGACGCGGCCTTCGTTCACGAAGATCGCGGCCTGGGAATCACGAACCGTGAGCTTGCCGCCGTTCTGGATCTCCATGTCTTCCATGGGATAGCGGTAGGCCAGGATCCCTTGCTCGGGTTCGGTCCACTGGATGACATCAATGAACTGCTTGGAGAGGAAACTCATACGCTTGTACCCGAGTATACGTCAGAAATTGGGAGTTTGTTCCGATTTCCTGAAGGGACTGGGGGCTAGGGCTTTGGGGCTGAGGGGTTTACCTTATCCGGATGAGCTGCTAATAGCTCGGCAAGACGCCGCTTTGCGTAGGGATCGTCAGGGTTCGCCGTCAGGATGTTTTCCAGGTTCTGGATCGCTGCGTCGATCTTGCCGGTCTTGGCCTGGGCGGCCGCCAGGTTGAAGCGCGCGCTGGCATAGCCGGGGCGCTCCCGCAAAGCCAGTTCGAACTGCGGGATGGCATCGGCGTTCCGATTCAGTGTAGCCAGAGCCAGGCCAAGCATATTGTGAACTTCCGGACGCTGCGGGTCCAGGCGCGCGGCCGTACGCAGCTGGCTGACGGCGGCCTGCGGGTCCAGGCGCGAGAGCAGAATGGCGCCCAGGTTCATGTGCGCCACCGCATCGTTTGGATTCTTCTCGAGCCGATGGTGCAGGAGAGCTTCCTCCAACTCGCGGCGATGATCGCCCGGAGCGCGCGGCAAAACCTGGAGCCAGAGGTGCGCCATTTCATCGGTGGCTTGATTGCCGGCGTGCACTTCCTTCGGGGGCTGGTTCGGATTGCGTACGTTCGCCGCCGAGTTGTCGTAGTGGTACCGCATGTGGATGACGGAATCTTTCGGCAGCGTCACCGGCGTGCGGTAATCGTAGACCGCCTGCCAGTTGGGATCCCAATTCGGTATCCGGATCAGCCATTTCTTCGAGCCATCGGGCAACGTGGCGTAGGCTTCCAGCAGCTTGCCCAGAGAGTGGGCATGCGGATAAATAGCAAGGATGTCGGCATCCATCGGCAGTTTGAAATCGTCGGAGACCGGAAAATCACGAACGCCTGCGGGGATGTCGAGCGCCTGGTCGTTTTCCAGTTGTACCAGCAGTGGGAAGCTCTTCTGAGGCTGGTCAGTGAAATACAGACCGATCGACGGTCGAACCTGCTCGGGCTTGCCCGAAGGCTGCAGGTGCAGGTTAAGGACCAGATCGTTGCCCGGGTCCAGGTGCCAGGCGAAGCCGTCCGGCTCGACATGCGGCACGCTGCCGGGCTTCCAGAACAGGAAGTTGCCCTCCGGATCGAAGGGGCTGCGGCCGATCTCCAGATCCATGCCCGCGAAGCCTCTTCCTGGCTTGAATTCTCGAAGGCGCGCTGAGCCGGCACGGTCTACCAGCACGTTAGCATGATGCACGACGCGCGGCAGCCCGGGGCGGATCTCGATGGCGCGCACCCACCGGCGGGCGGGGAGGTTGGGGGTGAAGATCAGGTTCCAGTAAACGTCGCGGCCGGAAGCCGGCAGATCCACCGGGTTTCTGGTTTCGAGCACCAGATCGGGCTGTCCCAACTGCCAGTTCGTGCCGAAAGAGGGAGGCGCGATACCGGCGGGGCCCTCGGGAGCGCCGGCCCGGGCCCATTCAGAGATAGTCGAGACTTGAGCGGCAGTCAGGCGCCGATCGTCTTGAAAATCGCCGAGGCCTTTTTCCGGCAGCCAGGGCGGCATGAAGCCCGACTTTGTGGCGGCTGCCACTTGCACTGCGCGCCTGTGCACGTCTGCGTAGGTGATCAACGAGAAGGGCGCGGGCCCCCCGGAATGATGGCAAGGCGCGCATTTGTCGAGGATGATGGGAGCGATGTCCGAAAACGTTGGCGGCTCGGCCGCCCGCGCGCCGACTGCCAGTAGCGCAAGCGCGATCCCAAACTTCATCCTGACTACTATTCGTAGCGCAAAGCGATCAGCGGGTCTATCTGGGTCGCGCGGCGCGCCGGAATGTAGGTTGCCAGCAGCGCCACGGCCAGTAAGATTGCGCCCACGACGGTGTAAGTCAGAGGATCGGTAGTCTTCACGCCGAAAAGTAAACTCGACAGTACGCGCGTCAAACCGAACGCCGCGGTCAGGCCGATGACCACGCCCACGCCGGCCAGGATCATGCCCTGCCGGACAATCAGCCGCAGCATATCCCCGCGTCCCGCGCCGAGCGCCATGCGGATACCGATCTCCTGTGTGCGCTGTTCCACCGTGTACGACATCAGGCCATAGATTCCGATCGCGGCCAGCAACAGGGCCAGCCCCGCGAAAATCGCCAGCAGCATCATGTTGAAGCTCTGGCGGGCGGTGGACTGCGAAAGCACTTGCTCCATGGTCCGGACCTTCGAGACCGGCACCAGGCTATCGACGGCGCGAAATTCGGCCTGAACCGCTGAACTGAGGGAGGCAGGGTCACCGTTCGTCCGAATGACCCAACTCAGCGGGATGACGCTGTTGGCCAGTTGCGTCAGGCCGTCGGTCACCTGGCTCTCCGGAACGTACATTACCGGCTCGTCGATGCCTTGCAAGCCGTTCTCACGGACGTTACCGACCACGCCGATGATCTGCCGCGCAGGTTCTTCAAACTGCGGCCCCAGTCCTTTGCCGATCGTCATTCGCTGCCCGACCGGATCTCCCTTCGGCCAATATTTCTTGGCGAAGGCTTGATTGATGATGACCACGCGCTCGGACTTGCTGGAATCACGTTGCTCGAACGATCGCCCTCGCAGCACCGGGACGTGCAAGGTGCTGAAGTAATGGGCGCCGACGAAGCGCCACTGTTGGTCGCCGTTATAAAGGTCGCCCTTGGGCGGCGGTTGGCCTTCGATACTGAAAGGAAGGTCGACGCCGCCTTCCACCGGCAGCATGATGGTGCACGCGGCGCCTTGCACGCCCGGCAGAGCCTCGATGCGCTGGGTTACCTGGCGGATCATATTCTCGGCTTTGGCGGTGGCATCGTACCGACCGCCGGTGAGCGAGGTCTGCATCGTGAGAACATTACGGGGATCGAAGCCGGGTTGGGCGGACCGTAATCCGACGAAGGTGCGGATCATGAGCGCCGCTCCGGCAAGCAGGATCACGGCCAGCGCCATTTCAGCGGCCACCAGCGCACCCCGGGCGCGATTGTGCCGGCCGGTGCCCGAGCGCCCGCTGGCCTCTTTCAGATTGGCATTCACATCCAGCTTGGAGATCTGCAGAGCTGGAAACAGCCCGAAGAGGACGCCCGTTCCCAGCGCAATCAGGAGGGTAAATGCCAGCACCTCCCAATTAAAGGTGGAAAGCGCCGTGGCGATATGGTCCTCCT
>Ga0335071_10004253_pt1 | contig 14937 bp, 11 predicted proteins | sample Lox_Sample_15_FD_206724 | JGI IMG/M metagenome (GOLD analysis project Ga0335071, IMG submission 206724) | Soil microbial communities from Loxahatchee National Wildlife Refuge, Florida, United States - Lox_Sample_1.5 | ecosystem: Environmental > Terrestrial > Soil > Wetlands | place: USA... | reverse complement strand
CTACAACGCGCAGTACGGCGGGTTTTCGGGAGGGCTGACGACGATCGAGACCAAGGCGCCTCCTTCGCAGTGGCAGTACTCGCTGATGGATTTCGTGCCCGGCGCCCGTGGGAAGAACGGCCACATAGTCGGGATCTCGGCGGAAACCCCGCGTCTGTATGTAGGCGGACCGCTGATCAAGGATAAGCTGAACATCTCGGAATCGCTCGACTATGTCATCCGGAACCGGCCGGTGCGGGGCCAGCCGTGGCCGATCAATGAAAGCCGCACGCGAGGTTTCACCTCCTTCACCAACCTTCAGGCGATCCTTTCTCCGAGGAATCTGTTCACGGCCAGTGTCACGAGCTTCTCGATGCGCACGCAGTTCGCCGACATCGACTCTCTCGTGCCGCAGACCGCATCTTCGAACAGCGGCACGAAGGGCGCATACGCCACGGCCGCCGAGAGCCGCCAATTCAGCACCGGAACGCTGCTCACGTCGTTCCGGTATTCGCGCGTGGAGAGCAACGCCTACGGCCAGGGCGGCCAGGCACTGTCGATCACGCCCGAGGGTCTGGGCGGCAACGCTTTCAATAACTGGAGCAGGACGGCGAACCAGTTCGAAGGATCGCCGATGTTCCAGTTCTCGCGCAAGCAGTGGCACGGCAGCCACGAACTGACGGTCGGCGCGGACGTGGTGCACCAGTATTACACGGGCACCAGCCGTTCGCGTCCGATTCTGATCCTGCGGGAGGACCGCTCGCTGGCGGAGCGGATCGATTTCAGTGGATCCAACGCGCTGAACGGAGCGCAGACCGAAGTCTCGCAGTTCGCGCAGGACCATTGGACCCTGAGCGACCGCCTGGCGGTGGATCTCGGCTTCCGGCTGTCCACGCAGTCGAACGGCCGGACGGCGGCGGCCGCGCCGCGACTTGGCTTCGCATACGCGCTGGACCGCAGCAACAAGACCGCTCTGCGCGGCGGCGTGGGAGTGTTCTACGACCGCGTACCGATGCTGGCGGCCACGTTCCAACAGAACCCCACCCGCGTGGTGAGCCTGTTCGACAACAATGGGGGATCGATCGGCGCGCCCACGGTCCTTGAAAACGCCTACCTGGATTCGAGGAGCAAGGATCCCGGTACCAGCCCCCGCAACACCACCTGGAATCTGGAAGTGGACCGCGAGCTGACCTCGAATGCCAGCGTCCGTGTGAGTTACCTGCACAGCCAGACGAGCAGCGTTTTCGTGGTGGCGCCGTGGTCCGACGGGGCCCGCTCCGAGCTGGGCATGGCGCATTCGGGAAACTCGCGCTACCGCGAGTTCCAGGCGGCCGCCCACTATCGCGCCGGCAGACGCGTGGATCTGAACGTGGCCTACCTGTGGACCGAGTCGAAAGGCAGCCTGAACACTTTGAGCAACACGTACGTGCCCTTCGAAGCTCCGGTGATCCGCGCGAGCATGGCCGATTACCTGGCGTCCGATATCCCGCACCGAGTTTTGGGCTCGGGCATTTTTCACTTACCCAAGGATTTCACCGTCAGTCCCGTGATCGATGCTCACACGGGTTTCCGGTACTCCAAGGTAGACGTTTTGAACAACTACGTCGGAAGGCCGAACAGCGAGCGTTTCCCGACTTACTTCTCGCTCGATATGAAAGTCTACCGGGACTTTCCGCTCCCGGCATTCGCCGGGCGCCTGAGGGATCACCGGTTCCGGATCGGCGTATACAGCATGAATGTCACCAACCATTCGAATCCGCACGATGTCTTCAACAATGTCACGTCTCCCCTGTTTGGAAGGTTCGTCGGATTCCAGCATCGCGTGAACGGGATGCTGATCGACATCGTGAAGTGAGACGGGAGGAACCGATTGAATAGCGACTACAAGGTTGCGCCGGCGCGGCGCGAGCCGCATCAGGCATTGCTTGCTGCCGATCCTGCGGTTCAGTCGTTGGAACGCGAGGAAATGTTTGGGGCAGTGTCGCTGGCCTGGCGGCGGTCGCAGTTGCGATCAGGGCGTTGTCAGACGTCAGGCGTGGCTGGAGGGCAGTGAGAGATGGAGAACGGGACCAGAACGTCGTGGTGGACGCTCGCGGCGCTTGCCGCGTTGGCAATGCTGGGCTGCGGCCCCTATCCGGTCCGAATCGACGTGCCGGCATCGATCCGGCATGACCGGCACGTGGAGGTAGCGACGGACTGGGAGTACCTGCTGTGGCAGTACGCCCCCGCGGTGCATTTCGGCGTGGACGAAAGCCAGGTGGCGGCGGGGGACCGCACGGCCCTCGAACGCGTCGTGCCCGAACTCGAGAGTTACTTGAAGCACGATCGGAAGCTGATGTTCGTGATCGAAGGCCACACGGACGATAGCAGATCGGGCAAGGCGGGCTTGGAGCTCGGGAGGCGGCGTGCCGAGGCGGTGCGCAAGATTCTCGTGGGAGCGGGGTTGCCCGCGGAGCGCCTCCGGACGGCAAGCGTGGGCGGCAAAGAGCCGCTTTACCTGGGCGGCGACGATCTCTCCCGCGAAAAGAACCGCCGTGTCCAGCTGAGAGCGGTCCGGCTGGTCGGCGACCGGAGCTGAGCGTGCGATGCCGAGGCTGCGCCGGCGCGAGCGCCGAGATTCGGCAGCTGGATTGGCATGTGCCGAGCCGCCGCGCGGCCGTTCGCGCCAAGTGGTTGAAACAGAGGGCCCGAAACAGAGGATAACGACGTGCAAGTGGTCCAGTGCCGACTCCGGGGGGAGGCGGACGGGAACACACGGAGGATCGCAGGTGCGGTGGTGGCGCAGGGGTCGAATTCGCAGCGGCCGGTTATGTAAAGCGGCGGCCCTTGCCGCCATGGCGTGGCCGTGTACGGCTCGCGCCGTGGAACCGCTGAACGCCCTGGATCGCTACCTGGCGGGGCAGGGTAAGAACCAGCCGGACTGTTTCGATTCCGTGTTCTCCGTCGAGATCGACGCTTCGCTGCCGGCCTTGCGGAAACACGGGAGCATGACGGGTTTCAAGAGGATCACTCAGCCGGGACACATCGTTTACCGGGGACTGCGATTCACCGGCGACAACATCATCAAGAGCCAGGTGATCGCACGCTTCCTGGCCCACGAGGCGAAACCGGCGGAGCGGGCCGCGGACGTGGCAGTCACCCCAAGTAACTACGTATTCACGTTCGACCGGACATCGGACTACAACGGCCTGATCGCCTATGTATTCCTGGTGAAACCGCGCCGCAAACGGGCCGGTTTGTTTCGCGGCGAACTGTGGCTCAATGCCGAAACGGCGGCGCCTTTCCGGCTGTGGGGTGACGTGGTCAAGGCGCCCTCCATGGTGGTGCGCAGTCTCCGTTTCGTACAGGACTACCAGACGCTGGGCGAATGCACCGAGCCGCTGCGTCTGCAGGTAACGACGCGGGCGCTACTAGCCGGCACGGTCGAGCTGACGGTATGGTCGCACCCTGCTTCCGGGGAACCGGAGGCCGCCGGCACAGAAGACAGACTCATCGATTCCAAGCAGGAGATTAATCCGGACAATGAACACAGCCATCAATGACAGCGACACGAAAGCAGCGCCCCAGAACGGGGTCAACGGCCGGAATGGAGTCCATAACGGTCGAATCGCGATACACGAGTTGCCCATTATCGGGGGCAATAGCAGCGCGCCGGGAAATCTGTTCCGGACGCCGCTGCGGCTTCCAGAGCCCGTGTTTCCGAGGCATCCCGAGAAGTGTGGGGACGTGGAGCCGGATCCGAAGCTGCTGCCGCGCGATGGGAACCACTACCGGACGAGCGTGACGCTGCCGATGATCCGGAGGGCTTTGCGTGGATGGCTTTATCCCTACATCGGGTCGCAGATCAAACGGGGCGATTTCCATCCCCTCATCGCCTATCTCTTCACCGAGTGGAAATGCAACCTGGACTGCCACTACTGCTGGGCATTCGACAACCGGGTGAAGGGGATGACCGAAGACACCGCCCGGCGGGCGATCGACTGGCTGCACGATACGGGCTGCCGCGTGCTGGCGCTGATGGGCGGCGAGGTCTTGCTGCGCCCGCAGTTCGCGCACAAGGTGGCGGACTACGCCGTGCAGAAGGGGTTCTGGGTGTACGTGCCCACCAACGGCCGGCTGATGCGCCCGGAGGTGATCGACCGGCTGGCCGACGCCGGCGTGGCGACGTTCAACCTCGCGGTGGATTCAGTGGAAGACCGCAAGGAACTGCCCAAGGCGCTGAATCCGATCCGGCCGTATTTCGAGTACCTGATCAAGAAGCAGTACGTCTACGACTACAGCGTCTTTTTCAACATCAACATCACCCGCATCAATCTGGAAGACGTCAAGCGGCTGACCGAGATCGCGCACGACGTGGGGATCGCCACCGACTATCACATCAACGAAGCGCCCATGCTCGACCAGCCTCACTTCAAGCACAAGGACGGGAACAGCACTTACATCACGCCCGAGGACTGGCCCGCCATCGATGGCCTGGTGGACTGGCTGATCGAAAAGAACCAGTCCGGCTACAAAATGGTGAATTCCGTCCGCCGGCTTCAGGAGATGAAGGCATTCATGCGCGGCAAGCTCCAGGACTGGAACTGTCGGGCGGGTCAGAACTCGCTGATCATTCGCACCGACGGAACGCTGGCGCCCTGCTTCCCGATGTACAACGCTTCGGAGAACTGGGGAACGGCCGGCCGCCCGTGCTTCGACAGGCAGCAGCTTTCAGAAATGAAGATAGGGTGCCAGCCGCACTGCTTTTCCACCTTGAACCACAACCTGGCCTACTGCTACGACGCAGCCCGCGCGATCCGCTGGGTGCTGAAGCAGGCGGCCCACGGATTCAAGGGGACCACGGGCAGCTTCGAGGACTGATTCTCGAGAAGGCTCGGCGGGCCCACTGACCCGGGATCAGAAAGGCGGAGCGCATTCGTTCGTAGAGCGTCGCAAGCCTCGGACGATGCGCTCGCGCCAACTCCGCCAGGCGGCCGGCGGCAGTCTGCCGGGGCGTTTCAACGCACGCGGGATGGCGGGGCACTCACCGGGAGGCAGAAGAGGCGCGGAGACTCGGCGCGAAGGTGCAACCCGGGGCGAGGGTTGCCGAGACGGGATAGTGGTCCGAGGCACGCACCTCGTTATGCACCCGGCCGGCGGACTCCAGTCTGTCGGAGACAAAGATCCAGTCGATCACGCGGTGGGAAGTCGTAGTCGGATGCCCGGGCGACCGCACGGCATCCCGGAAACCGGCTTCGTCAAGAGCCTTGCCGGCGGCGCCTTCGCCGGCGGCGAAGTTGAAATCGCCCGCGATGATCAAGACCGGCTGATCGGCGTGCGTCTGGCAGTCTGCCAGGACCTCGTTCAACTGCGCGAGACGAACCGCGTCATCGCCTCTGCTCTCCAGGTGAAGGTTGTAAGTGACCACTTTTCGATCGCAAATGGCCGTCTCGGCGACAAGAGCAATCCTGCCGCCAAGCCGGCGCTGAAAAACTGCGAGGTCCGGCACATACCAGCGCGGTTTCCAGAAGCCGGACTGGTGGCGGAAGCGGATGATCCTGGCGCTCGAGAGCGGCCATCGGGAGAGCGTCGCCATGCCATGGAACGCTGGCTTTGCGGGCGTTCCTTCGGCCAGTTCCTGGAATTCCATCCCGAACGCGTAGTTCAGGTTCAGGGCCCGCCCGAGTTCGGCCGCTATGTCCCGGCAATGCGTCCGGCGGGCGTTCAGGTCCACCTCCTGCAACAGCATCAGGTCGGCCCCGGTCTCTCGCAAAAACTCGAGGATCTTCGGCAACTGGAATCCGCGCTCGATGTTCCAACTCACGACGCGCACCGAGTCCTGCCCCGGCGGCCGGGCGGACACGGTGGGAAGCCGGGAATCGGGCGCGTCAGGCATACGATTTCTGGAGCGGATTGAAGCTGAAGTACGAATACAGCGCGATCGGCCAGGCGATGTTCGAACCTACCGCGGCGCCGATGAATGCCATGTAAGTACCGCCGAAGAGGGCAAAGGCGAGGACCAGGTAGGGCATGCAGCAGCGGCGCATGAGAAACTCGGTGTGACGGCCGAGGTAGAGAAACGGATTGGAACTGCGCTTCGACGCCTGCGCCTGCCAGAGGGTCAGATACTGCTCGGGGCGGGCTCCCGCCATTCTGCGCCTCTGAGCGGTTGTGGCGAGGATGGTGGCGGTGGCGCCGAAACAAAGCAGGGAGCCCCAGACCAGATAGACAGGCCCCCGGCGCAGGAGTCCGATCATCATCCCGGAGAAGAGGAAGACGTAGTACAAGTCATCGCAGACCGTTTCCAGCCAGCAGCCGAAAGCCGATTCCTGCATTTTCAAGCGGGCCACCTCGCCATCGGAGCCGTCCAGAATGCTGGAGAAGACCGACAGAAAGGCGCCGAGCACCATGTCTCCGCGGCCGCCGAGCGCGAAGCAAACGCCCGATAAGAAGCTGACGCCGAGGGTGAACAAACTCACCATGTTGGCGGTGATCGGAAACTTGATGAGCTGGCGGCTGATCGGGATGGACACCTTACGGTTCATTCTCGCAAACACGCCGTCGGTGGATTTGACCAGCCATTGGTCCAGTTTTCTCTCCGCGTCCAGGCGATCGGCGGGGCCGGACAGTTTTTGCCAATAGCCGGACGGAACGGGTTCGCAGGCGACGTGCCCGGCGGCCGCGAGCCGCTCCAGAACCTCGTTCGGGGTTCGCGCGGGGCAGCCTTCGAGAAGGCCGCTCGCCTGTTCGAGCGTGGCGGCCCAAATGCCCGCCAGCCGTGTGCCGGTGGCCAGGGCCAGGGGCTGGGACCCTTGCCATTCCGCTGCCCGGCGGTGCAGGGAGGGATGGTAAGTCCTGTCGGCGGCGACTAACACGAGCCGGTCTTCCGGTTCGCAGAGGTGTGATAGGGCCGAGACGAGTTCGCCCGAGGCGACTTCGCACCACTCCACAGTGTCAGGGAGCCGGCGCGTACGCCGCAGTGCTTCCCGGACCCGCGTTGCCGAGATTGCGTCGATGACGACGACGATCCGGCTCGCCGCAGCCTTGTGCTCGCCCAGGATCGCGCGCAGCAGCACGGGGAGCGCGCCCACGGTCATCAAAAGCGAATCGGCCGGGACTCCCGCGGCGAGAATGACGGCCGTATGCTCACGGCCGCCCGACTCAGCGGCCTTCGGAACACCGGTCTTCTCCTTCCGCGCCGACTTGGGGAGGGCCACGAAGCACACGGCGCCTGCCGCCGCCCAAAAGAGCGCTCGAACTCTGCGGATCAAGCCTAGAGTCAGTCCGGCGGTTCCGCCCACGCCGACCAGTTTCGCAACGAGCATGTTACCACCTTCGTAAGTTCCGGCATTGCCCGGATTGATCATGCCTACTATGTTGAGCAGCTTGGTAAGTCCTTCGATCGCCAGAGCGGACGTGACGCCCGCGCGGAGACCCATCAAACGCAGGATGAGGCAGACCTCCAACACCACCAGCGCCTGGCCCGACATCTGGAGGACGAGACTGCGCCAGAACGCGGCGGGCGAATGGTGGAAGAAATCGAGCAGCGTGTCTTCCACGGAGCGGATCGTTTCCCGCCTGTTTTCGAGCCAATGCCCGATTTTCCCGAGCCGGCCCAGCGCGCCCGCCGCTCCCGATACCACGGCCCAGCGTCTTCGCACTGCAATCACAGCCAGTAAGACCAGGACCACGAGGGCACCGGCGAAGATATTCGCATATACGGTGACCTTATGCGGCAAGGGTAACAGGAGTGCCACCGAAGTTACTCCGGCGAATGTGACGAGCGTACTGCTGAGCGTGAACAGGATGCGATCCAATGCCACGGAGCCAACCCTGGCGGCAAGCGGCACCTCCGCGGCGAGCCCCGCAACCCGCCAGGCGTCTCCGCACAATTGACCGAAGACGCCGACCTGTCCCGCCGCTTCCGATACCAGGCGCAAGGCGAACATCCTGCCGAACGAAGTCCGGTGGCGGGCTTCGAGGAGCGTGACTCGCCAGGCCCAGGTCCGCAGCACGTGAGACAAGCCGGCAAGGGCGATGACCAGGACCAGCCCCCATCCGACGGAGGCAATCCCCTCCAGGATGCGCGACGGACCCGCGCGCCGCACCAGGTGCACCAGGAGCAGGAGGCCGATCAACGGCGCGGCCAGGCGGCCCCAGGACCTCCGGCGCGTCTTGGCGTCAGGCTGCATAGAGCAGGATTTCTTCCTGGGCGTGTGCCAGGGCCTCGGGAGTGTCCAGATCATGCCACCAGGCCTTGCCGATATCGAATGCGCGGAAGCTTCCGCGGCCCGCCACGCGCCGCATGCCGTCGGAGAGGGAACAGTTCCCGTCCTGGCCGGCGGCTTCGAGATCGCCAAAGAGCCTGCGGGTGCACAGGAACATGCCCGTATCGAGCGCGTCGTACTCGTCGAGCTCTTTGCCGATCTCGACGATGCGGTTGCCGTAGCAGCGGACCTTGGTGGCATCGTCGATATCGAAGACGCGGCCGATGTTCCGATCCACGGCGAGGATGACTTCTCCGGGTCTAAGGGGTTGCCGGACCATGGCGCGGGCCGTTTCCGCGTCGAAGACGTGGTCGGCCATCATCAGCAGGAAGTTGCCGCGAATGGCATCCCTGGCCTTCAGGGCAGAGACCCCGTTGCTCTTGTGATAGTCCGGATTCTCCACCCAGGTCAGCTTCGCCCTGCCGTGCCAGCGGCTGTCGAACCAGGAGCGGATCAAGTCGCCGCGATAGCCGAGCACGATGACGAATTCCTCGACCCCGGCCTGCTGAGCGGAGTGCAGCACGTGTTCGAGAATCGGCCTACCCTGGAAGGGGACGAGCGGTTTGGGCAAAGCGCCGGAGACCGCGCGCAGACGGGAGCCGTTACCGGCGGCCAGAATCAAACACTGTCTTACCTGTGCCATATATTCCCCTAGAAACCCAGGACGAACTTACCTCTGAACGTGCGTGGGACGCCGTTGAACAAGGCGCCGAAGCGATAACTGTCCAGATTGTTCTGCACGTCGCGTGGGTCGAAGTAATTGAGTACATTGAAAACGCCAAAACCAACCTTGGCCTTGTTTTTGAAGTGCGGCAGGCGGATTTCCTTGGTTGCCTGAAAATCGAGCGATGCGAAACGCGGAAACCGGTCGATGTTGCGCGGTCCCACGAACTCGCGAAGCTCATTCTGCTTCGAGTACGGAAAGCCCTGGTGAAGATCGATGACCGGGACGAGGGTTATGTGTTTAGGCAAAGAGAACTCGCCCCAGATGAGGAAGCGATTGGGGGCATCGAACGGCAGGTGCCCGCGGGCCGCCGGCTGGATGACCGCGACCGGATCGTTGCCGAAGAACTGGTTGAAATCGTTGAGGTCTCCAAATGCCCGCGACCTGACATAGGAAGCGTTCACGGTCGAGCGCCCCAGCCGGTAAACCCCGGTGAGTTGAAATTCGCGGTAAGAATCGCGTCCGGAGCTCGAAACGGCAAGCGACTGGCCGGTGGGGTTCACGATATAGACATCCCGGGTCTTGCGGTTTTGCCAGGCTGCGCGGAGCGACAGTTTGTCAGTTACCTGGCGATCCAGTTCGACGTTCCAGGCGGCACTGCGGGGATTTCGGAGCGCGCCGTAGAGAGTGTTGGTGTACGGAGATGTGTTCCAGACGTTGCCCGAGGGCCCGAGGGACAGCACGGTGCGGGACGGGAATTCGGGGAAAACCGGAATGTTGAGCGGCACGCGGTCATAGAAGAGGCCGCCTCCCGCTTTGAGCACGGTCCTGGAATCGCGAGTGAGCGCGAGGGTTATGCCGGCGCGCGGAGCCGCATGCGTGGAATCGGTGATCGAATCGCGGTCGAACCGCAGGCCGAGATCGACCGACAAACGCTCGGCCGGGTGCCACTGGTCGCCGACGAAGGCCGCGAACTCGGTCTGGTGGACGGAGTAGCGGGTGGGCGCTCCGAACTCGATCCGTTCCAAGGTGTAGCCGGCCGCGCCGACGATGTCCACGGGAGAATAGGCCTGCCGGCCGTCATAGGAGCTGCGCGAGAAATCGAGGCCCGCTTTCAAAGTGTGAGTGCCGTGAAACTGGCGCGGCGCGAGCTGGTAGATCTCCTGCCACTCGTACCGGCCGCTCTCGCGGTGCTGCCGATCGAAGAAGCCGCCTTCGGTGGTTTCCAGGAAGAGGCGGTACGGAGCGGTGCTATTGGGCAGGATATCGGCGTCGGACCTGTGGTAATTGAACTGAGAGGTAAGGAGACCGTTGCCGCCGAAGACATACCGGTCCTGGAGCGCCGACTGGAAACCGCGCTGATGCAGGTCGGGCGTCGATTCCTGCGGGGCGAACGTATTGAGTCCCAGGTACGACATCTTTTCGGGAAAGATCGAGAACGAAGCTGTTGCCGTATGGGTATCGCTCAGTGACAAGTCCACCTGAGTGAAGGAGTCGAAGGTCTCGAGCTTCGTGTCGCGATTCATGATGGGCAGGCTCGTCACCGGGGTGCGGACGAAGCGGTACTCGAGGGACTCGGTAATGGCCACCCGGTTCCTGACGAGCGGGCCGGTCACCGTGATGCGGGGTGTGACGGATTCCAAGCCGACGACATTGCCGTCGCGGACCCGCGCCCGGGGGAGAATGTTTTGAACCGAGACGTGATACTTGTCCACGTTACCGGGCTTGGTTTCGACGCTCGACACGGCCCCGGCGAACTTGCCGTACTCGGGGGAGTAAGGGTTCGAGATCACTTGGACCGAGGACACGACGTCGATCGGCAGGGTCATCGCCTCGGCGCCGGTGGCCGGATCCGTAACATTGGCCGAATTGACCAGCCATCCGGCTTGCGTCGAACCCGCGCCCTTCATATTGATACGCCCGTCCGGGCCGCGGACGACTCCGGGGACGAGGGGCAGCAAGCTCTGAACCCGATCGTTCGAGTTAGGCGCGGCATCGACGGTAGCCTGCGTGATGGTGGTGGACTGCGCGGATTGCGTGGAGACGGTCTCCACGCTGGATTCGGCGGCAGTGACGGTGACGGAGCTGGATATGCTGGTGAGCTCGAGCGGGATGGGCGCGTCCGCGGTCTCTGCTGCCGAGACGTCCACCATCAGGGAGCCTTTGAGACCCGTGGTGGCGGCTTCGAGGGTATAGCGGCCCGGCGGCAGAAGGTCGAAGCGATAGCGGCCGATTGCGTCCGCTTCGGTTTCCTGCTCCACTGCGCCGCGAAGACTGATGTGGGTGCCGGGCGCGAAGGCGCGCTGCCCGTCCGCGCCGGTGGTGAAGACCTCGCCCGCGATCGAGCCCGGCGTCACCTTCGGTTCCTGGGCCAGGCAGCAGGCCACGGCCAGGAGTGCCGAGCAGAGTCCCAGGAGTTTCACGGTCCGTCGCCGAAGGACATTGTGGTTACTGGTTGTGCGCCCGCCTGGGCGTTTTTCGCCAGGGTCGTTCGAAATCAGCCTTGCGTTGACCATCTGAAACTCCTTATTGCACCGGGGATCTTCGGCCGTGTAGACGCATGCGAAACGCCAAACGAGCGGCACCGTGGAAACCGGGATAAAGCGTGTGACTTCAGCTAAGGCGGACGGGGACAAGCGACTTACAAGATAAAGTGACGGGAGTTAGTCGTCACCTGATTCGGCAGGTGCCGAGCGACGGCACGATCGGCACGCGCGCGGGCGCCAAGTTCCGGGAGATGCCGCGGCGAGGGAGAGTGGAGACGGGAATGCAGGTTTGGGAGGCAGATGCGAAGTGCGATAGAGCGCCGCGAGCGGTGTCGCCATTCGCCAAAACGCATCGCAGTGTCAGGCGCCCGCTGAGTGCGTTGCTGTCATCAGTACCCCGTTTCGAGTGCTGGTGGCAGCATCTCCTCGGCGTTCCCGGGTGAGCAAAGGTTCAGAAAACAGGTTAGCCGCCGGCAAACGCCGATCGGGGTCGATCGGCGTTCGTCGGCGGCTTTTGGCGTTGCGAGCGGGGGAGTGTCTTCAGCGGTGCGAGTCGTCCGTAGCGGCGGCGCGCGCCTGCGTCTCACGGACGCTGGTTTTGTAATCGGAGTATTCGATGACGACTTCGGTTGTGCCGAAGATCCTGGCCTGCGCCACGGAGCGATTCAGAGCCGGCAGCCAGAATTGACCGGCGCGTTCGTAGCGCTGCACGACCTGCACGCTGCGGATCCAGAAAGAAGGGTTCTTCGCGGGCTGGCCTTCGATGCGCGCGATGGCGAAATCCTCGGCATCCACCCAGATCCGCCCGCGAATAGCGAACTTGCTGGGCTTTTTGGGGTTGATCTCCAGTATATAGTTGTCGCGTCCATCCGCGGTTTCCGTTCCCACAAGTTGGAAATCGTAGTTGTCGGGGATGATCCGGGTATCCTTGCGCTCGCCCTTCTGGCTGGACTCCTCTTCGGCCTCGATCATCTTGCGGATGATGTGGTCGCGAACAAATCCCGAACCGCTTTCGGAGACCACCTCGAACGCTTTGACACCGTCGGTGCCGCAGGACATGCGAACCGTCATTTCGGCACGCTTGTTGTGCTTTTTGTTTTCGAAGCGGTAGTGGCGCGTCCCCGAATATCCGGCCAGGGCGGACACCCTCTGCCGGTCGGCCTGCACCATGCGCTCGGCAATTTCCGGGGCAGTCAGGGCCGGCGTGGGGCCCGCTTGGACAAGGGCGAGAAAAAGAGCGGCGGTAAGCATAGTCGTCGAACTCCACTGTGCATTCCGGTAGCCAAGCCGTGGGCGCAGCAACTCATGTCGTTACAGATCGGGCGGAGCCGAGATGCCACCGGCATTTTCGGCATTTGACGATACGGGGTGCCGAGTGAATGGGCACCTGCCACACCGCGGCGCCGGCAATCTACTGAGGCGCAATGGGTTTCGAATGGAAGGTGGCTTGCCACCAAGTGACCTCAAGGTCAGCCAGTGTTTCGACGACAGATGAAGATCGCAGGTGAGGACGCCCGGAGAGAAACGGGTGAGATCAGCGTGCACGTTGCGCCTGGGGACACCCAGGTGACGGTCGTGGTCATGGGGCGCGTAACGGTCAATTCCTCCCCGAAACTGCGCTCCGCGCTGCTCGAACTTCTCCGTCGAGGCACAGCCGCGTTGGCGGTTATCGATCTCTCGGAAGTGTCGTATCTGGATGTTTCCGGCCTCGCGACACTTCTGGAGGCGTTGAAGGCTGCTCGCCAACATTCGGTAAAACTGCGGGTAACCGGGATCGGCGGCAGGGCCAGAACCTTCGCGGAGATCGCCCAACTGGATACGATCTTCCGCAGATGGGGATCGGAGGTGGAGTTCCGTTGAGTTTCCTGGAGCAAGCCGGGCAAGCCGCCATCGTCCACGTGGAGGATGCCGGCGCATTGACGATGCAGTTCTGGTCGGTGCTTCTGAAGCTTCCGCGCGTATTGCCGTTCGTGGGCGTCAGAAGGCGGTGGCGTTCGGCGGTCGAGCAGATGCTGCAGATCGGCGCAAGCGCGCTGCCCATGGCGGGCATCATGTCGCTGTGCACGGGGTTCATTCTGGCTCTGCAGAGCGCCTCGGAACTGCGCCGGTTCGGCGCCCTGGAGTTCGTCGTCAACCTGATTGTCATCGGCTTCACCCGGGAACTCGGGCCGCTGATCACCGCCCTGAGTGTGAGCGGCCGGTCCGCGTCGGCGATAGCGGCGGAGATCGGAACCATGGTGGTGACCGAGGAGATCGACGCGCTCCGGGTAATGGGGCTCGATCCGGTGGAGTTCACGCTCGCGCCGAAATACCTGGGTGCCCTGGTGACCCTGCCCTGTCTCACGGTCCTGAGCACGGTTTGCGGGATTTTCGCCGGGTACGTGTTCCTGGCCTTCAGCATGGACATGAGCCTTCGGATCTACTTCCAGGCGGTGGCCGAGGCGATCCAGTTGCGCGATGTCGGCTTCATGCTGGTCAAGAGCGTGCTGTTCGCCAGCATCATCGTCCACGTGGGCGGCCTGGAGGGCCTGCGGGTGCGCGGCGGTCCGGAAGCAGTCGGGCACTCGGCGACGGCCGCGGTGGTGAAATCGACGTTCCTGGTGATTCTCGCGGACCTGGTGGGCACGGCAATCTTCTATCTCATGGGCTGGAGCTCGATCGGATGACCGGTTCAGGCGCAGCTGAGGGCGGCAACGCCGTGATCTCGATACGAGGGGTATCGATGTCTTATGGCGCGAGGCGGGTGCTCGACGGGGTTGATCTGGATATCTATCGGGGCGAGATTCTGGTTCTGCTCGGGGGAAGCGGCTCGGGGAAGACCACATTGCTGAAACACGTCCTGGGATTGACGAAACCAGATACCGGCAGCATCACCATCGACGGGATCGACATCACGTGCTGTTCGCAGGCCGACCTGGGGGTGGTTCGCCGGCGGATCGGCGTCGCTTTTCAGGCGGCGGCGCTCTTCAATTCCTTGACCGTCGAGGAGAACGTAGCCCTGCCGCTGCGCGAGCTGACGCGGCTGGCGGATTCCACCATCAAGCTCATGGTATGGATGAAGCTGATCGCGGTGGGCCTGGCGGACGCCGGTTCCCTCTACCCGCCGGAACTCTCTGGCGGGATGCGGAAACGCGCGGCCGTGGCGCGAGCCATGGCCCTCGACCCGGAGATCCTGATCTTCGACGAGCCCTCCGCGGGACTCGATCCAATCGTCTCGGCGGGGTTGGACGAGCTGATTCTCTTCCTCAAGCGCTCGTTCGGGATCACGATCCTGGTGGTGACGCACGAACTCGACAGTGCCTTCCGCATCGCCGACCGGATTGCCATGCTGCACCAGGGCCGGCTCATGGCCGTGGATGCGAAGGAGCAATTCGCCGGCACCCGAAACCCGCGGATCCGGCAGTTCCTCGATCGCCAGCCCGATGCCGCTCCGGGAGTGGCTACGGACGAATTCATCGCTTCCTATTTAAGGGGATCCAAGAATGACAACTGAGGCAAAAGTCGGCGCGTTTGTCATAAGTAGCATGCTGGTACTCGGTTCGGCCACGTACTTCATCCGCAC
>Ga0335071_10004251_pt1 | contig 14941 bp, 14 predicted proteins | sample Lox_Sample_15_FD_206724 | JGI IMG/M metagenome (GOLD analysis project Ga0335071, IMG submission 206724) | Soil microbial communities from Loxahatchee National Wildlife Refuge, Florida, United States - Lox_Sample_1.5 | ecosystem: Environmental > Terrestrial > Soil > Wetlands | place: USA... | reverse complement strand
GCAAGTCGTGACTGCGCGAGATGCGGCCCGTCCCGATCGCCCCGATATTGATGCGATTGCTCGGGGCATTCGGGCCCAACACCGATGCCGGCACGACCGTGGGAAATCCGGCTGACAGGATAGATGAAGCGGCCAGACCTATGCCGGCTTCCTTGATGAACTCGCGGCGTAATATGAAACGATCCTTAAGCATGGCGTGCATCCTCCGGGTGCTTCGGGCTTGCAATTCAAAGAAATCAGAATCTGTATTCCAGTCGCCGGGCGTTATTCTGGGCTTTGAGCACGAGCTCCATCGCCAGGAAACAGTGTTCCTGCGACATGGCCGTCTCGGTCCGGTCCAGGATGTCCTGCACAAACTGCTTGCCAAACGGCAGATCCTCATTATTGCAATCGATGTAGCGCGTTTCTTTATTATTCACGAGAAAAAGATGGTTCGCCCCGGGCCGGCCCCCGATGTCGACGTTTTTGCGCACCTCGATAAAGCCGTCGGTGCCGAGAATGGTCAGCCGGCAATCGCCCCAGGTCGGCAGCCCGTCCGGCGTAAACCAGTCGACACGAATGTATCCGGCGCCGCCATCGCCGCGCAGCACCATATCTCCGAAATCCTCGAACGCCGGATATTGCGGGTGATGTACATTCCCGACCTGGGAAAAGGCAACGTCTGCCCGCCGCGAGCCGGTGAAGAAGAGGAACTGATCGGCCTGGTGCGAAGCGATGTCGCAGAGGATGCCGCCGTATCGCTTTTTGTCAAAGAACCACTGGGGGCGTGTTGGGATACTGGTGCGATGCGGTCCCAACCCAACCGTCTGCACCACGCGCCCGATAGCGCCTGCTTTGACGAGCTCACCCGCTTTGACCGTCGCCCGGTTCTCGAGCCGCTCGCTGTACATGATCGAGAAGATGCGCCGCGTTTGCGCCTGCACGCGCCGAGCCTCGGCGAGCTGCTCGATCGTAGTGATGCCCGGCTTGTCTGCCAGGTAGTCTTTCCCGTGCTGCATTGCACGAATTCCGATCGGGGCACGCTGGTCGGGGATCGCGGAACTCAATATGAGCTGAATGGAATTGTCTTCGAGTATCTCCTGCTCGCTCCGGGCGCGCTTCGCCTGGGGGTAGCGCTTGGCGAATTCCGCGGCCAGATCCTCTTCCGGCGCGTAGAAGCCCGACAGCGCGCCGCCGCCGCGGACGACGGCGTCCACCATGCCGTAGATATGCGAATGATTGATGCCGATTGCGGCGAATCGGATCCTAGGTGAAGCGTCCTTTTTCTGCTCGCCCGATGAGCCTTGCGCGATGGGATCAGGTCGGGATGCAAAAACCGCCGGAGTCCCAGCCGTCGCAACGGCCAGCCCTGCGACCGATTTCATAAACTCGCGCCGGTTCTCCCCAATCTTTTCCATGCTTCTGCCTCCGATGTGCCTAGTTCAATCCCAACCCTGAAACATAGCCATTTCAGAATAATGTCATAAAGCCGGGGGTCGGCTCTGGAAAATTTAGTTTTTAAAAACTGAATTTTCCAGACCTGGCCTCGGCTCATTGAATTTGCTTCCGCTGAACACTGGCTTTGGACTATCATCAGGCCGGTATCCGAGCTATGGAGTTTCTGTCCCTGCGGGATACGGATCCTTCAGCGCCCAACCGAAGGAGCTCGGCCCAAATCATCCTCTGTGGCATCGAGCAGCAGTAGCACGAAGAAGGAGTTGCAAGGCGGATGGAATCCCTAAAAATTCAGATAGACAGCAAGGAAGTCGATGTGTCTGCAGGGATGACGATTCTTCAGGCTGCCGAACAGGCCGGGATCAATATTCCCACCCTATGCCACCACCGTGATTTCGTGCCGAGCGGGTCCTGCCGTATCTGTGTCGTCGAAATCGAGGGATCCAACCGGTTGATAGGGTCCTGCCATACTCCCGTGGCCAGAGGAATGGTGATTCACACGCGCTCGGCGAAGGTTCTCTCCGCCCGGAAGGCAACCGTCGAACTACTGCTTGCGGGTCATACCGGCCCCTGTGTCATGGACTTCAGGGCCGCGCAATGCGACCTGCACAAGATCGCTTCCGATCTGGAAGTGGCGCCTCCCAGATTCCACATCGCAAGGCCGCGCTTCTACCCGATCGAAAACATCAGCCCGTATGTTCACAGGGATCTGTCAAGATGCATCCTCTGCTCCAGGTGCATCAACGCCTGCGGCGACATCGCGGGACAATACCTGTTCAATACCGGGTACAGGTCTTTTCATTCGAAGATTGTGGTCGATAACGACATCCCTCTCGACAAGGAAGTCTGCAAAGATTGCTACGTCTGCGTTGAGTATTGCCCTACTACGGCGCTCAGCAAAGCCAAACAGCCTGAGGACAAAAAAAGAGGGAAGAAGATGGAGTCCCGCACGCCGCAGCCGGTGGCTCGGGACGCAAACTGCGGGAACCTGCTTTCCATGATCAAGAAAGCGCAGGATAAATCCCGCTACGTGTCGCCCAAATTCATGGCAGATACAGCCGATTCCATGAATCTTTCGATCAGCGAGGTGTACGGCGTCTCGAGCTTCTATTCTTTCCTCTCCACCAGGCCGCTGGGGCAAAATGTCATCCGGATCTGCAAGAGCGTTCCCTGCTTTCTCCGGGGATCCGAGATGATCCTGAAGTCCATCGAAGAGGAGATCGGCATCAAGCCGGGCGGGACGACGCGGGACAAAAAGTTTTCGCTCGAGTTGACCAACTGCATCGGGGCCTGCGACCAGGCGCCGGCCATGCTCGTGAACAGCGATGTGCACGGGAACCTGACGCCGGGCAAGATTGCCGGGATTCTGAAACGGTACTGAAACCCAACGGGAGATCCGCTGTGCAAAAACGGGTTGTTTTGAAAAATTGCGGGCTCGTCGATCCCAAAAGCCTCCAGTCTTTTTTAAAGAACGACGGCTTCGCGGCATTAAAAAAAGCCCGGGAAAAAATGACACCCGAAAAGGTGATCGAAGAAGTAATCGCATCCGGCCTGTTGGGCCGCGGCGGCGCGGGCTTTTCCTGCGGCTTGAAATGGAAACTCGCTCGCGAACAGGCCGCGGACCGGAAATTCATCGTGTGTAACGCGGACGAAGGCGAAGTAGGCACGTTCAAGGACAGGTATATTCTGCAGAACGATCCTTTTTCTCTCGTCGAGGGAATTGCAATCGCCGGTTGGGCAATCGGCGCTGCCAGGGCATTCATCTACCTGCGCGCGGAGTATCACTTCCTGGCAGATTTGATGGTCAACGCCATCGGCCAGGCGAAAGCGAAAGGTCACCTCGAACACATCGACATCGAGCTGCGCGAAGGTGCCGGCGCCTATATGTGCGGCGAAGAATCGAGTCTGATGAATTCCCTCGAAGGATTGCGCGGGGAAGCGCGCTATAAGCCTCCATTCCCGCCGCAGAAGGGACTGTGGGGCAAACCGACCGTTATCAATAACGTCGAAACGTTGATGAATATTCCCCAAATCATACTGAAGGGCAGCAAATGGTTCCGGGGAATGGGAACCGAGCGCAGCAAAGGGACCAAGGTATTTTCGGTCAGCGGAGATGTGGCCGCTCCCGGAGTGTATGAAGTGGAGTTTGGAAGCAGTCTCTCGGATCTCGTTTTCAAGCTGGCCTCTGCCCGGGACGTCAAGATGGTTCAGATCGGCGGCGCTTGCGGAAGAGTCCTCCCGGCAGACCGGATCGATACGCCGCTCGCATACGAAAATGTCCTGGGTGCCGGCGCAGTGATGGTGTTTAACAACACCCGCGACGTCATTGACGCAATGCACCGGAACATGGAGTTCCTGGCGGATGAATCGTGCGGACGATGCACGCCGTGCCGGGATGGATGCGAAGCGATGCTCGATATCCTGGGAAGGCTCACCAGGGGAGAAGGCGCGACCGAGGACATCGGCGCGCTGGAAGACCTGTCGCTCGTCATGTCGATGTCGGCGATGTGCGGCCTCGGCCAGACAGCCTCGCTTCCTCTCGTGGATACGTTGAAATATTTCCGGAAGGACTACGAAAACCGCATCGAGCAGTCGGCGTTTTTGAGGGCGCTCAGTTTTCGTGCATGATGGGAGTACATGGAATGGCTAAGAAGAAAACGGATGCACCACAAGCTCTAAACAGATATTCATGTCCCTATTGTCTGAACACTTTTACATCCTTCGAATCGATCAAATCGCACGTTCTCGCAAATCATTCCGCGGAGTCTCTGCCCGAGCCCGAAGGGACCATCCATGTCACGATTAACGAACAAAAATACAAATTCCAGGTGGAACCGGATTGGACGTTATTTTACCTCATCCACGATGTGCTCGGATTTACCGGGACCAAGCTGATGTGCGACCGCGGCGCCTGCGGATCCTGTACGGTCATCATGAACGGCCGTCCCATCCTTTCGTGCATGACCCTGGCGATCGAATGCAATGGAAAGCAGATTGAAACAGTCGAAGGCATCGCTGCCGCCGGGCATCCTCTGATCGAGGAATATGTGAAGCATCACTGCATGCAATGCGGGTACTGTACGCCGGGTTTCGTTGTTACCGCGAAAGCTCTCTTGGACAGAAATGCAAATCCGACGGAGCAGGAAATCCGCGAAGCGCTGGGCGGCAATCTCTGCCGCTGCGGCACGTATCCGCAGCACCCCAAGGCAATCGTTGAGGCGGCCAAAATCCTGCGCGACGCGCAGCAGGCGGAAGGATCGGCTTAATTCCGGATCGAGAATCTGGAATCTGGAATCAGACAGTGAGGTTACACATGAGGACGTTTAAACATATCGATGCCCGGACACTCGATGAAGCGATACTGGCTCTGCAGAGGTACGGGGACCGGGCCAATATCATCGCGGGCGGGACGGATATCTTGGGGAAGATGAAAGATTCGATACTCCCGAGATATCCCGAGGCACTCATAGATTTAAAAAACATAACCGGCCTGGACTTCATGAAGGAAGAAAAGGGCGTCCTGCGTATCGGGGCCCTCACCCGCCTTGAAGATATCGGCAAAGAACCGATGATTCGCGAAAAGTACACGGCATTGGCGCAGGCAGCCGGCCGCACGGCGTCTCCTCACCTCAGGGAAATGGGCACGATCGGCGGGAATCTTTGCCAGGACATACGCTGCTGGTACTATCGCAATCCGAACAACCGGTTTCCCTGCCTCAGGAAGGGCGGTGGGAGGTGCTACGCGATCGATGGGGACAATCGCTACCACTCCATCCTGGGCGGAAGCGTCGAGGGCGGGTGCTACGCCGTACACCCCAGCGACACGGCTCCGGCGCTGATCGCCTTGAACGCCATCATAAAAACCTCAAAGAGAACGCTAAATGCCGAAGACCTGTTCCAGGTCGATGTAGCCAAAACAACGGTCCTGGCTTCCGATGAAATCGTGACTGAAATTCAGGTGCCGCGGCCCAAGGCAGGATCGAACAGCGCGTTCATCAAATTTGCTATCCGAAAGTCGATCGACTTCCCGATCGTGAACTGCGCCGCGATGATCACGTGCAAAAACGGCTCGGTCGCAGCCGCCCGGATCTGTCTCAATGCCATCGCGGTCAAACCCTATCGGGCGGTAAAGGCAGAAGAGATGATTTTGAAAAAGCGCGTGGATGAAAGCCTTGCTGCGGCCGCCGGCGGTGCGGCCATGTCCGATGCGAAACCCATGGAACGCAACGGGTATATGGTTCAAATAGCCAGGGTTCTCGTGAAGCGGACCATCCTGGCGTGCGCCGGGTAACAGCAGAATGCATATTACCGTCCATATCTATTCGTATCTGCGCCATTACCTTCCTGTTTCGGAAAGATCGACTCTAAAAAAAGATTGGGATCTGCCCGAACGCGCAACGATCCAACAAGCTTTGGAAAAACTGAAATTGCCCAAAGATGTTCGGGTTACCGTGCTCTTGAACAACAACAGCGTCGACAAAAGGACCGTCCTGAAGGAAGGAGACAGCATTCATGTGCTGCCTCAGATGGGGGGAGGATAGGGAAATTACGAATGACGAATTACGAATGAAAAACAGGACAATGTCTATTTCCCGGATAAAGCGCAATTGGTTTGCCCCGGCGAACGATAAGGGTTTCAGGACGATTGTTACGGCAAGACAATCTTCAAGGAAAGGCGGCGGGTCAGAAACCATGAAAAAGCGGATGGCAACAATAGCGTTGGGAAGCGCACTTGCGTTGTTCGCGGCAGAAGGGATTGCACAGGTGCCCGACGCCGGCGAAGGGGCGCCCACAGGCATATGCACGGTATGGAACGGGAAAAATTACGAATCAAGGCCCTGCGTGGATGAAACCGGAAACCGGAGAATCAGGGAACCCAAAGGACCGTCTCCCTCACAGCAAGCGCACGAGCATGACCGGAGTGGGGCAAACCTGTACAACCAGGGCAAGCTTGAGCAGGCACTGGAGCAGTTTCAGGCTGCCACGAGAATAGATCCAAGGGATGGCGCCGCCTACTACGGTGTTTGCCTCATCAATGCCGCGTGGAACAATTTTGCGTTCGCCCACACAAACTGCGATCTGGCGGTCCGGTACGGTACCAGGGATGTCTGGAGCATCAGCAATAGTGAGCTTCAGCGATATACAAACTCGCTCCTGGCAAAACTCAATCTGCAGAACGAGGCCTTCAAGCGTGAATCGGACGAGAGCGAGTACCAGAAGAGCAAAGGGTTTTTCGATGCGATGGATTGGGAACGTGCATTGTATTTTCTCAATTTCTACACGGATCCCCAGCAGAATTATACGGCCCACCTCCAGGAAGCCTTCGCCATGAAGGGCACCGCGCTGATGCGAAGGGGCTTATTCGCGGAAGCGGAACAGGCGCTGTACCAGGCTTATAAAGTCGATCCGCAGAAGGCACTGGATGCCGTGAGGCAAGACAGGCATCCGAACCTTGCGGATAACCTGTGGGACCTGGAGGTCAGCAGGGCACACGCGATCCAGGGAAAGGATATCGACAGCAAGCTAAAAAAATTGAGCCTGCTGCAGCAAAGCCTGAGATTCAGGCCCGATGATTTCAAAAGCCTGTACTGGCTCGCCTACGCCGAGTTCCGAACCAATTACTGGAATGAGGGCGCAAAGCACCTTGAGAAAGCCCAAAAGGGTTTCGAGCAGAATTGTTTCATGAACTGCGGCAAGTCCATGATGGCCCCGGTCTATGTCGACCACAGGGATGTTCCAAGCTCTCCAACCATCGGGACGCTGGTTTCAATGGGAAAGGATGAATATTGGGATCCGCCAAAAGAGGTGCAAGAAGATCTGGCTGGGGCTAGACGCATCGTAAATATTCTGGCGCAGGAACAACTGAGTTCCGCCCGCGACATGGAGAAGATAGCTCCGGACAAGGCGCATGAAGAAATGGCGGATGCGTACACATACCTGAGCGATTTCCAAAAGGCCCATGACTTGTATAAAGGATTGCTCGCGAAATTTCCCGACAACAAGGAGTTCCAACAGAAGAAGGAAATACTCTCAAGGATAATCGTTCACCAACCGCTATACATCAACGAGGCGAAACGCCAGGCGGAAGCGGCAAAAAAGAACGGACATGACGGCGTGCTGTTCGAGATCGATCAGAACATGCGCTGTTTCGCAGGCCAGACATTTGATGGAGCAGGGACCTGCATCAACAACGGATTCAGCTGGCCATAGATCGTCAAGATTCTGGATCGCAGCAGCTTGCCGCCGCAGCTCCGAAAAAAATTATCTGTGCGCGTGGACGATGCCGTCGATGCAGGACGTTTCGAATCCGAGCCGGGTCAATTGAGGGGAGATCACCGTATGTGCGAGTTCTCCCTCCACCGGGTGGTAGGACGCCACGGCCAGCTGCACATCCGACTCCAGAGTCCTTCGCATTCCCTTAAACGCTTCAATCTCGGACCCCTCGATATCCATCTTGATGAAATCCACCGATTCGATGCCCAGTCCTTCCAGGATGTCATCCAGTGTGTCTGCTTCGACGCTAATGGAATTGCCGGTGGAGCTGTAGAAAGAGTCGTGATAAACGCTGTGGGCGGCGGCGTTTCCCGATAGATAGATCTGCAGCCGCTGTTTCTGACTCCAAAGCGCCTTCTGGATTGCGATGACATTCTTGAGGCTATTCGCCTCGATGTTTTTGCGGAGACAGGCGAAGTTGCGCGGCTCGGGTTCGATGGCAATGATCCGGCCTTCCTCGCCGATCGCGGCGGAGATCTTCGCGGCGAATGTCCCGATGCGAGCGCCTGCATCTACCACGACGGCGCCTCTTTTGATGACGCTCGATCCGTCGTAAATAGAGTGGATGATAATGCCCTCGATCTCTTTCAGCGTCGTGAGAAAGCGGAAATACAGCTGCCGGTTCTCGGGCTTCAGCAGATCTTGCGGCGGGATGGTGAGTGCGCCGGCCAGTGGATCTCGCAGGCAGGAATCATACAGCCGGATTCCGTTGTCGATCTCGACAAACAAACTGCCATCCGCGTCCAATCCCAGTGATCGCACCCAATTGTCTCGGGTCATTGGATTCTGTCTCTAATCCAGCCGTGGAAGAAAAGTCTCACTTCAATCCGAGGTCGGTGATTTTTGCCGGAGTGAATATTCCCCGCCGAATCAATTTGCCGATCAGCTCCGAGCAGTACTCGCATTCGCTGCATTCCTTGTCGCAGGAAGTAACTTTTTCGAAAAACTTGACGGCGTCCAGGCTCTTGTTGTCGAGGTGCATCAGGTGAGACATCCCTACCGAGTACAGGTTGCCTGCCATCAGCTCGAGGAGATCTCCATCCCAGCTTTCGCCCATATAGGCTTCGAGCGACCGGACGATCATGCTTTTGGAACTGGTGCGGCCGACGAGCTTGAAATATCCCGTGATCGATTCGTACTTTCGCATGTCCTCGGGCCGGATCCAGCAGGATTTCAGCAGCTGGGACGGATCGCTTTTTGAAAGCTGGATGCAGTTGAGGCTGAAAACGTTGTCCTCGGCTTTCACGCCCTTCGCCCTGTCCGATTTGCGCGACTGGTGCGAGATGTAGTTGAAATGGAATTTGCGGAATGCACATCGGAAAAGGCACCCTTCGTTCACCATCAACTTGATTTCCGCTTGGGTCGCGTCCTTGACTTTTTTCAGCAAGGGAAGATTCCGGTTGATGTCCACATCGGGAGTGATAACATCGGCGCCCGCTTTCTTGAAGATCACGGCTTTCTGTACGCAATCGATGTCGCTTAAAACGGATGCGCAGATTTCGAGCCCCGGAAACCTCCTGCGGACTTCGCGGATATACAGCGGATTGGCGATCGTGATCGCTTCCACTCCGTTCTCCTCATGCACCCTCTTCAGATAGTCCATGGTCGGCTTCAGGACTTGCGGCGAATACCAGTCGCTGCCTTCGCAGATGGAGTTCAGAAGCAGATTCACGCGGATGCCTTCCCGATGGATCTTGTCCACGACATCCGCAAACGCGCTGAAATCCATTTCGGGAGCAATCCTGCCCGAACCCGCATATTCCTGCGGCCCCGACAGGTAAATTTCACGAATGCGATTTCCTTTGTGTTCCTTGAAGCGGAATATCTCGGCGAGCGTATCGGGATCGTTATTATAAGGAACGGAAAACTCAAGACTACCCATGCAACACCCCTGACTCTAAAAGCTTCCTAACGGCCCCGCCCATGTCTTAATCCGTGAAATCTGTGGAATCCGTGGCTCGTTTTTTATCCTTTAGGCGACCCAAATGGCAAAGGATCTTGGGAGCACGACACTAGCCAAGAGCTTCCACCACCGGCATTAATTTGGCGGCATCGAAACCTGCCGTCAGCATCCGGATTCTCGGAACCTCGCTCTCGTTGGAAGTGTTTAATGCCTGCGCCTTTTCTGTTTCCTCCGATTCGACCCACGGTTCAGTGGAAATAATGAAGATGCCTCTAGCAGGCTTTAGCCGTCTGTCGGCATGAGCCATCGTTTCCAGAGCTTCCAGCTTCGCCATATTGCGGCTATCCACGCACCACAGGACCAGATCCGGCCTGCAGAATTTCGCCACATCCCCGACCAGGGCGATGCTCTCCGGTTTTTCGGCTGTATAAATGAGCGTCAGACCGCTTCCCAGCAATACCAACAGCTCGGCATCCATTGGGCTCCACTCTCTTTCCCTGCTGGCATTCAAAGCGTTGTACAAACCCTCTTTGAATTCGGATCGGAATCCCACAAAACGGTTCAGCTTTGCCGAAAAAACAATAAAATCGGGGACGGCAAAAATCGCCTTCGGGGATTGATTGAACAGGAAGCTCGCCGATTCGACAGGCTCCGGGACTTCCTCCATTGGAGCATAGGTTGAAGATTTGGCCCGGTCGCCCGGCCGCAGATCTCGCACCGGCACCCGGAATGCTCTCCGGACTCCCAAAAGGCCGGCCAGAGAAATGACCGCCCATTTTTCATATCCGCTTCGATGGACGATCGGGAAAAGAGACTCTACCTCTCTCGATGCATTTTGTATGAAGCCGGCAGGAGTCTCTCTGTTTTTTAGGAGGTCGAATAGTGGATCAAACAATTCTCGGGCCAGACTGTCTTTCGGGTCAGTCAAGTATCTCCCACACTTGCTGACTACGGGACCATCTTCGAACGAAAGCCATGGCGCATTTTTTTCGAGAGCCTTGCCATATTCCTGCTGCAGCAATCCGGCTCTGCAGAGGCAATCGGAAAAGGCTTCCGCTACGAAAGCATTCCTGGCCGCATTGAACAGCGCGTAGAACGCCGGCCGGACACGCTCAGGGATGCTGGCGACAGATTCTCCGATCTCGATTTCGGGGTTTTTTGATATGAAGTCCGTAAGCGCCGCGTACGCCTGATGAAAAGTGCCCGACATGGTAATCAACGCTCCTTCGATTCGAGTCTATAAACCTGGATCCCGAAATAAGCGCTGTATCCAACGCGGAAATTGCCGGATTTACAGCATATCGGCCGTAGAGCGGCCGGGTGATTTTGGCCCGGCCTTTCAAAGCCGGGTTTGAGCAGAACATGAAAAATGCGTCACTGCAGTGACGCCTGATTTCACCCGCCGCTCACGCGACGGGCATTGATTGCCTCAACTATTCCCGGACCTTAAAGGCCGGGCTATCATCAATTGGCCGCTCTGCGGCCAACTTCGGAATCGAGGCTTAATCCTAGGGCCGCGGCGAGAGAAAAGAAAAGTGGGGCCGGGCTGAATCCCGAACCCACTTTTCTTGATGTTTCCGGGATCGAATGATCAGGCGCAGGCGAGTATGGCCCGTTTCACCATGGTTTTAGCGATCGGAATTTTCCATTTATTTCTGTCGCCCGGGAGCGCTTTAGCCGTAGCAACTGCGGCGGCGCCGGCTGCATCCGCGCTGCTCTCATCGATCTTCTTTCCTTTGATGGACTCCTCCGCCTTCAGTGCCCGATACGGCTTATTGTAGACCGCATTGAGACAGATGCGCGCATCGCCGTTTCCGATCATGGCTGCGCAGTTCACGATGGGGAAGTCGATGGACTTGCGGATAGCAAATTTGATGAATGCGCTCCTGGAGCCCGCAGCGGGAGTTGGGATTTGTATTTCCGTCACGATCTCATCGGCGGCGAGGATTGTGGATCCCGGAACCGTCATATCCCAGAAAGCCTCGGCCTCGATCGTTCTCTTATTGGTCCTGATCTTCGCGTTCAGAGCCACGAGCGCGGGTGCCGTGTCGCTCGGGTTGACGGCTACGCACATCTTCACCGCTCCGAATATGGAATGGTAACGGTTTTCTCCGGCCACGGCATAGCACGCCTTGCCGCCCTTGCGGATGCAGTAAAACCTGTTGTCCGGATTGCGGAAATACCAGCAACGAGGCATTTGGCAGATGTTTCCCGCGATCGTTCCCATCTCGCGGATGTGCGGGGTGGCCGTTCGATGCGCGCCTTCGGCCAGAGCCGTGTATTTTTTGTGGATCAACTCGTTCTTGGCGATATCCTCGAGCCGGGTCAGAGCCCCGATTTTGAGCATCCCGCCTTCCTCTTTCACGTATTCCATCCCCGGGATGGTCTTCAGGTTCACCAGGACTTCAGGATATGTCGGAAGGACTTCGAACCTGAGAGTGCCGAGAAGATCTGTGCCTCCGGAAAGCACGGCGGCATGTCCCGCCCGCAGAAGGGATGCGGCTTCGTCGATTGTCTTTGCGTCTACATGCGCGAATTTCTTCAATGTCTTCATCTCAGGCTCCTATGTCTTTCCGGGGACTCCATCAGGCTTTTTGCTTCAGGTTGGCTGCCGCTTCAAGCACGGCCGGCGGGTGCCTTTGATACGTGCCGCACCGGCAGAGATTGCCGCCCAGGGCATCGCGGGCATCTGCCTCCGTCGGATGCGGATTTCTGTCGAGCAGCGCTTTGGCGGTGCAGACGAATCCCGGCGTGCAATAGCCGCATTGAAACGCGTTGTTGTTGATGTATGCCTGAATGATGGGGTGCTTTGTCTTGGCGATTCCCTCAGCCGTTTCGATGACGGCGCCGTTGCATTCGCAGGCCAAAGTCAAACAGGACAGAATCGGCCTGCCGTTCATGATTACCGTGCAGGATCCGCATGCGCCTAATCCGCCGCACCAGTCCTTGGGCGACGTGAAACCTACTTCATCGCGCAAGAGTTGCCTCAACGTCCAATGCGGCTCGACCATATACCGGTACTTTCCGCCATTGACCGTTAACTCGACGGGCGCGAGCTCTGCGGCGGGCTTTGCCGCGGAAGGAGCCGATCCCTTGGCTGCCGGAGCATTCGCTTTTGCCTGCGCCGCTGCTTCCGTGGAGATGGCGATGGTTCCCAAGGCGGGAGCGCCCACTGCCAGCCCGGCGTCCTTCAAAAAAGCCCTACGGGAAATGGTTCCGGACGCTTCGTTGTTTTCCTGCTTGTTCGGCCTGTCTTTTTCTTCTGACATTTTCACTATCTCCAGGAAGTATGGACCCCTTCAGACACTTCCATTCATAGGCGGGGCGCCGGAATTGTCAAGCTTTTTCCGAACGGGCTGGCGCGCTTTACACCCTATCCCAGAGCTGCCGCCGGCAGCCCGGAAAACCCGCGATTCAGACGATGATCCGGAAGTCTTGAATTGAGAGACGGTTTATTTCGGCCCTTAGATGAACATTTCGTCATCTTGCGCGGAAACAGAGGGATTCCTTCGCCGTCGAAAAAGCACATCTATGCCCGTCCTGACTGCTCGAACCACCGCTGAAGCTTCATTGATCGGCGCCAGAATGCTGTCCCTCAAAGTCTCGATCGCCTGTTCTGCCCTGCGCATTGCCAACTGGAATGTATCCTGAATGCGCATGAATTCCAGCTGCGCCGTGCGCGTGGTTTCGCCTATAAACTGGTCCAGCTCCACTACCCTGCTATGTACGATCTGGGTTGAGTGAACTAAGTTTTGCGTAATTGGTTTCAGGCTTTCCGCTGTGCTTTTGAGCGTAGAGACGGCCTCTTCGACCTTGGACGCCATGGACTGGGCATTTCGGAGCATATCCTTGCTCCAGACGCCCAGCCATTCGTTCATTTGACGGATAGACCGGTAGATCCCAAAAAACAGAAGGCTTTGCAGGAGTACAGCAAATGCTAATATCCCAGTGAAAACAACCAGAATGGTATTCACTTATGCCTTTTCTTTTTCTTCCCGGTATGCTCGTTTGCCGGCCTCGATTGCGGCGCTAATCTGATCGCGCTGCTGCTGAATCATCTCTTTTCCCCGATCCACGTATTCGGAGGTCTTTTCCGCAACAGCCTTGGCGCGGGTTGAAACGACATCGGCACCATCGCGCGCCTTTGACAAGATCAGCTTACGAGTTTCCACGCCACTTCGAGGTGCGAGTAAGAGCGCCGTCGCGGCTCCAATTGCCGCGCCAAGAACAAAATAAAGAGCCTTTTCACCTGCGGAGCTGTCATCACCCATAAGAGTCTCCTCTATTTATTGAGTTTTGATAACATGCGACAGTGCCGGTTGTCAAATTCCAAATCCCTTGCGCCGGCGACGCCTGACTCTTGCACGTTTCCGGTTTCGGGGCTATAAGAGTCCTGGTTCCAATCGGATGAGCGAATATAATAGGTTTCATGATGACTAAGAAAAAGAAGCCAAATGCCGGGAAACAAATCGAAAGACTGAAACAGATCCTGGACGGCCTTGACCGTGCCCACCCCAATGCGCAATGTGCCCTCGTGCACAGCAGTCCGCTGGAGCTCCTGGTCGCGACCATTCTTTCCGCGCAATGCACCGATGCAAGGGTCAACGTTGTGACCGGGGATCTGTTTGGCAAATATCGCTCTGCGCGCGATTATATCGCAGTGCCGCAGGAAGAGCTGGAAACAGACATCCGCTCCACGGGCTTTTATCGCAATAAAGCCAAAGCCATCCGGGGGGCTTGCACGATGATTCTCGAGAAATTCGGAGGATCTGTCCCTGACTCCATGGAAGAGCTTTTGCAGCTTCCAGGAGTTGCGCGTAAAACCGCAAACGTAGTCCTGGGTGTTGCTTTCCAAAAGGCCGAAGGAATAGTCGTGGACACCCATGTTTTCAGGGTAAGCCGGCGACTTGACCTCACCGATTCGGAGACGCCCGAAAACATAGAACGCGACCTGATGCAGATTATCCCGCGCGATCGCTGGATCTCCTTTTCGCACCAGATGATCCTGCACGGACGCAATACGTGCAAAGCCCGTAATCCGCTGTGCAGCCGGTGTCTGCTGGAAAAGGTCTGTGAGTCGGAAGAGAAAACTATTTAAGGCCGACCCACGGCTGCATAGTTATTATGGGAGCACGTCCTTTTTCTTTATTTTCAATCGGTGGATCCCTGAATTTCTAATTTTGCCGAAGCTAGATCCTGTGCCGCACCTTCGGAGCTCTCGTGAATCGCACCTCCTATCCCGACCTTACAGTCGGGCCTACTCTGTCTCGGTCCTTCGGACCTAAACGGCGTCGGAGCTTTGACTTTGTGTTCCTGCATCGCGGCAAGCGC
>Ga0335071_10004250_pt1 | contig 14943 bp, 8 predicted proteins | sample Lox_Sample_15_FD_206724 | JGI IMG/M metagenome (GOLD analysis project Ga0335071, IMG submission 206724) | Soil microbial communities from Loxahatchee National Wildlife Refuge, Florida, United States - Lox_Sample_1.5 | ecosystem: Environmental > Terrestrial > Soil > Wetlands | place: USA: Florida... | reverse complement strand
GGGAGGCGACCCCGGGTTTGCAGCAATTCGGCGAGAGTCTGTCCTTGAAGCAACTCCATGGCGACAAAAACGACTGACCTGCCGCTGGAACCGGCGCGGCTGTCGGAGTGCCGGAAGAGGTCGAAAATGCGGCAAACGTTGGGATGGGTAACTTTTCGCGCCAGGTGCACTTCGCGTTTGAAGCGGTCGAGAGAGCGAGGATCGTGCAGAAGCTCTCCGCGGATGGATTTCAGGGCGACGCGTTCGTGCAGTTCGATGTCTTCGGCTTCATAAACCTCGCCCATACCACCGCGGGCGAGCATACGCGTAATCCTGAACCGGTCGGCGACGAGATCACCAGGAGAAAAGGATTGGCTTTGCGACAGGCTCAGGGTGGTCGCACCACCGGCAAGTACCGGACTTGAAAGGAAGTCTCCTGAATCGAAGTGGTGCGCGAGCAGGCGTTGTACCTCATCGCGCACTCGAGAATCCTGCGCGGCCTGAGCGAGGAAGGAAGAGCGGTCGGCTGGAGGCTTCTCCAGCGCCTGTTCAAACAGCTCTTTGACGTTCGCCCATTGTTGCTGGGTCAAATCCATAGCGGTCTTTCAGATCGGCATAGAGCCAAGCTTTGGCGACATTCCAATCACGCTTGACCGTCTTGGGGGAGACTCCAAGCACGTTAGCCGCTTCTTCGACCGTCAATCCGCCAAAGAAACGCAGTTCCACAACCCGGGCCTGCCGGGGATCAATCTTCGCCAGCTGATTGAGAGAATCATCCAGCGCCAGCAGTTCACCGCCCTGCTTTTCGGAAATGATGAAGGCATCGTCGAGCGAGACCACGATTTGTTCTCCACCCCGCTTTTGGCGCAGGTGCCCGCGGGCATGGTCGATCAAAATCCGGCGCATCAGTTGCGCCGCTATACCGAAGAAGTGAGCCCGGCTCTGCCAGTCGACGGAACGCTGTTCCACCAGTTTCAGGTAAGCCTCATTCACCAGGGCCGTCGCTTGCAGGGTGTGATCGACCCGTTCCCGCCGCATGTAGCTGGCGGCGAGCCTTCGTAACTCGTCGTAGACCACGGGGATGAGTTTGCCCGCGGCGTCCTCTTCGCCCCGCGTAAGGGCGGAGAGCAGCACCGTTACCTCATCAGTCTCGGTCATACGCGGGGGAGCATTTTAGTACATTTCCGGGCGATGTTGTTTGCGCTAAACAGAAGATTTACATGGCCGACATTGTGCAAATCACCTTGCAAAGTCTTTCATCCCCCGAATGACCCTTTTTCCGATTTGGTGTCGCGTTACCGGGTGAAGGCATAGCGGGCCTGGGTTCAAGGACGCCCGCCACTTTGGGAGGCATACATGAAGTCCACTGTGAAGTTCGGAATTTTCGGCGCCCTTATCGCTGTCGGTATCCTGCTGCTGAGCGGGGTTCCGGCGCTTCGTTGGCCCGAAACAAGCCACGATAAGGGGAACGGTCGACCGACAGCCCCAACCGTGGCTGAGGAATACGGCCGGCTTCCGCTCAGTTTCGAAGTAAATCAGGGACAGGTTGCTTCCAATGTCAGATTTCTTGCCCGCGAGGCCGGATACACGCTCTTTCTTACGGCGGATGAGGCGGTCTTGGCTCTGCGAATACCGGGTCATGAGAAGCATCTCGCACCTAAATCTGGTGCTATGGGGCGAATCGCTTCCAATCGACACGAAAAATCGCCTGAGTCGGCTTTGCGGCTGAAACTCGCCAATGCGCGCGTGTCTGGCAAGGTTTCGGGCTTGGATGAACTCCCGGGCCGTACCAACTACTTTCTGGGTTCGGATCCTGCGCAGTGGCGGACCGATGTTGGCACCTATGCCAAGGTGCAGTATGAAGATGTGTATCCCGGGATCGACCTGGTTTATTACGGCAACCGTTCGGGACGGCTTGAGCACGACTTCATCGTGAAGCCCGGCGCTGATCCTCGAAAGATTGATTTCGAGATCAGCGGTGCTGAGCATCTGTTGCTGGATGCGAGCGGAGACCTGCGGATCACCGTGGGAGGCGAGGAAGTCACGTTGCAGCGTCCGGTTATCTATCAGAGCCGCGGCGGAGAGCGTGAGCTGGTGTCTGGAAATTACAAGCTTGAGGGCAACCGCCTCGGCTTTGAGGTCTCGAGTTACGACCATACGAAGCCGCTGGTCATCGATCCGGTACTTCTCTATTCGACGTTCCTCGGAGGAGGCAAGGGAGTTGCGATCCAGGGAGCCGATGCCATTGCGGTGGATTCAACCGGCGCGGCGTACGTCACCGGTCACACCGAGACCACTGATTTCCCGACCACCGCGGGTTCCTTCCAGCCCACGTGCGGAGGCTGCAGCGCCGTCTTTGTGACGAAGCTGAACCCGACCGGATCCGCGCTGGCCTATTCGACGTATATCGGCGGCGGGCTTTACGACGAAGGGTATGCCATCGCGGTCGACAGTTCAGGGAACGCCTATATTGCAGGTAAAGCCGAGTCGACCAATTTCCCCGTCACGACCGGGGCTTTTCAGACGAAGTATCCGGGCGGATTCTCGAGCGCGTTCGTCACGAAGCTGAACTCCACTGGTACGAAGCTGGTCTATTCGACCTTCCTGGGGGGCAGCGGACGAAATTCGCAGTGTTACCTGGCGAACGGATCGCAAGATGATCTGGCGCGTGGCATTGCGGTCGATGCCAGCGGCGATGCCTATGTAACAGGCTGCACCGATTCGGCGAACTTCCCGGTCACGGCCGGCGCTTACGACACAACCTGCCACGGATGCACCAGCTACGGGAATGCATTCCTTACAAAGCTGAATCCCGCGGGTACCGCGCTGGTTTACTCCACATTCCTTGGCGGAAGCAGCCTTGATGTCGGGTACAGCGTCAAGGTCGACGCGTCCGGGAATGCGTATGTGGGCGGTTCAGCTACGTCGGGGAATTTCCCGGTCACATCCGGGGCATTCCAAACTACGAAGACCGCGGGCGGACAAGTCGGCTTCATCACAAAGATGAATCCCACGGGGACAGGACTCGTATATTCCACGTTCCTGGGCGGCAATGCCGTGGACCTGATTTATGGACTGGCGCTGGACGCTTCGACCAATGTCTATGTGACCGGGTACGCGACTTCCACCAACTTCCCTGTGACCGCGAGTGCATTCCAGAAAACGTGCAAGGACTGCTCTGTGGGCTCCTCGGGGTTTGTGACCAAACTGGCTTCGACGGGCAAGACGTTGGGATACTCCACTTACCTCGGAGGCAGCAGCAACGACATCGGGATCAGCATCGCCGTAAACAGCGCCGGAAACGCGTTTGTGACGGGGCAAACCTCATCAGCAGATTTTCCCACTACCGCGGGCGCATTCCAGACCACTTGTCACGACTGCAACTCAACTCTCGGGACCTCGGCGGCGTTTGTGACCGAGGTGGGCGCAGCCGGAGCGGCTTTGACGTATTCAACATTTCTCGGGGGCAGCACAACCGATGTCGGGATGGGCATCGCACTTGATCCGAACGGCCTTACCTATGTCGCGGGAGTTACGGGATCATCCAATTTCCCCGTTACAACCGGTTCGTATAACGTCAGTTGTAAAGGGTGCGCTGCGTTCGGCGATGACGCGTTCATTGCGAAACTTGGCCTGGGTCCTGCCACAACCGCGACTGTGTCACCGACGAGCCTGACTTTCGGCAGCCAGGCGATCGGCACGACGAGTGCGGCCAAGCCAGTCACACTAACCAACACAGGCACGTCGGTCCTGGAAATCCTGTCGATCACGTTCACCGGGACAAACCCCGGGGATTTTGTTCAGACGAACACTTGCGGGACATCGATCGCCGCCGGGAAGACCTGCACCATCAACGTAAGTTTCAAGCCTAGGGGTGACAATGCCCGGACGGCGACCTTGAACGTGAACGACAACACCGCGAACACGCCGCAGAAGGTGACGTTGACGGGGACCGGAACTGGAACCCCATTGCCGGCGGTCACACTGAATCCAACGAGCCTTGCTTTCGCAGCTCAAGCGCTGAACACCACCAGCGCGACCAAGACCGCAACCCTGACCAACAGCGGGACGGCCGCTCTAAGCATCACCAGCATCACTTTCACGGGGGCAAATCCGACACAGTTCGGGGGGACGACAACCTGCACGGCGTCGTTAGCCGCAGGTGCCAGTTGCTCGTTCAGCATACAGTTCAAGCCCACGTTCGGCGGACCGCAAGCGGCATCCGTCACGATCGTTGACAATGCCGCGGGGAGCCCGCATGCTCTCGCACTCAGCGGAAGTGGCCTGGGGCCGGGCGCGAAATTCACCCCGACCAGTGTGGCATTCGGCGCGCAGCTGATCGGTGTGGCGAGCGCGGCCAAGACGGTGACGCTCACCAATAACGGAACGGTCGCACTCTCGCTCACAGCGGTCGGCTTCACCGGAACCAACCCCGGAGATTTCACCGGGTCTACAACTTGCACAACTACGCTAGCGGTCAACGCTAGTTGCACGTTCAGCGTGCAGTTCAAACCTGCTGCTATCGGAGCGCGCAGCGCGTCGCTCGAAGTAGTGGATAACACGGGCAGCGACACGCAACTGATTCCACTCACGGGTACGGGCACAGACGTTAAGCTCTCGGCAACGAGCCTGACGTTTGCATCCCAGACCGTTGGGACTGCGAGCGCAGCGAAGGCAGTGACACTCACCAACGTCAGTACGACCGCGCTTTCGATCACGAGCATCGCCGTGACCGGCACGAACGCGGCGGACTTCTCGCAGACGAACACCTGCGGCAGTTCCTTGGCGGCCGGAAAGAGCTGCACAATCAATATCGTGTTCAAGCCGACGGCGAAGGGAGCGCGTAGCGCGTCGGTGAGCATCACGGACAATGGTGGCAGCAGCCCGCAGTCGGTAGCTTTGAGCGGTACCGGCGCCTAGAAACCATAGCCAATGCGTGGCGAAGAAACGGCCCGGCCAGCGGGCCGTTTCTTTTCCTCCACTGGATGGAGGGCTTCTGGCTCCCACGTCCGGGAGGATGTCTTCCGCTCTGCGCCGTGCTCAGCTGACTTAATTCGAAGTTTCCGTAAATGGCTGAGACAAGACCGGATGCCCCAGACCATATGGGCCTTCCGCCTTCACGCTCACGGTTCCAGAGGCTCCGGGCAGCGTCAATGTGACCGTGGCTACGCCGTTGCTATCGGTAACTGCGATCACTTTCGACCCGCTATTCTTGTTCACGCCGTTGGTGCAGATGGAATTCGGATCAGCGGCCGTGGCAAGCGAGCCGGCAGTGGTGGTGAACAAAATGCACGCGCCGGAGGTACTTCCTCCGGACTGACCTGCGGTCAAGGTCACTTGGAGGGGCTGTAACGTGCTGCCAGCGGCTCCCGACTGGCTATCTCCGCTGCTCTTGGCGAGGGTCGCTGCAGGATTCCCGACGACAATCCATCCACCTTGCTTCTGAACGACAGAATTGGAGTCTGTACCGTCGACGGTGTAGTGATAGAACCCGGGCGTTGTATTGCCAGCAGCAGTTACGGTGATCTTTCCAGTCTGCGAGGATGTGATCGGGGTTTGCGTTACGTTGACCGTAATGCCTGTGTCGAACTGCGGCGAATTGAGGGCAACAGTTCCGGATCCCGAGGTTATCGTTGGATGCAGGGTCGTTGTGCCCCCAGCGGGCAGCATGATCGTGTCGGGATTGAGGTCCCATTCCGTGGCGGGAATTGTCCCGGTGCCGGACACCACCAACAGGGTTACTGAATAGGGATCGAAGCTCATGTTCGATTTCCAGGATTGTGGCTGCGAGGCCGCAATCGAAGTTGGGGTCGTCGAGGTGAGCTTGTAGCTCACAAAAGAGGTCGGACTGAAACTGCTATTCGCGAAAGAGAACTGCAATTTCGCGGCGTTAGCTGGATCTTTGTTAATGACCATGATCGTCATGGTCTTAGCGTCTGCACTGATTGCCGCGTAGCTGCTGAACAGGTTTGGATCGCCGTCGTTGGTGTCCGAAATCGAGATCGGCGCGAAGCCATGGTAGTTGCCGTCGTAGTTGGTGTAGAGCTTGAACGCGAGATAGTTCGGGTTGCTGGATGAGGGTGCGGTCCAACGGGAAGCTAGGTAGACGCGCTCCCGGCCGAGTATCCCTAAAGCATCGGCATCGCCCAATGCGTTGGAAAAATCGGAGGCGCCGGCGAACTCTGCACTCCATTCCGTTATGGCGAGCGGCGTGCCCGGATAGATCATGTTCGCGATGGCGCGCATGCGCGGGATCCGGAAAGGAATGCAGTGCATAGGTTGAATGGTCGTCGCCCACTGATATTCGCTCGTGCAGGCAGGACTCTGGAAGGTGGGGTCCCAATAATCGCGATAGATACTGACGGCGGCAGCCTGCTTCTGTGCAAGCGTGGCATGGGACAGATCCGGCCCCTCCGGATAGGCGTGAATGTCGAAAGCATCGAGCGATCGTGTGCCATCGATCTGGTCTTGCCAGTTGATCGCGTTCAGCCACCAGGGCAGAAAATCCAAGCCGGCGTGGGCGGCCCGGTCGCTGCTGTTGGCCCCATTCCAATAGAACCACCAGCAGCAGCTGACCGGTCCGAGGCGAATGGCGGCGGGATCCCAAGTCTTCAGGTTGCGAGCATTCTGCAGAAACACGTCACGGAGTTCGTTGTAGGAAGAAGGAGTGGGATGAATGTCGAAGTGGGTGCCGCCCCAGATGTCGATCTCGTTATCCATGTCGTAAAAGTGGGGGGCTGAGCCGAAGGCCGAAGCGAGAGCAGCGGCCCAAGTGCTGCGCACGAGGCAGTTACCCGCGCTCTCGCTCGTACCTGACGGACACTGCGTTGACTGGTCGACCAATGGATAGTAGGCGGACGTGACAGGTGAGGTTGTCACAGGAGTCTGGCAGTCGCTTTGAAGGCCATCTCCGGCCTGATTGTTGTAGGGATCAAACTTGCACTGAGAAGGCCACACGGAAGCCGGGAAGCTCCAGTGCCCATTGCCTGCATTCTCGGCGCCCTGCGCGACCCATGGGAGCATCACCATAGTCATCAGCGGATTGCCGCCTGCAGCTTTCACATCTTTGATGAACTGGGTGGAGTCGGGATCGGAACCATCATTGAATCCACTGATGGCGAAGTCCTCGAAGTACCAGTCGTTGTCGGCGTTGTATGTGCCAAGCTTCCAGTTGTACGTCGAAGTGGCATTTCCGCCCCAGCGGACAACCGAGATGCCCAAATCAGTAACCGTACTTGCACTCTGCGGATATGCTGCCCCATAAACGTACGGACTTATGGGATGCCGGTTTGCCAGTACGTCAATTGTGACGTTGATCGCGTTGCTCGGCGCAGCGGGTGTAGCCGAAACTTCTGAAGAATTCCCGCTTTCGCCACTCGCATTGGAAGCGCTGACTACGTAGTAATAAGTTGTGCCGTTGGTCAGGCTCGTGTCGGTGTAACTGGCCGTGGTAGGCGCTGCGATCTGGGTGTACGGGCCGCCGGAGGTCGAACCTCTCTTCACGTGATATCCGGTCGCCCCGGCACTTCCGGTCCAGGACAAGCTGACTTGTGTGTTCCCCGGAGTCGCGGTCAAACCGGTGGGAGGAGTCGGAACCTGCCCTCCGCCTCCACCACTTGATCCGCCGGAGCCTCCGCATCCCAGCATCAGGGCTACAGCGAACAGGCCAACACAAAGAAGCGCACGAGAGGATGGAAGGCTAGGGATAACGATCATCTGGAACTCTCAATCCTGGGCAGTGTACGGATAATTCGGGCCGAAAGCAGGTCACAATGGGACCTGTCCACAATCCAATCGCAATTGTCCAGAAAACACAGTGAGCCAAGTCACACTCGCTTGGTCAGGGTCCGGTCCTTTGCTAACCTTGCTGGTATTGAGAATGTTCTGTCTGTTTGCACATTGGGCTGGCGCCGCGGAGTACAGGCTGGCGGGTCAGCGCGTCTTGCTTGCGTTGGCTATGTGCCTGGCCAGCGCCATGCTCCACGGGCCAACTGCATTGGCTCAAGGTGCATCGCAGGGTTCGCCCGAAGAGCTTTTTCATCGGGCCGAAGCAGCCTACAAGAACGGCGATATCGGGCGCGCGATCACCCTGTATCAGCAATTGCTGAAAACTCAGCCGGATTCCGTTCCAGCACGAGCGAATCTGGCCGTCGCACTGGCGCATGAAGGAAGGTACGACGACGCAATTGTTCAATACAAGGAGGCGCTCAAGTTATCTCCCGAAAACCCGGCGCTTCTTCTCAATCTCGGCCTGGCCCGTTACAAGCAAGCCAGATTCGATGAAGCAGCGACCGATCTGGAGCGATCTCGCCGCAAAGATCCCGAGAACCGTCAGTCCCTTTACCTGCTCGCCGACTGCTATTTGCGCCTTGGGAAGAATGCCAGCGCGATCACGTTGCTTGAACCGTACTACAAGGAAGGTCCGGAAGATCGGGCCGTGGATTTCGCGCTCGGAATGGCGTTCCTGCGTGAGGGACAGATTCCGAAGGGAGAGGCGATCATCGATCGGGTGATGAGGAATGGCAACCCCGGAGAGGTGGATCTGCTTCTGGGAGCGGCGCAGCTCGCCGCCGGGGACGCGAAGACGGCTGCTACAACACTTCGTAAAGCACTGGACTCGAATCCAACCCTGCCAGGCGCATGGTCGCTTTATGGGAAGGCCCTAATCGATGTTAAGGATACCGCGGGGGCGAAGGACGCATTGTTGAGAGCGTTGCAATCCGACCCCAACGATTTCGATGCCAATCTCTACCTTGGCGGCATGCTGCGGCATGACGGAAACGTGGCGGAGGCAACTCCCTATCTGAATAAGGCGCTGGAGTTGCGACCTTCCTCGATCGAAGCTCAATTTCAGATTGCGATGATCGATCTCGCGGAGGATCGTCTTGAAGAAGCTCGCGAACGATTCGAACACATCGAGCGCGAGTCTCCGGACTTTCAGGAAGCGCACGCGCAGCTTGCGGTGGTCTACGCCCGTCTCAAACGGATGGACGACAGCAAACGGGAGCGCGAGATCGTTCTTCAACTCAACGAAAAGGCGCGCAAGGAACAGCCAATCCAGAAGTAATCTATTTCGGTTCGACTATTGGCAGAATGCGGTCGGCTTGCACACTTTTGAGCGTCTGGATTGTTCCCGAGGGCCAACGGATCTCGATCTCGTCGGCAATCTTGGCTTCTCGGAGCCCAAAGTGCACCGGCCCTGCGCTGGACGATGCGTACCCTGAGGCGGTGGATACGTACCAGTACTGATTCTGTCCGGCGGCTGACACACGGATCCGTGCGCCAATTCCGTCGCGGTTACTCTTCGTTCCCTGCAGCTTCAGTTCGAGCCAGTGAGCGGGGCCGGGACTGTCATTGATCCACACTTCGGCCGGAGCGCTCAGCGCGGTCACGACAAGATCGAGCTTTCCATCATGATTGAAGTCGCCGAAGGCCGAACCGCGATGGCGTTTCGGAGGCTGCGACGTGAACCCAGCTTCGTCGGTCAGCGCCACAAACTTGGTACCACCCAGGTTGCGGAAGACGGTGTTGGGCTGATCGATTTGCAACCGCGAAGCCATATCCTCAGACTGAACGTGCCCGCGCGAAACGAAGATGTCCTTCCATCCGTCGTTGTCGAAATCGGCGATGTTCGGGCTGTATCCAGCCATTGGATTGCTCTGGGTGGTCACGCCGCTACGGGCAGTGACTTCGTTGAAGCCGTTCTTGCCGTTGTTCAGATAGACGGGGAAGGTTTCGTTGTCTAGTGCGACCAGCGCGATATCAGGACGTCCATCGTTGTTCAGGTCCTGAAAAGCAACACCCATACCGGAAATCAGGTTGCCGTGCTCCGGGAGAGCTACGCCCGTTTCGAATGCCTGCTCGTCGAAATGCAAATTTCCTCTGTTGTGGAAAAGAAAATTGAAGAGCTTGTCGTTGGCGACAAAGATGTCAGGGAGTCCGTCGCCGTCATAATCGGCTACACCGACGCCCATGCCTTTCCCGAGTGCAGAGCGGATCCCGGACTGCTCCGAGATATCGACAAACGTACCGTCTCCCTTGTTCAGGAAAAGCTGGCTGGGAGTTTCCTTGTAAAACTTGGGATGACAGTACTCGGCCTTGCCTTCGCTTTTGCAGTCAGGTTCGTGAGCCCCATCCCACTTCATGTAGTTCACGACAAAAAGGTCGAGCAGGCCATCGTTGTTGACGTCAACCCATCCGCCGCCGACGGACCAGAGCGGACCGTACTTCTTGTCGGGACGGGTTAAGCCTGCTTTCTCGGTGACGTCAGTAAAGGTTCCGTTCCCGTTATTGTGATAGAGAGTATTGCGGTAGACACCGCCAACGAAGATGTCTTCGTACCCGTCGTTGTCAAAGTCTCCGATGGCGACACCGGTATCGAAGCCGATTCCCGCCAAGCAGGCCTTTTCGGTGACATCGGTAAAAGTGCCGTCGCCGTTGTTGCGGAACAGCCGGTTCCAGTATTTCGGGGATGTCTTCTTCAGGCTGTTGATGTCGGCGCCATTGGTGAAGAAGATGTCGAGATTGCCGTCGTTGTCGTAATCGAAGACGGCGACTCCGCCGGCCATGGTCTCGGGCGAATGCCGTTGCGGAGATTCGCTGCTATCGAGGGAAAAGGGGAGGGGCCGAAATGTGAAATGGATTGGGGACTGTGCATCTGCGGCTCGAGCGTCGCGCCGGAGTACAGCAGGCACTGCCACTGCGCAGGACAGCACAACGTACACTACCAAGCAGATCGTTGATGTGGTCCTGGGTTTACGGCGCGGGGTTTGCATCTTGATGGCTGAGTCTTTCGATTTCTTGCTTCTCTTTCCTAGCGTCCTCAGCACGCCCCGCCTGTCCATAGGCACGCACAAGATCCCAGCGGACACGTGTGTTATCGGGAGCCAATGTCCTTGCGTCCTCTAATTCCTGAATACCTTCGGCGATATCCCCTTTCCCTAGAAGCGCCTCGCCCATTGTTAGGTCAACCGAGAAGTTCTTGGGGGCAAGTTTCCTAGCCTGCCTCGCCAAGTCCAGAGCCCGATCGAACTCCCCGGTCTTGACATACTGCTCTGCGAGCCGATTTCTGGCGGGTACATGGGAAGGTGAAATTTCGATCTCGCGCTTCATTTCGGCAATGCCTTCCTCGCTGCTCACGTTCATAAGAAACGACCCTAACAGGAAGTGCACGCCGGGTTCCCCAGGATAAGCTTCTGCCATGGCGCGTAGCGACATGAGGGCTTGGTCGTTTTGCCCTTGCTGGGCTGCACAAAGGCCTTTCCCTGCCAACTCAATCAACTCCCTCCGATCGACTGGAATTTCTGAAGGCAGAAGCGGGATGCGTAAACCCGCCAAACCGGCAGCATCAAGAACAGGACCATCGCACTGCCCGGAGTAAACCATCCCGAACAGGAACCCGATGCTATCGTCGTACTGCTCAAAGCGGGTCAGCAGCACGGTCGTCGTGTAGAAAACAGACTGTTTCAGTTCTGCGCGGTCGCCCATGCCGAGCGCCATTGACCGTCGCAGATGGTCCAGAGCTCGTGGATATTCGCGCACCTGAAACTCACTCATCCCGAGCAAAGCCCAGCCCGCGCCAGCATCGGGTCGCAATGCGACAAACTGTCGAAGCACATCTCGTGTGGACGCAAATCGACTTTCCCCATAGAGGAGATTCCCAAGGTACCAGAGGCCTTCGTCCCACTCCGGGCGCAAACTCAGCGCGCGTCGATAGAGCTCAATTGCCTCATCATTTTGATTGGATTCGCGTGCATGTTGGGCAGCATTGGACAAGCTTTGAAAACTCGGCGGCACAGAAATGTGACTCCGCGGATTCGTGGGTTGCTGCCTCGTGGGGACAAGCAGGAAAGCCAAAAGAAGAGTGCCCAGCATCAAGGCTTCTCCTCGGGTTCAGGTGCTTTGAGCTTATCCTCCGGGCTTGTCAGGATGTCTTCCTTCTTTTTCAATGACAACGAAAGTGCGGCCTCGGCTCGGGCCTCTTTGGATCGTCCTAACTTTCCGTATGCGATTGCAAGATGGCTGCGGATACTGGAGCTGGCAGGAGCCAACTGCTTGGCGATCTCGAGTTCACGTGCGCCCTCCGCGATCTGATCAGCCGCCAACAGGGCCCGCCCCATGGCATGATGAGCCTCAGCGTTCCTGGGCTCAAGTTCCAGCGCGCGCTTGGCTAGCGATGAGGCTTCGTCCACCTGATTGCTGCTGATATCGATGTTCGCCAACTCCAGCATGGCAGAAACATGGTTCGGCGAGAGTCGGAGCTCTTCCCGAAATTCCCGTTCAGCCTCGCTGCTGTTCTTCCTCTCGAAGTTGAAAAGCGTTCCGCGAAAGTAGTGCACCTCGGGCTGATTCGGATACCGGGTGACCAGCCGGTCAGCGAACTCATCTGCACGCGAATAATCGGGTGGAAAGTGTTCGGCGTAGGCGGCGGCCTCTCCTGCAAGCCAGACCATCTCGCGCCGATCCGCGGGATAGTCTTCTGGCAAATTTCTCATGCGCAGTGAAGCGAGACCCATGGCCTCGGTGATAGCCGGCGTGTTTCCCAGCCGCACTACCTCGGGAGTCAGAAGATACAGAGCCTCGAGAAACTCACCTTGGCGAGTGAGCAGAAGGACAAAATGATACACGCCGACGTCCACCAACTCTCTGGTTCCGGGCCATCCCGCATTACCCCAGGCTCGGAAATGCTGGAGGGCGTGATCGTACTCGCGAGTCTCATACTCACAGAGCCCCAGAAAGGCGTAAGCAGGAGCAGGTTTGGGCGTGAGCCTGACAAAACGGCGGAAGGCTGGCGCTGCTTCGGAAAAACGGTCTTGGTCATACAACAGGCTCCCCAAGGACCACCAGCCCTCGGTCCAGTCGGGGCGCAACTTCACACCCGCCTGATAAAGTCGGATCGCGTCGTTGGTTCGCTCTTCAACCAGAGCGCGGGTGGCATCATGTGCAATCTGATCAAACTGCTGAGGCGTCGAAGCTGCAAACCCCGGAAGCACTAGACTCAAGACCACCAGCAGGCGCGGAACCAACACCATAGTCAGAAAATATACACGGGATGGTCTTTTGAGAACCATCCCGTGGCTGTTGTTTCTATCTATGTATCTCAGAACGAGTACTTCACGCCAAGTTCGATCACCCTGTGGCCCAGTGCATAATCGGCGTAGCCGAAAGCATTGCACTGAGGTCCGGGGCAGGGGTGTTTGCCATCGCCATTCGCGTTGGTGACTTGGCCGGTGCTGCTGAATCCGGCGATCTTGGCGTTCTGATCTCCGCTATTGAACGACACCAACGAGTGGTTTAGGAAGTTGAAGGTCTGGAGCCGGAATTGGATACTTTGCCGGTCTCCGATCCTGAAGTTCTTAGCTAATGTCAGGTCGGTATTCCAGAACATAGGACCCGGCATATAAGGGGTTCGCGCCGACCCCGGATTACTCGCCGATGGTGGGGCAAAGCAATTCGGGTTCATGTACCGCTGGCCGCTAACACCCTTGGCTGGGTTACAGGTGTACACCGGCAGCAACGGTACATCTGGTGTCCCCAGATACTGAATGGAGGCCAAACCGCCACTGTTGCTGTAGCCGAGGTTGTAAGTGCTGTTCGACGTCATCTGCTGTCCGCTCTCGATCGTTGTGATGCCGGAGATCTGCCAGCCATTGGCTGCTCCCCTGACCAGGGTGTTCGCTATATGCGTACTCGGCAGATCAATCACATACGCAGCACTGAAGAGATGTGCCCGGTCGTACGGCAAGATGCCATAGTTGAAGTTTTGGCCATAATCGGCGAAGGCACCGGTCCACGTGACGCCGTTGCCGTTGTCGCCAATCGCCTTTTCGAACGTGTAGTTGCCTTGCAGGGTCAGCCATCCCATGCTTCTACGGATGCTGGCTTGGAAGGAATCAAATTGGCCCTTACCAGCGGTCAAAGATTCGTCAACCTCGGTATAGGCGTTGAACGGGCGGTAATGGGATTCGCAACCGACGCTGTTACGGTTATCCGAGATGACCGTGTTTCCGCTTCCGTCCGTCCCGGTTGTTGTGCAGTCGGTCGGATACTGCGTCATCGCGTTAGCCATTGCGCCAAGAGGTATTGCGTTGATGTTAGGTTGAACCTGCATGAAATCGGTGTGGTTGCCCACGTAGGAGAGTTCCAGGTTGAACTTCGATGGCAGTCGCTGATCAATAGTCAAGCTGTAACTTGTAACCAATGGCTGCTCATCATCCCGAGGAGATACGGCGCTGAATTTTGTGCCGTTCAGGACAGGGTGGCCGTACACCGGTGAGAAGGCGTGAGTGTCGATGTCTTCTACCGTTGGGCAGAGCTTGTCGTTGTTACCACAACTCCAACCAACCGATCCTAAAGCAGTTTGCGCCGGAGCGGTGTAGTTGTTGCTCTGCACCGAGTCGTAGGCTCGATACTTTCCCCATCCTCCACGGAGGATGGTTTTGCCGGTGCCAAACAGGTCGATTGCGGCGCCAATACGAGGTGAGAAATACAAAGCTCGGCTGTTCGTACCTGATAGTGGCACGCTGCTATTGATGCCATGCCACGTCACGCCAGGGTTGGTTCCGGTTCCGTCGCCGTATTTCAACGGATCAAACACGGCAAGGCCATAATTGTCCGGCGAGTATGGCTTGGCATAGTGCTCAAAGCGCATGCCGTAGTTGATTGTGATCCGGCGGTTGAATTTCCAATCATCCTGGGCATAAAACGCGTAGATGTTCTGGGAGAGATTCGACGGAGGCGGCAGTGCCTGTTCGTTATAGCCGCCATTGATTCCCATCAGCAGGTCAGCATACTGGTTACCGGTTGCGGAAGTGCCTCCCCACCAGATCGGAGTGTACTGGTAAACGCCCATGAACTGGCCCCAGTTATCCTGCTTGTTGTACAGGTGCTGGTAGTAGAAACCATATTTGGTGCTGTGCGTCCGGAAGACCTTCGTCAGGTTCTCCTTGATGCTTGGAATCGCTT
>Ga0335071_10004249_pt1 | contig 14944 bp, 12 predicted proteins | sample Lox_Sample_15_FD_206724 | JGI IMG/M metagenome (GOLD analysis project Ga0335071, IMG submission 206724) | Soil microbial communities from Loxahatchee National Wildlife Refuge, Florida, United States - Lox_Sample_1.5 | ecosystem: Environmental > Terrestrial > Soil > Wetlands | place: USA... | reverse complement strand
TCTCTCGCCTGCCGGCACGACTCTGCTCAAGTACGCGCAACGTTCCAGCGATCTGCTGGCGCGCGCCGAGCACGAGCTGGCTTCACTCAATGGAAGCAACGCCGGCCCACTGAGCCTCGGCGCTTCGACCACCGTTGCGCAATATGTTCTGCCGGGTCTGCTCAGCGAGTTTTGCCAGATCCATCCGCGTGTCTTCCCTTCGCTCGTCAGTGGGAATACCGAACGAATCGTGACGTCGGTCGAAGATCGCTCGATCGCGCTCGGTTTCATCGAAGGACCGCCGCACAGCCGCGACGTCAAGACCGAGCCCTTTCTTCAGGACGAGCTCGTGCTCATCGTGCCCGCGGCGCATCCGTGGGCCGAACGATCCTCCGTCGCTCCTGCAGAAATCACCGAAGCTTCTCTGCTCATGCGGGAACGTGGCTCCGGCAGCCGCCAGGTTCTGGAGCAGGCGCTTGAGCGTGCAGGAATCAAGCGTCGCCTCCTGCAGGTCGTGATGGAGCTGGACTCGACCGAAGCCATCAAGTCCGCGGTCGAAGCCGGATTCGGTGTTGGGTTTGTCTCGCGCTGGGCCGTTGCAAAAGATCTGCGGCTGGGCCGCACGTTGAAGATCGTCGATGTTGCCGGATTGCGCGTTCGCCGTGCGTTTCTCATCGCTTCGGTCAAGGGAACCGTACTCCAGCCTGTCGCTGAGGAGTTTCGCCGGTTTCTGTTCGCGCGTCACAAAGACACCGCAAGCCCCGGGCGTGCCACAGCTCGTCCAGTCAAGCCCCATAAGCCAGCCTAATGCGGCATCACTCCTTCTGCTTGGACTCGACGCTTTGATCGGCTCCAGACTGGGTCTGTGGCAAAAAACGTCTTCTTCATCGGAATGATCCTGGCCGCAAGTGGCCTGCTCTCTCCACCGCTTGCGCTCGCAGCCGGCCTGCTCTACGGCTTCTCCTTCGAGCACCCGTTCCATCTTGAGGCTCGTCGTCTCTCCAAATTCCTGCTGCAGGCATCGGTCGTCGGCCTGGGTTTCGGCATGGATCTGCACCAGGTCCTGCAAGCAGGCCGCTCCGGTTTCGTATATACGGCCTGCAGCATCGGGATCGCCATCCTGCTCGGCTGGGCCTTCGGCAAGCTGTTGCGTGTCGAAAAAGGGACTTCGTTCCTGATCTCCGCTGGCACGGCCATCTGCGGCGGCAGCGCGATCGCAGCCATCTCCCCGATCACCGAAGCCAGCGAAGAGGAGATCGCCGTCTCCCTTGGGACCGTCTTCGTTCTGAACTCGGTTGCCCTGCTGATCTTCCCGCTTGTCGGCTCAGCACTTCATCTCTCCCAGACGCAATTCGGTCTCTGGTCGGCGCTCGCCATTCATGACACCAGCTCTGTTGTGGGGGCCACCGCAAAGTTCGGCGCTCTTGCCCTCGCTGTTGGCACTACAGTGAAGTTGGCCCGCGCTCTCTGGATCGTTCCCCTCTCGCTCGGCACGGCAGTCGCTAAAAAGAGCAAGGCGCGCGTTCAATGGCCGTGGTTCATCCTTCTGTTTTGCCTGGCCGCGGTCGCCAACACTTATCTCTCTCCGCTCCACGCGGCATATCCCACGCTGCGCCATCTTGGGATTCTCGGTTTGACGGTGACGCTTTATCTGATTGGAACAGGCCTCTCCATGAAGACACTGCGCCAGGTAGGTGCCCGTCCGCTCGTGCAGGGAATTCTCTTGTGGGTTGTGGTCGCCACCAGTTCGCTGGCGCTGATTCGCGGCGGCTGGATTCACCTGTAGGGCTCGGCGACAAACTGAAAAGCACAAGCAACAGCGCTACGCCGTCAGTTCCTTGCCGTCCGGCCCGGAGACCGCTGCCGTGTACACCGCGTCCCGTCCACCCTTCATCGCCTTGCGCAAAGCCTCGTCGGCAGCAACCAGCAACGACTCCGGCATGCGATAGCCCAGATAGCTCGGAATCGCCTGCATGCTGGCAATCCCAACCGTGACGGTGACGCAGGCTTTGCCATCGGGATGGTCCGGATAGGAGATACCGGCTCCCCGGACTTCTTTGCGGATTTCTTCTCCAACGCTGATGGCGCCGTCCAGATCGGTCTCCGGAAGAATCGCTGCCAGCTCTTCCCAGCCATAGCGCGCCACGACATCGCCCGATCGCTGCACCACGCGCTGGATTGCTTCTGCGACCGTGCTCACGGCAACGTTCCCGGCCGGTTGGCCGTAGCAATCGCAGTATTCGCGGAGGTGATCGATGCCTACCACGAGCAGCGACAGTCTTGAACCGCTGCGCACGGCACGCCGCCACTCCTTGCCCAGCTCTTGTTCGAAGACCTTGCGATTCATCAATCCAGTGAGTTCATCGGCGCCAACATTCTCTGGAGTACTCTCCTCCAGCTTCTTCCGCTCGGAGATGTCTCGCATGACCACGACGACATCGCCACGTGCACCGGCTCCGCGGATCATCTGCGCGTTGCCCTCCATCCATACCAGATCGCCGTTCTTCGCGAGGATGCGGAACTCTGCGGTCACATGATCGGCTAAACCGGCCGCAAGCAAGTTGGACGCACGGACCACCGAGGGGAAATCCTCCTGGCAAACAAACTGTTGCGCGCACTGACCTGCCATCTCTTCCGGGGTATAGCCGAGAATGCGCGTGCAGGCGGGAGAGACGTAGCTGGCACACAGATCCGGCCCGACGCGCAGGATCAGATCCATGCTGTTTTCCGCCAGGACGCGAAACTCCGCGTCTTTCATCGCCGCAATCGTTCCCGCGTTCCCGCGCGCGGCTGCGTAGAGAATGCGGAACCAGCTGCGCAGCGATTGCATCGTTGCCACGACCCCCATGTTCGTCTTCCATCCCTTCGTGCGTGGGCTCATCCTGCGCGCTGCCGTGAAGATCCCCCCGGGACACGGGTAGGCCTGAGCGCCCGGCCCTGGTTTCGAGCCAAAGCCAACTCACCGCAGTATTGGCCCTTCCGGTCGAGAAAGACAATCCCACTGCAGATTGAGAGCGGGTGAATAGGGGTTACCTGCGTGACTCGCGCGCTCGGATTGCCCCAAAAGGGGCATTGGCAACGGGCTGCGCACCAGCCTAGGTGGCCAGCGCAGCCCGCTGTGCGGCAAAGATCTCCTTGAGCCCCACCTCAGCAAGATCGATCAAGCCGTTCAGATCCGCGCGCGAAAAGCTTCCTCTCTCGGCGGTCGCCTGGGTCTCCACCAGCCCCCCATCGGCGGTCATCACCACATTCATGTCGACCTCTGCCTGCGAGTCTTCCTCGTAGCAGAGGTCGAGCAGCGAGGTTCCCTCCACGATGCCGACTGAGGTCGCGGCCACGAGTTGTTTCATTGGCGATTTCTTCAACACGCCCGAGGCCACCAGCGCATTCAGGGCCAAGCCAAGGGCCACAGCCGCTCCCGTAATCGCGGCAGTCCGCGTACCGCCATCGGCCTGGATCACGTCGCAATCCAGAATCACGGTGCGCTCGCCGAGAGCCTGCATGTCCACGACCGAGCGCAGGCTCCGTCCGATCAGTCGCTGAATCTCATGCGTCCTTCCGCCGATCTTGCCCTTCTCGCTCTCCCGCGGTGTGCGGGTCGCCGTCGAGCGCGGCAGCATGGCGTATTCGGCCGTGACCCAGCCGCGGCCCGAATTGCGCAGCCAGCCCGGAACCCCTTGCTCGACTGTTGCGTTGGTCAAAACCCGCGTGTTGCCGAGCGAGACCAGAACGGAACCCTCAGCGGTCTGCACGAAACCCGTCGTCAGGCTCAAAGGGCGCATCTGGCTCGCAGCCCGTGCTCCCGGACGAAGAAAAGAAGAGCTGATCGTTTGCATAGAGGGATTGTACGAGAGACAACGTTCCGATCTGGCTCACGCTGGCCCCGGCGCGGGAATGCACCCATTTTGGGAGGACCCGCGGAAAGGAGCCTAACCCTCTGTCCGGCAGGCGCTTTCATGCACACACGGAGATGCACCCTTCCCGATTCAGAACTTTTGCCAATCGTGCGCACGTCCGTCATTGACGGCCGCTTTGGGCCTAATCCTTTCCTGACCTGTCGTTTACAGACTGCGTCCTGTTTTGGCAAGCAAAGTGTATTGAAACAGGACAGCTGATCGCTCCCAATCGAACGAGCGGCAAGCGCAAAAAAACCCTGATTCAGGCCCGAGAAGTTGACGGCCGCAAAGAACCAGGGTTGCGAAAGGACGGTTTGCCCACCATGGAAACATCACACCAGACCACAACCGTAGTGCAGCTGGAGAATCCCGCAGAGACGCACATGCCGCAACTTGAGGCGGCAGACCGGCCGGATCCGGCCTGGCGGAGATTGCGCATGAGGCACGGAACATGGTTGCGGCACTCAGCCTGTATTGCGATCTGCTGGAAGCACCCGGCGTTTTCGCCGAACCATATCGGCACTATGGAGAAGAGCTGAAGATGGTCGTCAGCGCGAGCCGTGGCCTGGTGAATCGACTTCTCACCTTGAGCGGCAAACAGACTTCGGCATCTTGCGCGCTCGGCAGCGGGCTTTCAGACACGAGCATCGCGTGGCCCGCGGCGGTCGTGCGTCAGTCGAAGTCCGCGAGTTACTGGGAAGAAGTTCCTGCACTTCCCATCAACGACCTCGCTTGGGAGATTCAGGCAAATCGTAGTCTCCTTGCCGCATTGGCTGGTCCCTCGATCACAGTCGCGGTCGACATCGTCGGCGGTGCGCTTCCGGTTCAGCTCAGCAGTGAAAACCTGACGCGCATCCTCGTGAACCTCGTGAAGAACTCAGTCGAAGCGATGCCTGGTAGCGGCGGCCGAATTCGCCTCGTTCTTCGTGAGTGTCCAGGCGGTCCGAACGAAGAGACTCGACTCCTCCTTAATTTCGAGGACAACGGCAATGGAATCGCACCTGCTTTGCTGGAGCGGATCTTCGAAGCCGGCTTCACTACACGCTCGAACAACGGAGAGCCGGGCGATGCTCTTCAAGGCACACATCGCGGACTGGGCCTTTCCATCACCCGCGCTCTCGTTGAGTCAGCAGGAGGAGGCATTCGCGCCGCGAATCGTGACCCCCTCGGCGCCTGCATTCAAATCGAGCTGCCTGTCCGCACATCTTAGCTGTGACAAATGCCACACATGTGCCAAAACGTGACAAACCACACATCCCGATTCAGAAAAGGGTTCCACAATGCTTCAGACTGTCTTTCATTCCCGCGTAATGGAACCGATCTCTCAATCTCTTGCAGCTTTGAAGATGCGCGTACTTGTTGTGGATGACGACTCAACGATTCGCAGTGCCTGCGAGGAGATCGCCCGTGCGGTCGGCTGCGAAGCCGAGAGCACGAGCGATCGTCAGGCAGCGAAGAGCGCCGCATGCCGGCATCTCGTCGATGTCCTTCTTCTTGACATCCCCGCCGGAGATCCCGAAGCCCTGGACTTGGTTTCTGAGATTCGAACCCTCTGTCCGCAGGTTGTCATCGTGGGCATGACCACATTTGCAAGACTGAACTCTGTCATTGACGCAATGCGCCGGGGGGCGTCCGACTACTTGGTCAAACCCTTTGATGTGAGCGATCTGTCCGCAGTGCTTGAACGAGCCGGGTCGGCTTGCGTGGCCGATGCGGGCACACGCCAGCTGCGGAACGGTCTGCGCACAACCGAAGGCTTCGGCTCCATGATCGGACGTTCCGCAGCGATGGAGAAGCTCTATCGCATCCTTTCCAAGGTTGCCGAGAGCACTCATCCAGTACTAATTCTGGGAGAGAGCGGAACTGGGAAGGATCTGGTGGCACGCACCATCCATGCCCGCGGCCCGAACGGAGACAAACCGTTTCTACCTGTGGATTGCGGCTCCCTCGCCCCCTCGCTCATCGAGAGTGAACTGTTCGGCCACGTCAAGGGCGCCTTCACCGGTGCGAATCGGTCCAAGGATGGACTGCTTGTCTCCGCAGAGAACGGAACTGTGTTCCTCGACGAAATAGGCGAACTCCCGCTCGACCTGCAGTCCAAGCTTTTGCGTGCCTTGCAGGAGAAGGAAGTCCGACCAGTCGGTGCAACCCATACTCTACCCATTCGGGCCCGCATGCTGGCCGCGACCAACCGCGACCTCACTGCCATGGTTGAAAACGGCGGCTTTCGCAAGGATCTCTTCTACCGCCTCAACGTCGTCAACCTCCGTTTACCGCCACTGCGCGAACGCCGGGAAGATGTCTTGCCGCTCGTCTCCTATTTCCTCGAACGCATCAGCCGCCAGTGTGACCGTAAGTTCAACGTGAGCGACGAGGCATTGCGCACGATGGTGGGCTACGCTTGGCCCGGCAATGTTCGTGAGTTGGAGAACGCCCTTGAGCGCGGCTGTGCTCTTTCCTCCTGTGGCACGGTCGCTCTGGCGGACCTGCCCACGCAGTTACAGCATGCAGGCCTTGAGGTTCACTGCACGCCCACGACAAGGGGCACAGAAGCGGGAAGCGACGGCGCGATTCAGGTTACACCGATTGCCGAACTCGAACGAAATGCCATCCTTGATGCCATCCGCGTACTCGGTGGCGACAAGCTTAAGGCGGCCCGATTGCTGGGCATCGGGAAGACCACCCTCTATCGCAAATTGAAAGAGTATGGCATCGCGGATCCGGCACACGCTTGACCCGTACATTCGATCGAAGCTTCGATTGAGCCGGAGAGCCTCAACATTTCGAACTGCGTCGCTGACACACGCGCATCAAGGAGATGGAATGACCATTCTGATTGTCACCGGGATTGAAGGGGCGGCCAATTTTGCCGCTGTCGTGGCGGAACAGCTAGGCGCCGAGGTCGATGTTGCTGAGGGGCGAAAGGCGGCTTTGACCGCGCTGCGCAAGCGGGATTTCTCTGTCATTGTTGTGGATGAAACTCTCGCCGTGTGCGACCCCGCTGCGGCCGAAGCAATCTGGGAGCGCGCTGGCCTCGCGATCCCGTTGCAGCTCAATTTCGCCCTGTCAGGAGCCGCCAGGCTGATCCGCGAGATTCGCGCTGCTTTGCACCGCCGCCAACGCGAAGAGGCATTGGCCCGGCAATCCGCCGCGGGGGCGATCGAATCCGAGGTGAGAACGACAGTCGCGGGGCTGCTTCTTCAATCACAGCTTGCCCTCTCTGCGGGAGAAGTGCCCGCGCCTGTAGCAGAGAAGCTGCGCATCGTGGCCGACCTTGCCAGCAACCTTCGTCTGCAATTGAGCGTGCCGGCCCAACCAAGCCGCTCGGCAGTGCGATAAGCGGTTCAAGGGCCCACGGTCCACTTCTCTCGTGGCGCGCAGGAGTGGATCGCCGGGATCCCTTAAGCTGGAAGGAGCATGCACGACTCTGCCGTTCTATTGATCGATTGTCCCGACCGCAAGGGTCTAGTTGCGCGTGTAGCCGGATTGCTCTACGAGCACGGTGCAAATATTCTCCATGCCGATCAACATCAGGACCACGAACTTGGCCTCTTCTTCATGCGGGTAGAGTGGAGTCTCTCTGCCAGTAGACAGGACAACCAGGGCGGTCAGAACGGATTTGACCTGGACGAGTTCAAGGGTGAGTTTGCGAGGCTAGCTACCGAGCTCAACATGCACTGGCAACTGAGCGCAACAGCCGAACGGCCTCGCGTGGCTCTCTTCTGCTCGCAGTACCTCCACTGCATGGCAGATTTACTACATCGCTGGCGCACCGGAGAGCTCGATTGTGAGATTCCCTTGATCGTATCGAATCACCGCGAAGTTGAGAATCTCGCCGCATTCTACGGAATCCCATTCGAGTACATGCCGGTGTCTGCGCAGACCCGAACTGAAACCGAAGCGAGGCAGTTCGGTCTGCTCGAAGAACACAAAATCGATCTCGTTGTTCTAGCGCGCTACATGCAGATTCTCTCGGCCGACTTCGTCGCCCGTTATCCAGCAGCAATCATCAATGTGCACCACTCTTTTTTGCCGGCATTTACCGGAGCGCGGCCCTACCACGCGGCCCATGCTCGCGGGGTGAAGCTCATCGGAGCAACCAGCCACTATGTGACAGAGGTCCTCGACGACGGACCCATCATTGAACAGGACGTGGCGCGCATCTCGCATCGCGACCAGGTGGAGGATCTCGTCGCGCGCGGACGCGACCTGGAACGGTTGGTGCTATCGCGTGCGGTCCGTTGGCACCTCGACCGGCGCATTCTCTGCTACGGCAATAAGACCGTCGTCTTCGACTAAAGCGGTGAGCTGCAAACAAATAAAGCGGAGTCCGAAAACTCCGCTTCTGCGGCGCTCTGTTGAGGAAGACTTTACTCCACCAGCGCGTCAGCAATGCCCAAGTGCCTGTCGAGGGCATCGATGCCGAAGTCGAGCTCTTCCTCGGTCACAATGAGCGGTGGGGCGATGACGAAGTGGCTTACCCAAGCCTGTTGTGCAACACCGTCCGCCATCATCTTCGCGGCAATCTGATCCACCACCAGGGCTTTACCTTCGACCTTGTCGCGCATGGTGTTGAAGGGCTGCTTGGTCTTCTGGTTCTTGACCAACTCGACCGCGAAGAACAACCCGATGCCGCGTACGTCACCAATTGAAGGATGCTTTGCTTTCAGCGCCTCGAGCTTCTGACGGACGTGTGGCTCCAGTTCCTTGGCGCGCTCGACGAGCTTGAGCCGCTGCATCTCTTCGATGGTGGTGCTTGCCGGGCCAAGTGTGATGGGATGGGCCTCGTAGGTGTGCCCGTGCGAGAAGTAGTGGTCTTCAAAGTAGTTCGCGATCTCGGTTGTGGTGGCGCAAAGGCCGAGGGGAACATAGGCCGACGTGATGCCCTTTGCTGTAACCAGAATGTCGGGCTTCACACCCCAGTTGTCGACGGCGAACCACTTGCCGGTGCGTCCCCAGCCGGCCATCACTTCGTCGGCAATCATCAGCACACCGTGGCGGGTGCAGATTTCGCGCAGGCGCGGGAAGTACTCGGGCGGCGGAATAAGCACGCCATTGGTTCCCACGACCGGCTCGAGGATGATCGCGGCTACATCGCTCTCGTTCTGGATCATGTGCTCAATGTAGTCGGCGCAGGCGACGTTGCAGGTGGGATAGGTGTGCTTGATGGGACAGTTGTAGCAGTTGGTTTCGGGAGCAAAGACAACGCCAGCACCTTTGCCGGCGGGTTCCATGGCCCAGCGGCGCGGGTCACCGGTGGCGGCGATCGAGCCCATGGTCGAGCCGTGATACGAGCGGTAGCGGGAGATGATCTTGGTTTTGCCCGTGTACATGCGGGCGATCTTGAAGGCGGCCTCGTTGGCTTCAGTGCCGCTGGTGGCGAAAAAGAACTTGTTCAGGCCTTCGGGGAGAACTTCGAGGAGCTTGGCGCTGAGCTTGGCGCGGGCGGCAGTTGCATAGCCCGGTGCTACGTAGCAGAGTTCGCGGGCCTGCTCGGCGATGGCCTCGATGACGGCCGGATTCTTGTGGCCGAGGTTGACGCACATCAGCTGCGAGCTGAAGTCGAGGTAGCGCTTGCCTGTGCCGTCGGTGAACCAGCAGCCCTCGGCATCGGCGACGTAGAGCGGCTTCCAGGTCTTCTGAAAGCGCCAGGTGCCGTAGTTGGTTTGGCGTGTGAGGGTTGCAATCTGCTCGGCGGAGAGTGCGGTTGTGGCCAGCGTGTCGCTCATGGGGACCTCGCGCAGGGACGTTCTCCTCATGCTACGACACGACTCTTCGTCGAGGAAACTTGTCCCCTCGACCGGCTCAGGTGGACTTTTGAGGCGATCGCGTTAGATGGCTGGACAAGTCGCAGTGAATGCCGCGAGCGAACCTTCGCTCAATGCGGAGTGCCACAGGCTGCCTCCAGCTGGTCGTAACTCGCCCAGCGCAGCGTCACGGTCGCGTTGTCGATGAAGGGTCCCGTGTTGAGCCGGATGCCTTGCTCGTTGGGGCGGTCCATCACCAGTTCACCATTGCGCCAGGTTCCCGCGACGTCGAAGAAGCCGCGGTTTTGCGGGTTCATGGAGAAGGGCTTGCGCCACTCGAGCAGGCGAAAGTCCATGAGGCTGGTGCCGGTGCTTTTGTACCCGCCGTACATGGTTCCGCTCAGACTCATGCGCTCGATCTGTCCCGGCGCGATGCAGAGCCAGCCGGTTCCGCTGAGGTGCGCGTTGACGATCTTCCCTTCGCGCTTTCCACCGCCGTGAAATCCTTGCGGCCTGCCTGGCCAGAAGGTGACATAGAGCGGGTACGTTTTGCCGTCCTTGGCCTTGAGTGTGCCCATGCCATGCCAGTAGAGCAGCGGTGTTGAGCGTCCGCCGATGTGGAGCGCCCAGGGATTGAGAGCCACGGTCACGATCCACACTGCAATACAGGCGACGACGGTCCACTCGACCAGACGCATCAGGCATCCGCCCAGGCTTGTCAGACAGCCGCGTTGTGCTCGCATGCGGCTGAGTATACCTGCGCGGCGTGGGGCGCGTGATGATCGGCACAATTGTTCCACGTGGAACAATTCGCTCTCTGTGCGCCGTACTTTTGTGCGGCGATGTTGCGTGTTGGTTGCGAAGAATTTTGAAAGCAGGGATTAGGGATCAGGGATCAGGGATCAGGAACGCAATTCAGGGCCGATCAAACGACGACGGAATTCTGCACAGGGCATGCTTGAATTTTGGGTACGACAATTGTTGACTCAGCGACTGTGAGAAACGAGGGGGGCCGTACTCGACCGCCCCATTGGTAACGAAGGTGGCCGGCAAGTTTTGCGAGTTTATTGGGAAAGGCGAAGAGGAGGAGAATCGGACCCACGGGGGTAGGGGGCACGAACTCGGCCGCTATGACAATCTCCCCACAACCTTCTCCAATGCCGGAAGGAAATGGGAGGACGAAACCTGCCATTCTCATTGTGCCGCAGATCGAGCTAATTCTTCGCAAGACTGGCCGAACAAAAATGGCTGTCCAAGAACCGCACGGTCGAGATTGGCCGTAATGGCGATGGCTTCGCGTGGCTGGCCGCTGCCGCAATCCTTGCTGCGCGCGGAATTGCCGGACATGTGGAAAGGATGGCGAGGCGATTTTCCGTTCTCGAAGATAAGTCCCCAGCCGCATTTCCCACGGTGCTGTTCTGCGCTGAGGACACAGGAGGGCGGGATGAACAAACAACTGCTCGGGTGGATGGCGGGCATTGTCGCGGCGGTTTTGAGCAGCCTGATCACGTACTATCTGACGCGGCCGCCGTCGATCACGACGTTCGAAGGCATGGTGTACTCAGGGAGCGCGGCGGTGCCGAATGCCTTTGTGGAACTGGATCTGACGGGCACGCCGGGAGCCAATGGGCCGCTGCACGATCAGACCGACCCGCAAGGCGCGTACAAGATACAGCTGACCGGGCTCTCGGGAGAGGTGAACGCGACGCTGCGGGTGACGGTGAAGGGGTATCAGACGCCTGTGCCCAAGCTGTTTGCCAAGGTGGTGGGCCAGGATGTCCGGTTCGATGTGGGCTTGGATCCACTGAAAGCGCCGCTGCCGCCCGTGATCGTGGGCGGCGCAGCGATGCCTGCGGCTCCGGCAGTGACGACGCGGCCGCTCACGAGCCTGCCGCAGCCGATGTACATTCCCAAGCTTGCGGAGCAGGCGGCGCGGTTCAAGATTCCTTCGGCGTGAGGTTTCTTCTTTGGCGCCAGACAACGTTTGCAGGGAGGGGCTTGTTGCTTTCCCAGGTCTCCAAAATCGGGAGACCGTGGGGCACCCATGGTCGTGCTGATTGACGGAGGCTGAAACCTGGGCCACCCGCCCGGAGGACATTGGCAGGGACAGGCTTGTTGGTTTCCCAGGTCCGGACGCGCTGTAATTAGTCAGCGGGGGAGGCGGCGAAGCCGATGCGGCGACGCGGCTTTGCGGGCGGAGACATCAGCGCCCGGATCGCGTCGAAGACGACCTTGAACTGTTCGTCATACCGGCTCTCCAGCTCTTCGAGGCGGCGAGCCAACTCCCGATGCGTGGCGAGAATCTCGCGCAGCTTGACGAAGGCGCGCATGATGGCGATGTTGACCTGGACAGCGCGCGGACCGCGCAAGACGCTGGAGAGCATGGCCACGCCTTGCTCGGTAAAGGCAAGTGGAAGATACCGGCGACCGCCCCGCCCGTTTGAGGTCACAATCTGTGACCTCAAAGCTGCCGAGTCCCCATAATCTCTGAGACAATCTGCTTCCTTCCGCGTGAGCCGAAACATGAAATCGCGGGGAAACCGTTCGCTGTTGCGCTTCACGGACTGATTCAGGACCTTGGTGGCTACGCCGTACAAGGTGGCCAAGTCGGCATCGAGCATCACCTTCTGGCCGCGGATGGAGAGGATGCGGCGCTCCACTCGTTCGGCCGGGACGAGCGAATTTGAGGTCACAGATTGTGACCTCAAACGGCCTCTTGAATGCGCGGGCATGGAATGACGATAGCGCGCGAGGGATGTCGGAGAGGGTGGCATTTGTCACAGATGCTTTCCCCACCCTCGCGTCGGATGAGGCGCGCGGCGCATTGAGCGGTGCTAGGGGCATCTCCTCAACTTGAAGTCACAGATTGTGACTTCAAGTTGGAGGCGAGGTTGGGCCATTGCCGGATCGTAGCGCGGGAAGCGCCTTCGGTGACCGCCGCCGGCGCGCGACGGATCACGCCGGCGCGTAATTCTTCGCAAAACTTCGGTGGAAAACTGCAAATTTTGGAGGGGGGGTGGGGGTAGCGCCAGGGGTAGCGCCCCTTCACCCGAAAGCAGCGAACAGGAGTGCTGCAGTTTTTATTGTGCCTGAAAGACGAATAATTCTTCGCAAGGGTTGCGCGAAAAGCGGATCCCCATTGGCATTGCTGAGGGCAGGCTTTCGATCCCCATCCCATTGAGGAAGACCTGTTGATGGGGACTCTGGCAAGCGCGCGGGTTCTCAGAAAGAATGTGCGGGCGGGGCTTGTTGCTTTCCCAGGTCTCCAAAATCGGGAGACCGTGGGGCACCCAGGTCGTGCCGATTGACGGAGGTTGAGACCTGAGCCACCTGCCGGCGGGGGCACGCTGGTACAGGTGGTCCCCTTCGCCAAGGGCGGGGCTTTCGACTCTGCTTAGGGCGGGAATTCCAGTAAGGTCAAAGCCACGAAATGCAGGTCCTTCGGCTCCGCTTACCCCATCGCGCACTTACATGCGCGAGGGGGCCCCAAACACGCTCCGCTCAGGATGACATCGAGAGGGATGGGCGTTGCTGTAAAGCGCCGACATCGGAGCACATCAATGCGAGACAGCAGATCCTGGAAATGGGGTCCTCTGCGACAGGCTCAGGGCCGGCTCTCGGCTCCGCTTACCCCAGGAACGACTCACTTCGTTCCTGGGGGCCCAAACGTGCTTCGCTCGCGATGACATCAACGGGGATAGGGTTGTTGCTCGCGCTGACATCACACAATCCGACATCGGCGAGAGATGGTGCGGAGTTTCCATAGCGATCCGGTGTGGCGTTCGCCACAAGAGATGACGGTTGGTTGTTCCTAGAATGTGGGGATGAAAGAGGGCCACTACTTTACTTACATTGTGGCGAGCCGCAGTTTGACGCTCTATGTGGGGATGACGAACGATCTGATGCGGCGCGTTCTCGAACACAAGCAGCGGCTTCACGAGGGGTTTGCCGCGACTTACCGTTGCGATCGCCTTGTGTGGTTCGAGGAGTACGGCGAAGTGGGCAATGCCATTGCGCGTGAGAAGCAGTTGAAGGGATGGCGGCGCGAGAAAAAGATCGCGCTGATCGCGCAGAGCAATCCGACGTGGATCGATTTGAGCGAGGGGTGGTACGGGGCGGAGCAATTGCGGTAGCGCTCCGACAAGCAAGTGCAGGTCGCCCAAGCTCAGGCCAAGTACTCTCGAAGGAGCAGATCGCGAAAATGCAGGTCCTTCGGCTCCGCTTACCCCATCGCGCACTTGGATGCGCGACGGGGCCCCAGGCGTGCTTCGCTCAGGATGACATCAACTGGGATGGATTGAGGTTGACGCCGTCGTTCGTGCAGTTCGACGCGTCCTATCAGGTCTCAAAAGCGAGATCCTTCGACAAGCTCAGGGCGGGCTGTCGACTCCGCTTACCCCATCGCGCACTTACATGCGCGACGGGGCCCCAGGCGCGCTCGGCTCGGGATGACATCGGCGGGAGTGAGTGGTAGACCGCCGGGATCCGTCTTTGTGTGAATTGACGAGTTGCAGGTTAGGCGGTCACGAGGGCTTTGGCGGCGGGGTTTTTGGCGAACATCTGCTTGATGCCGCGGAGGGCCTGGCGGGTGCGCTCCTCGTTTTCGATGAGGGAGAAGCGGACATGGCCGTCGCCGTGATCGCCGAAGCCGATGCCGGGGCTGACGGCGACTTTGGCTTCTGTCAGCAGCACTTTAGAAAACTCAAGAGAGCGAAGTTCGCGATAGGCCTCGGGAATCTGGGCCCAGACGAACATCGTCGCCTTGGGCATGGGGACGGCCCAGCCGAGTTTGTTGAGTCCTTCGACGAGGACGTTGCGGCGGAGACGGTAGGTTTCGCGAATTTCGGCGACGCAGTCCTGCGGACCTTCGAGTGCGAGGATGCTGGCGACCTGGATGGGCGTGAAGGTGCCGTAGTCGAAGTAACTTTTCAGCCGCGCGAGGGCGTTGACGAGGACCGGATTGCCTACCATAAATCCGACGCGCCAGCCGGGCATGTTGTAGGACTTGGAGAGGGTGAAGAACTCGACGGCGACTTCTTTGGCTCCCGGCACCTCGAGAACGCTGGGCGGTTTGAAGCCGTCGAAGCCGAGGTCGGCGTAGGCGAGGTCGTGGATGAGATAGAAGCCGTGCTGATGGGCGAGCTGAACGAGGCGCGCGAGGAAGGGCAACTCCACTGTCTGGGTGGTGGGGTTAGACGGGAAGTTGACGATGAGGGCCTTGGGGCGCGGGGTCATGCGCGGGATGAGGTCTTCGAGCTGGGCGAGGAACTGATCGGTGTCGTGGATGGGGACGCTGACGACGTGGGCGCCGGCGATGACGGG
>Ga0335071_10004248_pt1 | contig 14955 bp, 12 predicted proteins | sample Lox_Sample_15_FD_206724 | JGI IMG/M metagenome (GOLD analysis project Ga0335071, IMG submission 206724) | Soil microbial communities from Loxahatchee National Wildlife Refuge, Florida, United States - Lox_Sample_1.5 | ecosystem: Environmental > Terrestrial > Soil > Wetlands | place: USA... | reverse complement strand
GGCAAGGATAGGTGATAAGTCCTTGGATTAGTGGCGGTTTGGGACGCTGTGCGACTCGCCCTGGGGGTCACCCCGGGAACGGTTCCCAAGGTGGTTCCGACGGCGGTTCGGCACATGACTTGGAGGGCGACTCGCGGAGAGAATTGGCGGGCAATGTTCAGGGCAACTTGTCCCGTGGTTTGGAGGGCTACCCGCACCGCGACTCGGCACGCGACTGGCGGTATCTCTCGGACGGCAATTCGCGTCGTGACCCGCGGCGTCACTCGCGAGGTGACCTTCACTGCCACTCGCGGAGTGATTCGGAAGATGACTTGCAGGGTGATTCTCAGGGCGAGTCGCGGGGCAAGCTTCCGAGCATTGCGGGCCACGGCCGCGTCACCATCTCCACGCAGGTCGAGCCCCTAGAGCCGACATAGAACCGCCTGTCATTCCGAGCAGGGGAGGCGGGATGGCTTGAAAGGGGCCGGTTCTTTGATATGGTGCCCTCTATGAAGCACCCTCGCGGTTTCATCCTTGCGATTGACGGTCCTGCCGGGTCGGGCAAGAGCACGACCGCGTCTATTGTTCGAGCCAGACGGATATCGTCACCGTGATTGATGCTGCCACGAATACCATCGAGGCGGAGGTCAATGTCGGAGGAAACCCCGGCAGAATGGTCTGGGACCCGGCGCAGAGTCGTCTGTATGTTGCCAACCAAGGCAGCCACATTTCCGTCATACGTGACTCTGGCGCCGGGATTCAGCAGGGCGACAGCCGGGCCGCAGCAGGAAGGCCTCTGCCGACGATAGTCCGCGGCGTGCTTCTTCTGCCCGAGGCTGTCGGCGATAAGCGGTTGGCGGTAGGCGCCCATCTGCTCGACATCAGCGGCAGGAAAGTGCTGGACCTGAAGCCGGGCACGAATGACGTGCGGGCGCTGGCACCGGGCGTGTACTTCGTGAGGACAGCCCAAGCGCAAGCTCAAGCCCAAGCTGTCAGAAAGGTCGTCCTGACCAAGTAGGACAAACAGCTTCTCTCTTTCAGGCTACTCCAACTCACGCGGGCAGCCCGCTTTTCGTGTCCGTGGGTACTCGGCCGACGGTGCGGGAGAGTGGGCAGTCGCCGCTGCCGAAGCGGATGCTGGGCGGTGCGGACCGGGTAGGGCAGGATTCCGGCGGTCAATCCATGCTTCCTTGCCCTCGGCAGGGAGCCGACCACGGTCGCAAAGGTTGATGGCTCTATCGTCCGCTGCAGCAGTACCTTATGTGACCGCTCCCGCATAGTTCACGGGCCTGATATCCCGGCCGGATTGGTAGCCATATCCACTGCCCCGCCAACTCCCGCACCCGGGAAGGCGTTCCCCGAATGGTGGGGGGAGCAGCTAAGGGGACCGTCTCCGGACCCCCTCCGGGGACCGTCCCCCCACCGGGTCCCCCCACCGTCTCCGGTACGGCTCCAGGGAGCCTCAGGGGAAGGACTCGGTTGACCGTCAGGGGTAGGGCTCCCGGGACCATCCGGGGAGAGGGTAATGGGATGGTCTGGGGAGTGACTCCGGGGAGGCGGGAGGGAGGTCTGCCCGAAGCACGGGCCGACGCAGAGACGAGAGCGATGTGCGATGGGCGCGGGGTGGTGCATGGGAAGAGCGGGAGGACGGCGCGGGGACAGGTCGGGACGAGGGCATGTCGGGAAGCGCGTCAGGCAGCGCAGGGCCAGCGATAGTGGGTGGTGGTACAGCCGGGCCCCAGACCAGCCGGCGGGCAGGACCGGGGGCGGCGGACATAGGAATAGGGGCTAGGGGCGAGGGGTAGGGGACGAGGGCTGGGGGTTAGGGAGGAGAAGCAGAAGGATGTGAGGATGGAACGTGGAGAACTTGGGACAGTCCCACGGAGCGCTTGCGTCGGACGTGCCGGGGCACCGTAGGAACGAACAGCGCGACACAGCCCCCATTTGGGCGGGACAATCCCCGTTTTCGCGGTCATGTCCCCGTCCTTGGCGGTTCTCACATCTGCGTCATCTGCGTAGTCTGCGGTTACTCGTCCTTTCGTCCATCGTCTCTTCGTCCATCGTCAATTCTGCATTCTGGTCTCTGGTTTCTGAATTCTGCTCTATCCGAATCCTGAATCTGCGTCATCTGCTTCACCTGCGGTTGTTCCGTTCCGTGCTTCGCAGCTTGACAATCGCGCGGGCAGATGTAGAAGTATGAGCGTTATGAGACACGAAGAGGAGCCGATAGCTAACGGCTGACAGCTAACAGCCTGAATGGAAAAGAGGAGTCCGCGAGTGAAGGATAATGCGGCACGGCGGCCGTGGGAGGTCGGTTTGTTCTGGCTGCTGGTCGTGGCCATCGCGCTGACAACCGCGCTGGTTCTCGCCGGTTCGCTACGCGTCTACGCAGGCGACGTGAACGGGAGCAGCCTGTTCATGCTCAGTTCTTTCCTGCAGTCTCTGGCGGCGGTGCTCGGGATTGCCTTTACGCTCACGCTCATCGGTCTTCAGCTCGCCGCCCAGAGCTACACCCACCGGGTGATTGGGCTGCATACGCGGTCGGCCGTTTTCGTGTTCACTTTCGCCATGCTCCTGCTGACCATGGTGTTTATCGCGCTGTTGATGGCCTCGTACCGGAACATCCGCGCCGCAGGGCATCCGTGGGTGGACCTGGCGATAGTGTGGTTCATCTCTGCCTTGGTGTTGCTCGTGCCGTTCGCAGTGAGAACCATCCGGCTGCTCGCACCGGACAACATCGCCGCCGCGTTGCTTTCGCGTCTGGGCGCGAGGCAGCTCAGGTCGGGTGACACTGCGGCAGTGCACGTCCGTATCGGGCCGGTGTTCGACATTGCGCGCAAGGCGATCGTCAGCCGGGACGAGCGAACCCTGGAGTTGCTGTTGGCGCAGGTGCAGTGCCGGGTCGTGGCGTTGCTTGCTGATACCGCGCTCGGACCGCAGGGACTTACGCAACTGGCTCGGGCTTTGGGGCCGGAATTCCGTGACCTCGGCTGGCTCGCGAGCGACCATCTTGACATCGGGGCTGTAAAGCGGGTTGTGGACTGCCTGCGCGAGCTCGTTTGTCAGGCCGGCGGGCGTCCGGACCGGCGGGCATTCGCCGACGAGCTCAATGCGGCCATCGGCGACATCTGGAAGGAAGCGAGTGCCCGGTTCAGCGACAGCGCCTACGCGGCTAGGCTTGCAGACCTGGAAGCGTCGATGAACTCCTGCCGGCTGCAGATAGCTAACAGCTTGCAGCTCACAGCTAACAGCTAGCGGGCAGCTGACAGCTTACAGCTAACAGCTAACCGCTCGGACGAAAGGAGACAGCGAGTGAGAGATGTGAGGAAGTACGAGGTGTTCAAGCGGGCTGATGGGCTGGTGTTGGAGGTCTACAAGCTGACTGCTTCGTTTCCTGACTGTGAGTTGTTCGCCTTGACCTCCCAGATGCGGCGCGCCGCGTATTCGATTCCGATGAACCTCGCCGAGGGTGGCGCGCGTTCGGGCGCGAAGGAGTTCGCGCAATTCATCAACGTCGCAGTCGGGTCTTGTGAGGAGGTGCGCTATCAGATACATCTGGCGACTGCTCTTGGCTATGCCCCGGCGGAGACTGCGCGCAAACTCGACGCCGATTATGAGGAGGTGAAGAGGATGCTCGCCGGTCTCCTGTCCCGTGTGATGGGTCGGTCTTCCAAGCTGTAAGCTGCAAGCTGTTAGCTGTCGGCTGTCCTTCTCCCGAGGTTGACCCTCGGCTTCGCCTCGATAGAATAGCCTCTCTGAAGACAATGACTGTCCACGACTTGCCCGCCGGCTGCAGCCCTGCGCGAGGTTCCGCGTGAAGAAGTTCCTGCTCGAGGAGCCGGTTTCTTCGGTCGGGCCCAAGGGGCATACGCACACAATCATCCGCCGGTTTTGCAAGGGTTGTCGGATATGCGTGGAGTTCTGCCCGACCGGCACGCTCGACCTCGACGAACGGTTCAAGATAAAGGTCGCGCACCCGGAGAAGTGCATTGCGTGCCGGATGTGCGAGTTGCGGTGTCCGGATATGGCGATATTCGTGCAGAAATGACCAAGCGCCAATGACCAATGACCAATCAATGACGAAATGTCGAAGGACGGAAGCCGGAGTTTTGGTTACCGGGAGGCTGCAAGCTGTGAGCCGTAAGCTGTGAGCCTTCAGTTGTTGTCCGGCAATGAGGCGTGTGCGATGGGCGCGGTGCGCGCGGGCGTGCGGTTCTTCGCCGGCTATCCGATTACGCCTTCGACCGAGATTGCCGAATACCTTGCCCGCGAGTTGCCGCGGGTCGGAGGCACGTTCATCCAGATGGAGGACGAGATTGCGTCCATCTGCTGCATGAACGGCGCCACAGCGGCCGGGGTGAAGGCGATGACCGCGACGTCGGGTCCGGGTTTCTCCCTGATGCAGGAGGGCATCGGCTATTCCATAATGGCCGAGCTGCCGTGCATCATCGTCAATGTGATGCGGGGCGGGCCCGCAACCGGAACTCCGACCCGGACTGCACAGTCGGACGTGATGCAGGCGCGGCATGGCACGCACGGCGACCATCCGATTGTCGCGCTTTGTCCATGGAGCGTGCGGGAGTGTTTTGACCTGACCGTGCAGGCAGTGAATCTGTCCGAGCGGCTCAGAATCCCGGTCATCGTGCTGATGGATGAGATCGTCGGGCACATGCGAGAGGCAGTCGAGCTGCCGGAGACGATTGCGCTGTGGGAATCGAAGCGGTCGAAGGTGGCGGCACCAGAGTACTACCACTACGAGGATTCGAACAACTACGACGCGCGGATTGCCAGCTTCGGCGAGGGGTATCGCGTGCATCTGACCGGGTTGACCCACCGGAAGGATGGGTTCCCGTCCGACGACCCGGAGATCATCCGCTGGAACATGGACCGGTTGCGTAAGAAGATAGACGACAATCGGAGCTGGTTGTGGGATGTGACCTACGAGGACCTCGGCGCGGAGACCGTGATAGTCTGCTACGGAAGCGCCGCGCGTTCGGCCATAGAGGCGAAGCGGCAGTATGAGCAGAAGACCGGGCGACGGGTTGGCATCCTACGCTTGCGGATGATCTGGCCGTTCCCGATGGAACGGATGATAGCGTTGATGAAGAGCGCGCGTCGGGTCATCGTGCCGGAGATGAACCAGGGGCAGTTGCGCCGGACCATCGAGCGGAGTGTGAGCCGGAATGTGCCGGTCATCTCGGTCCAACGTTACGACGGGGAGATGCTCACACCGGCGGAGATAATAGAGGCACTCTGAGGAAATGACGAATTGCGAATGACGAATGTCGAATGAGGGACCGAGCAACCGCAGATTGCGAAGATGACTCAGAGACCTGAACCCCGGGACCCTAGAACCACCGAACCCGCTCGGCTAGCCGAGCCCGAGGCCGTGGACCGGTTCCTGGACTACTTCCGGGTTGACGAGCGGTTCCCGCACATCCTCTGTCCGGGTTGCGGCATCGGCACGGCCATGAACACGGTCGTGCGGGGGCTCATCGAGACGGGCGTCAATCAGGACGAGCTGTGCGTCGTGTCCGGCATCGGGTGTTCGTCACGCATCTCCGGATACGTGGACTGCGACACGTTCCACACGTTGCATGGGCGGGCTCTGCCGGCTGCGACCGGCGTGAAGTTGGCGCGGCCCGACCTCAAAGTCGTCGTGTTCGGCGGAGACGGCGACATGCTGGCAATCGGCGGCAACCATTTCATCCACGCCGCGCGGCGGAACATCGACGTCACGGTATTCGTGCTCAACAACTTCACCTACGGTATGACCGGCGGCCAGTATTCGCCGACTACACCGACGATGGAAAAGGCCGCGACCGCGCCCTACGGCAACGTGGAGCGCGACTTCGATACATGCTTCATGGCACGCGCGACCGGCGCGATGTTCGTCGCCCGCAGCACGACATTCCACGTTGCCCATCTGAAGAAGATGGCGAAGCTGGCGCTGAGCAAGCGTGGCTTCAGCGTGGTCGAGATTATCTCACAATGCCCGACCTTCTACGGCCGACACCAGGGATTGGGCGACGCCGTGAAGATGCTCGAGTGGATCCGCGACCGTTCGGTGGACGTGAGCAAGGTGCAGGACCCGTGGCAGGTGCAGGACAAGTTCGTCATCGGCGTGCTGCACGACCGCGAGGAAGTGCCGCCGTATTCAAAGCTCTACGAGCAGGTGCGGGCCAAGGCGCAGGGGAGATCCGAGGACCGGGCGAAGTGAGAAGTCAGATGCTGGAAGCTAGAATTCAGAAGCGCGGAGCCGAGGATTCGGGTGTCCTGGCACTGGAATCCTTGAATCCTCGACCCCTCGATTCCTGCAGCGATGATGAAGACTGAGATTCGGCTGGCAGGTACCGGCGGTCAGGGTGTTATCCTCGCCAGCGTGATTCTCGCCGAGGCGGCGGGCGTCCACGAGGGGCGGCACGTGGTGCAGACGCAGAGCTACGGACCGGAGGCGCGCGGCGGGGCTTCCCGTGCCGATGTCATCATTGCCGATGAACCGATTCTGTATCCAAAGTCCCGGCGACTGGATGTGCTCGTCTGCCTGAGCCAGCCGGCGGTGGACAGGTACTTCGAGGACCTGAAGGTCCACGGCACCGCAGTCATCGACAGCTTCTACGTCCACGAGTGTCCGCGCGAGGGCGCGATTTGCGTGCCGATGACCGAGACCGCGCGAACCGAACTGGGGCGCGAGCTGTTCACCAACATCGTGATGCTCGGCGTCGTGGCGCAACTGACCCGGGTCGTGAAGTTGGAGTCGTTGGAGAAGGCCGTGGCGCACCGCGCGCCGGCCAAGACCCTCGACCTCAACAAGAAAGCGCTGGCACTCGGCTGGCAACTGGCATCAGGACAAGGCGGAAAGATGAAGGCGGAAGGATGAAGACAGAAGGTGGAGCCGGGCGCAAGGAGCAGCAGCAGCCTACCATTCAAGGCCGAATCGCCGAGATGATGAGGCCGAGTCTGTACGGCAAGGGCGTGAAGCGGGTGCGGATGCTGCAGACGCACACGTCGTGGGTATTCCTCACCGGCAGTCGTGCCTACAAGGTGAAGAAGCCGGTGAACTTCGGTTTCCTCGACTACACGACTCTGTCCGCGCGCGAGTTCTTCTGCAACGAGGAATTCCGGCTCAACCAGATTCTCTCGCCCGACATCTACATTCGGGTCCTGCCGATTACCATGGCGCGCGGCCGGCTCGCCCTCGGCGTCCGGGGAGAGGCGATTGACTACTGTCTGGAGATGAAGGAGTTGCCGCAGGAGTGGATAATGACCGAGCAGCTCAAGAGCGGCAACGTGACCTGCGAACACGTGGACCAGATAGCGCGATCGATTGCCGATTTCCACCGGAAGGCGGAGCATGGGCGCGAGGTCGCCCGGCACGGCAGCATCGAGACAATCCGTTTCAACTGGGACGAGAACTTCGCGCAGACCGGGGAGTTCATCGGCCGGACGATTACGCGGCGCGAGCTCAACGAGACCAAAGCAGCAGTCGAGCGCTTCATCGCGGACAACCGCGGGCTGTTCCGGCGCCGGCGCGCCGGCGGCTTCGTGCGCCGCTGCCACGGCGACCTGCATTCGAAGAACATCTTCATACTCGAAGAGGGGTCGAGGGGACGAGGATTCGAGGATTCTAGTGTTCGGACACTCGAATCTTGGACCCCTGGAATCCTGGAATCCTCTGCTGTCCGGATCTTCGACTGCATCGAATTCAATCCGCGCTTTTCCTGCTCGGACGTGGCCTCCGAAATCGCTTTCATGGCCATGGACCTCGACTACTGGGGGCGCAAGGACCTGGCGGACTTCTTTGTCGAGCGGTACATGGCACACTCCGGAGACGCTGGCCTGCCGCGCCTGCTCAACTTCTACAAGTGCTATCGGGCATACGTGCGCGGCAAGGTCACGAGCTTTGTCCTGAACGACCCCGGAGTCAGCCCGGCCGACAAGGCAAAGGCAGCGAAGACCGCGTCCGAGTACTTCAAGCTGTCCCACCGCTACGCCACCGGTATGTCGGCCAGGCCGAAGCTCGTCGTGATGATGGGACTGCCGGGCGTGGGCAAGACGTACGTGGCGCGGAGGCTGGCAGAGCGCACGGGCGCTTTTCACTTCCTGTCCGACTCCGTCCGCAAACAGCTCCTCGGGATTCCGGTGGGCAGTCGCCAGGTCGAGAACTTCGGCGGCGGTATCTACAAGGGCGATATCAGTGAGAAGACCTATGCGGAGCTGCTGCGTCGGGCGCAGGTTTTCCTTTCGGCCGGGTTCAGCGTGATTGCGGACGCGACATTCCTGAGCGAAGACTCCAGGGAGCGCGCGCTCAAGGCCGCGGCAAAGGCCGCTGCGCCGGTGCTGTTCGTGTTCGCCGACTGCCCGGAGCGGACCGTCCGGTCCCGGCTGCGCAAGCGCGCGGGCGAGTACTCGTTCTCGGACGCTACAATCGACATCTACCGGGAAATGAAGAGCCGGTTCAACCCGCCGCAGGTCGGCCCCGGCACCATCCGAATCGACACCAGCCTGCCGCTCGAGCGGTCGCTGGCCAAGATTGAGCGCGCACTACTTCGTATCTGACGCCCACATCGGCGGCGGTCACCCCGACGCCGAGCAGCGGCTGTTCAGATTCCTCGAGTCAATCCGCGGCAAGGCAGAGTCGCTCTACATCCTCGGCGACCTGTTTGAGTTCTGGTTTGAGTATGGCCGGGCGATTCCCAAGCCGGGGTTTCGAGCGTTGGCTGAACTCGCCGAGTTGAGTCGGATGGGTACACGCATTGGCTACCTTAAGGGCAATCACGACTTCTGGTTCAAAGATTTCTGGCGTCGCGAACTCGGGGCAGAGGCGACGGACGAACTCGAAGTCACGCTGGACGGCAAGCGGGTTTTCCTCGCCCACGGCGACACCTTGGACCGGACGTTCGTGCCTCGGGTCTTTCGGGTGCTGATGCGCAGTCGGATTGACGGCTGGCTTTACTCACTGCTTCACCCGGACATCGGTATCGGCCTTGCCCTGGCGGTGGCCCGGGCCAGCCGGGTCGGACGCGCCAGGCCAACACTGGTCGAAGACATGGCCAGCTTCGCCCAAAGCAAACTTGCCTCTGGTTTCGATATCGTCATCATGGGGCATTCGCACGTGCCCGAGGTCCGGCAGCTCCGGGGCGGCGTGTACGTCAATGTCGGCAACTGGCTGACCAGTTTTACCTATGGTGTCATCCGCGATGGCGTCGCGTCGCTGGAAGTTTTCGAGGGGGGCGGGGGATGAGCGGCGAGAAGACGGCACCGCCGCAGACGTCGTTTGGCCGGACGACCGCCCTTGGTGCGTGGCATGGGGTCCGGGCATTCCTGAAGCTGATGCTGATCGTGGCCCCGGTCTTCACCTTTGTCACCTTGCTCAAGTACACCTCCGTCATCAGGTTATTTGCCGAATTCATGGCGCCGCTGATGAAGCACTTCGGGCTGCCCGGCGAAGCCGCGCTCGCACTGATTATCGGCAACCTTATCAACCTCTACGCCGGGCTGGGCGCGGTCACCGCGCTCAAGATAACGTCCGCGCAGCTCACCGTGCTCAGCCTCATGCTGCTGCTGTCACACTCGCAGATTCTGGAAACCGCCGTGTTCTTCCAGATACGGGCCAAGTGGTGGCTGCTCTGGTTCATAAGGCTGGTGCTTTCGCTCCTCGCCGGGGTGGGGTTGAGCCGGCTCATCGTCAAGACCGGCACCACCGGGGCTGCGGACGCGGCCCGACTGGCGCAGATGGCGCAGATGCACTATGTCGGCATCGGGCCGGCACTGGGAAACTGGGCGCGGGGCCTGTTGTTGGACACCGGCCTCAAGATGTTCCTCGTGCTGGTCGGCATCTTTATCATCCTCGAGCTGGGGCGGCGTTACGGGCTGATGGAGAAGACACTTCGCGCGATCGGTGCCGCGACCAGGTTCATCGGTCTGAAGCCGGAGGCAGGCATGCCGTGGCTGGCCGGCAACGTATTCGGCATCGTATTCGGGGCGGGAGTCGTAATCGAGACCGCACGCGAGGGGCAGCTTGATGCCAAGCAGATTACGCTCGTGGCCACGTTCCTGGCATTGTGCCATGGGTTGTTTGAGGACACCGCCATATTCCTGGTGCTGGGTGCGAACATCTTCTGGATCCTGGTACCGCGAATCGTGCTGGCCGTGGCGGTCACGTGGGTCTTGAGCAAGGTCCTGAAGGAAGAAAAGACGCGGGCAGGAGCCGCGGTCGGCACAGCTTGACAGGACACCCTGTTACTGCATAAGATTGACGTGCGGGCAGGAAGCCCGCAGAAGGAGTTGAAGTGAGGACAGACCTGATTGCGAGGAAGAACTGGACCGGCAAAGTGCTGGTCGCGTTCATGTTCGACGGCGACAAGACGCCGCTCGCCTTGCCGGGTGAGGATGGCCGGAGTTTCGTGGCGGTGGCGGCCGAAGAGAAGTTCACGGGCCAGCTGAAGAAGACGAGCCTGCTGCGGTCCGAGGCAGGGGCAGCGAAGCTCATTCTCGCCGGTTTGGGCAAACGGAAGGAGTTTGAGCTTGACCGGGTCCGGTCGGCGACGGCCAGGGCTTTGAAGCGCGCCGAGGATATCGGGTCAGATTCGGTCGGGCTGCTCGTTCCGGACAGCAAAGAAGTGAAAGGCGACCTGGCCGACTTCGTGGCAGCAGCGGTCGAGGGTGCAGTCTTGTCGAGTTATCGGTTCGACAAGTACCGGACGCCAAAGCCGGATGATGCCAAACCGGTGGGCGAGCTGGTTCTGGTGTTCGCAAACTCGAAGAATCTGTCGGCAGCGATGAGCAAGGCGGTCACCGAGGCGGTGGCGCGTTCCGAGGCCGTTTGTTTCGCCCGCGACCTTGCCAACGAACCACCCAGTCCAAAGCCACCCGAGAAGATGGGCGAGATCGCCTCGGGTCTGGCGAAGAAGGGGCGCATCGCGGTCGAGGTGATGCACAAGGCCGAGCTGGAGAAGCTCGGAATGGGCGGCATCCTGCGCGTCGGGGCCGGTTCGCACCAGCCGCCGTGCCTTGTCCACCTCACTTACACCCCGCCTGGGAAGTCGAAGAAGACCGTCGTGGTCATCGGCAAGGGCATCACCTTTGACTCCGGCGGGTTGTCAATCAAGCCGTCAACGGGCATGGAAACCATGAAAGACGACATGGCCGGTGCAGGCGCGGTGCTGGGGTTGTTCAAGTGGCTCGGTTCCGTGGATGTGCCGGTCACGGTACACGGCCTTGCGCCATTCGCTGAGAACATGCCGGGCGGCGGCGCCCAGAAGCCGGGTGACGTCATCAAGCACTACAACGGTAAGACCGCCGAGGTCATAAGCACGGATGCCGAGGGCAGACACCTGCTGGCGGATAGTCTGGCCTATGGCTCGACCCTCAACCCGGACCTGATGATTGACATTGCCACACTGACTGGTGCGTGCGTAGTGGCTCTCGGAGACGAGTATTCGGGGCTGCTCGGCACCGACCAGAGGACGATTGACCGGCTGATCTCCGTCGGCAGGCAGGAGGGTGAGTTCTTCTGGCAACTACCGCTGCCGGACCGCTATAAGTCACACCTGAGAAGCAGGGTCGCAGACATGAAGCATACGGGCAAGCCGGGAGTGGCCGGTACGATTACCGCCGGGCTCTTCCTCAAGGAGTTCGTCGGGGAAGGCGTGCCCTGGGTTCACATCGACATCGCCGGGCCGTCTTTCACCAAGGAAGACTGGGACTACGCACCGGCCGGCGCCACCGGCGTCCCAGTTCGGACAATCGCAGCGCTGCTCAAGGGGCTGTAGCCGGCACGAGAGCCGACCCTGACCTCAACGACTGAGAGCTCGGTCCGGTTCGACCACGTCACGGTCGCCTACCAGCAGGCGGTGGGCATCGAGGACGTCAGTTTCGACCTTGGACCGGGCGAGTTTCTCGGCATAATCGGTCCGAACGGCTCGGGCAAGACGACTCTGTTGCGCGCGGCCCTCGGATTGGTCACACCGGCGTCCGGCCGCGTGTCAGTCCTGGGCGCGACTGGACGCGAGCTCGCCTCGGTCAGGCGTCGAATCGGATACGTGCCTCAACGTCGAGCAATCGATCCGCAGTTCCCGATTACGGTCCGCGAAGCGGTCGCGATGGGGCTGTACCCGTTCCTGGGTACCTTCGGTCGACCGACCGCTGACGACCGGAGGCGGGTCGAGGCAGCGCTGGCCGCGGTCGGGCTGCAGGAGACCGCCGACCACGTTGCCGGGCACCTGTCCGGCGGCCAGCAACAACGACTTCTTATCGCCCGCGCTCTGGTGCAGGAGCCTCGACTTCTGCTGCTGGACGAGCCGACGTCGGCAGTCGATGTGGCGACGCGGTCCACCATCGTCGACCTGGTGCGGAAGCTCCACGCCGAGCGCCGGCTGACCACGCTCTACGTCACCCACGATGTCAACGAAGTCCTGTCCTGCGTTGACAAGGTGCTCTACATCAACCGGACGGTGCGTGCCTTCGGTAAGCTGCGCCCAGGTGCTGAACCGCGAGACGCTGGAAACACTCTACGGCGGTCGGGTCATATTCGCCGAGGACGGTGGCCGACGCTACGTCGTTGTCGGGGACAGGCATGCTTGAGTTCCTGCGATACGGGTTCATGCAGCGCGCCCTCCTCAGCTGCGTCATCGTCGGTTCCACGTGTTCCTTCATCGGGGTCTTCGTCGTCCTGCGCGGCATGGCCTTCGCCGGCTCTGGTCTCGCGCATGCGGCATTCGGCGGCGTGGCGCTTGGATTCCTGATGGCAATCAACCCGCTGTTCGCCGCGGTGCTCTTCTGCCTGGGTACTGCCGGTCTCATTCAGGTCGCGACCCGCCGCGCGCAACTGCGGATGGACGCCGCGATCGGCGTCTTCTTCGCATTCGCCATGGCCCTCGGCGTGCTTTTCATCGGGCTGATGAAGCGCTACGATGCGCGGGTCTACGGTTACTTGTTCGGTAACGTGCTGGGCGTAACCGCCGGCAACCTCGCGCTGATGGCAGTGCTGGCAATCGTGGTGGTCGGGACCATCGGGTTGCTCTATCGTCAGTTCAAGTTCCTGAGCTTCGACGAGGACATGGCCGAGGCAAGCGGCCTGCCGACCGGGACACTCGCGGCGCTGCTCCTCGGCCTGCTGGCGTTGACCGTCGTCGTGTCAATCAAGACCGTCGGCATCATTCTGGTTGAGGCATTACTCGTGACACCGGCTGCCACTGCCTACCAGCTTACCTCTCGCTACGGCATGATGTTCGTCCTGTCGTGGATTGCGAGCGTCGTGTCATGTGTCGCGGGCCTGGTTATCTCCTACTCGCTCGGCGTTCCTTCGGGCGCGGCGATTGTCATCGTAGCGACGGTCCTCTTCGCGCTTGCCGCGATTCTCTCGCCCAAACGACGAAAGTGCAAGGTCTGCGGGCACGAGTCCGCAGCTTGACATGGGCTGAGCCACTCATAGAATTCGGTAATGGGCGGCGCGGCGCGAAAGACTGCGGCTGTGCTGCTTGCCCTCGCGACAAGCATCGGGATAGCTGTTGCCTTAACCTGGACAGAGACTTCCTGGCAGGACTTCAGCGACGGCCAGTTCACGAGCAACCTGTATGTGTCGCACCGCTACGGCGGCACGGTCGAGTTCGTCCCTCGTTTCGACTTCAACAATGACGGCTGGATGGATCTGGTCTGCTCCGAAGGATACGGGTCGAACGTGTACCTGTACTTCGGCGACACGGCCGGGTTTCTAGCCAGCCGTTCGCGCGACTACCCCGTCGGCGGCGGCGGCGAATGCGACGGCGCCGACCTGAACTGCGACGGGTACGCCGACCTGATTCATACCGGGTGGCGGGCTCAGCCCTATGCGACAATCTACTGGGGGACGGCCTCGGGACCCGACCCGCAGAACAAGACAAACCTGTCGGTCAGCAATTCGGAGGCCGTGGCCGTGGCTGATCTTGATAACGACGGCTACCTCGACATTATCCTGTCTTCAGAGGATGGGACGAGCTACATATACTGGGGCAGCGGCTCCGGCTACTCTCCATCAAACGTCACACTCCTACACCTTGGGACCGACACCGGTCACAACTGGGTGGTGGCAGACCTCAACAAGGACGGGTACCTCGACCTGATTGGCTGCTGCACCAACGACTGCACTCACCAGCCCATCTTCTATTTCGGGCCTAACCACACGTACCAACTGGAGACGCTCGATTTCTCACCGGGCGGCAGCGGCTTCGATGCCCAAGGGGTTACTGTTGCCGACTTCAACCACGACGGCTGGCTCGACATCGTCTATACCGGGCACGACGATATCACGCAGGCATGGATTTACTGGGGTTCCGCCTCTGGGTTCAGCGTCCAGAACCGCACGGTCATCAATACCGCCCAGTGCTTCGGCGGCAGCGCAGCCTACGACTTCAACAAGGATGGTTTGGTCGACCTGCTCTTTTTCCGTGGTTCCTACTACGGCGCGTACTTAAAGCCCATCATCTACTACAACACGGGCTCCTCCCCGTACTTCAGCGACGCGCAGACGTCTACAATTGGCCCGTTGACCCTGAACTCGACCGGCGGGCAAGTCGCCGACTACAACAAGGACGGCAATGTCGACATCTTTCTCAACGACTTCGAGAGCGGCAGTGCCCATGTGCTTTGGGGGCCGGACTGGAATACCGTGACGGACCTCCCTTGCTATTCCGGCCACCACGGAGTGACTCGAGAGATCGGCAATATCTACGACCGGACGTATCGTGAAGACTATGTCTCATCCGTTTTCGATGGTGGCGGTCTGCCCAACTGGCATACCGTGTCCTGGGATGATTCGACGCCCGGAGGGTCAGCGGTCGAGATGGCGGTGCGGACCGGTGCGACGGCGGCGCCCGATTCGACCTGGAGCGGCTGGTATGCGGTGGCGAAGGGCGACACCGTGCCCGATTCGCTCAACTCCCGGTACATCCAGTACCGGGCGCAGTTGAAGTACCAGAATCCGGCTTCGCTGCCGAT
>Ga0335071_10004246_pt1 | contig 14958 bp, 11 predicted proteins | sample Lox_Sample_15_FD_206724 | JGI IMG/M metagenome (GOLD analysis project Ga0335071, IMG submission 206724) | Soil microbial communities from Loxahatchee National Wildlife Refuge, Florida, United States - Lox_Sample_1.5 | ecosystem: Environmental > Terrestrial > Soil > Wetlands | place: USA... | reverse complement strand
GTCGGCCAGGGGGAGGCGAGGGGCGCCTCGGCGAGCACGGGCGAGGCCGCCTGGGCTGAGGTGGAGAGAGACATGGCGGTCGACCTAAGCGGGGCCCCCGGCTCGCGCAACGGCCGTTCGAGCGCGACGCGTTTCTCGTTGCACCCTGGGCCGCGGCCTGCCACCTTGCCACGATGAAGCACAACGCCAGCGATCAGCGGATCGCACTGTTCATCGATTTCGAGAACCTCGTCACCCGCACCGGCCTCTCCGCCGAGAGCTTCGATCTCCAGCCGGCGCTGGATGCGCTGCTGGAGAAGGGGAAGGTCATCTTCCGGCGCGCCTACGCGGACTGGACCCGCTTCGCGCCGGCCACCCAGCGGTTGCACGACAAGGGAGTGGAACTCGTCGACGTTCCCCCCTCGACCCGGGCCGGCAAGAACGGCGCCGACGTGCGGTTGGTGATCGACGCCCTGGAGCTCTGCTACCTGCGCGAGCACATCGATACCTTCGTTCTCGCGTCGGGCGACTCGGACTTCGTCCCCCTGGCCAACAAGCTGAGAGAGAACGACCGGACGGTGATCGGGATGGCGGTCAAGGAGGCCACGAGCCCCCTCTTCGTGAAGGCCTGCGACGAGTTCATCTACCTGCGGCCCGGCTCCTCGCGGCGGCGGGAGGCGGGCGCCAAGGAGAAGCCCGCCCGGCCGAAGGTCATCCCCCCGGTGGCCCACGAGGCGGCGGCCGCCATCCTGGGCCGGGCGGTGGGCCCGGTGAACCCCTCGGCCATCAAGGCCGCCATCGTCCGCAAGGAGCCGGACTTCGACGAGCGCGAGCACGGGTTCTCCTCGTTCTCCCGGCTGCTCGAGGCGATGGAAGGGGAGGGGCTCTTGCGCCGCGAGCAGGGCGCCAACGGGCAGTGGTACGTCCTGCCGGCGTGACCGCCTGGGAGAGCCTCGCCCGCCCCCTGCCCGGGCCGGACGGCAAGCGGTGCCTCGCCCGGAGCCGGGCGGTCAGGTGGTGATCCGGGCGTTGCCCACCACCGTGCGCAGGAAGGGCCCCATTGCCTCGACGAGCGCCGGGGCGAAGGCGAGGCCGGTGTGAAAGGGGGCCGTCGGCGTGACCCAGGCGACCTGGGCGGCGCCGGCGAGCGGCTCGGCTGCGTGCGGCGAGCGGATCTCGACGTGGAGGGTGGTGCCCTCGGGCAGCCGCCGGGAGAGGGTGAGCCGGCAACCGCCCATGCCCACCTCCTCAGTGGGGCAGGCCTCGTCGAGCCCGTGCCCTTTCACCACCACGTCGAGGGGGATCTGGAACCGCGCGTAGCGACGCCGCTCCGACTGGGCCAAGCCTTGCCTCCTCCCCACCGCGCCGTTTAGCCCGTAGGGAGGCGCGAGGGGCCCGGATGCTGGCACGCCGACCCCACCAAGGACAAGGGGCGGCGGCTCCCCACGGCCGGCCCCGAGATGGCGTCGCAAGAGCCCCTTGTGCCGGATGCCGCTGTAGCCACCGTCGCGGGAAGAGGTTCTCGCGCGCGGGTCTCTCGGGCCGGAAGCCGGAGCGCCCGGCCACGCGGGCGCTGGCCTGGCTGGTATCACGGCGGTCGGAGGCTGTGCCGCGTCCATGTTCCGCAGGAGCCAGCCCGCGCAGAAAGAGAGCACCGCATTGGTCACGCAGCCGTGGCGCTGGTGCTCCTTGCGGCGAAGTGGCCGACATAGAGCTCTCGGGTGGGTCGAGGAGCACCAGCCGGCGTCGTCGGGCCGCGAGCGGCGCAAGACCAGGCGCGCGGCGAGATGCGGGCGGGCGGTTCGGGCAAGGTTGCGTCGGGGGAAAGGTCTACCCGAGAGCGGTGGGGGATGGTCTCGGGCGCTACCCCGGCAAGAACTCGGCGTCGCCGCACAACTCCTCGAGGACGCGGAGCAAGGCGCAGAGGGCTTCCGGCTCGTGGTGTGCGTCGGGGCGGTCGCCGGCCAGGGTGAGCCGGACCCGGTCGGCCTCCTCGGAGACCGCCATCACCGGGATGCCGGCCCGGCGCGGATCGGCTTCCAGGCGTCGCGCGAACTCGTCCGGCGTGGGCCCGCCGGGCTCGCTCGCGAGGAGCACGACGGCCGGTCGAAAGCCTCCCTCGAGCTCCTGCTCGGCCTCCCTGGCCGACCGGAGCACGCGCACTTCCTCGGTCCCCGCGAGCACGATCATGCCCCCTCCAGTCGAAACTGCGTGAAGCGGCCTCGCGAGGCCGCCGTCCGTTCGGACGCTAGCTCAGCGGTCCGGTCGCCGATGTGATCTGTGCACGTCCCGCCGAGCGGGCGAGGTGGTTGTCGGGGGCCTTGCGCCTTCTTCCGGCAGTTTGCGAACAAGGCAAGGTCGATCGATCAAACGCCCGCCAGCCGGAGCAGCAGACGAGCGACGCCGCCCAGGGCCATGACCCAGACGGGGTTGATGGAGAAGCGGGTTAGCGTGAGGAGGGTGGCGGCGGCGATGGCAAGTTCCGGGGGACCCTCGAGCGACTGGCCGAGGGTGAGTGCGGCCGCGGCCATGAGTCCCACCACCGCCGGCGTGAGACCGCGGAGCGCAGCGCGCACCGGGCGCCGCGAACGGACCCGGGCCAGCCAGCCTCCGATGGCGACGACGAGGGCCAGCGGGCCGGAGAAGATGGCCAGGGTGGCGACCACGGCTCCCAGCGCGCCGTGGAGCACGTACCCGATGAAGGTGGCCATGAGCAGTACCGGCCCGGGCGTCAGCTTGCCGATGGCGACCGCGTCGGCGAATTGCTGGGGGGTGAGCCAGCCGTGGGCGAGGACCGTGGCCTGGAGGTTGGGGATGATGGCGAAGCCACCGCCGTATGCGCCCAGGCCGGCCCGCGCCAGGGCGATGGCCATGGAAGCCAGCGCCCCCACGGATGCCAGGGTGGAGGGGGCGAGGAAGAAGGCGGGAGCGGGGTCGGGCCGGTCTTCGTCTGAGCGCGCGGGCGGGAGCGGAAGGGGAGTGCCCTCCTCCGGGGAGGCCACCGGCGGCGCCGGCCTGGCGGTGTGCTTTCGCAGCCGAGCCAGGCGGAATCGCTTGGTGCCAAGATCGACGAAGAGGCCGACGGCGATCCCCAGCGCGACCACCTCGCCGGCAGCTGCTCCGCCGCCCAGAGCGAAGAGGAGCGCCACGGCGGCCACGGCCATCTGCCAGAGCCGGGCGACGCCGGTGCGCACCATGCGCAGGGTGATGGAGGCCACGATCCCCACCACCGCCGCGTTCAGGCCGGACAGAAGTGGAGCGAAGCGTGGGGCCACGCCCAGGTGGACGTAGAGCGCGGCCAGGATACCCACGAGGAGCGCGCCCGGAGCGATGAACGCGGAGTAGACGGCGACCGCGCCGAGCGGGCCGTGGAAGCGAAGCCCGGTGTAGGCGAGCGCGTTGGCGGCGGCGCCGCCGGGGAGCATCTGCGAGACCGTGGCGGTGGTGGCGAATTCGCGCTCGGTGAGCCAGCGACGGCGCACCACCAGGAGGTCATGCATGGTCCCGAGCACGGACAGGCCGCCGCCGAAGCCGACAGCGCCGAGCCAGAGCGAGGCCCGAAGCAGTTCCGACCCGGTCGGCCGGACCCTGCGCGAGGAGAGCGGACGGGGCTTGACCACTCCTTGCTGTGTCCATGCTGGCGTCTCGCTCAAGGCGGCCTCCTCACCGCGAGGTCGCGTTCGGTAGCACGAAACGGCCCAGATTTCATGAACCTTCTCGGACCGGGTCGCCCCAAGGCACGCGGAGTCAAGCCCAGGCGCCCACCCTAAGCGGTGGCGGCGGTGACCCCCGGAGCCCGCGTAGCAGCCGGTCGGTCGGGGCGTCTCGATGCCGCAGTGGCCGGGTCGCAGTACCAGAGCCCCTACGCGGTCATCAGTTACTGGACGGCTCTCAGCTTCAACCTCGGGGCATGGGCCACGCCTCTGCCAGGCTGGCCCGCCGGCTGGGTGCAGAGCGTCTCTGGCTCGGCCGAGGTGTCGTACGACAACCGGACCACCACGTCGATCGGCGCCCTGATCGAGGGGGCACGGAACGCGGATCCGTCCGACCCGGTTTCGGATGAACGCCGCCCTGCGGAACGGGTCACCGCGGCGTGCGCGAGCTGGCGATCTGGATGGCCTCGGCCACGACGGCCTCTTCGAGTTCCTCGGCCTTCATGCGCTTCACGATCTTCCCGTCTTTGAAGAGTAGCCCGACACCGTTATGGCCGTAGGCCACGCCGACATCGGCGGCGGTGGCCTCGCCGGGGCCGTTCACCTCGCACCCCATGACCGCCACGGAGACTTCGCCCTTCAGGGTGGAGAGGCGACGCTCCACCCGCTCGGCGATGGGGATCATATCGACCGAGCAGCGGCCGCAGGTGGGGCAGGAGGTCATGGTGGCGCCGCCGAACTTGAGTCCCAGCGACTTGAGCAGCAGGCGCGCGACGCGGACCTCCTCGACCGGGTCGGCGGTCAAGGAGACGCGAATGGTGTCGCCGATTCCCTCGCCGAGGAGGATTCCGAGACCGGCGGCACTCTTGACGGTGCCCGCGAGGAGTGTCCCGGCCTCGGTGACGCCGAGGTGCAGCGGGTAATCGTGGCGCTGGGAGAAGAGGCGGTTGGCCTGCACGGTCATGGCCACGTCGTGCGCCTTGAGGGACACCTTGATCTCCCGGTAGTCCTCGTCCTCCAGGAAGCGAATGTGGCGCTCAGCACTCTCCACCATGCCCTGAGCGGTGGGCCAGCCGTGCTTCTCGACGATGTCCTTCTCCAGCGATCCTGCGTTCACGCCGATGCGGATGGGGACGTTCCGCTCCCGGGCGGCCCGCACCACCTCACGCACGCGCTCGCGCGAGCCGATGTTGCCGGGATTGAGGCGGATGGCGTGGATGCCGGCCGAGAGTGCGGCCAGCGCCAGGCGCCAGTCGAAGTGAATGTCGGCGACGAGCGGTACCGGCGTCGCGCGGACGATCTCGGGGAGGGCGGCGGCATCTTCCTTCTTGGGGACCGCCAACCGGACAATGTCCGCGCCGGCCTCGGCCAGGGCGCGGATCTGCGCCAAGGTGGCAACGGGATCCCTCGTCTCGGTGGTGGTCATCGACTGGACGGCAATGGGGGCGTCGCCGCCGACGGGGACGCTTCCCACGCGAACCTGACGCGTGCGCCGGCGTTCGCCCAGCGTGGAACCTGTTCCCTGGCCGTAAGCGCCCATTGCACGACCCTTTCGGCGCCGCAGACGATGGCGGCGGCAGGGCTGATCTAGGCCCCGGGCAACGAGCTGTCCATGCACTGCAGGGGCGCGTCTTGCATCGAAAGGCGAGCCTTGTGGCCGCCTGGGAGATCATATGCCATCTTGCCGCGGGGCCGATGCGTAAGCGCCATGTGAAGCGCGGCATCGGCAAGCAGCCGCGCCAGCGCCGTGCCGCGGGGGTCGTCGCTAGCGAGGAGGGCGGAGAAGGCCCGTGACGGGAGCCGTCACCGACCAGGACGGCGGTGGCCTCGCCGTGGACCCGGTGGACGGTGGGGCGACCCCGGCGCAAGTCATCGCCGTCCATGCTCGGCAGGTCAAGGTGCACGAGCGGTGTCGCCGCCGTTCGCCTGGGCGCTGGCGAGAACAAGCGCTGGTCGCAGCCGCTTTCCACCGCTGAGCACTGCATGGCGCACGGCGGCCCACAGATCGGGCGGGCCGAGCGGGGTCTGCTCGTCGAGCAACGCTCTGAGCCAGCTCTCCACGCGCTCGGCGACCGACCGGAGGTAGGCGTCGACGGCGAAGGTGTCGGGCATACGTGTTGCCATATTCCCGCCGGGTGTGGCCGGGATCCGTGCCGGCACAGGGGCCGCCCCGTTGAGGACTGCTGCACGTCCCCTTGTGGACTCGGCTTCGGCGCTTCAGGGTTGGCGCGGGGCGGGTAGCGCCGGGGGCCGGGGAACGGGTCGGCGAGGAGTTCCAGGGGACAGCGCACCGGGGCGGGCCGGGCGTCGCCTCAAGGACCCTTCACTGAAGCGGCGGAGGGAGCTGAGCCTCATGGGCGACCGTGGCAGGGCGGGGCATACCCGGTGCGTGGGTGCGGGCGAGCAGGCCGAGCAGCGATGGCAGGGCCTGCACCCGGGCCCGCTCCCGCGCGGTCAGCGACGCGACCGCCTCCTCCAGGTTACGGGCGGTGCGGATCTTCTTCTCCGCAACCGCCTCGACCGCGTCCACCTGGCCGCCAGGGTGGGCCGGCTCGCGGTCGGTCAGGGCCAGGTGTCGCTCCAGCCGGCGGGGATCGGAGATCACTTCGGCCAGGTCCGGCACCCGGGCGAGGGCCTGGCGGTAGAACGGCAAGGCGGCATCGGCGGCCAGGGCCACGGCCGGGGGCTGGGCCTCGTCCTTCGTGCGGAGCAGGCCGAGCCGCTGCAGGTGCCGACCCAGCTCGGCGGAGCCGGTCAACTTGGAGAGGGTGGGCGCCAGGACCATCCCGACCACGGCCGGGGTGAGCCAGGCGAGCATCTGCCAGGAGACGAACCAGGACACTCCGGCCAGCACCACCCCGTCGACCATGTGCCAGCGGTGCCGGGAGAGGACCTGCGGCCAGGGGAGTGTGTCCACCTCGCGGCGCTGTGCTCGCCACCCCGAGTCTCGGCCGCGGAGGATGTCCGCCACGAGCCCGCAGTGGATGAGCGCCAGGACGGGAGCGATGAGCGCGGAGGTGGCCACCTCCAGGGTGAACCCGGCCAGCAGTCGGACGAGGCCGCCGCTTTCCCGGCGCCGGTGTCGGCTCACGAGGATGGAAAGGAGCCCCATGAGCTTGGGACCGAAGAGGACGGCCATGGTCAGGGCGAAGAGGCGGATGGCCCGGGCCGGGTCGATGCGAGGCCAGAGCGGGAAGAGGGTGGGCACGTGGAGGAAGTACTGGTGGCGTGCGAACTCGTACTGGACTCCGAGTGCCAGGGTGGAGAGCACGAACAAGAGCCAGAAGGGAGAGGACAGATACGACATCATCCCCGCCACAAGGTGCAGCCGGCTCACCCAGTGCAGGCCCCGGGCGGGCAGGATGCGGGCATGCTGCAGGTTCCCCTGGCACCAGCGCCGGTCGCGGATGGCGAGGTCGATGATCGACGATGGGCACTCCTCGTAGGAGCCTTCCAGATCGGGGGCGATGGAGACGCTCCAGCCGCCCCGGCGGATGAGGGCGGCCTCGACGAAGTCGTGGCTCATGATGGTGCCGCCGAAGGGTGGCTGGCCGGGGAGAGCGGGGAGTCCGGCGCATTCCATGAAGGCGCGAGTCCGCACGATGGCGTTGTGTCCCCAGTAGCTGGCCTCTCCGCCGGCCCACCAGGCCATCCCCTGGCCGAGGAGAGAGCCGTAGAGCCGGCCGGCGAACTGCTGGATGCGGGCGAGGAGGGTGACCCCGCGGTGCAGGCGGGGCAGGGTCTGGATGAGCCCGGCGTCCGGGTCGCGCTCCATGCGCCGGGCCAGGCGGATGATGGTCTCCCCGTCCATGAGGCTGTCGGCATCGAGCATGAGGAGGTGGTCGTAGGACCGGCCCCAGCGCTCGCAGAAATCGCGGATGTTGCCGGCCTTGTGGGCGATGTTCTGGGCGCGGCGCCGGTAGTAGACGCGCATCCCGCCCAGCCGTCGGCGCAGGGCCCAGACTGCCTCCTGCTCGGAGAGGGCCATGTCACCGTCTGTGGAGTCGCTGAGGAGGAACAGGTCGAAGGAACGGGCCTCGCCGCGGACCGCGATCTCGCGGGCCATGGCCTCGAGCGCCGCGGCCACCCGGGCCGGGTCCTCGTTGTAGATGGGCATGAGCAGGGCGGTTCGGCCACCGAGGGGTCGATCGTCGGCCGGGTCGGGCCGGCGCCGGCGGGCGGAGCGGAGGAGTCCGACGAACGAGGTCACGAAGGGGAGGCTGATCCAGGTGATGTTGACCGCGAACAGCAACAGGGCCAGCACGGACACGGGAGTGAGGTGGTCGACGGAGAGCGCCAGGCGCATCTCGTTGATGGCCAGCGCGGCCAGGACCGCCGAGGCGCCCAGCACGAGAAAACGGCGGGCGCGGGCGGTCGGGGTTTCCCAGGGGCGGAGCGGGACGCGTCGAAGGGCCGGGTCGAAATGGTCGAGCGGCTGCGAGGGCATGGGTCCGGGCGCCTCGGGGGGCATCCCCTCCTGCCCCCGGACGAGGATGGCGGCCTCGCCCGCTTCTCTCACGGCTTCGTCCATCGGTAGATCCAGACCTCGGCGTGTCGTGCGTCGTCGAAGGCCAGGTCGAGGCGAAGATCGGCCAGGTCCGCCTTTTGCGGGTCGAAGGTGAAGCTGACCCGGTAGCCATGGGTGAGCGGGTTGTCGCTGACCACGACCTCCTGCGCCTTGCCGGCGGAGGTGGTCACCGAGGCATGGGGCGGGGTGCAGCCGGTACCGCAATCGGCGGCGTTGGCCGAGTAGTCGATGACGAACCGGCGCACCGGGGTGGGGGCCTTCACGTCGGCCCGGCCCAGGGCGGTGGAGATGACTCGCAGCTGGTCGAAGGCGGCGGGGGGCTCGCCGCCCCAGGAAAGCCGATAGGAGATGTGGAACTCGGATCCGGCGGCGATGGGGGTACGGGGGCGCCAGAAGGCGACGATGTTGTCGTGGATCTCGGCGTCGGAGGGGATCTCGGTGAGGATCACCGAGCCCTCCTGCCAGTCGCCGCGCGGCTCGACCCACAGGGTGGGGCGGTGCTCGAAGTGCGACTCGAAGTCCTGGTAGTCGACCAGGTTCCGATCGCGCTGCACCAGCCCGAACCCGCGCGGTGAGCGGTCCTCGAGAACGGTGATCTGCAGCTTGGCCGGGTTGGTGAGGGATCGCCAGAGGTGCTCGCCGCGACCGTTGAGGACGAGCAGGCCGTCGGAGTCGTGCACCTGGGGCCGGAAGTCGTCGGACCGGTCGCGGTCGGCCGGCGAGAAGAGGAACATGCTCGTCTCCGGCGCCAGGCCCACCTCGGTCAACTCGACGCGGGGGAAGAGGGTGGCGTCGACGAGCATGACCGTGTCCGAGCCAGGGAGGATCTCGAAGCGGTAGGCGCCGGCGACGCTGGGGCTGTCCAGCAACGCGTGCACGACGATGCTGTTGCTCCCGGGCTCGGGCACCTCGATCCAGAAGGCGCGGAAGAGGGGGAACTCCTCGCCGGCGGGGTCGCCCACCTTGAGGGCCAGCCCTCGCGCCGACAGGCCATAGCTCTGGTCGCGACCGAGCGAGCGGAAGTAGCTCGCCCCCTGGAACACCGCCACCTCGTCGAAGACCCGCGAGGAGTTGAGGGGGTACTGGAGGCGGAGGCCGGAGAAGCCGACGTCCTCGGTGGGGAGCGGCTCGGTCACCAGCTTGCCGGCCACGAACATGTCCGGGCGGTAGGCAAGGTGTCGCGCCCATCCCTCCTCGACGAGGGCGATCTCCACCGGCGTCTTGAAGAGGTAACCGAGGGAGAGCATCTGCAGTTGGAACTTGCGGCTCGAGTGCAGCCAGACGGTGGCGGAGGGGCGGAAGCGAATGTCGCGGTACTGGTCGTAATCGAGCTTGTCCAGCACGGGGGGGAGCGAGGTCGGGGGCGCGACATAGGGCGCCCGGGCGAGGGCCCGGGCCATCTCCACCACCGCCCCGGCGTCGAAGGGACCGCTCGTGGCCATGCTCGGCTGGGCCGGGGGGCGCACCGCCACGCCGAGGAGCCGCTCCGGCAGCCCTGGTCCTTCGCCGCGCACCGGGAGGGCCATCGCCAGGGCAAGCAATGCCCCGAGCAAGCGCCCCACGGGCCACTCGAGGGCCCAGCGAGGAGTGCTGCGGACGCCCGCATCGCTCTTCGTTCCCGTCCGGTCCATGCGCAGGGCTCACGATGAGGCCTAGGGCCCGCCCGCAGCAGCCGATCGGCCCCATCGGGCATCGGCGGGCGAACCGGCGGCCGGCCGGCGGCGGGCGCATGTCGGACGGACCGCCACCAAAGGCGAGGGAATAGCGCTGGCAGCCGAGCCCGTTGAACAGCGGACGGGCGGGGGACAGGATGGACGACCCTTGGGATCCGAGATGCTGGCGGGCCTGGCTACTGCCCTGGCGCTCGCCGTCTTGCCCGGCCAGGGCAGGGCTTCAGAGGCGATGACGCAAGCGGCGCCGAGCGCCGCCGATGCGTATCGACCCTCGCCGCGCGAGGCGGCGTTCCTGGAACAGCTCCAGCGCGACACCTTTCGCTACTTCTGGGATGCGTCCCCGCCCGAGACCGGGCTGACGCCCGACCGCTCGGCATCCGATCTCTCCAGCGTGGCCGCGGTCGGCTTCGCGCTCACCGCCTACGCGGTGGGGGCCGAGCGGGGCTGGGTGGGCCGGAGCGAGGCGGCGGCTCGCACCCTCACCACGCTGGAGACGCTGTGGCGGCTGCCGCAGGGACCGGCGGCGGAAGGCGTGGCCGGACATCACGGCCTCTTCTACCACTACCTGGAGGGCCGCGACGGTTGCCGCCGGGGCGGGGCCGAGCTGTCCACCATCGACACGGCGCTGCTCATGGCCGGGGTGCTCGCTGCCGGAGCGTACTTCGACCGCGAGGACGAGGCCGAACGTGCCATCCGACTCCGTGCCGACCAGCTCTACCGCCGGGTCGACTGGGCGTTCGCGTACTCGTCCCGCCACCCGCCGCTCCTCTCCATGGGCTGGAGCCCGGAGACGGGGTTCATCGACTACGACTGGCGCGGATACAACGAGGGGATGATCCTCTACATCCTGGCGCTCGGCTCGCCCACCCACCCCGTCGACCCGCGTGCCTGGGAGGAGTGGACCCGGACCTACCGCTGGCAGGACCTCTATGGTCCGCCGCACGTGATCTTCGGCCCGCTCTTCGGCCACCAGTACTCGCACGTGTGGATCGACTTCCGCGGCATACAGGACGGATACATGCGCGAGAAGGGGAGCGACTACTTCCTCAACTCGGTGCGGGCGACCTACGCGAACCGGGCCTACTGCATCGCCAATCCGGGCGGGTGGAAGGGGTACGGCGAGATGCTCTGGGGGCTGACCGCCTCGGACGGGCCGCCCCGGGTCACGGACCTGGTGTCCACCGAGAAGGCCCCCTACCTGGCCTACGGAGCCCGCGGCACGGGTCGCGACGCCGGGGGCGACGACGGCACCATCGCCCCGACGGCGGTGGGCGGGTCGGTGCCCTTCGCGCCGGAGTTGACCATCCCCACGCTCTTGAGCCTGCGGGACACCCTCGGCGATCGGATCTACGGCAAGTACGGGTTCAAGGACGCCTTCAACCTCTCCTATCCCAGCGGCACCGGCGAGCGGCGGGGCTGGTTCGACGAGGACTACCTGGGCATCGACCAGGGTCCCATCCTGCTCATGATCGAGAACTACCGGACCGGGTTCGTCTGGGACCTTCTGAAGCGCAGCGAGTACGTGGTGGCCGGGCTGCGCCGGGCCGGGTTCAGCGGTGGGTGGCTGGACCACGCCGGCAAGGCGGCGGAACCGGAGGCCGCCTCGCCCGCCGCCGAGCACACCGCGGTGGTGCCTGCGGTCATGGCGCACTGACCCTCCTCGCTCTCGCCGGCGGAGCGGGGCCGAGGGCACGTTCCGGCCCCGAGGCCGCTGCTCGCGACCCTTCGCCACCGCCGGGGCGGTCCGGCGCGGGTCCCCGCGCCCGGCCGCCGGAGCAGCTGCAAGGGGATCTCCCCCCGCACGAGCGGAAAGGCCCGAAGGTCCTTCGGACCCGGTCCGCCGTCGACGAGCGCTCCTCGATGAAACGTCGGCCGGGTGGCATGATGCCGGGCATGAAGGAGCGAAAGAGGTGATCTCGCACGCTCGCGACAATGCGGAGCTGGCCCGAATCTACGATCGGCTGAGCGAGCGACAGTTCCAGAGCGGGCGGGGGCTCTTCGAGCGCCTCGGCCTCGAGCCGGGTGCCCGGGTCCTGGACATCGGCTGCGGTACGGGGCGACTGGCCCAGTGGATCGCCGCCCGGATCGGCCCGAACGTGGTGGGCATCGACCCGCTCCCCGATCGGATCGCTCTGGCGCGAGAACGAGCGCCGGCCCTGCGCTTCGAGGTCGGTCGGGCCGAGGACCTGAGCGTCTTCGCCTCGGAGAGCTTCGACGCGATCTGCCTCTCGGCGGTGTTCCACTGGGTCGAGGACAAGGCGAGAGCGCTGGGGGAGATGGTCCGCCTTCTCCGCCCCGGGGGGCGAGTCGGGCTGACCACCCAGGCGAGGGAGCTGCGGCCCCAGGGCACCCTCGCCGAGGTGATCCGCCCGATGCTGCAACGGCCGCCCTATCTCGACCGGGCCAGGGAGGCGGGCGCGGCCCTCGGGGCGGCCACCCTCACCGAGATGGTCACCTTGCTGCATGAGGCGTCGCTCTCCCTGCGCGAGCTGCACGTCTCCCCGAACCGGCAGCACCTCGAGCGCGGCGAGGACGTGATCGCCTTTCTCGAATCGAGCACGTTCGGCAACTTCCTCGCCTACCTTCCCGACGACCTGCGCATTGAGCTCCGCCAGGAACTGGTGAGCGCCTTCGATGCCCGCCGGGGCCCCGAGGGGATCGTCATCGAGGACTTCGGGGTCCTGGCTGTCGCCGAGCGAAGGGAGCGGCGGGGCCCTAGCGAGCCGCACCGGTGAGCGGCGTCGGTTCGCCCGGTCGGTGCCCGTTTCTCGAGGCGCTCTCCGCCCCTTCCCGAGGAACGGTCCACGCGGGGGGCCGCTCCGCCGAGACGTCGCCTTGGCCCGGCGGTCGGCGCCCCCGGGGCGGCCGGCCTAGAAGTTGAAGTTCCCGCGGATCCCGAGCTCCAGCCAGCCGTGGAACGCCTGGTCGTTGATGCTCTGCGAGCCGGCGCTGGTGGTCTCGACGTGCGAGTACTGACCGCCGCTGTAGCTGAGATAGGGGCCGAGGGTGGCCATGGGCGAGAGGGCGAAGTCGACGCCGAAGGACAGCTTCGGGAACAGCAAGCCCGAGTAGTGGAAGCGCTCGGCGAAGCACCCGGAGTCCAGGCAACCGGTGGCGTCGAAGTTCAGCCACTCGTACCCGATCCCCAGGCCGAGCCAGGGATCGGCGTGACGGTAGGGCGCGAAGTGGACCTGCGCGTCCAGGCCGAAGCGGAAGTCGTTCCCGCCGCAGGGGTCGCCCGGCGCGCAGGCGCCGTCGGCCATGCTGAGCGGTGCGGCTTCGAAGAACGGCCCGGCGCGGAAGAAGGGGTTGAAGCGGTAGCTGAGGCCGAGCCCGAGGGGAAACTGGTGGTGGACGACGTCGCCGAGCTCGCCGTCTCCCTCGTCGGAGATCCGGCCGCCCGGTCCGCCGACTCCGACCCAGGCGCTGAGGGTGGGCCCGAACGGGCGCGGGCCGTAGCCCGGTCTGGCCGGATAGCGCGGCCCGTACTGGGCGAAGGCGATTGTGGGCAGCGCAAGGGTCAGCAGGACGGTAGCGAACTTGCGAGCCATCTTGACCTCCCTGCGGGTGCAGCAGGCACCCCTTCTTACAACACGACGAACGGGAGAAGGTTTCGATTCAGGCGACGCGAGTCAAGCGGTGGTTCCCATCGCCGAGGCCGGGGTGGCTCGGGCGGCCGCACCCCACGAGCCCGGTGCGGGAACGGTGGGGGGGCGCCTGGGTCTTTGTCCGGCGCGCACCGGGTGCGAGCGGCTCTGCCGCGAGGAAAAAGGAGGCGAGCATCCGGTCCCCCTTCGCCCTCGCGGGCCCGGCGTTGTGGCAGCGGTCCAGAGCAGGTCCGCGTCCGAGGACTGACGGTCGCATCCCCGCAAGTGACGGGTCCATCTTCGGGGATGGGCCGGAAGGACCGGCGCCGGATGGGCAACCGTGGGCTTCGGCCGTGGGGTCTGGCCCGATGCGGATCGGTGCGAACCTCACCGCGACTCGAGGTCTTGGGCCGGGGGGAATCCGGTCCGGTCGGGGTAGCCGACCGACGTCCCGAGCATTCGACGAGGACCGCGGCGGGGCTTTCGGAGGCGGGTCAGCTCGAGAAGCCGATCCCCATCCGTTCCAGCAGTCGCAGGAGGAGCCCTGGGGGTTCTCCGGCGTCCACCTTGCGCAGGGAGCGCGTGACGGCATCGACGGCAAAGCCGCGGAGCGGCTCGGGGGGGTAGGGGAAGGGCGGCCTGCGCACCATGGCCAGCGAAAGGAGCTCGCTCGGGCGATCGAGCGCCAGGTGCGCCAGGATCTTCCCGGCGAGCCGGGTAGAGCCCAGCCCGTGTCCGGTATAGCCGAGCGCGTAGGACACCCGCCCGCCCAGGGCACGGCCGAAGAACGGCGTGAGGCGCGTCGTCGAGCAGATGGGCCCGCCCCAGGCGTAGGGCCACTCGAGATCGGCGAGCTGGGGGAAGGTGCGCCGCCAGCTCGCCCGCAGCGCTTGGTAATGGCGGGGGGAGTGATCGCAGGACGGGTCGACGCGGTTGCCGCGGTAGAACATGGCCTCGCTCGTCCCCCACAGCACCCGGCCATCGGAGGTAGGGCGGTAGTAGTTGAAGAAGGTCCGACCGTCGGTGACTCCCTGCCGTCCCCGCCAGCCGATCGCCTCCCACTGAGCCGGGGTGAGGGGTGCGCTCACCAGGATGTAGTCGTAGAGGGGGATGAAGCGGTGGCGCACCCGGGGGAGCAGGTGGTGGGTGTAGGCGCTCAGGGCCAGCACCGCCCGTCGGGCCCGGAGGTTCGCTCCGTTGACCCGGAGCCGCACCCCGGCGCCGTCGCGCGCCAGCGCCTCGACCCGGCTTTTCTCGAAGACCCGGACGCCGAGCCGCTCGGCCTCGTTCCGCAGCCCGTCGGTGAGGCGGGCCGGGTCGAGGATGCCGCCGCCGCGGACTTCCAGGCCGCCCAGGTAGAGCGGCGATCGCAGGTGGGCCTGCACCTCGGCGCGGTCGAGCAAGCGGTGCGTGTGGATCCCCAGGCTCTGCGCCGCCTCCAGGCTGCGCCTCGCCTCGGCCAGGTGCGCCTCGCTGAGCGCGACCGAGAGGCGGCCGGTGAGCTCCAGGTCGCAGCGGATGTCGCGATCGCGCAGGAA
>Ga0335071_10004245_pt1 | contig 14959 bp, 10 predicted proteins | sample Lox_Sample_15_FD_206724 | JGI IMG/M metagenome (GOLD analysis project Ga0335071, IMG submission 206724) | Soil microbial communities from Loxahatchee National Wildlife Refuge, Florida, United States - Lox_Sample_1.5 | ecosystem: Environmental > Terrestrial > Soil > Wetlands | place: USA... | reverse complement strand
AATCGCAGGACGCCGATACCCCGCAGCAGCAGTTCGGCGGACGCGGCGGCGGCAACTACGGCCCGCCGCCCGGACGCAACCAGAAGCAGCTCGTCTTCGAGTACGAGCTGGCCGCCAACAAGCTGACGCTGCTCGACGATCCGCCGAAACGCAAGCCGACGTGGGCGTCGATCTCCCCGGACGACAAGACCATCCTGTTCGTGCGCAATCACAACCTGTACATGATGGACCCGGAGAACTACGCCAAGGCCCTCAAGAACGCCAACGACGCCTCGATTCAGGAAACGCAGCTCACCACCGACGGCGTGGAAGACTTCGGATACGGCGGCCGCGGCGGGCTCGGCGGGGAGCAGGAACTACAGCAACAACAGCAGCAGGAGCAGAACCAGGAAGGCCAGCAGCAGGACACTACGCGGCAGCGCCAGGCGGTGGGCAATGTCGCCTGGTCGCGCGATTCGAAGAAGTTTGCGCTCATCCGCCGAGACTCGCGCAAGATCCCCAAGCTGTGGGTGATCAATGCCCTGGCCAATCCGCGTCCGACGCTGGAGACGTACGCCTACGCCATGCCCGGCGAGCCGAATGCGCCGCAGTCGCAACTGGAGATCTTCGACGTCGCGGCCAAATCGCGTCTGTTGGCCAAGGCCGACGCGTTCAAGGACCAGACCATGCAGGTGGAGATGGATCGCCCTCTTGCGCGCCAGCGCGAGCATGAGAAGACGGAGTCGCTCTGGGCCGGGCCGGGCAGCGACAAGATCTATTTCCAACGCCTCAGCCGCGACTTGAAACGTCTCGATATCTGCGTGGCGGACACCGCCAGCGGCGAGGTGAAGCCGGTGATCCAGGAGCGCATGAACGTCTACATCGAGACCAAGCCCCTCAAGGTGATCAACAACGGCAGCGAGCTGATTTTCTGGAGCGAGCGCGACGGCTGGGGCCACTACTACCTCTACGGCGCCGACGGCACGCTCAAAAACCGCATCACCGCCGGAGAGTTCGTGGCCGAAGATATTTCGTACGTCGACGAAAAGTCGCGCGAGGTATTTCTCACCGCCGACGGGCGCGAAGACGGCGAAGACCCCTATTACATTCACTTCTACAGCGCGAAGCTCGACGGCAGCGGCATGAAGGTGCTGGACGCGGGAGACGCCTCGCACGCGGTCAACATGAGCGACTCGGGGCGCTACTTTGTGGACACGTTTTCGCGGGTGAATACCGCGCCGAAGTCCGTGCTCTACGACAACGCGGGCGCGACGACCATGCCGCTGGAGAGCGTCGATATGGGCCCGCTGATGGCCGCGGGCTTCAAATTCCCCGAGCCCTTCAAGGTCAAGGCCGACGACGGCATTACGGACCTGTACGGCGTGATGTACAAGCCCTTCGACTTCGACCCGGCGAAGAAATACCCGATCATTGCCTATGTCTACCCCGGGCCGCAGACCGAGAGCGTGAACAAGACGTTCACGGTGAAGAGCCAGACCGGCCAGGCCAACAACCAGATGTTCATGGCCAATTTCGGATTCATCATGATCGAAATCGGCAATCGCGGCGGCAATCCGCACCGCTCCAAGTGGTATCACACCTACGGCTACGGCAACCTGCGCGACTACGGACTGGCCGACAAGAAGGCGGCCATCGAACAACTCGCCGAGCGCTATCCGTGGATCGATATCGACCGCGTCGGCATCTGGGGCCACTCCGGCGGCGGCTTCATGACCGCCGCGGCGCTGCTGATCTATCCCGATTTCTTCAAGGTCGGCTGGAGCGAGAGCGGCAATCACGAGAACAACATCTACAACAACACCTGGAGCGAGAAGCACCATGGGGTGAAGGAAGTGACGGACAAGGACGGCAAGGTCACCTTCGAGTATTCCATCGACAAGAACAGCGAGATCGCCAAGAACCTCAAAGGCCACCTCATGCTCATTACCGGCGATATCGACAACAACGTGCATCCGAGCAACACCTACCGCCTGGCCGACGCATTGATCAAGGCCAACAAGCGCTTCGACATGATGGTCCTGCCGGGCCAGCGCCACGGCTACACCACCGACGGCGAATACGTCACCTGGCTGCGCGCGGATTATTTCGCCAAGCACCTGCTGGGCGATTACGATCAGAGCATCGACATCTCGGAGATCAATCGCGACCGGCAGCAGGCAGAGCGCGCCCAGCAGCAGCAGGGGACTACCGGTCGAGGCGGCACACAGAACCAGAACGGGCGCGGGGGACGGCGCGGGAACTAGGACAGCAGGACGTGGGGCAGGTCGGGGACCTGCCCCACGCCATATAATCTCTTTATCGACTCAACGAAGAAAAATGGCGCGGGTCGCGCTCTGGCGGAAATCATCGCCGTCGCGATCCTCTACTATGTGACGGGGAGGCTGGGGAGGCTCCTTGCGCCCCCGCCGGGGATCGAAACCGTGGTGTGGCCGCCGCCGGGCATCGCGCTGGCGGCGATGCTGATCCTCGGGAACCGGGTTTGGCCCGGCCTCTGGCTGGGCGCGTTCCTGTCCAACAATTGGGCGTCGGTTGATTTCAGCAACCTTCGGGCGGCCCTGGGCATGGTTGCCACCGGCGCGAGCATCGATACGGGCGCTACGCTTCAGGTACTGGCCGGCGCCGCGCTGGTGCGCCGCTTCATCGGCGCGCGTCATCCCTTCGAGCGCGTCAGGGATACCCTCACCTTCGTGGGCATCGCGCTGGCCATGTGCCTGGTGAGCAGCTCCTGGGGCGTCACCAGCTTGTGCGTGAGCGGGGCTCTCGCATGGGAGAGAGCATTTTCGCGCTGGCTGAACTGGTGGATCGGCGATTCCGGGGGCGTTCTGGTCATGGCTCCCGTCATCCTTACCTGCTGGCACATGGGGCTGCCACGGTGGAACCGGGCACGTTGGCGCGAAGCAGCTTTGCTGTTCGCCGCCGTGGTCTTGTTCGCCATGGCGATCTTCGTCTGGTGGCACCCTTCTGCCGAGAACGACGAATATCCGGCGGAGATGCTTCTGCTCCCGCTTATCGCCTGGGTGGCGGTTCGACTCACGCAGCGCGAGGTCACAATGGCAGTGCTGGTGGTCCTGGCGATCGCTCTCGCGGGCACAATGCAGGGCCGGGGACTGTATTCATCGTCGGGGCCGTTCCATGCGCTACCGGTCTTGCAGGCCTTCATCGGAATCCTCTCGATCCTGTCGCTATCGATCGGTGCGGCGATTGCAGAGCGCAAACGGACGGAAGAGGCTTTGCAGGCCAGCGAGGCCTGGCTCAAAGAATCGCAGCGGATCTCACGGCTGGGCAGCTATGTGCTGAACTTCAAAACCGGTAAGTGGAGCAGCTCCGAAGTGCTGGACGAGATTTTCGGCATCGATGCATCCTACCCGAGAAGCATCGCCGGATGGCTCGAATTGATTCACCCGGAAGACCGCCAGTTCATGAAGGACTATTTCGAGAACGAGGTAGTGGGCAAAAGTAAGCCGTTCGATCGCGAATACCGGATCATCTCGCACGGCGACGGCAAGGTCCGCTGGGTGCACGGCATCGGCGAATTGCACCGCGGCGGAGGCGGCCGCCTGGGCACCATGGCCGGCACCATCCAGGACGTTACCGAGCACAAGCACCTGGAATCGCAGTTACGCCAGGCGCACAAGATGGAGTCCATCGGCCGGCTGGCCGGCGGGGTGGCGCACGACTTCAACAATCTGCTGACGGTCATCAACGGTTACAGCGAGCTGGCACTGGATCGAATGAGCGAGCGCGATCCCTTGCGCGCGCACGTGGCGGCGGTGCGCAAGGCCGGGGAGCGCGCCTCCGCGCTCACGCAACAATTGCTGGCGTTCAGCCGCCGCCAGTTGCTTCAGCCGCGCCTGCTCGATCTGAACACCGTGGTCGCCGAATCCGAGTCGATGCTGCTGCGGCTGATCGAGGAGAACATTCAATTCGTAACCGTGCTGGCGCCGTCGCTCGGCATGGTACAAGCCGACCCGACCCAGATCAGCCAGATCCTGCTGAACCTCGTGGTGAACGCCAGGGATGCCATGCCGGATGGCGGCCTTCTGCGCGTGGAAACCGCAAACGTCAACATGGTGGAAGGGGACGCCGAAGAGTCCGGCGAGGTGCGGTCCGGAAGGTTCGTCATGCTGGAAGTGAGCGACTCCGGCACGGGCATGGACGAAGACACGCGCCGGCACCTGTTCGAACCGTTTTTCACGACCAAGGGACCGGGTAAAGGCACCGGTCTCGGCCTGGCCACGGTGTACGGAATCGTCAAGCAAAGTGGAGGACACATCCGCGTGGAAAGCGCTCCGGGAATGGGCACCACCATCCGCATCTACCTCCGCCGCGTGGATGCGTCCGGGTCCGAACCGACTGCCGTTCCTGCGCGCGCGGCAACCCGCCAAGCCAGGGGTACGGTGTTACTGGTGGAAGACCAGGACAGCGTGCGCGGTTACGTGGCGCTGGTGCTCCGCGAGTCGGGCTACCAGGTGATCGAGGCGGACGGCGGCGCCGAGGCCCTGGCAGCCGCGACTGCCCACCAGGGAGTCATCGACCTGCTATTGACCGACGTTGTCATGCCCGGCATCACGGGCCCGGCGCTGGCAGCCCAGTTGAAGGAGCGCTACGCCGCGCTCCGGGTGCTCTATATGTCGGGCTACACCGACGATATTGCCGACCGCCACGGCCTGTTGGACCAGAGCGGAGCCTACATCCAAAAACCCTTCGGTGCCGACGCCCTGGCCCAAAAGGTGTGCGAGGTGCTCGGCTCGGAAGAGCAGAAGGGGGCAGGTTTCCGGCCCGCGCCCTGATCTACAAGCACCGATACACCCGGAAATTTCGGATTTCCAGGCGGCTGAAGGTCGTCCGGAATCCGAACCATCCGCGCGTATAAGGCGCCGGGTCGTGGAAATCGAAGACGATTTTCCCGTCGCAGGAATACTGAATGCGGCTGCCATCGGCCACCACGCGGATCTTGATGGGAGTATTCGCCTGGAGCAGCGGCGCTTTCAAATCGTGCTCGGGCAGCAGCGGGCGGAGCACCGGGTCGCCGATGTAGCGCCGGAACCGTGTGGTCGTATTGCCGTTCCCGCCCTGCCCCACGTAGTAGCCACGCAGCGTGTTGTAATCGGCGAACGCTCCCGACCGCCGAACCCGCGCGTCGCTCGCCATCCAGAAGCAGTTCAGGTCGCTGACGCGGTCGTTGGCGCCGCCGCCGCGGATCATGGTGGCTTGGTATTCGATGATTACCGGGCCGGGTAGCTCCCGCCGGAGCCAAACCGTGCAGCCGGCCGGCACGTCCATTGATAATATGCCGCCCTTTGCTTCCACCACGCCGGGCTTTTCGAGTTCGACTCGCCAGTTCGCGAGTCCATGGGTGAAATCGTCGGAGAACAGCAGCTTGCCCGCCTGCGGAGCGTCGCTCGCGGCAGCCGCCAACAGAGTCGCGAACACGGGCAAAACGCGGCTCTTACGGGACATTTTCGCTATCATCATAGCAGCAGGTTCAGCCATGAAATACGTGTTTCGAGGTTGCGCGGTCCCGTTCATCGTGGTGTGCCTTGCCGCCCAGGCGGTGCCTCAGCGAGGCGGGGCGGGCCGCAGGGGAGGGTCCGACGAAGAAGACGTTACCTTGCCTAACGGTAAGTCGCAGCGCGACGAAATCCTGAAAGCCGAGTACCAGCAGAACCTCAAGGACGCGGCGGACCTGATCGACCTGGCGCAACAATTGAAACTCGACCTGGAGAAGAACGACCGCTATGTCGTCTCCATGGGCACTATTAAGAAGACGGATGACATCGAAAAGCTGGCCAAGCGGATTCGCGGGCGTCTGCGTCATTAGCCTGCTTGTCGGCCCCGCGGTCGCGCAGCAGAAGGCGCCCGCCATCGCGCTGACCGACGCGGCCGACGCCGTCCAGTGGCAGAACTGGGCGCGTGAATTGGGCTGGCAGGTGATCGCGGCCGAGTCCGAGCCAAATGCCAACATCGACCAGCGCGTGCTGGCGCTGGCCGCGAAGGTCGATGCGGCCATCAAGGGCGGTTCAGTAGACCCCGGGCGCGTCTATCTCGCCGGGCGCGGCGATGCCGCGGCGCTGGTGTTCTACACCGTCGCGCGCCTGCCGGATTTGTGGGCTGCCGCGGTGGCGCTGGGGGGATCGGCCAAACCCGCCATCGATACCAATCGCATCTTCGCGGCCAACTTCACCAATGTCCCCGTGCTTTGGATCAGCGGCGACGACGGCAAGCCGATCGCCGACAAGCTCATCGCCGCCAAGATCAATCTGGACTGGCGCCCGGCATCGAACGCCAACACCGCCACCGTCTTCCAGTGGCTGGCGGAACACAAGCGCGACGAATTTCCGGCGTCCATCGATTGCGAAACGCTGTCTCCACAGTTCGCGCGCTGCTACTGGATCCAGATGACCAGGTTCGATGCCGCCGAGCGCAACGACGTTCTGCCCTCGACGCGCATTCCCGGCGGCAACGGCGCGGCGCTCGACCTGGGCGGGTTCGGATGGAAGCTGGACGATCCCGGCCCGGGCATCCTCGTCTCCTTCCTGCCCGAGAAGTACAACGGCCTGCTCAAAACCGGCGACCGGATTGTTGCGCTCGACGGCAAGCCGATCGCCGATGCCAGGCAATACCAGGAAATCCTGGACAAGGTCACCGATGAGGGGCACACCGTGGCCATGGTGCAGCGCGGCAAAGAACGGTTTCGTATCGAAACGCGATTCACCTTGCCGCGGCGCGATGCCGGCGTGACCGCGCGCGTTCAGGCGGAATATCAGCCCGCAGAGAAGACCATCCAGATCATCAGCCGCACCCTGACCGCGATGCGCGTGACCGTGCCGCCGCAGTGGGTGCCGGGATCTTTGTTGTGGAACGGCCTGACCCTCGAAGAGCTGAAAGAGCCGGGCTGCTGGGACCTGTCCATGGAGAAGGACATCCTGCACGCGGAGAAGTGTAAGTGACGCGCCGCACCTTCCTGGCGGCTCCCGTGGCTGCCGCCGCGGCCTCTGCGCAATCCGGCGACGACGCCCTGCGCTTCCTCATCTCCGACGCCGACCTTATCTACGACAAGCCGGCGCCGCGCAGCGAGGAAGGCATGCCGATCGGCAACGGGCGCATGGGAACCCTGGTCTGGACCACTCCGCAATCCGTGCGCATGCAGATCAACCGCGTCGACGTCTATGCCAACAACAGCTACACGAACAGCTTCTTCGAGCGCCACAACGACTATTGCGGCGGCTGCGGATTCGTCGAGATCGAATTCGGGCGCGATATTTTTCCCGATTCGGCGTTTGTGCAGTCCCTTTCGGTCTATGACGGACTGCTGAAGGTGAACAGCGTCGAAGCGGTGGCGTGGCCGGAGCAGGACGTGATCGCCGTCTACACGCAGGCGCCCGCCTCGGTCAACCTGCGCATGCTGCGCGTCGAGAACAAATACTACGGCGGCCAACTCGAGAACATGGCGCGCGATCACGTGGTCACGGTGCAGACGCGCAGCCATACGGCGGCGTCCCGGCTGGAGATCCGCGGCGACTGCATCGTGCTCACCCAGGAATTCCGCGAAGGCGATTACTGCTGCAAGTCGGCCGTGGCCATCGGCAAGGGTAAACCGCGAATTCCGAACGAGACCGAGGTCCGGCTGGAGGCGCCGCCCGGACTGGTGCTGATCGCCAGCGCGGCGACCTTCGATCCGCAAGAGGACGTGGCGGCAGCGGCCCTGCGGCAGCTCGAAGCCGCGGCCGCGAAGGGCTATTGGAAGCTCCGCGGCGAGACCGCCGCGTGGTGGCACGCTTTCTGGGAGCGCGGCTGGGTCTCGCTCAAGAGCGATGACGGCGTGGCGCGCGACGTGGCGCGGAATTACCACTATTTCCTGTACCTGATGGCCGCCAGCTCCCGCGGCAAGTTCCCGCCCAAGTTCAACGGCATGCTCTGGAACACCGGCGGAGATCTCCGCACCTGGGGCGCACAGCACTGGTACGCCAACACGAGCTGCTATTACGAGGCGATCTTCGCGTCCAACCGGATGGAGCTGCTCGACCCGCTGTTCGATATGTACAGCGGCATGTACGAAGCCAGCGCCACGGCGGCGCGCCAGCAGTGGGGCAGCCAGGGCATCTACATCGCCGAGACCTCGTATTTCAATGGGCTGGAGAAGCTGCCGGACGACATCGCGGCGGAAATGCAGGACCTCTACCTGCTGCGCAAGCCCTGGGAGCAGCGCTCGGAGCGGTTTCAGGAATTCGCATCGACCAGGCACCCGCACTCCAGCCGCTGGAACTGGATCCAGAGCGGCGAATGGAAGAACGGGCGCTGGGTCACGGCCGACCGGGGCTATGGGCCGTACGGCGCGGTGAACCACATCTTCGGCTCCACGGCCAAGATCGCTTATTATTACTGGCGCCGCTACGAGTTCACCATGGATCGCAAGTGGCTGCGCACGCGCGCCTATCCGATGCTGAAGGGCGCGGCCGAGTTCTACCGCAATTACCCCAACGTGAAGCGCGGCGACAACGGCAAGTGGCATATTCACTCCACCAACAGCAACGAGAGCGTCTATGGCGCGCGCGATACCGACGAAGACATCTCGGCGATGCACGGCGTGACGGCAGTGGCGTTGCGCGCGTCGCAGATTCTGGATGTCGATCGGGACCTGCAGGCGAAGTGGCGCGAGTTCCTGGACAACCTCGCACCACTGCCCACGAGCGACGATCCCGATGCGCTGAAACCCGACGGCTACTCGGGCCCGCGCGTGTTTGTGCGCGGCCGCAAGCCGGTCATCAAACCGGGCGGGTTTACCCCGGATGCCAACAGCCTGCCGATGTTTTTGTTCGACCTGGCGAACGATGAGGTGGCGATGGCTACGTTCAACGCCTCCCTGCGCAACGGCGTCGGGCATCAGACCAACGTCTCGGTGCTTTCCAAGATGGCGATCGCCGCTGCGCAGCTCCGCCGGGCCGATGCGGTGCGCTACATGATCCCGGCCCAGATCGAGGCGCGGGTGCCCGAGCGCAGCACGGCATACAAAGGCGGCGCGGTGCTGGCCAATCGCATGACTCTGCGCGAGGGCCCGCAAGCCCTCGACGCGCAGCGCCTGGGACGCGCGGCGGAAGCGCTGCACCTCGCGCTGCTGCGAAGCAATCCGCCGGGACCGGGCGAAGATCCGGTGATCGAGCCGTTCGCCGCCTGCCCGAAGGAGTGGACCGCGCGCTTCAAGCTCCTCGCGCGCGGCGGGTTCGTGGTCACGGGATCGCCGGATGCGATCGAGATCGAGGCCACCGTGGACGGCGAGTGCCGCCTGAAGAATCCGTGGACCGGGCAGTTGCAGCGGTTCGCCATGCGCCGCGGAGAGAAACGAACCGCAAGGAGAGCCTGATGGAACGTTGCGGATGGGCCCGGGGCGAGTTGTACGAGCAGTATCACGACACCGAATGGGGAGTGCCGGTACACGACGACCGCCTGCTCTTCGAATTCCTCGTGCTGGAGGGCGCTCAGGCCGGGCTGAGCTGGTCGACGATCCTCAACAAGCGCGAGAACTACCGCAAAGCGTTCGGCGGCTTCGATCCGCGCAAAGTGGCCCGGTACGACGAGCGCAAGATCGCGGCGCTCCTGGAGAACCCGGGCATCGTACGCAACCGGCTGAAGGTGCGGGCGGCGGTCACCAACGCCAAGGCCTTCCTGGCCGTGCAGAAGGAGTTCGGGTCGTTCGACGCGTACATGTGGAGCTTCGTCGGCGGCAAGCCGGTTCAGAATCGCTGGCAGACGCTGAAGGACGTGCCGCCGCGGACCGAGGTCTCGGACACGATGAGCAAGGATCTGATCAAGCGCGGCTTCACGTTCGTCGGCTCGACCATCTGTTATGCCCACATGCAGGCCGTAGGGATGGTGAACGATCACCTGGTGACCTGCTTTCGTCACAAGGAACTGCGATGAAGCATCACGAAATCGCGCGCAAGCTGCGTCGAGCGCCCAAGAGCCTTACGCGCGACGAGGCCTTCCGCAAGGCGATCCGCTCGATTCCAAAGGGCAAGGTCGCGACCTACGGCCAGGTGGCCGCCGCGGCGGGATATCCGTTGTATCACCGCCACGTGGCGCAGTTGTTGCAGCGCTCGGGCGGCACTCTGCCGTGGCAGCGGGTGGTGGGCGCAGGTGGGCAGATCAAGCTGAAGTACGAATCCGGGCTGGAGCAACGAACGCGGCTGGAGATGGAAGGGGTAAGGTTCCGGGGCAAGCGGGTGGACATGGCCGAGCACCAGCACCGCTTCCGCACCTGGGAGTTCCTGTAGGTAGGGCCGACGGACGCTCCCTCACGGTCGCGGCTCCGAAGCCGAGGCGCGGCGCTGGCGGATGACTTCCAGGAAGGTCGGCATGAGCGAAAGGAAGATGATCAACAGGACCACCGCATCGAAATTCCTGCGGACAATCGGGACCTTGCCCAACTGGTAGCCGAGCATGGTCATACAGAAAATCCAGCCGATGCCGCCACAGACGCTGAAGGGCAGAAACCGCAGGTAGGGCATCTTGCCGACCCCGGCGATGAAGGCGGCAAACGTCCGGACAATGGGGACGAAGCGGGCGAAGATGATGGTCTTGCCGCCGTACCTTTCGTAGAATGCGTGCGTGCGGGTCACGTACTCCTGTTTGAAGAGGCGCGAATCGGGACGGCTGAAGATGCGCGGGCCCGTCTGGCGGCCCAGCAGATATCCGGTGGAATCGCCCAGCATCGCCGCCAGCATCAGGACTACGTTGATGGTGAGGAGGTCCAACTGGCCGGCACCGCAAACCACGCCGACGGTAAACAGCAGGGAATCGCCGGGCAGGAAGAACCCCACCAGCAGTCCCGTCTCCGAGAAGACGACAGCGAACAGAGCCGCGTACCCGTACCAGCCGGTGAGGATGGTACTGAGCAGATGGATCAGCTTATCCGGGTCTTTGAGGGACGCCAGAAACTCGAGAATGGCGTGAATCATTCGGCTAACCGGCGCGGTAGCTGGCCAGCAGCCGATCGATAACCTGCTGATGGATCTTGATCTTGCCCTGCCTGATCAACGCATCCTTGATGCCGGCTTCGAAAAGCATGTTGCGGTCGCGCGCGCGCTGGCTCTTGATTTCGTCGCGAATCGCGGCGCGCTGCGCGGGAAGCTGAGACATGTCGGGCGCCACGTGCGAGACGACCTCGCACACGATGGTAGCGCGGTCGGGAGTCGTGACCGGTCCGAAGATGGAGCCGTCGGGGCGGCCGAAACCTTCGGATATGTAGCTGGCCGAGCCGAGGCCGTCGATATTACCGGCGCGGTCGACGTCGGGCGAGGTCTTCACTTCCAGGCCCATCGCCTTGGCTGCTTTGGCGAGATCGCCGCCCATGGATCTGGCCTTCTCGATCAATTCATCGGCGTGCTTGCGCAGGACGCCTTCGGAGCGGCGCTGCACGATCGCATCGCGGATCTGGTTCTGCACGTCTTCGAGCTTGGCAGGGTGCGGCGGGGTCACGTCGCTGACCATGGCAATCACGACCTTGGTGCCGGCGCTGACGGGCTGGGAGATCTCGCCCTTCTTGAGGGTGGAGACTGCCTGATCGAAATCCGCGCTGGGGCCGACATCCGGGACGGTGGAGCCGGGGCCATAGCCATCGAAGTGCTGGACCTGCATGTTGAAATCGGCGGCAACCTTTTCCGGGTGTGAGGGATCCTTCTGCCATGCCTGCTGCGCCTTGTCGGACGCTGCCTGCATGAGGTCGTTCACGCGCTGCTTCTTCCACTGCGAGGCCAGTTCGGATTTCACTTCGGCGAAGCTGCGGATACCGGCATCCTGGTGGGCCAGGGTTTGCACGATGTGGTAGCCGTACACCGTCTTCACCAGCTCGGTCTGGCCGGGCTTGAGACTGAAAATGGCCTTGTCGAATTCGGGAACCATCTGGCCGTGGGTGATCCAATCGCCAAGATCGCCGCCATTGGCGGCTGAACCGCCGGTACCGCCGGCGTTGTCCTCCGAATTCTCTTTTGCCAGCTTGGCGAAATCGGCGCCGCCCTGGATCTGCTTCAGCAGGGATTCGGCCTTGGCCTTAATGGCCGGCTCTTCGCTGGCGGGCTTGCCTTGCGTCTTGAGCAGGATGTGGCGGGCCTTGACGCGCTCGGGCGTGCGGAACGCATCCTGGTTCTGGGTGTATATCTTCTGCAGCTCGGCGTCGGTCGGGTTCAGGCTGGCTTCGAGCTTGGCCTGGTCGGCCACGAGCAAGGTGAGGTTCCGCTTCTCCGGCACCTGGTACATGGACGCGTTGGCCTTGAGGTAGTCCTGGATTTCCTGCTGGGTGGGCTGGAGCTCGTTTTTGAATTTATCGGCCGTCAGTTTGACGTATTCGACGCGAATTTTTTCGTTCTTTTTGCGGAACTGCGCCTCGATCTCCGCGGGCGTGACGATGGTGCCTTCAATCGCAATGTTGCGAAGGCGGGTCACCAGAACCTGGCGGCGGAGGTCGCTTTCGAACTGCTCGATAGAGACATTATCCTGGGCGAGCATGGCGGCGTAGGCTTCCTTGCCTACGAACTGGCCGTTCTGAAACAGGCCGGGCGCGATCTGGCGGATGGTATCGGCGACGTCGGCGTCGCCGACCTGGAAGCCGAGACGCTGCGCTTCATAGGACAGAGCGCGCTCGGTGACCATCTGGTCGATCATCTGCGGCACGTAGTTGGGCAGGATCTCCGCGGGCAACTGCCGGCTGCGGACGGTATTCTGGACCAGGCGCTGGACCTCGGGGAGAGTGATTGTGTCCTTGCCGATTTCGGCAATCACGATGTCCGAGGCGGACGAGCCGGTGTTGTAGCTCGGGATGAGGTAGGTCAGCATGGACAGCCCGACCAAGAGCAGCATGGCACCGAGGAGGATGCGCACGGCTTTGTCACGGCTGCGAAACAGATCAAACATGTAGTGAGAACTCCTGTAAACGAAAGGGGAAATTTCAGTATAGCGAATTCTATTTGAGGCCGGATTCTGGCCTGGCCGGGACTAGCGGTTCACCTTCGCTTGACCCCAGGCGTTCGTCCTTCAGGCTGCCCAAATTGAAACACCGGGACCGGCGGCCGGCTGCCGAGACCACACTCGGCGTGCACGGCTTTGACTGCCTTTTCGAGGCCGTCGCGGCGGACCACCACGGCGATGGTAAGCTCGCTCGATCCCTGGGCGATGGCGATGATGTTCACCTGGACGCGGGAGATGGCGGTGAAGATGCGGCCGGCGAGTCCGGGCTTGCCCTGCATGCCTTCGCCGACCGCGGCGAGCAGCCCCACGCTGCGGTCCACCTGAACCGGCTGCATGTAGCCGTGGGCGAGCTCGAGCGCGAGAGCGGATTCCAGCGCCTGCACGGAGCGGTCGAGCTCATCCTCGCGGACCAGGAAACAGAAGCTCTGGCGGTAACTGGAACTCGAAACGAGAAGCACTTCGACGTCGGCACGGGCGATGGCGTCGAGCGCGCGGGCCATCACTTGCGTGCCGTTGATTTCGGCGCTGGCGGGCTCCAGCGAGACGAGGGCGACATTGCGCATGGAGGCAACGGCGCGCGTGCCCTGTGCCACGGCCATGCGCGGCACGATGCGGGTGCCGGGCTTTTCGGGAGCGAAACTGTTCTTGCTCCAGACGGGGATTTTCCGCTCCACCAGCGGAGCTAGCGTGCGGGGGTGGAGCACCTTGGCGCCGTTGTAGGCCAGCTCGGCGGCTTCGGCGTAGGTGATCTCCTCGAGCACCACGGCGTCGGGGACGAGGCGCGGGTCGGCGCTCATGATGCCATCGACGTCGGTCCATATCCAAAGCTCGGAGGCGTCGAGAGCGGCGGAGAGAATGGAGGCCGAGAAGTCGCTGCCGCCGCGTCCGAGGGTGGTCGGGCGGCCGTCGGCGGTGGCACCGTTGAAACCGGTGACCACGGGAAGCAGGCCTTTTTCGAGCAACGGCCGGATCACCGCTTCGGCTTTGACTCGCGTCGGATCCATGAGCGGAGAGGCGTTGCCGAACACGGCGTCGGTCACCACTACATCGCGCGCGTTGACCGCGGCTGAGGGCGTGCCGGCGGTGCGCAGGTATTCGCTGACCAGGATCACGCTCAACCATTCGCCGGTGGCCACGGCTTCATCGACGCTGCGCGGCGGGCGCTCGCCGAGCAGGGCCATACCGCTGGCGATACGTTCGAATTCGTCGATGACATCGTGCAGTTTGGCCAGCACCGGGCCGTGCTCGGCGGGCGGCAGCAGCTCGCGGCAGGCCTCTTCGTGGCGGGTGCGCAGCAGCGCGAGGTCGGCTTCGAGGCCGGCGCGATCGCCCGCCTCGGCATGACGCATGGTGTCCAGAAGCAGGTCGGTCACCTTGCTCATGGCCGAGACGACGATAGCCACGGGCCGTTTTTTCTTCTCTTCCGCGGCAATGCCTGCCGCCACTCGCATCCGTTCGGCGCTGCCCACGCTGGTGCCGCCGAACTTCATCACTAGCAGATCCTTCAACTGAAATCCCTTCCGTTGGTGACGCGCTTGCGCACGATTTTGAGAATCTCTTCCTCCACCTCCCCGATGCCGAGCGAGGTGGAATCCAGGTAGATGGCGTCGGGGGCCTGGGCCAGCGGAGCGTCGGAGCGCGTGCTGTCGCGCTGGTCGCGCTCGCGCATCTGCGCTGCGAGCTGGCTCTGACTGAGCGTTTCGCCCTTGGCCTGGCCTTCGGCGAAGCGGCGGCGCACGCGTTCGTCCGGGCTGGCATCGAGAAAAATCTTGACCTCGGCATCGGGAAAGACGACGGTGCCGATGTCGCGGCCTTCCATGACCACGCTGGCGCGCCGGCCGATCTCGCGCTGCTTGGCGACCATGGCGCGCCGCACGCCGGGAATAACGGCCACTTTGGACGCACCGTTGGCGACCTCGGGAGTGCGGATCGCCTCGGTGACGTCCTCGTCGTTGAGGGAGATGCGGCCGGGAGAAAGGTCGATTTGCGCGGCGATGGC
>Ga0335071_10004243_pt1 | contig 14965 bp, 12 predicted proteins | sample Lox_Sample_15_FD_206724 | JGI IMG/M metagenome (GOLD analysis project Ga0335071, IMG submission 206724) | Soil microbial communities from Loxahatchee National Wildlife Refuge, Florida, United States - Lox_Sample_1.5 | ecosystem: Environmental > Terrestrial > Soil > Wetlands | place: USA... | reverse complement strand
GCACGGGTACGCAACCATTCAGACCAAGGATGGGATGGAGGCGATGAAGCTCGCGCGCGAGCATCGTCCGGACCTCATCCTGATGGACATCCAGCTCCCCGAGATTTCCGGGCTGGAGGTCACGAAATGGTTGAAAGAGGACCCCGATCTGCGTCGCATCCCGGTTGTCGCGGTGACCGCGTTCGCGATGAAGGGGGATGAGGAGAAAATCCGCCAGGGCGGTTGCGAAGCGTACATCGCCAAGCCGATTTCGGTGGTAAAGTTCCTCGAGACGGTGGCGAAGCTCCTGAACTAGCGCCACCTTAGGGGTGGGTGGATGACCGCACGGGTCCTGGTCGTCGACGATACGATCGCCAACGTCAAGCTGCTCGAAGCGAAGCTCGCCGTCGAGTATTTCGACGTGGTCACGGCGTCGAACGGCGCCGAGGCGATCGCGCTCGCCACCCAAAATCCGCCGGACATCGTGCTGCTCGACATCATGATGCCGGGCATGGACGGGTTCGAAGTGTGTCGCCGGCTCAAGGCCGACGGGCGCACCGCGCATGTGCCGGTCATCATGGTCACTGCCTTGTCTGACGCCGAAGACCGCGTACGCGGTCTTGAGTCCGGCGCGGACGACTTCCTGACCAAGCCGGTCAACGACGTCGCTCTCTACGCCCGCATCCGCTCGCTCGTCCGCCTCAAGATGACGGCCGACGAATGGCGTCTGCGCCAGGCCACCGGCAGCCATCTCGGCATGCTGGTCGATGACAACGCGGCCAAGCCCAAGGCCGGCGGCGGCGGCAATCTCCTGGTGGTCGAGGACAACGCCGCCTACGCCGAGCGCTTGCGCCGCGCGCTGGCACCCGACAACGATGTGCTCGACGTCATCACCCAGCCGAACGAAGTGCTGACGCGCGCCAACGAAGGCCTCTACGACGTGCTCGTCGTGAGCCTCGTGCTGCGCGAGACCGACGGCCTGCGCCTCTGCGCCCAGATCCGCTCGCAGGCGCACACGCGCAACATCCCGCTCATCGCGCTCGTCGAGGACGGCGACTATCCGCGGATCGCCAAGGCGCTCGACCTCGGCGTGAACGATTACGTCCTGCGCTCGGCCGACAGCCAGGAGATCCTGGCCCGCTGCCGCACCCAGATCCGGCGCCGCCGCTACCAGGACGGCCTGCGCGCGACGTTCGAGCGCAACGTGGCGCTGGCGCTCATCGACAGCCTGACCAGCCTCTATAACCGCCGCTACCTGACCGCCCACCTCGCGGCGCTGATGGACCGCACCTTGCGGACCGGCAAGCCGCTGTCGCTTCTGATGATCGACGTCGATCACTTCAAGAAGGTGAACGACACCTACGGCCATGCGGTGGGCGATGAAGTATTGATCGCGGTCGCCGACCGTCTGTCGCGCCACCTACGGAGCTTCGATACGGTCGCGCGCTGGGGCGGGGAAGAGTTCGTCGTGGTCATGCCGGAGGCCGAGCCGCGCGTGGCCATGGCCGTGGCCGACCGTCTGCGCCGCAAGATCGCCGACGATCCCGTCCCGGTGAAGCACGACGTGGGACAGCTCAACCTGACCATCAGCATCGGTGTGGCCGTGACTGGCGACGACCTCGCCACGCCCGACGACCTGCTGCGGCACGCCGATGCCGCCATGTACGAGGCCAAGAACCAGGGCCGCAACCGGGTCATCCTCGCCGACCCGGCCCAGCTGAACGCGAAAAGAGCTTAAGCCTCCCTCGCCATGCCGGCGAAAGCCGGCATGCAGGGCAAGTGCGGAACGATCCCAGGTTTTCGCTGGATCCCGGCTTGCGCCGGGATGACGCGGCTAACGCTGCGTCACTTGATCTTGGCTTCTTTGAACTGGACGTGCTTGCGCGCGACCGGGTCGTATTTGCGCAAGGTCAGCTTCTCGGTGTTCTTCTTCGGGTTCTTGTGCGTCACGTAATAGAATCCCGTGTCCGCTGTGCTGACGAGTTTGATCCACAATTGCTTGGACTTAGCCATGACTTTGACCGCTTAGGGTGAGGTGGGCAGGGGCCCCTTGGCGGCGGACCATACAGGGCACCGCCGCGAGGTTCAAGCCCGCCGGCTTACTTGGCCTCTGCCTTCGCCTCGGCCGATTTCGCCGGCACCGGCTTGGCCTCGGCGGACATGGTCGCCGCCGACAGCGCCCGGGCATAGAGCTTGCGGTCGCCGAGCAGGGCCCTGGCCACGTCGAGGTCGGCGTCGTGCTCGTGGGTGTCCGGCGGGCAGATCTGGCGGAGCTGCTTAAGGGCCGCCATGTCCTCATGGTCGGCCGAGCGCCACTTGACCATGGTCGCGGCACTGGTGGCCTGGCCGTTCTTGACCTCGTCGACGTAGAAGCTCGCCGGCTGGGTGGGGTTCGTGCACACCATCGGCATCACGCCGAGGTCCGCGATCGGATAGCCCGAGGGCGAGAAGAAGCGCGCCCAGGTGAGGATCAGCTCGCCGTCGTTGGGCATCGGGATGACGGTCTGGACCGTGCCCTTGCCGTAGGTCGCGGTCCCCACGACCACCGCGCGGCCGTTGTCCTGCAGGGCTGCGGCGACGATCTCCGAGGCCGAGGCCGAGGAGCCGTTGACCAGCACCACGAGCGGGATGCCTTCGCCGACCTGGCCTTTGGCGGCGAAGCTCGCCTGGGCGCTCGCCGGGTGGCGGCCGCGGGTCGAGACAATGGCGCCGTCCGAGAGGAAGAGGTCCGCCGTGGCCACCGCCTGGTCGAGAAGCCCGCCGAGATTGCCGCGCAGGTCGAGGATCATGCCGTCCATGTTCGGGCCGATCTCGCGCCGGGCGCGGCGGACCGCCGCGGTGAGGGCCTCGCCGGTCTCCGAATTGAACGTGAGGACGTGAACATAAGCGGTGTCGCCGTCGCGCTTGTAGACGACCGACGGCGGAACAATGAGCGCCCGTACCATCGACAGCTCGACCGGGGCCGCAGCGCCGCTGCGCGCCACGGTGAGCCGCACGGGAGCCCCCACCGAACCGCGCAGGCGGTCGACCACGTCGGCGGTCGTCAGGTTGACAGTCGGCTCGTCGTCGATCTGGACGATGTCGTCGCCCTGGCGCAAGCCGCTGCGCGCGGCCGGGGTGTCGTCCATGACGGTGGCGACGCGGACCTTCTTGTCCTTGTCCTCGATCGTGATGCCGATGCCGCCGAAGCCGTCGCGCGACGCCCGCTGTTCGCTGGCGGCCACCTTGCCGGCGTAGCGCGAGTAGACGTCGAGATGGCTCAGCATCCCCTGGATCATCGTCTGGTAGATCTTCTCGCTGTCGGCCGCCCGGAGTGCCGGAGAATGCTCGCGGCCGACGTCGATGGCGGCGACCGTCATCTGGCCCCAGCCGTATCCGTCGTCGTCCTTGGGGCGCTTGTAGCTGGCGAGGATCTCTTGGTCATAGACCACGTCATAGCGGTCGTCGACGCGGGTGACGGAGAATTTGGGGTCGATCTTCGAGAGGTTGTTGAAGCCGTTCTGCGCCACGTCGCGCAGCGCCACGGGCTTGATGTACTTCTCGAAGAGCTGGTCATAAGCGGTGGCAAAGAAGCGGGTCGAGCCGCTGGGCAGCGCGTTCGGTGTGTCGGGATGGGCGTACTCGCGAGCCCCGGCGCAGGCAGTCACGAACAGCAGGACGGTGAGGACGATCGGACCGCACCGGCGCGCCACGGCGCTGCCCCACCCGCAATTCACATTGTCCATCGAAATTGCCCCGTTACCCTTTGATCTTGTTAGCCCAATGCAAAGCAATAACCGCGCCTTTGACCCTGGGCAGCAACGTGAGGGTCAGGAGCAACGCCAACGGCACCCAAAGAGCGAAATGCACCCACTGGGGTGGGTGGCACAGCTCTTCGAGGATCAGCATCGATGGCACGATGATGTGGCCTACGAGCAAGATGGTGAAATACGGCGGTGCATCGTCCGACCGGATATCACCGACAGCCAAGCCACAGCGTAGGCAGACATCGTTAACTTTTAGATAACGGCGGTAAAGATGCGTCTCGCCGCACGCCGGACACCGCTGGGCGAGGCCGCGGCGCACACCATGGAACCACGAAAACGGACGCCCCCCTGACGTACGATCGGTGCTGGAGGCAGCCCCCGCCGCCTGACGCTGATGCATGTCGCATCAGTCGCATAACACTGTGGCAAAAGCTAGTCAGGAGCCGCCATTTTGCGGCTATTTCAGCGGTGTTTGCGTCCTCTCGCCATGCGCGCGCGGTGTCCGCGTGCGGCGCGCTCGCGATCGCTCTCGCGCCGCGGCGCGCGGCGCCCTCCGCTGTCCAGAATCTCGAATGTAAGGCCGCCGGTGACCGGCTGCGCCTCGACCAGGCGGACCTCGACCGATTCGCCCAGCGTATAGGCCTGGCCGGACGGTCCGAGCAGGCGGTGGCGCTTGGGGTCATGCCGGTAATAGCCGCCCGCCAGCGAGCGCATCGGCACGAATCCGTCGGCGCCCAGATTGTCGAGGGTGACGAACAGGCCGAACTTGACCACGCCTGAGATGCGGCCGGCGAAGCGGGCGCCGATGCGGTCTTTGAGCCAGGCGACGACGTACCGGTTGAGCGCGTCGCGCTCAGCCGCCGCGGCCCGCCGTTCGGTCATGGAGATGTGGTCCGCGGCGTCGTGGAAATCGACTGGCCCCGCCTCGAACAAGGCACCCTCGCCGAGCTTCAGGCCGGTGATCAGCGCCCGGTGCACCAGGAGATCCGAGTAGCGCCGGATCGGCGAGGTGAAATGCGCATAGCGCGTGAGCGCCAGGCCGAAATGGCCGCGGTTGTCGGGGCTGTAGACGGCCATCGACTGGCTGCGCAGCACCAGGTCGTTCACCAGATGGCGGAACGGCGTCGGCGCCGCCCATTCGAGGATCCGGTTGAAATGGTGCGGCTTCAGCACCTGGCCGCGCGCCAGGCGATAGCCGAGGCCGTCGAGCACCTCGCGCAAATTCTCGAGCTTGGCCGGGTCCGGCGGTTCGTGCACGCGGTACATGCACGGCAGCCGCAGCTCCTCGAGGGTCTCGGCCGCGCACACATTTGCGAGGATCATGAACTCCTCGATCAGGCGGTGGCTGTCGTACCGGGCGCGCGGCACGATCCGCTCGATCCGTCCCTGCAGGTCCATCTCGACCTTGCGTTCCTCGAGGTCGAGCTCGAGCGTGCCGCGCTTGCCGCGCGCTTGGGCGAGCGACCGATAGGCGGCGTAGAGCGGCTCGATGACCGGCTTGCGCAGGCTTTCGGGGGCGCCGTTGGGCCTGCGGTCCGCGCTCGCCTGCGCCTGGTCATAGGTGAGGCGGGCGGCTGAGCGGATCATGGTGCGGGTGAAGCGGTGACGGCGTTTGTGGCCGTGGGCGTCGATCCAGATATGCACCGCGAGTGCGGGGCGATCCTCATCCGGGCGCAGCGAGCACAGATCGTTGGACAGCCGCTCGGGCAGCATCGGCACCACGCGGTCGGGGAAATAGACGGAGTTGCCGCGTTCGTATGCCGCGCGGTCGAGGGTGGCACGCGGACGCACGTACCAGGCCACGTCGGCGATGGCCACGATCAGGTGGAAGCCGCCCGGGTTGCGGACATCGTCGTCCGCCTCGGCGAACACCGCGTCGTCGAAGTCGCGCGCGTCCTCGCCGTCGATCGTCACCAGCGGCACTGCGCGCAGGTCTTCACGGTCGCCTAACGGTGCCGGCCGCGCGTGACGCACCTCGGCGAGGGCGGCGCCGGGGAACTCGGTCGGGATGTCGCGGCTCATGATGGCGATCAGGCTGGCCGCGCGCGGCGCCTCGGCCGAGCCCAGGCGCTCGACGATCTTGGCGCGCGGCAGGCCCAGGCGATGCTGCGAGGTGACTTCCGCCAGCACCAGCTCGCCCGCTGTGGCGTCCTGCGCGTCGCCGGCCGCGACCATGAATTCGGTGCGGATCTTGCGGTCCGTCGGCTCGATGCGGCCACCCGCACCGTCCGGGCGGAACACGCCGAGCAACCGTTCGGGGCCGCGCTCCATCCGGCGCAGGAGGTTGGCCAGGAACCGGCCGCCGCGGCGGCCGGCGATGCGCACCAGGGCCCGGTCGCCGTCGGCGAGCGGAGCCTCTCCCGGCCGTGCGCGGATATGGATGATCGGCCGGCCGAGCTCGGGATCGACCGGATGGGCAAGGGCTTCGCCTTCCTCGGTGTCGACGTCGAACACCTCGACGACGAGCGAGGAGGGAAGGCGCTTCGGAGCAGCATGGCGCTCCCCGTCCGTGTCGCGCGTGATCTCTTTCAGCAGCGCTTTCAGCTTGATCTTGTCGTTGCCGCGCACGCCGAAGGCGCGCGCGATGTCGCGCCGGGTCGAGTGGTCCGGGTTGTCGCGGAGATAGGCCAAGAGCTGCTCCCGCGTCGGGAGCCCTGCCTTGGATTTACGTTCGGTCAAAGGATTTCAGAGGCTCCGTCGTCGCGAGCGCAGCGAAGCGATCCAGGTGAGTGCGACGGCCCTGGACTGCGTCGCTTGGTTCGCAGTGACGGTACTACAATCGGTCCGATAGGGGATCAATCGCCGTCGGCCGGGGCCGGGGCCGGGGCCTTCTTCTTGCCCCCCTTGGCCTTGCTTGCGGCGCGCCGCTTCGATCCGCCGCCCGCACCCATCTTCTCGTTGCGGGCGTTGATCCATTCGATCGCTTCCTCGAGGGTCACGTCCTCGATGCCGCGGCCTTTCGGCAGATTGGCGTAGGTCTTGCCGTGCTTGACGTAGGGCCCGTAGCGGCCCACGCCGGCGGTGATCATCTTGCTGTCGTCGGGATGCGGGCCGATCTCCTTCTGCGGGGTCGCGGGTGCTGCATTGCGGCGGCCGCGGTTCGGCTGCGCCAGGATCTCGACCGCGCGGTTGTTGCCGACGGTCAAGAGGTCCTGCGTGTTCTCGAGCGATTTGTACTTGCCGGCATGTTTCAGGTACGGCCCAAAACGCCCGAGCCCGGCATAGATCATCTCGCCCGTCTCGGGATGCAGGCCCACCTCGCGCGGCAGCGCCAGCAGCTTGAGCGCCACGTCGAGCGTGATCGCATCGGGGGCGATGTCGCGCGGCAGGGAGACCCGCTTGGGCTTGATGCCTTCGGCACCTTCGCCGAGCTGGAGGTACAGCCCGAACGGACCTTTGCGCAAGGACACCATCTCGCCGGTCGCCGGGTCGACGCCCAGCGTGCGCGTGCCCTGCATCGCCGCACCGGCCTCGTCGCCGTTGGCGACGCTGAGCGAGCGCGTGTACTTGCACTCGGGATAGCGCGAGCAGCCGATGAAGGCGCCGCTCGTGCGGCTGAATTTGATGCCGAGCTGGCCCTCGCTGCACAGCGGGCACTGGCGCGGATCCTTGCCGTCGCCGGTCTCGGGGAAGAAATGCGGGCGCAGCCGCTCGTTCACGACGTCGATGACCTCGCGGATGCTGCCGAGGCCGTCGATCAGGATCTTCACCGCCTCCTTGACCGGCGGCAGCAGGCGCGCGCCCTCGGGGGTCTTGCTGAAGCTCTTCCAGAACTCGCGCAGCACGGCCTTCCAGTTGGCGCGGCCGCCCGAGATGTCGTCGAGCTGGTCCTCGAGCTTGGCCGTGAAATCGTACTCCACGTAACGGTGGAAGAACGCCTCGAGGAAGGCGACCACCAGGCGGCCGCGGTCCTCGGGGATGAAGCGGCGCTTGTCGAGCCGCACATAGCCGCGGTCCTGCAGCACCTCGATGATGCTGGCATAGGTCGAAGGGCGGCCGATGCCGAGCTCTTCGAGGCGCTTGACCAGGCTCGCCTCGGAATAGCGGGGCGGCGGCTGGGTGAAATGCTGCTCGGGCTTGACCGCGTCGCGCGCCGTCGCATCGCCCTCGGCCATCGCCGGCAGGATCTTGCTGTCGTCCTCGGCGTCGCCCGGATCGTCGGTGTCCTCGCGATAGACCGCGAGGAAGCCCTCGAACACGATGATCGAGCCGGTGGCGCGCAGCACGACCTTGCGGTCGGCAGAGGAAACGTCCACGGCGGTCTGGTCGAGCTGGGCGCTCTCCATCTCGCTTGCGATGGTGCGGCGCCAGATCAGCTCGTAGAGCCGTCGCTGGTCGTTGTCGAGATAATCGGCCACGTCCTCGGGCCGCCGCGTGAGGTCGGTCGGGCGGATCGCCTCGTGCGCTTCCTGCGCGTTCTTGGCCTGGGTCTTCCAGGCGCGCGGGCTTTCGGGCACGAAGTTCGGGCCGAACTGCTTGCCGATCAGCTGGCGCGCCGCGGCGATCGCTTCCTGTGAGAGCGTCACGCTGTCGGTTCGCATATAGGTGATGAGGCCGACCGTCTCGCCGCCGATATCGGCACCCTCGTAGAGCTGCTGGGCGAGGCGCATGGTGCGCGAGGCGCCGAAGCCGAGCTTGCGCGAGGCCTCCTGCTGCAAGGTGGAGGTGGTGAAGGGCGGCAGGGGATTGCGCCGCGTGCGCTTCTTCTCGATCGACGTGACGGTGAACGGATCGCCCGCGTTGATGGCGGCGACGGCGCGCTTGGCCGCGTCCTCGGTGCCGAGGTCGAACTTCTCGAGCTTCTTGCCGTCGAGATGGGTGAGCTTTGCGGTGAAGGTCTGGCCGGCGGGGGTGCGGAGGTCGACGTCGACCGTCCAGTACTCCTGCGGCTTGAAGCTTTCGATCTCGGTCTCGCGCTCGCAGATGATGCGCAGCGCCACCGACTGCACGCGGCCGGCCGAGCGGCTGCCGGGCATGCGGCGCCACAGCACCGGCGACAGGGTGAAGCCGACCAGGAAATCGAGTGCGCGGCGGGCGAGGTAGGCTTCGACCAGGTCTGAGTCGATGTCGCGCGGATGCTTCATCGCCTCGAGGATCGCGGTCTTGGTGATCTCGTTGAAGACGACGCGCTTCACGTCGATCTTGCCGAGGCGCTTGGCCTCGGCGAGCACCTCGCGCAGATGCCAGGAGATGGCCTCGCCCTCGCGGTCCGGGTCGGTCGCGAGATAGAGGCGCTTCGCCCCCTTCAAAGCCTTGGTGATCTCGCCGAGCGGCCGCTTGGCGCGGTCGCCGACCTCCCAGTGCATGTCGAAGTCGCGGTCCGGCTCGACCGCGCCATCCTTTTCGACGAGGTCGCGCACATGCCCGAAGCTCGCGAGCACTTTGTACTCGGAGCCCAGATATTTGTTGATGGTCTTCGCCTTGGCCGGCGATTCAACAATCACGAGGTCCATAGGCGACTAAGTTATCCACTGAAGGTTAAAATACACTTTACCAACTAGTAATCTGATTTAATTAATAGAAACCATATTTCCAGGATGTCTGACCAGCCGTCCGGCGAGCTCCAGCTCAAGCAGGACCATCTGGACGACAGCGGCTGGTAATTGGCACTGGCGGACGATTTCGTCAACCTGGGTGGGGGAAGGGCCCAGCTTTTCCACGACCTTGGGCAGGGCTGAATCGACCTCGAATTCGGACGCGGGCGGTCCCTCGAATTGCTGGCTTTTCAGCGGCTTGGGTTGGCCCGGGGCCATCTCGCCGAGGCCCGTCAAAATATCCTCGGCGGTCTCCGTGAGGACCGCACCCCGGCGCAGCAGATCGTTGGCGCCGCGCGCCCGCGGGTCGAGCGGCGAGCCGGGCACCGCGAACACCTCGCGCCCCTGTTCCAGCGCCAGCCGTGCCGTGATCAACGATCCCGATTTGAGCGCCGCCTCGACTACCACCGTGCCGAGCGCGAGGCCGGCGACAATGCGGTTGCGCTGGGGGAAGTGCCGCGCCTGCGGTTCGAAATCGGGCGGCATCTCGCTCACCGCGGCACCCTGGGCCACGACTTCGTCGAACAGGGCCGTGTTCTCCGCGGGATAGACGACCGCCACGCCGCCGGCCATGACGGCCACCGTGCCGGTGGCGAGTGCGCCCCGATGGGCCGCGGCATCGATGCCGCGCGCGAGCCCGGAGACGACCACGAGGCCTGCGGCCCCGAGATCGGCAGCCAGCTGACGCGCGAGACGCATGCCGTTGGCCGAGGCGTTGCGGGCGCCCACGACCGCCACCATGCGCCGCTGCAGAAGTGCGGCATTGCCGCGCACGGCGAGCAGGGGCGGCGCATCGTCGACCGCCGCCAGCGCCTCGGGATACTCGGGCTCGAAGCGCCCGATCAGCCGCGTGCCGAGCTGGCCTAACCGTGCGAGCTCGCGGTCGGCTGCATCGACGGTGCACACCCGCAGCGAGGGCCGGCCGCCGCGTCGGGCGAGATCGGGCAGGGCGTCGAGTGCCTTCGCGGCGGAACCAAAACGCTTGAGAAGCTGGAAGAAGGTGATCGGCCCGACGCGCTCGCTGCGGATGAGGCGCAGCCAGTCCCGTCGCTCGTGATCGGTGAGCTTCTGCCGGCCGCTCAAGCCGCATGGCCTTTGCGCGCGCCGATCCGCGGCTCCTCGCCGCGCAAGAGGCGCCGGATGTTCTCGTGGTGCTTCGCCCACACGAGCACGGCGAGCACGGCTGCGAGTTCGGCCACCTGCAGGTCGCCGCCGAGCACGCGGCCCGGCGCCCACAGGAGCGGCAGGTACCACGCATAGAAGGGGGCCGCCGCGATCGCGATCAGGGCGGCGAGCGAGGAGAAGCGGGAGACCGCCGCGACGACGAGCCACGTCGCGCACGCGGCCACGCCGATGCGCCAGTCGATCGCCAGCAGCACGCCCAACGTGGTGGCGACACCCTTGCCGCCCTTGAACCGGAGCCAGACGGGGAACAGATGGCCGAGGACAGCTCCGAGGCCGGCCAGAAGTGCGAGGTCAGGGCCCCACAGGCCGGCAATCAGGACCGCGACCAGGCCCTTCCCGCCATCGAGAAGAACTGTCGCCGCGGCGAGGCCCTTGCGCCCGGTGCGCAGCACGTTGGTGGCGCCGATATTGCCCGACCCGATCTTGCGCAGGTCGCCGGCACCGGCAAGCGCGGTCAGCACGAGACCGAACGGAATGGAGCCGAGCAGATACCCGCCGGCGAGGGCGGCCAGATAATACGGCCAGACGAGGGACCAGGAGATAGGGTCGAGCATGGCGCCGGAGCATAAGCGCTCCGGCACCGCGGCTGCAAATTTCGCCGCTACTTCTTCAGCGTGATCTGGCCCTTCTGGGTTTCCTTCCAGAAATTGCCCCAGTGGAACAGGTACTCATCGATGCACCACAGCATCTTCGCCTGGTCCTCCGGGCTCGTGACCTTGTCGAGCACCACCTTGAACGCGGTCTCGCTGTGGTCCTCGTCGCCGTCGATATGGACGATCCAGGATTCCTGGTCCTCGTCCTTGACGCCGTAATGCTCGCGCAGCCCGTCGCTGATCAGCCGGCACATCTGCGGCGCGTGCGATTCGCTGGCGATACCGGAATTGCCGAGCGCCACCGTGACCGGCATCTCGCGCGCGACCTTGAACCGGTAGGCGACCATGTCGCGGATGGACTGCGGCACCGGGAAGTTCTCGACCTCGTCCTCGCTCAGGCCGGTGAAGCGGGTCGCGAAGTCGAGCGCCAGCTCGTCGTGGCCTTTCGATCCACACCGGAGTTCGGTGTCCTCGTCGATCAGCGTGTCCATGATGCGCCGGCGCACCTTGCGGTCGTCGCAGCGCGAATGGATCATGGACAGGACCTGCGGCGTGACCTTGGTGAAGTGATAGAAGAGGACGCCAAGGTAGCCGATCTGCTCGCGCGTCGCCTTGCCGGCGCGGATCAGGTTCACCATCGGGTAGTCCGAATGGCGCTTCCCCTCGATGCGCCGCAGCATCTCCTGCAGGAAGGCCTCGCGCGGCATCGCTTGCGGCAGCTTCTCGAGTACGGCGACCATCGTCGGATCCTCCTAGACTTTGACAGCGTTGAGGTCGGCGGCCAGCGCGTCGACGACATGCGGAACGTCGTCGACCGTGAGCGCGTGATAGAGCGAGCCGGACGGGGCGATGCGCAGGTTGGGACCTTTCGCGCACAGCCCCAGGCACATGATCGTCTGCACGTCGATGTCGAGCGCACGCTGCGTGACGGCCGCGCGCAGGGCGGCCGCGATCTCGGGGCCGCCGTGCCGGCCGCAGCAGGGTGCGAAGCGCTCGTCGCGGTCGTTGATGCATACGGTCACGGTCGGGCGGCCCTTGAAATCCGCGGGCCAGGGCCGGAGCACGGCTTTCATCACTCGACCGTCACGCCGGCTTGCTTGATGGCCTGGCCCCACTTCTTCACCTCGGCGTGGACGAAGGCGCCGAACTGCTCCGGGGTCGAGGCGGCGACGTCGGTGCCGATCGTCTTCATCTGCTCGATATAGGCAGGGTCGTGCGCGATGCGCTGCGTCTCGGTGTTCAATCGCTGGATAATGCCCGCGGGCGTCCCCGCGGGCACAAAAAGTCCTGTCCACGAGCTCACCGCGAACCCCGGGAGCCCTGCCTCGGCGAAGGTCGGCAGGTCGGGCAGCGCCTTCGAGCGTTCGGGCGTGGTGACCGCCAGCGCCCGCAGCTCGCCGGTCTTCACCAGCGCCATCGCGTTGGTGACCGTCTCGAGCATCATCGACACGCGCCCGGCGATCAGGTCGGTCGACACCGATCCGCCGCCGGCGTGATACGGCACGTGCACGATGTCGATCCCGGCCGCCTCCTTGAACAGCTCGCCCGAGAGATGCGAGACGGTGCCGCTGCCGGCGGAGGCGAAGGTCAACTGCCCCGGATGCGCCTTCGCATAGGCGATCAGGCCCTTGAGGTCGTGCACGGGCAGGGAGACGTGCACGATCAGCACGTTCGGCAGCTCGTGTAGGATGCCGACCGGGGCCAGGTCCTTGAGCGGATCGTAGTTCAGATGCTTGTACAGCGACGGCCCGATCCCCATCGTGCCGATCGTCCCGAACAGCATCGTGTAGCCGTCGGGTGCCGCGTGGGCCACATACTCGGCGCCGACATTGCCGCCGGCGCCGGGCTTGTTCTCGACCACGACCGTCTCGCCGAGGCCGTCGCCGATCGCCTTGGCCGCGGTGCGCGCCATGATGTCAGACGACCCGCCAGCCGCGAACGTCACGATCATGTGCGGCGGCCGCATCGGATATGTGTCGGCGGCATCGGCCATGGCCGCAGCGAACGTGAGCGCGGCCGACATTGCCATTACGGCGATGCGGCCCGTGAGGAGCCTGGTCATGCCCGCATATTATCGACTGTACGTATGGGCGCAATTGGCTCGGGGTGAGCCAATTGACCGGACGGTCATCCCGCCAGCTGGAACACCGTCCGGCCGTTGACCCAGGTGCGCAGGGCCCGGCCCTGCACCGGGCGGCCGTCGAAGGGCGAGTTCTTCGACTTCGAGCGGAACTCCTTCTCGGCGATCTTCCACGGCCGCTCGGGGTCGAAGAGGACGAGGTCCGCCGGCACGCCCTTGGCCAGCCGTCCCGCACTCAGGCCCAGGATCGCCGCCGGGCCGCTCGTCATCTTCGCCAGCACCGCCGGCAGCGACATGTAGCGGTTGTGCACGAGGTCGAGGGCGATGCACAGCAGGGTCTCGAGGCCGATCATGCCGGCGGCCGCCTGCGCGAACGGCAGGCGTTTGGCCTCCTGGTCCTGCGGCGCATGATCCGAGGCGATGGCGTCGATCGTGCCGTCCTTGAGCCCGTCGATGACAGCGCGACGATCGGCTTCGGTGCGCAAGGGCGGCGACAGCTTGGCGAAGGTCCGGTAGTCGCCGACCGCGGTCTCGTTGAGCGCGAAATAGGGCGGGGCGGTGTCGCAGGTGACCGCGAGGCCGCGCGCCTTGGCCCTGCGGATCGCATTCACCGCCGAGCGCGTGGAGACATGCGCGATGTGGAGGCGCCCCTGGGTGAGCTGTGCGAGGCGCAAATCGCGCTCGACCATGATCGTCTCGGCGGCCGCCGGGATGCCCGGGATGCCGAGGCGCATCGCGATCTCGCCGTCATTCATGGCACCGCCGCCGGCGAGTGCCGGCTCTTCCGGATGCTGGATGATCGGATGGCCGAAATTGCGCGCATAGAGCAGGGCCCGCCGCAGCACCTGCGCGTCGGCCACGGCGTGCGTGCCGTCGGTGAAGCCGAGGGCTCCGGCCGCAGAAAGAAGACCCATCTCTGTGATCTCTTTTCCGGCAAGTCCGCGCGTCACCGCGGCGTAGGTGTAGATGCGCACGCGGCTCGTCTCGCGCGCGCGGCGCGCGATGGATTCGACCAGGGCCGCGTCGTCGATCACCGGCTTGGTGTTGGGCAGCGCCACCATCGAGGTGATGCCGCCCGCCGCCGCCGCCTCGCCGCCGGTGGCCAGCGTCTCCTTGTGCTCTTCGCCGGGTTCGCGCAGCTGCACGCGCATGTCGACCAGGCCGGGGGCGAGGCAGACGCCGCCGCAATCGACCGCCTCGATGCCATGTGCTCCGCTTCCCGCGAGTGCGCCCGCGCGCTGGAGATGCGGCCCCACATCGGCGATCACGCCGTCGGCCAGCACCGCGCCGCCCAACTGGTCGAGCCCGGTGGCGGGATCGATGAGGCGGACGTTGACGAGCGCCAGCGGCGGTCCGCCGCGCGCTCCCGCCTCGGCACGGATCGGGGTCATTATTCGGCAGCCTCGGGCTGATTGGTGCGCAGGCTGCGCGTGAGCACGTCGAGACAGGCCATGCGCACGGCGACGCCGATCTCGACCTGCTCGCGGATGAGGGAGCGGTCGATGTCGTCCGCGACCTCGCTGTCGATCTCGACGCCGCGGTTCATCGGTCCGGGATGCATGACGAGGGCATCGGGCTTGGCGGCCGCGAGCTTCTCGCGCGTCAGGCCGTAGAAGTGGAAGTATTCGCGCGTGGACGGCACGAAGGCGCCGTGCATGCGCTCGAGTTGCAGGCGCAGCATCATCACGATGTCGCAGTCCTTCAAGCCCGCCTTCATGTCGTTGAACACCTCGACCCCCAGCCGGTCGATGGTCGACGGCACCAGGGTCGGCGGGCCGATCACCCGCACGCGCGCCCCCATGCCCACCAGGAGGTGGATGTTCGAGCGCGCCACGCGGCTGTGCAGGA
>Ga0335071_10004242_pt1 | contig 14966 bp, 14 predicted proteins | sample Lox_Sample_15_FD_206724 | JGI IMG/M metagenome (GOLD analysis project Ga0335071, IMG submission 206724) | Soil microbial communities from Loxahatchee National Wildlife Refuge, Florida, United States - Lox_Sample_1.5 | ecosystem: Environmental > Terrestrial > Soil > Wetlands | place: USA... | reverse complement strand
CGCGAGCCCGAGGCCCAGCAGGCGGAGCGGCCAGAAGAAGAGCGCCCCCAGGAGCGAGTAGAACCAGAAATGCGCCGGATCGAGCTGGCGGCCGTTCCGGACGAGGGGATTGAGGACGCGTTGGATCCAGTCGAAGAGCGGCTCGTCGGGCGCCCAGGGAAGCCGTCCGACGAGCTTCGAAGTGTAGGCGGCCGACTCGGGCGTGATGTAGGGGGTCCCGAAGCGGGCCAGGCTCGCGCTCATGGCGTAATATTCGATGCCGTCTCCCCGGATCTCGTTCGGACCGGGCAAGGCCAGGCCGATCACGGCGAAAAGCGCGATCAGCGCGGCGCTCAGGGCGCGGTCCCACGTCCGGAGAAACGGGACGCGCGAGAGGGCCTGCCATGCGGAGCTCCCCGCCGCCCGGGCGGCCGCGCGGACGAGGCGTCCGGCGCGGACCAGCGCGGCCAGCATTTCGCGGGCGAAGGCCAGCATCAGATAGACGACGGCCAGGAACAGCACGCCGGGCAGGCCCAGGAGGGCCTTGTAACGCGAGACGAGCGGGACCGCGGCGACGGCCAGAAGGGCGGCCGGGATCGCGAAGCGCGCCCCGCGCAGAACGCGAAAAACGCCGCGCGCCCGCTCTGGGCTCCGCCCGGACAGGAAGTCCAGGCCGGCCATCGCGATCCCGATGAGGGCCGTGAGCGCCCAAGCCCCCGCGGACCCGGGCCAATCCGGGATTCCGGGATAAACGTTCGTTCGGGGGAACAGGACGGCGGAGATGAGGCCTGTGTCGTATCCCGTGACGTTCAAGACCCGGAACCGGGGACAGAAGAACGGGCGCGTCGAATCGAGGCGGAGGCTGTTCGTCCCGCCGTCGAGCCGCGAGCCGGGAAACTCCAGCGTGAACGTCCCGGCCTCGGCCCCGAACGAGGCCAGGGGCGCTTCGTTCAGGGAAACGGAGACTTCCTGGCCGGGCTTGAGATCCCCGCTGAGCTCGATCTCGAGCCGCCATAGATTCGCGTCCCCGCCCGGCTTCACCTCGAAATCCTGCCGGAACGCGGTCGCCGGCGGACCTTCGCGGTCCGTATAGAGAGCGACTTCGCGAGGGAAGCGCACGAAGGCGGCCGTCGCCAGGATGAGGACGAACGCCCCGGCCGAGGCGCCGGCGAGCAGGGCGGCGGCGGCCGCGGCGCGATGACGCCTGTCCGGGCGGGCTTGGGTCGGGATCATGGATATCGTTCTCTGCGGTGCCGGCGGGCCTCGATTATTCTAGCGGATTCCGGGTCGCGAGGGTAGTCGCCGGCCGCTCCGCTTGACAGGGCCGGGAGGTTGGCCTACAGTTTTCGTGTGCTTTCGCATCCGGTCCCGAGGGGAGCCCCGATGATCCATATCAAACGCCCGATTCTGGCCGCGATCCTCCTGACGCTCGTCCTGGCCCCGGCGTATCATGCCGGCCAGCAGCGCCAGCTCGACGTCCCGTATGTCCCGACCAAGTACCCGGTCGTGGACGAGATGCTCAAGATGGCCGACATCCAAAAGACCGACTATGTCTACGACCTGGGCTGCGGCGACGGCCGGCTGATCATCGGCGCCGCCCAGAAATACGGCGCCCACGGCATCGGCTACGACATCGATCCCGAGCGCATCAAGGAGAGCCTCGAGAACGCCGAGAAGGCCGGCGTCACGAACCTGGTCAAATTCTACGAGCAGGACCTGTTCACCGCCGACTTCCACGACGCCTCGGTCATGACCCTCTACCTGCTGACGAGCGTCAACCTCAAGCTCCGGCCGAAGATGCTCCGGGAGCTGCGGCCCGGGACCCGCATCGTCTCCCATAACTTCGGGATGGGCGAGTGGAAGCCCGACCAATCCTCGCAGGTCATGGTCGACGACATTCCCCACGACGTCTATCTGTGGATCATCCCGGCCAACGTCAGCGGGACCTGGACCTGGACGATGGGCAAGCCCGAGACCAAGGGCGAGATGGACGTCCGCCAGGTCTTCCAGCAGGTCACGCCCGCCTTCAAGATCGGCGGGCGCGCGGCCGTCGCCCGGGACGTGAGCCTCCGGGGCGATCGTCTCAAGTTCGTCCTCGACCTGCCCCTCGCGGGCCGGACCGTCCCGGCGACGTTCGAGGGCAGGACCGGCGGCCACACGTTGACCGGCACGATCAAGTTCCAGGACGGCGGCAAGGACGTCGCCTGGGACTGGAAAGCCCAGCGCAATCCCGCCACCGAGAAACCCGTCGACGCCGACGCCGACAAGTACGGTTCGCGGCTCGGCATGAAGCCGCCGGCCAAAGTCATCTATTGAGCCCGACGACCCGCCGGGAATTCCTGGGCCGCGCCGCCGCTCTGGCCGCGGGGGCGGTGGTGGGCGGCCTCGCCGCGCCCTCCGCGGCCGCGTCGGCCCCCGACCCTTCCCCGGTCTCCGGAACGAGCCGCCTCGTCTCCGTGGCGGCCAAGGACATGCTGAGGGACGGGGCCTATGCGCCCGAAGCCGTCCATCGGGCGTTCGCCGCGGGCCTGACCGAGCTTACGGGGAAATCCACTCTCCCGGAGGCTTGGGCGTCGTTCGTCAAGCCTGAGGACGTGGTCGGGATCAAGATCAACGCCATCGGCGCCCCGAAGATCTCCTCCTCGTTCGCGTCCATCCGCGAGACCATCGCGGGGCTCAAGAGCGCGGGCGTCAGGGACGAGAACATCATCGTCTGGGACCGGACGGACCGCGAGGTCGCCCGCGCCGGCCTCTCCCTGAACAAGAGCGGTCCGGGGGTCCGCGTCCGGGGCACATCGACGGAGTCCGAGGCGATCGTGCCCTGGGTCGAGGGCTACGACCGGTCGGCCTATGTCTCCTTCGAGGACGGGACGCTGAAAAAGTTCCGGGAGCTCGTCAAGCGGGATTTCACCCGGACGGGCTCGCACCGCGACATCTTCAATTCCGTGGCCTGGCTGTGGATGCTCGCCCGCCAGGGCAACGAGAAGGCCAAGGTCTACGGCCCCGAGCTCCAGCGGCTCTACATGGATTACAGCGACCGCGAGGGGATCAAGAAGATCGCCGACGAGGTCGCGGGCATGTTCGACGGCCTGACCATCCCCGACGAGGACAAGTCCTTCTTCTCGACCATTGTCACCCGGGACATCACCAAGCTCGTCAACATCGGCGTCCTCAAGCACAACGAGGACAGCGGCGTCACCTGGGCGGCGAAGAACATCGCCCTGGGCGTGACGACGAACAAGGTCCGCTTCCACATCGACTACTGCGCCAAGGCGATTCCCGCCATCCTGACCCATCCCTGCCTGCGGGACAAGATGGTCCTCCACATCGGCGAGGCGGCCAAGATCTCGGTGGTCAGCGTCGCCGGCGCCCAGATCGCCACCGACAACCGGATCTTCTTCAGCCGCGATCCGGTGGCCATGGACCGGATCGGCCTCGACATCCTCGAGGACAAGCGCGAGGCGCTCGGCCTGGAATCCATCCGGGCGATCTCGACTCACGTCGCCGCCTGCGCGGCGGCGGGGCTGGGGACGGACGACCCGGCCAAGATCGACTGGCGGAAGCTGAGCGTCTGATCGGCCGCCGCATCCCGCCGTCCCCGTGTCCCTGAGATTCTTCCCGCCAGGACGCGTCTATCCCATGCCTCCCGGCACGTCCAGCCTGGACAATGCACAGAATATGTGTATAATTTGTGCATCACGCTCGGAGGATAGCCATGCAAGTCCGTCACAACATCACCCTCGATGACGAAATCTCCAGCGAGCTCGAGACCGTCGCCCGCGAGCTGGGGGAGAAGAAAAGCTATATCATCGAGAAGGCGCTCGCCGTCTATTTCGATCTCCTCGACCTGAAGCTGGCTAAGAAGCGGCTGCGGGACCTGGAGAAGGGCAAAGACAAGCTCGTCGACGCCGAGAAAGCCTGGAGAAGCCTGGGGATCTGAGCGTGTACGAGCTCAAATTCCTGGGGCGGGCCCTCGACGACCTCAAGAAGATCGGCCGCCCCCACCAGAGGATCATCAAGGAGAAGCTGTCCGTCCTAACCAAGAACCCGGATGTCCTCAAGAACAACATCAAGAAGCTGGCGGCGGACGAGGACCTCTATCGGCTCAGGGTGGGGAGCTATCGCATCATCTTCAAAAAGGACGGGCCTAAGCTGATCATCCTCGTCATCCGCATCGGCCACAGGCGGGAGATCTATCTCTCGTTGAAATAAAATCGTCCGCCCGGGATGCTTGACGCCCGGGCCTACGCCTACTCGAGCTCGACCAGCAGCTGGCCCTTGGTGACCATCTGTCCGGGCGCGACCGGGATGGCCTTGATCTTCCCCTCGGCCGGAGAAGCGATCTCGTTCTCCATCTTCATCGCCTCGAGGACCAGGAGGTTGTCCCCGCGACGGACCTTCTGGCCGGGCTTGACGTGGATCCGGCGGACGACGCCGGGGATGAAGCACAGCACCTTCCGCGGGTCCCGCGGGACGAAGCGGGCGCGCTTGGCGAACTTGCGGGTGATCGCCGTCTCGAAGACGGTGTCGTCCACTTCGAGCGTCGTCGCGGCGGACGGGGCGGTTCGGTCGTCCATGGCCGGCCCTAGAAGGGGGGGACGCCGTGCTTCTTCGGCGTCACCGTCTCCTGCTTGTTCACCGAGGTGCGGAGGGCGTGGATGAGGTAGTCGCGCGTCTGGTCGGGGTTGATGACCGCGTCGATGTGGCCGGCGGCCGCGGCGACATAGGGATTGGCGAACTTCTCGGTATATTCCCGGACCTTCTGCTTCCGCGTTTCGGCCGGGTTGGCCGCCGCGGCGATCTCGGACTTGAAGATGATGTTGGCCGCGCCCTCGGGGCCCATGACCGCGATCTCGGCCGTCGGCCAGGCGAAGACGAAGTCGGCGCCCAGGTGGCGGGAGCACATGGCGATGTAGCCGCCGCCGTAGGCCTTGCGGAGGATGACCGTGATCTTCGGCACGGTCGCCTCGCTGTAGGCGTAGAGCAGCTTCGCCCCGTGGCGGATGACGCCGGCGTGCTCCTGATCGATCCCCGGCAAGTAGCCGGGCAGGTCGACGAGGGTGATGAGCGGGATGTTGAACGCGTCGCAGAAGCGGACGAACCGGGCCGCCTTGTCCGAGGAATCGACGTCGAGCACCCCGGCCAGCACCGCGGGCTGGTTGGCCACGAGGCCGATGGTCTCGCCGTTCAGGCGGGCGAAGCCGACGACGATATTGGCCGCCCAGTGCTTGTGGACCTCGAGGAAGTCCGATCCGTCGCACAAGGCGCCGATGATGTCGCGGACGTCGTAGGGCTTGGTCGGCTGTTCGGGGATGATCCGCTCGATGCGGGTGGACCGGTCGGGATTCAGGGACGGATACGCGTCCGCCCGCTTGCGGTTGTTCCAGGGGATGAAGGTCGTGAGCTTCTTGATCTGGGCGAAGCACTCCTGCTCGCTCTCGGCGAAGAAATGGGCGTTTCCCGAGATCTCGGTGTGGACGTGGGCGCCGCCCAGGTCCTCCATCGAGATTTCCTCCCCGAGGACGGTCTTGATGACCTCGGGGCCGGTGATGAACATCTTGGAGATCTTGTCGACCACGAAGACGAAATCCGTCAGGGCCGGGGAGTAGACCGCCCCCCCGGCGCACGGGCCGAGGATGACCGAGATCTGGGGGATGACGCCCGAGGCCTTGGTGTTGCGATAGAAGATCTCGCCGTAGCCGGCCAGGGAATCCACGCCTTCCTGGATCCGGGCGCCGCCCGAGTCGTTGATCCCGATGAGGGGGATGCCCAGCTTGACGGCGTGGTCCATGATCTTGGTGATCTTGCGGGCGTGCATCAGGCCGAGCGAGCCGCCGGCCACGGTGAAGTCCTGGGCGAAGATCGCGATGGGGTGGCCCTCGATCGTCCCCGTCCCGGTGACGACCCCGTCCCCGGGCAGCTGCTTCTTGTCCATCTCGAAGTCCTTGCAGCGGTGCTCCACGAAGAGGTCGTATTCGTGGAACGAACCGGGGTCGAGGAGGGCCTGGATGCGGTCCCGGGCGCCGAGCTTGCCCATGGCGTACTGCTTCTCATACGCCTTCGCGTCCTTGAGCCGCGTGGCTTTATCGGTCCGCTTGAAGAACTCCGCGATCTTCGAAAAGAGCGACATGGCGAATCCTTTGTCTATTACGGGTGATGCGCAACGCCTTAGGATAATGAAAACACAGGGGAATGACAACAGGCAATTCAAGATATATCGCGGAGGCGGATTTGCCTGCCGGAACCCGATGTGGTAAAAAGGGTTTGAAATCAAAAGGAATCCGACGCATGTCCGACGAAATCCCGAAGCTGTACGAACCGGCCAAATACGAGACGAGCATCTACAAGCGCTGGCTCGAGGCCGACGCCTTTGCCGCCGTCCCCGACGGGCGGGCGGCGCGATATGTCATCATGATGCCCCTGCCCAACGTCACGGGCGCCCTGCATATGGGCCACGCCATGGACAACGTCATGCAGGACCTCCTCATCCGCTGGCACCGGATGCAAGGCGACAACACGCTCTGGATGCCCGGCACGGACCACGCGGGCATCGGGACGCAGGCCGTCGTCGAGAAACGCCTCTTCGAGCTCGAGGGCAAGACCCGCCACAACCTCGGCCGCGAGGGGCTCGTGGCCCGCATCCAGGCCTGGAAGGACGAATACCGGGAGCGGATCATCCGCCAGCAGCAGAGCATGGGCTGCTCGTGCGACTGGAAGCGGCAACGCTTCACGATGGACGACGTTTGCGCCCGGGCGGTGCGCGAAGCGTTCTTCCGGCTGTTCCGCGACAAGCTGATCTACCGCGGGAACCGCATGGTCAACTGGGATTGCCAGCTTCAGACCGCCGTCTCGGACGACGAGATCGTCTACGAGAAGGTGAAGGGCCACTTCTGGCATTTCAAGTACCCCGTCGTCGCCCCCAAGGCCGGCGAGCCCCGATTCGTCGTCGTGGCCACGACCCGGCCCGAGACCATGCTCGGCGACACGGCCGTGGCCGTCCACCCCGATCCGGCCGGTGAGCTCGAGCGCCGGGTCGCGGCCCTGCGCGAAAAGCGGGAGTCCGTTTCGCGCAAGGAGCGCGAGGAGCTCGACGCGGACCTCGAGCGGCTCGAAGCCCGCCGGACCGACGTCCTGCCCCGGCTTCTCAAGCTGCGGGCCATGGCCGAGCGCGGCCGAACTGTCCGCCTGCCCCTGGTCGACCGGCCGATCCCCCTGATCCTCGACGAGTGGGCCGACCCGGCCCTGGGCACGGGCTGCGTCAAGATCACGCCGGCCCACGATCCCAACGACTATGACGTCTGGAGCCGCCACAAGGACGGGATCGGCATCCTGAACATCCTCAATCCGGACGGCACGCTCAACGCCGCCGCCGGGCCCTACGGCGGCCTCGACCGGTTCGTCGCCCGCAAGCGCGTCGTCGCCGACATGAAGGCGGCCGGCCTCCTGGCCGAGGTCGAGGACCGCGAAATCGAGATCGGCCACTCCGACCGTTCGAAGACGCCGATCGAGCCGTACATCTCCAAGCAATGGTTCGTCCGCATGAGCGACGTGCCGGGAGGCATCGTTTGCGGCGCGGGCACCCCCCGCGAGTTCCGGGCCGCGGGCCTGGCCCAGGTGGCGATCGACGCGGCGGGCGCGGATTTCGCTTCGCCGACCGGGCGGCGCCTGGCCTTCCATCCCGACCACGCCCGCTACGGCGGGACGTATGTGAGCTGGCTCGCCGAGAAGCGCGATTGGTGCATCAGCCGCCAGCTGTGGTGGGGCCACCGCATCCCGATCTGGCAGGCCGCGTTCGCCGCGGTCGACATCGCGGGGGCCGTCGCCCGGCTCCCCCACGCGGACCCGGACGAGCTCCACTTCTGGATCGCGGACCCGGACGGCCGCCTCTTCGATCTTGCCACGGGCCCGACCCTCGATTTGGGGAGCCGCTACGATCTCCTGGTCAGCCTGCGCGATCCCGCCGCCGAGGCGAAGTGGGCGGCCGCTCTCGAGGCGATCGGCCTCGCCCAGGATCCCGACGTCCTGGACACCTGGTTCAGCTCCGCCCTCTGGCCCATGAGCACGCTGGGCTGGCCCGACCCGGCCACCGCCGCGCTCGATCCCGGCCAGCGGCCGCTCGGCGCCGCCGCGGGACGCGAAAGCTGCCTGAGCTACTACTATCCCGGCTCGTGCCTCGTCACCGCCCGGGACATCATCACCCTCTGGGTGGCCCGCATGCAGCTCATGGGCCTCTATCTCCTGGGCGACGTGCCCTTCACCGACTGCTTCATCCACGCCAACATCCAGGACGGCAAGGGCGAGCGGATGAGCAAGAGCAAGGGCAACGGCATCGATCCCGAGGACATCATCGAGAAATACGGGGCCGACGCCATGCGCTACGTCATCTGCGACATGCAGACCGGCACCCAGGACATCCGCCTGCCCGTCCAGGCGGTCTCGCCCTACACCGGCGAGCTCGTCGACCTGGCCTCGGCCAAGCACGGGCGGAGCATCTTTTCCTACATCGACCCGAAATCGGGGAAGGAGTTCGACGTCCTGGGCACGCTGGCCGACGTGCCCATGGCCAAGATCATCAGCGAGCGCTTCGATCTCGGCCGGGCCTTCTGCACCAAGCTCTGGAACGCCTCGCGCTTCGCCCTGATGAACCTCGGCGAGCACGCCTGGACGCCGCTCGATCCCGCGGCGCTGGCCGAGGAGGACCGCTGGATCCTGTCGCGGCTCTCGCGCGTGGCCGCGGCCGTGACCGACGAGCTGCGGGCTTACAACCCGTCCGCGGCCCTGGGCGCCGCCCGCGAGTTCTTCTGGGGCGATCTTTGCGACTGGTATCTCGAGATCGTCAAGCCGCGGTTCAAGGATCCGGCCTCGGCCCCCGGCGCGCGCTCCGTGCTGGCCTACGCCCTGGACGAGGTCCTGCGGCTCTTCCACCCGTTCGTCCCATTCATCACCGAGGCCCTCTGGGAGCTCTTGGGCGCGCAATGCCGGGTCCGCGGGCTGACGACGCCTCTACCGGGCTCCCGTCTTCTGATCGGCGCCGCCTGGCCCGTCTCCCGTCCGGAGTGGATCGACGCGGACCTCGAGGACGAATTCGCCCTGGCCCAGGCCGTGGTCCGGGGCGTGCGCGAGGTCCGCGCCCTCCACAACCTCCCGCCGAGCCGGAAGCTCGGCGCCCTGATCAAGGCCGACGGCCGTTCGGCCGAGATCGTGGGCCGGATGGGGCATTTCATCTCCCACCTCGGCGCCCTGAGCTCGCTCCAGAGCGGTTCGGCCGTGGCCCGGCCCGCGAACGCGGTGGCCCAGGTCGTCCGGGACATGGAGCTCTACCTCGAAGGCGTCATCGATCCGGAGAAGGAGCGCGAGCGGCTGGTCGCCCGCCGGACGAAGCTCGTCGAGGACGCCCAGAAGGCGGAGGCCAAGCTGGCGAACGAGGGATTCGTCGGGCGGGCGCCCGCCGAGGTCGTCGAGAAAGAGCGCCAGAAGCTCAAGGACCTGTTGACCCAGATCGACCTGATCGATGCCAACCTCAAGGCGCTCTGAGCGGTCCCGCGTCTCCTTCGTGTCGCCCAAGGGCTGCTTTTTCCTGAACAGGGAATTTTGATAGAATGGGGTTCAAGGGAGTCGCGAATGAAGCTTGATCTAACGCCCCTGGAAAAAGGCCTCGGCCAGCTCGAGCAGAGCTTGTCCTACCTCCGTTCCGATATCGCTTTGCGGGATCCGGGTTTGCGCGCCCAGTTCCGGGCGGCCGCGATCCAAGCCTTTGAATATACATACGAGCTCGCCGTCAAAATGATCCGCCGCCAGCTCGCCCAGATTTCCGCGGTCCCGTCCGAGCTTGCCGAGTTGTCCTATCGCGATCTCATTCGCGAAGCCGCCGACGCCGGGCTTGTCCTGGATCCCGAAAGCTTCTTCCTCTATCGGGATATTCGGAATATTACCGCCCACACCTATGATGAAGCCAAGGCCGAGCGGGTCCTCGGCGTTCTCGACGGATTCCGCAAGGACGTCCTTGCGCTCGTCAAGGAGCTGAAGCGGCGGAACCATGCCCGCGATTGACGTTCTTCCAGGGGATCTTGAAATCGTCCGGTCCATTCTCGCCCGTTTCGTGCCGGGCGTCGAAGTGCGCTTGTTCGGATCCCGCACCTCGGGCCGTTCCCGCCGTTTCTCGGATCTCGATCTGGTCGTGATGTCTGAGCGACCGCTCGACCTGAAGGTCCTTGCCCGACTGATCCGCGCTTTCGCGGAGTCATCGCTGCCCTTCAAGGTCGACGTCCTCGACGCGGCGACGCTGGCCGATGACTTCCGCGGCCGGATCCTCGACGGCTCGATCGTCGTTCAGGAAGCGGAGTTCAAAACAGGCTGAGCATCGTTTCTCCTTAGCGTTTCTACCTTTAGTCGCCTCCCGGCTGAGAACAAGAGGATATCCGCAAGCCTAGGTGAGTCCCTTTGTCGCCGGATGAGGACGTCTGTTGCTCTAAGAGGACATTTTCTCGGTACGCCCGGCATCTATATCAGTTTTAACGTTTGGCATGCATCTTGCTTATTCTTCTTCTAAGAGGATCGAAGGTGTCTTTTGGGGGTATTCTCTTGGCGGATGCTGCGTTCGTAGGCGCGTGCCGTACGGCGAGGCTAGGGATATGAAGCTAAAAGCGTTCTTGAAAGCGGGCGTCGCGGTTCTTCTGATCGCCTGGGCAGCTCGATATGGAATGGGCGATCGCGCGATTCCCGGCCAGGACGTCCTTCAAAAACCCATTGAGCATGCCGTCGCCGTTACTCTGAAGCTCGTCCAGGTCTACGTCGTCGATCGGAACGGAGATCCCGTTCCCGGGCTAAAAGCCGAGGATTTCGAGATCACGGACGACGGCAAGCCGGTTCGGATCACCGACCTCGAATACCACGCCGCCGTTCTGCCCGTCTCCACGGTCCGTCCCGCCGGAGAAGCTCCCGCCCCGCCCGCGGCCAAGCTGACCCGGAAGTTTGTCCTGTGGCTCGATTTCGGCTTCAACGATCCGAGCGGCATCAAGCGGGCCAAAGAGGCGGGGCTTCATTTCCTGGATACCCAAGTCCGGCCGGAGGATGAGGTGGCTTTGCTCTCCTCCTCGAGTCTCACGGGGATCAAAGTCCACGAATATTTGACCGGAGATCACAGCCGGGTCCGCCAGGCGATCAGCGCCCTCGACGTAAAGCAAATCGCTGGCCGACTTTCCGAGATCGAACTCCTGACGAGCCGGGAACAGGAGTGGGCCCGTTTCACAGATACGTCGGGATTGCCCAGCGAAATGGGCAATACGAAGATGAGTGGAGGGAGCAGCGGCGAAGACGACATCAAAACGACCAAGGAAATCATCGGCCGAGAAGGCGCTATCGCCCAAGATGTCTATCGGCAAATGTCTCTTCAATTTCTCAGGGATTTCAAGGCGCTGGCCAAGGCGTTCCGTTACATTTCCGGCGTAAAATCGCTGATCCTGTTCTCCGGAGGGATTGCCCAGTCCCTGTTATTCGGGAGCAAATCGGCTTCGGCATTCGATCCCTATGGAACGGTTGAGGATCAAGCAAAATACGATCAGTCGGTCATCTCGAGATACGGAGATCGAGACTGCCAGAACGAGTTCCAGGAGTTGATCAAGGAGTTGAAGGCTTCCAGCACGTTCATCTATGCCGTGAACGAAATTCAGCAACGGGGCGCCGAGCACGATCCCACCTCGCGGGACCTCCAGGGCGACGGATTCTTGCGCAGTCTAGCCTCCGAAACGAAAGGCCAGTATTTTCACAATACGCAGGATTCGAACAGAGCCGTTGAGGACATCCAGAAGCTTACGGCCTCGTATTATGTTCTCGGCTATCCCGTCAGCGAGGCTTGGGACGGCCGTTATCATGCGGTCAAAGTCTCGGTCAAGCGCAAGGGCGTGCAATGCTGGGGGACCGGCGGCTATTACGATCCCATCCCTTTCGCCCAATACTCGGTCGGCGAGAAGCGCCTCCACCTCATCGACCTGGCCTTGAGCGAAGAGCCCCAGATCCGGGGGATCATGGACCTGCCTTTCAAGGCTTTTCCGGTGTTCGGCGAGAGAGGCCTTAAATTATGCGTCCTGGGGCGGATCCCCCGCGATCCCGGCGCGCCGAAGTTCGGTCCCCGAACGGAAGCCTATATCCTCCTCCTCGACGAACAGAAAAGCGTCAAGGATATGAAGCGGGCCGACCTCGCGATCACGACCCGGGACGGCGACCGGATCTTCCTCAGCGGCGTCCTGCCCGTCCAGCCCGGCCGCTATGCCTGCCGACTCATCCTGCGGGACCTCGACTCCGGGCAAAGCGCCAGGGCCACCGTGGACGTGACGGTCCCGGCTCCGCCTCTCTCGGGCGTGAGCGCCGCGGCGCCGATCTGGCTGGCCGAGGACGCTTGGGCAGCGTGGAAGGACGTTTTTTCCAAGGATGTCGTGACGTCCTTTTATCCGTTCGAGCGGGGAACGTATTTCCCCGTTTTCGACGAGGTTCGGCCCGACGCGGCGAAAATCTGCGGGGTGCTGCCGATCTCGTTCTATGGCGTGTATCGGCCGGAAATTTCTCTTGCCGCTCAACTCGTTGATAGGGCGACCGGGACCCGCAAAGCCGTGCCGATCGCCGTGCTCAAATCGACCGAGACCGAGCACGGCCAGACGCTGTTCTTCGCGGTGACGACCGGCGAGCTGCCCCCGGGCGCCTACGCCCTCTATCTATTCGTCCAGGACAAGGCGGATCTCATGAAGGCCTTTTTCACGAATTTCCGCGTCGGCAGCGGGCAGAGGTGATTCCGGAACGGGAGAATCCCCACTTCCTTTCGGTCGAGACGAAGAGCGAGAAGATCCGGGGGATCAAGATCACCGTATTTTCCGGCGACCCTATTCTTCCAGGCATTCCTGAAGAGGATGCCGTCGCAATGCGTCGTGATGTCGATCCGGAGAGGCGGGAAGCCCAATTGGACGAGGGTGCGGGGCTCGAGCAAGTCGCTCGCTTTCAAGCCGAGAGAATCGCCTAAGAAATCTCGGACCGCCGAAGAAACGCGTCTTGAATTCTCTTCCGAGCGCTCGACGAAAACGTCTAGGTCTTTCGTGAATCGCGCCTCGGCGTAATAGCTGTAGGCGAAGCCGCCAACGATGAGGAACTTAGCTTTTCTTGAGACGAGAGACGACAAGAATTCTTTGAAATCCTTTTCGATCCTCATGGCTGATTTCATGGGCGAGTTCCCTTAGCCGCTGCAGAGTATCGAGCTTCTCTTCGGGAGTCAGGTTCACGGCCTCGAGGAAGTCCTTTTCGTCCGCGCGCCCCAGTCGTCGGACTCTCAGGAACGGTTTCATTATCAATATCTTATCAGAGTTTCACGTTGATTGCAATGCGGCCAATTCCCCGAGAGAAAAGCAGCTCAGCGAAGCTCGGCGATCAGCGCCTCGACCCCGATGACCCGCGCATAGCTGCCGTTCATGGCCGCGAGCGCCGCGGCGTGGACCTGGGCTGCCGGGATCGTCGTCCCTTCGAAGGCCAGATCGCGCGTGGCGCAGGCTTCGTGCGGCACGACCACCGTGAACCCGTAGTCGGCCGCGGCCCGGACGGCCGCTTCGACGCACATGTGGGTCTGCATCCCGCAGATGATGAGCCGCTCCGCCCCGAGCTTGCGGAGGACGTCGAGGAGCGGGGTCTCGCGGAAGGAGTTGGCGTAGTGCTTGGTCACGACCGTCTCGGCGGGGAGCGGCCCGACCTCGGGCCGGATGGCGTAGGCCGGATCGGCGTCCAGGCCGGCCGGGGAGAGCGGGACGTGGCGGACGTGGATCACGGGGATCTTCTTCGCCCGGCAGGCGTCGATGACCTTCCGCGCCTGGGCCGCCGCCTCGGCCGGGCCGACGAGCGGCAGGCGGCCGCCGGGGAAATAGAAATTCTGGATGTCGATGACGATCAGGGCCGTCCTGGCCCCGCCCGCCGGTTGGGGGCTTTGGGCGAGGCCGGACGCGGCGGATGTCAGGACCAGGGTGATCGCTAAGGCGATGACGGCGGCGCGGCGTGCTTGCATGATCGGCTCCTCGTCCCGATTATAGCCGAGCCGCGCTCCAGCCGCCACGTCAGCTTTTCAGCATCTCGCCGCAGTGGGCGCAGGCCCGCCACGCCGGCTCGACGGGCTTGCCGCAGCGCGGGCAGACCGGCCGGAGATTCTCTCCGCAGAACGGGCAGAACGCATGCTTCGAATCGGCGGGCTTGCCGCATTTCGGGCAGCTCGGCGGACAACAGGGCTCGGCGGTCGCGGCGGCCGGTTCGGCGGCGGACGACCCGCCCCCGGCGGATGCCCCGGCCATCGCCGACGGTCCGCCTCCCGCGGCGGGCCCTGCCGCGGCACCAGGCGCCTTCGACGGCCGCTCCTCGTTGCGGACGATCAGGTAGATGATGAGTCCGACGAGGTTGCCGATGAAGACGAGCAGCGCCCAGAGCACGCCGTTCATCTTCCGCCGCTCTGCGTCGCGATAGACCCAGAAGAGGACGAGGATCCAAAAGACGACCAGCGCCCCGCCAAACAGCGGCTCGAAGCTGATCCGCCCGAGGCCGTGGACCGTGGACCGGACCGCCTGGGACAGGCCGGAGAAGATGCCGAGGGGGGCGACGACGAGCGGCGTCAGCCGCATCCCGGCGGCGAGGATGATCAGGATCACGAAGATGAGCCCGACGGATTTTCCGGTAGATGCTTTCATCTGAGATCTCCTAGGATTCACGCGGCGCGGAGCCGGCCCGCGCCCCGAACTTGCGGAAGAGGATGGGGGCGATGAGGAGCATCACCCCGTTCTGGAGGAGGAGGGCGATCGCGGCCGCGGTCCGGAAGGTCAGCGGCTCGGCGATCTCCCCGCCCCACACGAGGGGAAACACGACCACGACGGTCAGCGCGGTCAGGACGGCCAGCACGAGGCCCATTCCCTTGGGCAGCGGTCGGGGCTGTTCCGCGGGCGAAAGGGCGGCCGCGATCGCCCGGCGCGTCC
>Ga0335071_10004241_pt1 | contig 14967 bp, 14 predicted proteins | sample Lox_Sample_15_FD_206724 | JGI IMG/M metagenome (GOLD analysis project Ga0335071, IMG submission 206724) | Soil microbial communities from Loxahatchee National Wildlife Refuge, Florida, United States - Lox_Sample_1.5 | ecosystem: Environmental > Terrestrial > Soil > Wetlands | place: USA... | reverse complement strand
CGACGTCCAGATCAGCCAGGTTTTCGAGTCGTACCCGCTGCTCGCATTCGGCTGGGGAGGCGTGATGCAGCAGTACGGCGTCGTCGCGTGCGCGTTTCCGCTCCTCGCCGCGGCGCTCGTCTTTCGCTGCCTGCGGGGTCCCGCGCGCGGAACGCTGGCCGCCCGGCTGGCGCTCCCCTGGTTCGCGGCGACCGCCGCGATGGCGATCGGCCAGATCCGGCTCGGGTCGCAGTTCGTGCCGGTGTGGTGCGCGCTCTGGGGCGCGGCGTGGGCGTACGCCGCGCGCGCGGTCGAGACGAGGGTCGGGCACGCGCGCGAGGTGCGGCTCGCCGCGGTCCTCGCCGGGGTCGCGCTCATGGCGCCGACGCTCGCGCTCCACCGCGTCCTCCACCTCCCGCCGCAGTCGGAGCTGGTGCTCACGCACGACGCGCTGGCGTGGCTGCGCGACGAGGCCGCCAGCCCCGGCGACGTGGCGCAGCCGGAGGTGAAGCCGCGCTTCGGCACGATGAGCCGCTGGCAGTTCGGCAACTGGGTGATCAGCGAGGCGCACCAGGCCAACATCGCGAACCCGTTCGCGCAGGCCGAGGCGCACCTTCGGGGCGTGCGCGAGGCGGCGGCGTTCTACCTCGACACCGACCCCGAGGACGCCGTCCGCCGGCTCGAGCGCCTCGGCGTCCGCTACGTGCTGGCGACGCCGCTGTGGGACGACGTGTCCGACCTGGCGCGCCACGTCGGAGGACGCGAGCCCCCACTCGTGCAGGGTGGCGGCGGCGCCGCCCGCCCCGCCCCGGCGTTCTACCTGACGGCCAACAGCCGGATGCTGATCTTCGACGGGGCCGAGGCGGCCCCCGGAGGGCGCGTGCTGGCGCCGCTGCGGCGTCTCCGCCTCGATTTCGAGTCGGAGGCGCGGGGCGAGGAGCCGGGTTGGCGCGGCGGCTTCTGCAAGGTGTTCGAGCTGGTGACCGGGGCGCGCCTGGTCGGGGCGGCGAGCCCCGGGCAGGAGGTGGAGGTGAGCCTGAGCCTCGTCACGAACCGCGGGCGCTCCCTCGCCTACAGGGACCGTGCGGTGGCCGGGGCCGACGGGCGCTTCGAGCTGCTGGTCCCGTACGCCACGGCGGGCGGCCCCTCCGCCGTCAGAACCCTCGGGCCGTACGAAGTCGCGGCTGGAGCGGGGCGGGCGGCGGTCCAAGTCGGGGAAGACGACGTGCAGCGCGGCAGGGAGCTCCGCGTCGAGCTCCGCTCCTCCCGCCCCGGCGGGTATTAGCCGCGGTGGGCGGGGCGTAACCGGGGAGGGCGCGGGGCGGTCTTTGAGGCTGAGGGCGGGAGAGTGTCAGCGACTCGCCCCGGCCGGCATAGACCGGGATGGAGGTGCGACGGTGACGAAGGGACCGAAGGTGTGGGCCGCCGCCGCTCTGGCGCTGCTGCCGGTCGTCGGGGAAGGGAAGGACATCCAGATCGCGAGCGCGTGGGCCGCCGCCCCTCAAGCCGCTCGGGGGCCCGCCGCTGGTCATCGGGGTGCGGAACGACGCCGACTACCTCTATCTCTGCGTCAAGACATCGGACCTCAAGACCATCAAGATGCTCAGGATGGCCGGCTTGACCGTGTGGGCAAACGGGGAGGGGAAGACGCAGCGGGGGTTCGGAGTGCGGTTCCCGGTGCGCGGAGGGCCGTGGATGCGGGGCGAGGGCGGGCAGCCGGGCAGGGGTTTGGACGACCGAGGCCCAGGCGGGCCTCCCGAGGGCGACCGGCCACCCGGGCCGCCGGCAGGGGAAGGCGCCCGGACCGGAGCCGACCGGCCCCCGACCGAGTTCGAGCTCATCGGCCCGACCGATGAGGACCGCCTTCGCGTTCAGGCGAGCGGCGACGAGAGGGTGGCCGTGGCGCTCGGCGACGACGCCGGCGTGACCGTGCTGGAGTACAGGATCCCGCTCAAGCCCACGGACATGCATCCTCTCGCGATCGGGGCTGCGCCGGGGGCGGCGATTGCTCTCGGGCTCGAGACCGAGAAGCCGAAGACGAGCGAGGGCCGAGGCGCGCACGGAGGCGGGTCGCACGGCGGCGAAGGCGGCGAGGGACCGTCCGGCGGTGGGCCCGGCGGTGGCTACGGCGGCGGGTACGGTGGTCACGGTGGAGGGTTCGGCGGGGGGTACGGCGGGTACGGCGGAGGCCATCACGGGATGGAGGGCGGGATGCGCGAGGGCGGGCGCGAGATGGGAAGCCCGATCAAGCTGTGGTTGAAGGTCACCCTCGCCACCGCACCAACAGCGCCGCAGGCCGCAACCAAGACGCAGTAGGAGAGGAGGACCGGAAAAGGGTAAAGGTCAAAGGAAAGACGTAGTGGCGGAGCTCGAGGTGCCGTTCCCTTTACCTCTCCCGTTTGACCTATCCCTGTCCTCGAGATCGGCGGGCGATCTCGGGGACGAGCCGGGCCCGGATGTCGTCGCGGACGCCCCGGTAGGCGGCCAGCCGCTCCGCTTCCGTGCCGAGCTGCATGATCGGGTCCGGGAACCCGACGTGGATCTGCTCCGCGGCCGCAGGGAACACCGGGCACGCCTCGCGCGCGGAGTCGCACACCGTGACCACGAGGTCCCACCGCTCACCGGCTAAGGAGTTGACGTGCTTCGGCTTGGCCGCCGAGATGTCGACCCCGGCCTCGGCCATCACGCGCACCGCGAGCGGGTGGACGATGCTCGCCGGGTAGGTCCCGGCGCTCGCGACCTCCCAACCCGCGGCCAGGTCGTGACGCACCCACCCCTCGGCCATCTGCGATCGGCACGAGTTGCCCGTGCAGAGGATTAGGACGCGCTTCCTCGTCGTGTCGGCCATCGTCCGCCTCCTGCGGGGCCGGGGCTCCGCACCCCTTGACAACCCGCCCGGATGGTACCATATTTCGCGTGGTGACGAAATGAATCCATCGCCTCTCGCCTCCGCGGTCAACACCTACAAGGCGCTCGCGCATCCGGCGCGCGTGCGCATCCTCGCCATGCTACAGGGCGGCGAGCTGTGCGTCTGCCAGCTCATCGCGGTGGTCCGCCTCGCCCCCTCCACGATCTCGGCGCATCTGGCGGAGCTCAAGCGCGCCGGCCTGGTCGAGGACCGCAAGCAGGGGAAGTGGGTGCACGTGCGCCTGGCCGAGGAGCCCGCGGCGCGCGAAGCGCTCGCCGGCGTCTTCGCGGGGCTGGACGGCGACCCTCAAGTGAAGGCGGACCTCGCCGTGCTCGAGCAGCTCCGGCGCGTCGAGCTCGCCGTCCTGACCCGGGCCGGACTGGACCTCGAGCGGGTCGGCATCACCGGCTGCTGCCCGCCGGCTCCGGCAAAGGGGACCCGCGCATGAGCGAGCATGTGGGCCGCCGGCTGACGTTTCTCGACCGGTATCTCACCGTGTGGATCTTCGTCGCGATGGGATTCGGAGTCGGGCTCGGCTTCTTCGTCCCGGGCGTCGTCCCGTTCTGGAACCGGTTTCAGGCGGGCACGACCAACGTTCCGATCGCGGTCGGTCTCATCCTCATGATGTACCCCCCGCTCGCCAAGGTGCACTACGAGGAGATGGGCGACGTCTTCCGCAACATCAAGGTCCTAGGCCTGTCCCTGCTCCAGAACTGGGTGATCGGCCCGATCCTCATGTTCGTCCTGGCGATCGTGTTCCTGCGCGCCTACCCCGAGTACATGGTCGGCCTGATCATGATCGGCCTCGCGCGGTGCATCGCGATGGTCATCGTCTGGAACGAGCTGGCGAAGGGCGACAGCGAGTACGCGGCCGGCCTGGTGGCGTTCAACAGCGTGTTCCAGGTGCTGTTCTACTCGGTCTACGCGTGGGTGTTCATCACCAAGCTCCCGCCCCTGCTCGGCCTCTCGGGCGCGATCGTCGCCGTGACCATCGGCCAGATCGCGAAGAGCGTGTTCGTCTACCTCGGCATCCCGTTCCTGGCCGGCATGCTCACGCGGTTGGTGCTGGTCAAGGCGAAGGGGAAGGACTGGTACCACCGGGTATTCATCCCGAGGATCTCGCCGATCACGCTGATCGCGCTCCTGTTCACGATCGTGGTGATGTTCTCGCTGAAGGGCCAGATGATCGTCCGCATCCCGCTCGACGTGCTTCGGATCGCGGTCCCGCTGCTGATCTACTTCGTCGTGATGTTCCTCGTGAGCTTCTGGCTGGGCCGCGTGGCCGGCGCCGACTACGGGAAGACCGCCACGCTGTCGTTCACGGCGGCCTCGAACAACTTCGAGCTCGCCATCGCGGTGGCGGTGGCGGTGTTCGGGATCGATTCGGGCGCGGCGTTCGCGGCGGTCATCGGGCCGCTCGTCGAGGTGCCGGTCATGATCGGCCTTGTCAACGTGGCACTGTTCTTCCAGCGGACGCTGTTCGCCGGCGGCGCCGCCCCGGCAGTTGCGGCGCACTGATGGTCGTGCCCCGGGACGGCGTCGCCGTCGGGGCGGATGCTTCAAGCACCTTTCAGGAGGTTTGCGATGAGTGAGCGTGACGTGGATGTGAAGGCGGCGGTGAGGGAGCACTACGCGAGCGTTGTCCGGGAGAGCGGCTCCGGGTGCGGGTGCGGCTCCGCCGCGGTCAGTTGCTGCGGGCCGACGTTGGCCCCCGCCGAGCAGAGCAAGGAGATCGGGTACACGGAGCAGGATCTGGCCGCGGTGCCCGACGCCGCGAACCTCGGCCTCGGCTGCGGGAACCCGCTCGCGTTCGCGGCGCTCGAGCCGGGCGACGTCGTCGTGGATCTCGGCTCGGGCGCCGGCATCGACTGCTTCCTGGCCGCCCGCCGCGTGGGTCCCTCCGGCCGCGTGATCGGCGTCGACATGACGCCCGAGATGCTCGACCGCGCGCGACGCAGCGCTGTGGACGGCGGGTACGCCAACGTCGAGTTCCGGCTCGGCGAGATCGAGAACCTCCCGGTGCCCGACCGCACGGCCGACATGGTGATCTCGAACTGCGTCATCAACCTCTCGACCGACAAGCCGCGCGTGTTCCGCGAGGCCCTGAGGGTGCTCAAGCCCGGCGGCCGCCTCATGGTCTCCGACCTGGTGCTCGCGAAGCCGCTGCCGGAGACCGTGCGGCGCTCCGTCGAGGCGTACGTCGGCTGCATCGCCGGAGCGATGCTCAAGGACGACTACCTCGCCGCCATCCGGGACGCCGGGTTCGCGGAGGTCGAGGTCCTTGCCGAGGCGGTGTACCCGATCGGCTCGTCGAGCCCCGACGCGAGCGAGCTCGCGGTCCTCACCGCCGACGGGATCCCGCCGGAGGACCTGGACGCGGCCGCGGAGTCGGTCGTGAGCGTGAAAGTGTCCGCGCGCAAGCGGTAGCCACACGAACTCCGAGTTGGGAGTTCAGAGTCAAAAGTGACGAGTTGAGAAGACGGTGACTTCTGACTCTCAACTCTCAACTCCTAACCTCGCCGACCTCGCCCCAGCGTCGCAAGACCCTGCGCCCGCCCCTGCGGTATAGTCTCCGCCCGACACCAGGGGAGGTCCCGATGGCGCTCGTCGTACCCAGGCGTGGCAGCGCAGCGATCCCCGAGGTCGCAGGCGCGATCCCGCCTACCTCGCCGGAGAGCCTCGACCTGGCCGTCGAGGAGCTGGCGGAGCACAAGGACGAGTGGGCGCGCATGCCGACCGCCGAGCGCCTGGCTCTGCTCGGGCGCGTCCACGGCGACTGCGCGGGCGTGGTCGAGCGCTGGGTCGAGGTCTCGCTGAAGGCGAAGGGGGTAACGCCCGGCACCCCCGCCGAGGCCGAGGAGTGGCTGGCCGGCCCGCTCTTCCTGCTGCGCAACCTGCGCCTCCTGCGGCGCTCGCTCTCGGAGATCGCGCGTTTCGGCCGCCCGCGCATCCGCGGCGGCGTGAGGGTCCTCCCCAACGGGCAGGTGGCGGCGCGCGTGTTCCCCGCCGATGTCTGGGACCGCGTCTTCTTCCGCGGATTCACCGGTGACGTGTGGATGGAGCCCGGCGTGACCGCGGAAGGCCTCCCCGCCACGCAGGCTCTCGCCTACCAGGGCTCCGTTCCGCCGGGGAACGTGGCGCTCGTCCTGGGGGCCGGCAACGTGTCCTCGATCGGGCCGATGGACGCGCTCTACAAGCTGTTCGTCGAGAAGCAGGTCGTCGTGCTCAAGATGAATCCGGTCAACGCGTACCTGGGCCCCCTGATCGCCGAGGGGTTCCGCGCGCTGGCCGCCCGCGGGTTCGTCCACGTCGTCTACGGCGGCGCGGCCGAGGGGGAGTACCTGTGCCGGCACCCTCAGGTGGACGAGATCCACGTCACGGGGTCGGACCGCACCCACGACGCGATCGTGTTCGGGAGCGGCGAGGAGGGTGCGCGGCGCAAGGCGGAGCGACGGCCGCTGCTCGAGAAGCGGGTGACCAGCGAGCTCGGCAACGTGAGCCCGGTGATCGTCGTGCCCGGACCCTGGCGGGAGAGCGACTTCCGTTCTCACGCCGCCAACCTCGCCGGCCAGCTTGTCAACAACGCCGGGTTCAACTGCAACGCGGTGCGGGTGGTCGTGCAACACGCCGGCTGGGACGGCCGCGAGAGGCTGCTCGCCGCGCTGCGCGACGTCCTCGCCCGGGTGCGGCCGCGCCTCGCCTACTACCCGGGCGCCGCGGAGCGCTGCCAGGCGTTCCTCGCGCGCCATCCCGACGCTGAGCGCTTCGGCGTCCCGCGCGAGGGCGAGCTCCCGTGGGTGCTGGCCTCCGGCCTCGACCCCTCTGTCGCCGACGACATCTGCTTCACTCAGGAGGCGTTCTGCGGCGTCGCCGCGGAGACCGCGCTCGACGCGTCCGACACGGTCGAGTTCCTCGAGCGCGCCACGGCGTTCGCGAACGACACGCTGTGGGGCACCCTCAACGTGGGGCTCATCGCTCACCCCGCGTCGCTGCGCGACCCGCGCGTTGCCGCGGCGTTCGACAAGGCGGTCGCGACGCTGCGCTTCGGCACGGTCGCGATCAACCACTGGGCGGCGGCGGGGTACGCGGCCGTCACGACGCCGTGGGGCGCGTTCTCGGGGAGCGACATCTACGACGTCCGGTCCGGGATCGGCGAGGTGCACAACACGCCGATGTTCTCGCGGGTGCAGAAGAACATCGTGCGCGGACCGTTCCGCTCCTGGCCCACGCCCCCGTGGTTCCCGACCTGCCGCACCGCCCACCTGGTCGCGCGCCGCCTCACCGAGTTCGAGGTTCGTCCGTCGATCCTGAGGCTGCCGGGGATCCTCGCCGCCGCAGTGCGCGGCTGAGGAGCGTTCGAAGGTTCAGAGGTTCCAATCCGTTGTGAACGAGGTCAAAGGTCAAAGGGGAAACGTCAAAGGGAAGACGAGACCCGGTTGCGTGTCGTTCCTCTGACCTTCTTCGTTTTCCCTTTTCCCTCTTACCTTTGACCTGCTCCTGCGCGGGCTTGCGGCGGCAGCGGTCGGAGTCCCGCGGCCGGGTCCTTGGGCGGAATCGCGGCCATCGCGTGCTCGGCGATCGCCGTGATCGTGAGGCTGGGGTTCACGCCGAGGTTCGCGGGGACCGCGGCGCCGTCCACGACCCACAGGCCGTCGTGTCCGAAGACGCGGTTGTGCTGGTCCACGACGCCCTCCTCGGGACCCGAGCCCATGCAGGCGCCGCCCAGGAAGTGCGCGGTGATCGGGACGTTGAGCAGCACCTCGTTGATCGCGCTCGCCGGAAACCCCGCGATGTCGCGCGCGACCGCGCGCGCGGCCTCGTTCGCGACCGGGATGTAGCTCGGGATCTGCGGCTGGCCGGGATCGCGCCGGCTCGAGAGCCTCCGGGCGAACGGCCACCACCAGTGGCGACTGCGCACCACTCGGATCGAGTTCTCGACCGTCTGCATCACGAGCAGGATGACGGTGCGCCGCGCCCAGCCGAACGGGCTGAGCGACCGCACGAAGTCGAGGGGGTGGCGCAGGCAGGTCGCGGCCCACTTGAGCGGGCGCCCCAGCCGGCTCCCGCCGTCCACCAGCAGCGTGGCGAGGAACCCCATGAAGTCGGACCCCTTCGAGTAGCGGACCACCTCGAGGTGGGTGTCGGAGGTGGCGTACAGCGAGCTCGCGATCGCGATCCCCTCGGAGTAGTCAACCCGGCCGTCGCGCGCGGTGGCGCCGCAGATCACCTCGCTGTTGGTGCGCGCCCCGGCACCGAGCGTCGCCGGGAGATCGGGGAGCGTCCCGGCCTCGCGGCAGCGCAGCAGCAGGTCGGTGCTCCCCATCGCCCCCGCCGCGAGCACAACCCCGCGGGCGCGCAGGGTGCGCCGGCCGCGCCGCACCTTGCGGGTCGACGGCCTGGTGTGGACGAGCCAACCGCCGTCTCCGGCGGGCTCGAGCAAGGTGACCAGCGTCTCCGGGAGCACCTCGGCGCCCAGCTTCTCGGCGAAGAACAGGTAGTTCTTGTCGAGGGTGTTCTTGGCGCCGTACCTGCACCCCACCATGCAGCCGCCGCAGTAGGTGCACGTCGTGCGCGCCGGGCCCTCGCCCCCGAAGAACGGGTCGCCGGCGTCCTCGCCGGAGCGCTCGCCGAACAGCACGGCGACGTTAGTCCGTGTGAACGTCCCGCCGCAGCCGGTCGCGTCGCCGAAACGCCTGAGCGACTCGTCACCCGCCCAGATGCGCGGCGTCGGGGTCACGCCGAGCATGCGCTGCGCCGTCTCGTAGTGCGGCGCGAGACGGGCCCTCCAGTCCGAGCCGCGTGGCCAGCTTCCGCGGGTGAACACCTCGTCGCGCGGGACGAGCAGCGTGTTGGCGTAGACGAGCGATCCGCCGCCGACGCCGGCGCCGGAGAGCACGAGGACGTCGTTGAGCAGCGTCAGACGCTGGATCCCGTAGCAGAACACCCCCGGGAGCCAGAGGTACTTGCGCAGGTTCCAGTTGGTCCGGGGGAACTCCTCGGTGCGCCAGCGCCTGCCGGCCTCGATGACGAGGACCGTGTACCCCTTCTCGGCCAGGCGCAGGGCGGACACGCTGCCGCCGAACCCGGACCCAACGACGATGAAGTCGTACGAAGCCCCGGCGGGGGCGCTCCAGCTCCGCCGTCGTGTCTCCCCCTCCGCCATTGGCCTTCGCCGATTATACCCGCCGCGTCGGCCGCGCAGGGCGGCGGCAGTCGACAGTCAACAGTCGACAGTTGACAGTCAACGGCGAGTGCTTGGGAGGCGGTCAGTCGGGGCTGGGCTACCTCGGGCCCCCGGCCGGCCGGCCACGACGAGGCGTGGCATGCGGCTACCTTGCTCGAGCGAGGCATGGGTATTCGACTGTGAACCGTGAACTCTACCCTTCGGGCGGTTCCTCGCCTCCGGCAACGGAGTCGTGCCCGTGATCGTGCGCGACGACGTGGCGGTGGGGGTGCGAGTGCACGAGGCGTCCGTGCCGGTGCGAGTGCGCGTGGATCAGGTTGACGGCGAGCAGGAGATCGGTGTCGGCGAGCACCGGTCCGGCCTCGCCGTCGGCGACGACGCGGTGCTCCTCGGAGAGCACGATCACGCGGTCGGCGAGGTGCGGCAGCAGCGTCAAATCGTGCGTCGCGGTGACGAGGGTGAGGCCCCTGGCGTGGAGCGCCTCGAGGATCTCGAGCAGGAGCGACTGGCTGCGTGGGTCGAGGCCGGCGGTCGGCTCGTCGAGCAGGAGCACCGACGGCGCCAGCACGAGCAGAGAGGCGAGGGCGACCCGCTTCTTCTCGCCGGCGGAGAGCGCCGCCGGGGCACGGCCGCGCAGGCGCCCGATCTCGAGCAGCGCGAGCGCCTCCTCGATCCGGCGCGCCACCTCGTCGGCTCCCCACCCCATCTGGAGCGGGCCGAACGCCAGCTCCTCCTCGACCGTGGGGCAGAACAGCTGCGCGTCCGAGTTCTGGAACAGGAAGCCGACCTGCTGGCGGAAGCGCGGCCCGAACGGCGCCGAGGAGAGCGCGCGCTGGCTGAGCGCCGTCCCGAGATAGGCGACGCTGCCCTCGCTCGGGGCGTAGAGCCCGTCGAGCAGGTGGAGCAGGGTGGACTTGCCGCTCCCGTTGGCGCCCACGAGCGCGAGCCGCTCGCCGACGGGGACCTCGAACGAGATCCCGTCCAGGCACGGCGGCTGGCCCGCGTAGGCGAACCGCACCCCCGAGACCGCGAACAGCGGCGTCACGGGGCACCCCGGTCGATGAGCAGGAGCGCGGCCGCGGCGGCGACCGCCCCCGCCGCGAGGGCCCAGTCGCGGCCGCGCCAGCGGGCCGGCCGCAGCAGCCTGACCTCGCCGACGAACCCGCGCGCGGCCATGGCGAGCGCGACCTCCTCCGCGAGCGCCCGGCTGCGGCGGAACACGGCGCCGACCCCGGCCGCGACCCACGCCTCCTCGCGGCGCACGCCGAGCGCGGACACGGTGCGCGCCAGGCGCGCGAGGTGGAGCTCGCGCGCGGCCTGCAGGAGCACGGCGAGGTAGCGCTCGGTCATCGCCAGCACCATGACGAACCCCTGCGGCAACCCGAGCGCGCGCAAACCGCCGAGCAGCCGGTGCGGCCGCGTCGTCGCCGCCAACACGGCGGCGAGCGCCGCGCACGCCGCCGCCCGCAGGACTATCCGGCCCGCCACAAGGAGCCCCTCCCGGGTCACCGCCACGGCCTCGGGCAGGCGCCACGGCCCGAGCGTGCCTCGCGCCGGCCGCCACACCGTCAGGAAGGGCGCGCCGCCGGAGACCACGTTGAGCGTCGCGGGGAGCACGACCAGCGCGGAGGCGAGCGCGACCGCTGCGACCGGCGCGAGGCGGCGGGCGGGAACGCCCGCGAACGCCGCGATTCCGAGCGCGAGGGCGAGACAGGCGGCGAGCGCCGGCAACCCGTGCAGGAGCGTGGCGACCACGATCAGGCCGGCGGCCGCCACGAGCTTGGCGCGCGGGTCGGCGTCTTCGATCGGCCCGACGCGCGGGGAGCCCGCGTCGCAGACGAGCGGCGCGAGGGCGCGGCCGATCGCGCTCAGGGTGCGGGCGAGCGCGCGGTTGCCGGCGGGCGCGCGCGGCGGGGTCCCAGGCGGCATGGCGTCCAGGCGCAGCCACTCAGGCAGGGCGGTCATCGCGCCCCTTCCTCGCGATCAACCGGCGCAGCGCGTATGCGGCGGCCGCGACCGCGGCGACCCCGACGACGGCGGACAGCAGGTACCAGAGCGCGTGCGCTCCGGGCGTGGAGCTCTCCGCGCCGGCCGGACCGTAGTCCGGGAGCGGGGCGCGCCAGAGCGGAGCGAGGCGTTGGAAGCCGGCGGGGAGGCGTCCGGCGATCCGGGCGAGCTCGCCGGCGCTCCACTCACCCCACGCCGTGCCGGCCCCGAAGCGCGCCGCCGCGATCAGGCCGAGGGGCGACGCGAGGACCAGCGCCGCCACCGCGATCGCGAGGCGCCGGAGCGCGCCCCGGGAGGGCGGCGCCTCCGGCGTCTCGAGAGCGGCGCCCGTGCGCTCCAGCCACGCGAGCGCGAGCGCGGTCACCGCCGCCTCGACGAACCCGACGACCAGGAGATGGGCGACGGCCATCGCCGGGACCGCGGCGCGGAGGCCGAACGGGCAGTACAGCGGCCGGCCGGCCGCGTCGCGGGCGAGGTGGGGCTGGATCCCGAGCAGCACGCCGGTGGCGAGCGCCGCGACGTTCACGCCCACGTACCCGCCCGCGGCGGCGGCCGCCTGCCGGCGCCGCAACGTCGCGCGGCCCGTCCGGGCCAGCAGCCTGTACGTCCACCATCCGGAGAACGGCATCGCGACTGCCATCGTCAGGCAGTTCGCCGCGAGGGCGGTGATCCCGCCGTCGCCGAACAGGAGCGCCTGCACCGCGAGGGCGAGCGACACCGCGACCACCGCCGCCCACGGCCCCAGCAGCACCGCCACCAGCACCGAGCCGACGGCGTGGCCGCTGGTGCCGCCCGGGAGCGGCACGCTGAACATCATCACCACGAACGTGAACGCGGCCGCGAGCGCCGTCATCGGGAGCTGCCGGAAGGAGAGAGTGCGCCTGAGGCGGGAGGACGCGAGCGACCACAGCGGCGCCATCGCGCCCCACGCCGGCAGGTACGTCTGCGGCCCGAGGTATCCGTCCGGGATGTGCACTAGGGTGCCTCCCGCGGAGCCGGCCGGCCGGCGACGGGGGGCGCGGTCACGGCAGCGACGCCCCCGTCGCCGTCGCCACCACGCCGCCGTGCTTCACGCCGCGCGTCGCCACCAGGGCGTCGGCGATCCGGCGGACCCGTCCGCTGCGCCCGCGCACGATCACGACCTCGAGGCAGTTGTGGGCGTCGAGATGGACGTGGGTGGTGCTGACGATCGCCCGGTGGTGGCGATGCTGGAGCTCCGCGAGCGTGTCCGACAGTCGGTGCTCGTGGTGGCCGTACACGATGCTGACGGTCGCGATCACATCGGCCCTCGGGTCGGACCACATCTCCGAGACGAGCTCCTTGCGCACCAGGTCGCGGATCGCCTCGGAGCGCGAGGCGTACTCGCGGTCGGCGATGAGCGCGTCGAACCGCCCCAGCAGGTCGCTCTCCATCGAGACGCCGAACCGCTCCAGCTTCGCCATCGCCCCTCCGTGGCACGTCTTGTGGATTCGTAGCACCGGCGACGGCAAAACGCAAGCAGCCGCGTCCGAACGTGGAGGCCGTTCATGGCACGCCGTAACCCTGCAAATGCGGCTCCGAACCGGGCTGCGTCCTCGCATCGGGGGTCGTCGGCACGCTCGGGGGCTTGGACCCGGTCGCGCGATTGCGTATCCTGCCCCCGAACCGGGAGGACGGCGAATGGGCAAGCTGCTCGTGCGGTGGTTCATCTCGGCGCTCGCGCTGGTCGCGGCGGCGTGGCTGGTGCCCGGGATCCGGGTGGGCGAGAAGGCATGGGTTGCCTATGCGGGGATGGCGGTGATCCTCGGCCTCGTCAACGCGGTGGTCAAGCCGCTGCTGAAGGTGCTCACGTGCCCGCTCATCGTGCTCACCCTCGGGCTGTTCCTGATCGTGATCAACGCGCTCATGCTGCTGCTCGCGGCGCGCATCGCGCAGGCCGTCGGGCTCGCGTTCCACGTCGACGGCTTCGTGGCCGCGCTGCTGGGCTCGCTGATCGTGAGCGTCGTGACCTGGGTGCTCTCGGTGTTCGTCAAGGACTGACCGGGAGCGATCGAGCGCCCCGTCTGTCGCGGCCGGCGACCGGCCGTCCCGGGATCGCCGAGGGCCGGTGACCGCGCAACGGGACGTCTTGCTACCGCTTCGGCAGCGGCCGGACGCGGACCTCGGCGCGCGTCGGCGCCCGCTCCGACGTCACGCTCACGACCAACTGCGCGGGCGCGACGGAAGGCGCCGTGACGAGGGCGCGGTAGGTGCTCGGGGGCACGCTCCGGAACGTCGCCGTGCCGTCCCCCTCCGTCGTGGCGGTGCGCGTCCACAGCGCGCCCTGACCGAGGCGTTCGAGCGTGACCGTCGCGCCCGCGAGCGGCTCCCCGGCCTGGTCGAGGACGACGACGGTCACGCCGCGGTCGCGCTCGGCGGCCAGGGAGACCGCGCCCACGCGCGCCGGGCGGTTGGCGGGCGCCGCCTGCGCCGCGGCCTCCGATGGGGCGAAGCCGCCGGTGGCGGTGACCTCCTCGGTCGTCCGCCTCTCCGGCGCCGCGGAGGCCGCGTTCGCTCCGGCGTCCGCCGCGGCCGCGCCCGGAGCCGCCGCGCGCTCCTCGGCCACCTGCGCCTCGAACGCGACTGGGGCCGCTGCGCCCGCCGCGGGCTCGGCCGCGCGGGCGGCATCCTTCCGCTGCTCCCTCAGCGCATCCGCGGCCTCGGAGCGCGCGGCCTCGCCCTTGACGATCGCCGCCGGCCGCTGCCGCACGGCCTTGGCTGCCGGGGCCGGCGCCGCCGCCACCAGCGTGCGCTCGCCCTCGCGCGGCTCGGGGGCCGTGACTACGATGTCGTCGATGTGCACCACGCCGGAGAGCGCCATCCACTTCCACAGGTCGTCGGGCTGCGCCGGGATGCGGGCCGCCACGATCCCGACGCCGACCACCAAGAGGACGGATGCCGCAGCCAGCCAGCTCGGCTGCAGCCCTTCGACCAGGGGGGGCAGCAGCCATCTGCGGCCGGGCTGCAGAGCCGGCCTCTCGATCCGGATCGAGCCCGGGATCTCGGCCTTGATGCGATCGGCAAGGCCTGCCGGCGGCTCCGGCGTCGGGCGCGCCGCAAGCAGCCGGACGATTTCCTTCTCGGTCAGCTTCCTCATGACGAAACCTCCTGGAGCTCGGCGGCGAGCAGCCGGTACGCGTGCTTCAGCCGCTTGCGCACGGCCACCTCGCTGATCCCGTCCGCCTTCGCGATCTCGGCGACCGGCGCTTCGGCCCAGAACCGGGCGGCCACGGTGAACCGTAGCTCCTCGGGCAGGCCCAGAACGGCTCTGCGCAAGCGGTCCTGCATCTGCGCCGCGATCGCCTCGTCGTCCTGGCGGGGCGCACCGTCGGGCAGCGTCGCCCCCAGCTCCTCGTCGAGCGGCACCACCGCGTGCGGGCGGCGGACGTGGTTGAGGAACGTGTTGGTCGCGATCCGGTACAGCCAGGTGCCGAACCGCGAGCGCCCGTCGAACGACCCGAGCGCCGCCCACGCGCGTCGGTACGTCTCCTGCGTGAGGTCGGCGGCGACGTCGTGATCGCGGGCGAGCCGGCACAGCAGGGCATAGACGTTCCGGTAGGTGAGGTCGACGAGCGCCTCGGCCGCCGAGCGGTCGCCCTCGGCGAGGGCCGCGAGCAGCGCTGCTTCCCCGGCCGGCTCCACCTTCCGCCCCTCCTGGCCGCCCACGCGCAGGCACGGCTGTGCCTGAACGGTTCCCATGCCATTTAGACACACACGGACGGGAAAGGGAAACCGGGGCCGCGGGCGGGACCGAGGAAGCGAGACGGGAGGGACAGGAACGGGGCGGGGAAGCGGAGGAGCGGGGAGCAACGGAGCAGGGGAGCGAAGATCGTTCACACGTTCGAAGGTTCGAAAGTTCAGCGGCAAGAGC
>Ga0335071_10004239_pt1 | contig 14969 bp, 14 predicted proteins | sample Lox_Sample_15_FD_206724 | JGI IMG/M metagenome (GOLD analysis project Ga0335071, IMG submission 206724) | Soil microbial communities from Loxahatchee National Wildlife Refuge, Florida, United States - Lox_Sample_1.5 | ecosystem: Environmental > Terrestrial > Soil > Wetlands | place: USA... | reverse complement strand
GAGCAGCAATTATCGGCTGCGCAGGAGACGTTGACCGCGCTTCGAGTGCGTCGGGAAGAATCGGCCCAGACGACGTCGCAACGGGCGGCCCGGGTTGCGACGTTAGAGGAGCGGCATCGTTCGGCAGGGGCAGTGTTGCAGCGGATTGAATCGCTCTTCACCGAAATGGCGGAGCGCATCCAGGCGCTTTCGTCACAGATTGAAGGCGCGGCTGCGGAGACACTGCAGCGCGAAGCCGAGAACGAGCAACTGGCACAGACGGCGGCCGATCTTGACGCCGAGCGCAATGCGGCACAGGCTCGTGAAGGATTGCTGCAGTTTGAAACCGAGCAATTGCGGGCGCGTCTCACCGAGATCGACGATCTGTTGCGGAACAGCCGGTTGCTCCTCGATCAGGCGCGCGACCGCAAGGGCGAGCTTTCGGCGGCATCGGCGAAGTTGGAGTCGGACGCACAGTACATGTCGGAGACCTGCATTAATGAGCTGAGCACCGAGCGCACCGATCTAATGGCGGACACGACCATCACGGCCGTCACCGGCGAACAGCTTGCGGCGGAAGACCAACTCTACCGCGAGATGCGGGCCAAGCTGGAAGCGATGGGTCCTGTCAACATGATGGCGCTGGAGGAGTACAAAGAGACGGCCGAACGGCACTCGTTCCTGGAGACGCAGCGCAAAGATCTCATCTCGTCGATCGAAAACACGATCGCCACGATCAAGGAGATCGACCAGATTTCACGGCAGAAGTTTGAAGAGGCTTTCGGAAAAATCAACGAGAACTTCCAGGCAACGTTCAAGAAACTATTCGGCGGCGGACATGCCTTCATGAAGCTGACCGACGAAGAGAACAGCGCCGAGAGCGGCATTGACGTGGTTGCTTCACCTCCGGGAAAACGGCTGCAGAGCGTGCTGCTGCTGTCGGGCGGCGAGAAGGCACTGACAGCGTTGGCGCTGCTCGTTGGCATCTTCCAGTATGCGCCGAGCCCGTTCTGCATCCTGGACGAAGTGGATGCCCCACTCGACGAGGCCAATGTCGGACGCTTCACCGAACTCGTCAAAGAAATGAGCGTGCAGACGCAGTTCGTCCTGATCACGCACAGCAAGAAAACGATGAGCATCGCTCCTGTGCTGTATGGCGTGACCATGCAGGAGCCGGGAGTTTCTAAGCTCGTTTCCGTCCGCTTTGGGGTGCAGTAGACAAAGCACCAAAATCAAAGGCCAGCCGAGTGGCTGGCCTTTTTCATTCGAAGAAGCCCGTCAATGTCGCTGCACGCAACCCTCAGGATCTGCCAGGGACCAAAGCTGCTGGACCAGATAATCCCGGTTGCCGAACTTTGCGTTGGCATGGGAGCCATTTGGCGCCCGGAAAGTCGGACCGTAATTGAAGTTGCACACATCCGCCATTTCTTCTCCGGTAAATGTAAACCAGGCGTTGATGTCAGGATCGGTTGCCGTTTCTCCCAGTTCGTGGATCAGTGAATCCGCGACGGAGTCCATTCCCATGTCGAAATTGGGGCTGATCTTGTCGTGATAGATCGCGACATTGCCCGAGCAGCCTCCGAGGATCCCCGTCGACGCCGGAGGATCAGCAGCTACGGCATACCTGACTTCGGCCCCGGCGATAATCTCCGGCGTGTAGGCATGGTAGGCGCACCAGACGTTGTCGGGAAGCTTCACATCCGGAGAAATGGTGAGGATGTAGATGCCATTCACATCGCTGGGCAAATTGCCGCCCGCAACCGCATTGTGCAGAAGCGTGGTCTCAAAGAAGTCACCGCTAAGAGTGTGGCCAAGGGAGTATGCATCGTCGTAAGAATCGATGGCGGGATCGTAGTTGAAAGCGTTTTGCACGTAGTCGCCTTCGGAATCGTAATACTCGGTGGTCACATTGAACGCTTGCGATCCGCCCACGTGCTCCAGGAATGTATCGAGAATGCTGTGTTGCTTCGCAGTGAAGCTGCCGTAGTACACAACATACAGGTTGATTGGCCCGGCCATGATGGGGCCACCGTGATAGACCATGGTGGGCTTCCAATTCATTTCGGCACCTTGGGCTTTCGCCTGAGCATATGGCAGACGCGGACTCCGGGGCTCCGACTGAGCCGCGGCGAGGTGACTAGCGACTAGGAGCAGCGCGAGAAAGACAGTCTTGTTCACGATGACTTCTCCTAAGATTTCAACGGAACGCGCGACCGAGGAACGGAGCGAGGCTCCGGCGATCGGACATTTTCTCACAAACGACGCCGATGCGATTCCGCCGGTGGTCGAAAATGTCCACGATATTCACTTCCATCCTCAGTTTTTCCACAATGCGATGCCGCTGAACCCGGCTCCCAGCACCGGTTCTCGGGCTGTTCGCTTCCTGTCAACTGCTTTCGTCTCAGCACTCTATCGGACGGCAACATTTCACGTGATGGGAATCGTTGACAAATTTTTTTGAGCAGCTAGAATACCCCTCGCTTCTTCCCTGTAAAATTTAAGTCATGAGCCCCCAAGTCCTCGATCCCGTCCTCTTACAAACCAATTTCCCGGAACTCAAACTCCACGCTAGCGGCAAAGTGCGTGATGTGTACTACGTCGGCGACCAGCAACTGCTGTTTGTCGCCACCGACCGCATTTCCGCTTTCGATTACATTCTGGCCACCGGCATTCCGCAGAAGGGCCGCGTCCTGAGCCAGATTTCGCTGTTCTGGTTCGACTTTCTCTCGGATATCGTGCCTAACCATCTGATCACAGCGGATGTCGACAAATATCCCGAGGAGCTGCGACACTACGCCGATCAATTGCGCGGCCGCTCCATGCTGGTGAAGCGTGCGCAGATGTTCCCGGTCGAGTGCGTGGTGCGGGGATACATTTCCGGATCGGCATGGAAAGAGTACAAGGCGAGCGGCAAGGTGTCGGGCATTACGCTGCCTGCCGGATTGAAAGAGTCGGATGCATTTCCTGAGCCGATCTTTACGCCCTCGACCAAAGCGACCACGGGTCACGATGAAAATATTTCGTTTGATCAAATGTGCGAGATCGTGGGCGCGGACACGGCAGCCAAGCTACGCGACCTGACGCTGCGGGTCTATAAGAAGGCGGCAGACTATGCCCGCGGGCGTGGCATCATTCTCGCCGACACTAAGTTTGAATTTGGAATGACCGATAAAGGCATCACCCTGGCGGACGAAGTGCTCACGCCCGATTCTTCGCGCTTCTGGCCGGCGGATAAATATCAGCCCGGCCGCGCGCAGGATTCGTACGACAAGCAGTATGTTCGCGATTACCTCGAGCAGATTCACTGGAACAAGCAGCCACCTGCACCGGCGCTTCCTGCCGACGTAGCCCGCCGCACCAGCGAGAAATATCTTGAGGCCTATTTCCAGTTGACCGGACACAAGCTGGATGTCTGATCCGTCAGCTGGCGAGTTTCCCGACCGCAGGAGCACGGCATGACCCCGGCGGACTGGATTATTTGTCTGGTACTGCTTTTGAACGTCGTCACGGCGGCCATGCAGGGGTTCTTTTCCGAGGCCCTCACGATCGCCGGATTGGTAGTGGGATACATCGCAGCTGCGTGGAAGTATCGCGCGCTGGCGGAGTGGTTCGAAGGGTTTTTGAAGAACGATTGGCTGGCCGAGATTCTCGGTTTTCTCATCATCTTCTTCGCGGTTCTGCTGCTCTTTGGGTTGGCGGCAAGAATCGCGCGATGGGTGATGAAAGAATCCGGCCTGAGTGGGCTTGACCGTTTCCTCGGCGGACTTTTGGGGCTGGCCAAGGGCGGGTTGATGGTAGCAGTAATCCTGATGGGCATGACGGCGTTCGCGCCGACTTCGCGATTTCTGGAGAACTCGCAGTTGGCGCCGTACTTCCTGGTCGTAGGCCGGGCGGCGATTTGGCTGGCGCCTTCGGAATTACGGACGCGGTTCTATCAGGGACTGGATCTACTCCATCAGGCTCCACAGAAGTTATCCGGCGCCCCTGCTTCTCCGCCCAAATAGGTGCGGCGCAGTGAAAAATTCATAGCGGAAGAGAGACGCATCGTGAAAGATCAACTGGAAGCACTCGTATTGCAAATGTACAAGAGCAATATTCTGTATTCAGAAGGAGTGCGAGAATTCAAGAAACGATTCATCCTGACCGTGCTTAACGAGAACAAGGGCAACCAGTGCCGCGCCGCCCGCGAACTGGGCATGCACCGCAACACGCTCAGCCGCACTCTGAGTGAGCTAAAGATCGATGTCCGGCAACTGCGCGACGGACAGAAGCGCCCACCCCGCAGCACACGCACCGCGGTGTTGGAGAAGAAGGTCGTTCGCTAGCTGCACTTCCACGAAACACTTCTCTCTATCTCTGTATCCTGAACAAAAAACCAAGGCAGCCCTTTCGGGCTGCCTGGCTGCCTTTTCAACTTCATTGTTGGCCAATCGCTCTGTTATTGCGCGGCCGGTTTCCTGTGAGTGGTGGCCGCTGGCTTGTGGGCTGGAGCGGCGGGCTTCGCGTTCAACAGTTTGGCATTCTCCATCACCATCATGAAGGGGTTCGGAGTGTAGGAAGCTGGCTCGCCCTGGAACTGGAAGTTGGCGTCAGCGTCCTTCGGAATCAGCTTCACCGGAACCTTCTCGTCGAATTTCAAGGTGATGTCGGCTTTCTTCGCATCGATATCGTCTTCGCTGCCGGCGATCTGGAATTCCGTGGGCGTTGTGCTGATGACGGTGCCCACCATCTGCACTGCCTTGCCCTTGATTGCAGTCCACACGGCATCCTGGTCAGCCTGGCTGCCATTGCTGAGAACGAATTCCCAGGTAGCAAAGTCCATCTTGTCAGGAGGCGTCTTGGTGACCATATCGTGCGCCTGTTCCGCCGGTGTTGGCGCGGGTTTGATCAAAGCCGCCAAATCTGGAGTGGTTCCCCCAGCCTTGGCTGCCGCGAGAACGCCGTCCCAGCCGTCTTCGGCACCGTGGTAGTGGCGATAAAGAGAGCGGGCATATTTCTCGATCTGGGCCTGGGCTTGAGCGGGGGCAAGAGCCGCAGCGCGAGCCGCATACCAAATCGCGTTCATGCTGTTCTCAGGCGTGGTTGGAGTTTTCGCGTCGGGCCAATAAGCCAACGCCAAGGGGTAGACCAAACTGAAGTCCTTCTGGCTGTCAGGGCTGGCTTCGACGGCAGGCTTCAGGTGCTCGATGGCGCACGGATAGTCCTTAGCCTGCAGGCACGCAATGCCGATCGAAGCGTGGAAGATTCCGGTCATCTGATCCTTCATCTTGAGGATTTCGGGATCAGACTGCTTGGGCAGACAATCGAGACCTTGCTGGCCGTACTTCTTGCCATCCGCGAGAAGTTGCTGGGCGTTCGGGTCGCCACTCTGAGCCGAAACGCGATCAAAGTAAGCCAGCAGGGTCAACGCACGCACGTTACAAGGATCGGCGGCCACCAACTTCGTTCCGGTGTCCAACGTCTTCTTGATGTTGCCGGACTGCTGATACGTCTGCATCAAAATTTCCAGCGCCTGATTCTTCATGACGCTGTTGGGGTATTGGGTCAGGAAGGCTTCCAGCCCGCTGATCTTCGCGTTAGGATCCGTGGCCTGCACGGCGGCGACGTAGGCGTTATATTCGGCGGGATCTTTAATCACCGGTGCGGCGTTCTGTTGTGCAGGCGCCGAGGCTTGTCCCTGGGGCGCGGCGGCCGGCTGTTGTGCTGCTGGCTGGGCCGCAGGCTGTTGGCCCTGTGCCGGCTGCGCAGGATTCTGAGCTCCCGCTACGACAGCAACCCCAAGCACAACCGCGACCAGAATCGTTTTCATCAGTATGGCTCCTTAGAATTTCTTGGGAAATAACTTTTCGGAAACGTTTTCTCTAACGCGCTGCAGTGACTGCATTCCGCCTGGACCGCTCAGCGTTCGGATCCTGCTCTGCAATGCTTGACTTCCTGGCAGGGACCCCGGGAGAGCGGGCAACCCGCTGAAAGTGAAGGCGGCTAACCCTGTTTTCCCGGTTGGCCGGATTATAAGTACCTCCCCTGCCGAAGGCAAGCGATTCCCCAATCACCCTCCACTTTACTGTTAAGATGCGTTTGGCAGAGAGCGTGGATGTTCCACTTTTCCGCCCCGCAAGCAACTCAACTGAACGCAGGAGGCCTTATACAGTATGGACACCGGACAGCCTCTTTCCGGGCAAGTGGCGGTCGTAACGGGCGCTGGACGCGGTATTGGCGCTGCCATCGCCCGCAAACTGGCCAAAATGGGTGCGACGACAGTGTTGTTAGGACGCACACAATCGTCCCTGGATGAGACAGCCATTGCCATTCGCGACCGAGGTGGAAAAACGGAAGTCATTCCCTGCGACGTTACTGTTTTGCACCAGGTGGAATATGCCTCCACTCGCGTCGACAATACATTCGGGCGCCTCGACATCCTCGTCAACAACGCCGGGATCGGCGGCTTTAATGACGCGCTCTACAATTTGCCCGTGGAGGAGTGGGATCGGATTCTGAATACAAACCTGCGTGGAGTGTTCTACGCGATTCGTTGTTTTACGCCGACGATGATCCGGGCCAACGCCGGACATATCATCAACATTTCTTCGTTAGCCGGGAAGAATGCGCTGCCAAACGGAGCAGCCTACGCGGCATCGAAATGGGGATTGAATGGCCTGACGTATTCCGTCGCCGAAGAGTTGCGCAGATTCAATATTCGCACCTCGGTGATCTGTCCGGGCTCGGTGGACACGGAACTCAGTCCGCACGCCGGGAAAGATCCGACCAAGATGTTGAAAGCGGAAGACGTCGCGCACGCGGTCGCCATGCTCGTGACACAGGCGCCGCAATCGTTTGTGAGTGAGTTGCTGTTGCGTCCGACGTTGAAGCCGTGAGCGTAACGGAATGGGTCTTGGGTCTTGGGTCTTTCAACTCCGCATTCCGAAACTACTTCTTGAATAGATTTTCGAAGGCAGCGCGGGCGTCGTTCGGCTTGAGGGCTGCCGGCGTCGATGTTTCTTTCTCGCGCGTCACGCGCATTTCGTAGTACGTGCACTCGTTGCGGACGTCCTTCTTGGCAACGCGCTCTTTCACTGGCTGCATACATTCAAAACGGCTGCCCGGATCGAAATACATGCATTGCTTACAGGAATGGAGTTCGAAGCCGCACTTGGGGCATTTACCGTCCGCGGACGACCCCTGCAGGACCGTGCCGCATTGGGCGCATCGTGAGATGGCGCGGGTGCCGGGCAAGTTCACTGGGCGTGGCCCAAGAGCGTGATCCCACCGGGGCGGGCCGCTCTTGCGTTCGGGCGGAGCCTTTCGCGGCGCATCCTTGCGCGGTTGGCGATCGTTATCTTGATATCCAGGCTGACGGTATTTCGCCACATACACCTCCCCGAACACGCGCAGTATTGTGTACCCGATCTTGCCCACGCGGCAAGTGCTGAAATCACGCGATAGGTAAAATGAAACCATGATCCACGAAATTCTCCCGGTCGGGCCACTGCAGTGCAATTGCTCGATTATCGGGGACGAGCAGTCCCACGAAGCCATGGTGATCGACCCAGGCGACGATATCGAAGATGTTCTCGCGTTGGTTCGAAAGCACAACCTTCAGGTCAAACAGATCGTGATCACGCACGCTCATATTGATCATGTTGGGGGCGCGATGAAACTGCGAGCCGCGACCGGCGCACCGATTCTGCTCAACCAGAATGACTATGCCCTTCTAAAGATGTTGGACGTGCAAGCCGCATGGATTGGCATGCCGACACCGGGCAAGGTTGAGATTGACGGCAGCATTACCACCGGGGAGACCGTTGCTGCGGGATCGCATAAAGCAAACGTGCTACACACGCCCGGGCACACCGAAGGCAGCATCTGCCTGTATTTCCCCGTGGAGAAGAAGTTGATCGCGGGCGACACGCTATTTGCAGGTTCGATCGGCCGCACGGATCTGCCCGGCGGGTCGATGCAGAAGATCTTGCAGTCCCTTCACAGCACGGTTCTGGCGCTGCCGGACGATACCGAAGTCGTACCGGGACACGGACCGCTCACCACGATTGGCGAAGAACGCGCGAGCAATCCTTTCCTGATCAGGCGCTGACACTCAAGCACATGAGGGCGGCGATCGTCCGGTTTGAGACTATTTGCTAAGCGATTGCAGTAGCCTGGAGATTCCTTCGGTGAACTCGTCTTCGCGATTGATGAGACTGATGACAAGATGCCCATCACCGGGAAAATCGTAGAAATGGCCGGGGTGCACGAGCACGCCATCTTCCTCGATCAACCGGATTGCCAGATCTTCATCCGTCTGGGTCACCGGTACGCGGAGAACAACATACCATCCGCCCTCAACCTCAAGACGCTGGCAGGCCTGCTGCGCGGCGAGTCGGCGGTCGAGTTCCGATAAATTGGTCGTCACTCGACTCATCAGCTGTCGTTGGATCTCCTTTCTCTGCTCCAGTAGGACAGGCACCCCCCACTGGATGGGAGCGTTCATGGAGAGATACGTATCCGCGATGACTTCGAGGCGCGCCATTGCTTCGTAGGCCTGGGATTGTGGGCCGCTGGTGACGATCCACGAGACTTTCATCTGTGGCATCGCCGAAATTTTCGAGAGGCCACTCAAGGTAAAGGTGAGCACGTCTTGGTTGTCGGCGAAACTTCCGTGCCGCTGTCCGTCCAATGGGAAGTCGAGAAACACCTCATCAGAGATCACGGCCAGGTTGTGCGCGCGGCAGAAGGCGTTGAGTTGTTCGAACTCGTTCTCATGTACGTACGAGCCGGTGGGATTGTTCGGATGTACCACCACGACTCCGCGGGTCCGCGGCGTCAAGGCCAGTTGCATGGAATGAAAGTCGATTTGCCAGCCGTGGTCGTAGATCAGTGGGTACGGGACGAGCTTTACATCCTGCAGATCCGCAAGAAACTCGAAAAGTGGATAGCTTGGTTTCGGAACCAACAACTCATCGCCTGCGTTGCACAGCAGCCGGAAAACGTAGGAGTAGCCTTCGCTGGTGCTGGCGGTCAGGATGATTTTTTCTGCGTCGAGATCCGCGGCGTGTTCGGCACTGTAATAGCGAGCAACAGCCTGACGCGCGGAAGGTAACCCCTTGGCTTGGGGATCATAATCGAGTGCGCTAGGTGAAGTCAGAGCGCCCAGAATCGTTTGCGCGTCGTAATGCAGCTCAATGCGAGTGGGATTCGACGCCGTAAGATCCAGGATTCTTGTACCGCCCGCACGCGCTTTCTCCAGGGCTTCCGTGAGGCGGTTGTGCGCGAGTTTCCAGTTTGTACGGTCCGAGAACATATTGGGATTCTAGCTTTTGACGAGCCGAAAAGGACGAATCGCAAAGATCGCGAAGAAGAGGCCGCCGAGTCCGCGGAGATAATCGCCTTAGCACGTAAGTCATCGAACGCCTTTCCTATTGCATGCTATATTCGGTTTTCTCCATGGGATCGTTTCTTTTTTTCGCCTTTTCGTGGTGGGCGATTGCCCTCCGCATCATCGCGCTGGTCCATTTCATCCGGCGGCGGCCGGACTTCTATTGGATCTGGATCATTCTGTTCCACTGGGTGGGGGCGCTGGCCTACATCGTGATGGAAGTGATCCCGGACGCGGGCCTCTTGCGTACTTCGTTTCAGGTTTTTCCACGCCGTAAGCGTATCCACGAACTCGAGCACATCATTCTCGACAATCCTTCTGCGGGGAACTACGAAGAGTTGGGGCTTCTCTATCTAGATGATGGCAAATATGCGCAGGCCAAGGCTTGCTATGACAAAGCCATCTCGTCGCGCACCGATCACGCGGACCCCTTCTATCGTCGCGGCATCGCTGAGATCGAACTGGGAGAATTCGTGGCAGCAGTGCCGGACTTAGAGAAAGCTCTAATCTCCGATGCGGACTATGACTTTCATCGCGCCAAGGGCCTGCTGGCCTGGGCCTATGCACAAACGGGACAGTCTGAAAAAGCGAACGCAATGTTCCGTGAGGCGACAAAAATTTCGACGATCTCAGAGACCTACTATCACTACGCTCTGTTTCTGCAATCGCAGGGGCGTAATGCGGAAGCGCGCGAATGGGCGAACCGAATTCTGGCGAAGAAACCGACCATGCCCGGATATCTACGGCGCCGGGAGCGGCCGTGGTTCCGCAAAGCTGGAGCGCTTTTGGGGCGGCTGCCGACGACTTCCGGCCAGCACTTCCGCGCCGACTGAGCCTGCTTCCCCGATGCTAAAATTGAGCTAGTGACGACTGTGAAGCCTTCCATACGGCTGCTGGCGACCGACATCGACGGCACGCTGCTTAATCCACAATTCCAGATCTCCGACGGCGACCTAAACGCGCTGCGGCGCGCTCACACCGCTGGAATGGAAATTGTGCTCGTCACGGGACGACGCCATACCTTTGCCCTGCCCATTGCCCGGCAACTGGGATTCGATCTTTGGCTGATTAGTTCGAATGGGGCCGTGACGCGCTCTCTCAGCGGCGAGACTTTTCACCGCGACCTGATGCCGCGCGAAACCTGCCGCCAGTTGTGCCGGAGTATGCAAGAGTTCCGTGGGAACACCGTTCTAACGTTTGACCAGGAGACCAAGGGCGCCATTGTGCTCGAACACCTGGATGAACTTGGGCCCAGCATCCGGCGCTGGCTGGAAAAGAACATGGAGTACATCGAGTTTGTCATCCCGATCGAAAACGCACTCGGCAAAGATCCGGTCCAGGCAATGTTTTGCGGAACGATGGAGCGGATGACTTCCGCACTGGCTGTGCTCGAAAAACTAGGGATGGATGGCAGAATTACCGTACTACGAACGGAGTATCCGGCGCGCGATCTTTCCATGATCGATGTGCTGAACGCGGGGTGTTCCAAGGGCCACGCCCTAGAGCGCTGGGCCTCGTATCGAGGGATTCCCCGCGAACAGGTCATGGCCGTCGGTGACAACCACAATGACGTAGAGATGCTTGAGTTTGCGGGGCATCCGGTTATCATGGGGAATGCGTGCGAGGAATTGCGCACGCGGGGATGGCGCGTCACCGGTGGCAATCACGAGTGTGGGCTCGCCGCTGCAGTGGACCATGCGCTCGGTGATCTGCCCGCTGCTGTCGCCCGCTAGGGTTCAGAGAAACTTTCGCTAAATGAGTTTCTTACGTTCATTCCGGACTGTTGCCATCGCGCTGGTCGCGATGACGGCCCTTCCCTGCTTCTGTGCAGAGGTTGCAGTCCTGAAGAACGGGTTCTCAATCAAGCATGAGCGGCGCGAAGTGGTCGGCGACGTGACGCGGCTTTACGTAAGCGCAGACGGCGCAAGTTTCGTCGACGTACCCACAGCGTCGATTGAGCACTACGAAGCTGCGCCAGAAGCACCCACGGCGAATGCTGCCCTTCCTACGAAGCTTCCCCGCGACGGAACCCCTAACTCGAGTTCGCGACCCAAGATCGACTTGAATGACGTGGTGAACACGGCCAGCCATCGATATCGGCTCGATCCGGACCTGGTGAACAGCGTGATCAAGGCGGAAAGCGGTTTCAACGTGCGGGCGGTTTCGCCGAAGGGCGCCCAAGGACTGATGCAATTAATGCCGGGGACGGCAAGCCAGTTGGGGGTGCCGAACTCGTTCGATCCGGAAGCCAATGTCGATGGCGGATCGAAGTACCTTCGAGAATTGCTGGAGCGCTATAACTTTGACCTGGTCAAAGCGCTTGCCGCCTACAACGCCGGGCCGCAGCGGGTCGAGCAGTTTGGCGGGGTTCCGCCTTTTTACGAGACGAGAGCGTACGTGGCACGGATCGTAAAAGACTTCAACAAGAAGAAAGCAGCGCAGCAGAAACCTTCGAACGTTACGGCTTCTCGCACCAAGAAACCCGCGTCGAAGACCGCAAATTCATCCTCGCCGAAGCCGCAACCGGGGACAGTTGTCCAGGCAAAAGCGGCCACGAACCAGCCCAGCGAATAGATCCCCGCCAGATTGGTTTGACCCCATCTTCTCAGTCATTTACCTTGATTGTTGCCGTTTCCCACTTCGCGTTGCCCCGGGCCGCGGCGCGGAGTTTTGCCCTTTCATGGACAAGAAGCGAATTCTGGCCAGCGTTGTAGTGTTCCTTATTCTGGTCGTGTTGGTTTACCTGCAATACAGGCACTGGCGCTCGTTCGATTGGCCTACTTTCTGGAGCCAGACCCATCGGATCAAGAAACTCCACGTCCTGCACGGAATTGCGCTGATCTATTTCGCCTATTGGTTAAGGGCGCTGCGCTGGAAGATCTTCTTGAAACCGGTTCGGCCTACGACCTCGACCAATGAAATGCTCTCGCCGACGTTGGTGGGGTTCACTGGCCTGGCACTACTTGGCCGCGCCGGCGAGTTTATTCGTCCCTACCTGATCGCGCGGCGGACGGATCTTCCCTTCTCCTCGCAGTTGGCGGTCTGGGGCGTAGAACGGATCTTCGACATCGGCGCATTCACGGTGCTGATGATGCTCGCCATCTTTTTGCCCAGCGCGCTGCCCTCGATTCCTCACCCCGAGTACTATCTCCGGTTTCGTGAGGCCGGATTCGTCCTGACGGCGCTCGTCGCCGGAACGACGATTGCCGCAATCGTGATCCGCCGGAATGGCGAGCGGGCTGCGAGCTGGATCGAACAGCGATTTGCACATCACGCCTCGGGTCTCGGACATCGTCTGGCCGAGAAAGTCCGCGAGTTTGGCATGGGCTTGAACACCATCCATGGTCGATTTGCATTGCTCTGGTTGATTCTGGTCTCAGTGGGGATGTGGTACGTGATCGCCCTTGCCTACCACGAGGTAACCCATTCTTACGGAGTCGATGCGCTGGAGATCCCTGTTTCGCAACTACTGATCTTGATGTTCGCCAGCATGCTGGGATCGATGCTGCAGTTACCGGCAGTTGGCGGCGGCTCGCAAATGGCCACCATCGCGACTCTCTCGAGCGTATTCGACGTTCCGCCGGAACTCGCGGCAAGCTGCGGAATCCTGCTCTGGCTAGTCACGTTTGCGGCGGTGATCCCGTCTGGCTTGTTGCTGGCCCACCGCGAAAGGTTATCTTTCCGGAAACTCTCGGTCGAGAGCCACAAGAAGTGAAGCTGGCCGGGCCGATCTCTTGAACTAGCTACTGTCCTAACAACCCGTAGACGTCCAACTCATTCGCGGTACTCACAAAAACTTTGCCCCCCGCCACCGTCGGTACGGTGAATTTCAGCGCCGTGCCTGCGGTGTCGCGCGTGCCCGCCTGCGTACTGTCATAGAGCTCATTGCTGACGTTGACCGCGTCATAGGCCCGCAGAACGGCCGGTCCGCCGCTACTGAAATTCGAGTTGTCGATCTCCCAGGCGATTCCGTTGTTGGCCCCGTTCGAGGAGATGGAAATAGGTGCGCCATGAGTACTGAGCTGTACCGTGCCCAGCCCAACCGGCTGAGTAGAGATCTGCCCACCAGTCCAACTGAACGCGCGCAGTACGTCCTTGGAGCAGTGATAGTAAAGGAATCCATTCCAGTATGCGGGTGTTGAGAAGATGTTGTTGAATTGCTGCGTACCGGTCTGCACTGTTTCAATCACGTTGTTCGAGGATGAGGAAAACCCTCCCATGGCGTCCCGATTCACTACGAAGATTTTCCCGTCTTTTCCTCCTCCGATCAGTTCGTGAGGCATGCTGGACGAATTATCGGGCACCAGAACTGGCGAACCACTCCCCAGGTCGACATCGTAAAGGGCGAGGTAGGCGGCGTCGTCCGGCTGAAAGTAATCCTGAACTTGCAGATTGCTGGGATCGAGGCGCAAGAAGGAATCGTTGTATCCACTGGGCGGATCGTCCAGGTCGACTCCCGACATGACGTAGAGCTCTCCAGTCACGTCGTCCACCACAGGAGCGCCACCGCCATTCCAAAACCCGCCGCCGGAGCCATCAGGAGTGTCGTTGAAGATCGCCTTCTGCTGCAGTGTTGACTTGTCGTAGGCAAATACCCAGCCATGATGGCAATGCCCGAAAGAGATGTAGAGGAGATTGTTCACTGGATTCAAGGCAAGGCTAGTGCGCTGATAGCAACCTCCATCCAATGAAATCGTTCCGTTGTTATTGTCTGCGCCGCTGCCTGCAACCGAACCGTACACCTGGACCGGACCGCCGAATTTCTCTGCACCCGAAGTAATGTCCAAGGCGTGCAGGTAGAACTCATTCGCGTTCGTGGTTGCCACGGCATACATGGTTCCCGTCGTGACGTCAATGACCGGAGTGCTCAAGATGCCGAGAGAAGGCGAGACTCCTTCAGAGTCATCCCGCGGAGAAGGCACTCCCAAACTCTTCGACCACAATGGGCTGGTCTGGGAACCGTCGGAGTCGAAGGCGTACACGGTATCATTCTGCGTCTCGACGAAGACGACGTTGTACTTCGTCCCATTAACCGCAAGCCCGGGCACGTAAAGCGGCTGCGCATAGATCTGCCCATCAACAGGAAACGAACGCAGCTTGCCGAATCGCGATGAATTGACCACCGAAGGCATTAGGATCGTTTCGTCAGCGAAGACGCCGTCGCGTGCGTCGTCATTGTGATAGGTCAGTACTGCCCCCGCACTCACATTCGCCACGGTGACGGCTGCGGAACCGCTGTCGCTTGTATTGGCGGCGCTGACCGCGGAAACCGTATGGGCACCCAGGCTACCGGGCGCCGTATACAAACCAGTGGCAGTGATCGTTCCTACCGAATTGTTTCCGCCAGGAATTCCATCAATCACCCAGTTAACACTAGAGTTCGATAAACCCTGGACCGACACGCTGAATTGCTGCGTAGCTCCGGGGGCGAGCAGAGTATCGCTCGGGGTAACGTCCATCTGGAACACCGTGACGCTGGAGCTTGCGCTGGCGGCGGGAGTTGTCGACGTAGCCGTAACGGTGTGGCTTCCGACTTGTGCCGGAGCGGTGTAGAGCCCGTCGGCAGTAATCACTCCGACGGTGGAATTCCCTCCCGTTACGTCATCGACGCTCCAAGTCA
>Ga0335071_10004238_pt1 | contig 14973 bp, 10 predicted proteins | sample Lox_Sample_15_FD_206724 | JGI IMG/M metagenome (GOLD analysis project Ga0335071, IMG submission 206724) | Soil microbial communities from Loxahatchee National Wildlife Refuge, Florida, United States - Lox_Sample_1.5 | ecosystem: Environmental > Terrestrial > Soil > Wetlands | place: USA... | reverse complement strand
TCTTTTGAAGGCCTTCCTCCCAGTGACGCAATGGACCGGGAAGCGCAGCACTATGAGCCGGGGCAGTTCCGGGGGACACTTGATGAAGTTCGGGCCAACATTGCCCGCTTCGGCGATATCGGCAGTTGCGAATTTGTGAAGGGATGGTTCGAGGACACGCTTCCGCATTTCGACCATCCCATCGCACTTGCCTTCCTTGACGTGGATCTCGAGTCCAGCTTGAATACCTGTGTGCTCAACCTCTGGCCCCGCCTCGTCGACGATGGCTATGTCTTCATCGACGAATATCTCGGGCTAGACTACTGCGCACTCTTTTTCTCGGAGAACTACTGGAAGCAAAACTTCAACCGCACACCGCCTGGCTTGATCGGCGCCGGCACGGGACTTGCTCTGGGCGAGTATTACATTGGCCCATGGAATGAAAGAGACTTCCATCCTATGCAGCACGCCACCGGTTCGGCTTATACCCGCAAGTCCATGTCCGGTTTTTGGAGCTATTATCCATCGGCCGCACCGGCCAAAAGCTGCGCAGATTAAGCAGATTCACTGTCACCCTGCGGAGAGTTGGGTTTTCCCATCCGCGCGGGCGCTTCTCTGGCCAGCTTCCTCCCCATCCGCCGCGCCCGCTCCCGCACCCGCCTCGATAGTTGCTGGCGCGGCGCATGCGCAGCCAATCCAATCCACAGGCTGCCCACGCGTTTTGCCCCGAACAACTTCGCAGTCAGGCGCAATGCCCGCGGCGCGCCGGTGGTCAACGGAATCAGAAATCCCGGCATCGCCGCCGATGAAATCAGCACCGCCCTGCGTGGCTGTTTCTTGGTCCGTGCCGAAGGCGCATATTGCCCCCAGGGCCAGTATCCGTACCCTACCAGCCGCTCCATAAACCGGCGGAAGATTGCCGTCACGTTGTAATCGTTCACGGGCGAGGCCAGCACCACCGCATCGGCGGCCTCAATCTCGGCCAGCATCTCTTCCAGATCGTCCTGCTGCACGCATTTGCCGCGCTCCTCGCCCGGAGCTTCCATGCACTTCCGGCAATTCGTGCAAAACTCGATGTGCCTCTCGGTCAGGCGCAGTGTTTCCGTCTCCGAGCCGCTTTCTCTGGCTCCTTCAAGAACCGCCTCCACCGCCTGATCGGTAATCCCGCCCTTACGGTAACTGCCGGTAATGGCCACCACTCGCACGCTCATACGCCTTCCGGGATTCTTCCCTCCCAGATTATTCGAGCAGGAGCGTGATGGGCCGTGACAGAATGCACGTCCCTCAGTCCCTAGTCCCTAGTCCCTAGTCCCTAGTCCCTTGTTCCCTTGTTCCCTTGTTCCCTCCTTCCCTTGTTCCCTGCTTCCTTTGCTATCCTTGAATCATGCGTATAACTTCGCGAAAGCGCCGCATCTTACGCGGGTTTTTCGCTTTCGCTCCGCTTTTGCCGCTCATTGTCTCCGCCTGCCGCAAGGAAGAAAAGGCTGTCCAGGGCGTGACTGACATTGCCCAGAAGACCACTGACATTGCACAGAAGACAGTCGCGGGTGTCGCTCAGAATGCTGCCAAAGCCGAACAGCAGGCTCAGGCTACGGCAACTGAGCGAGACAGCCAGCGCGCCCAGCTCAACCAGATTCCACTGCCCACCAAAAGCCTTTACGCCGGCGTTCGCGAGCTGTCGGCCTGGGCCAACCCTTTCCTTTCTGTCGGCCCTGAGATGCTCACCCTCCGCATCGTGCTTCCCGACACGAACTCTGGCGCTGGCGAAGCCGGGATGCTGCGCCCTGAAGCCGCTCGCCGCCAGGAGCTTCAGATCCGCCTTTCCGATCTCGCTCAGGCTGTCACAGCCATTCCTGCCGGTTCGTGGCGCTACGGCCGCGTGATCGCTGTCGCCGAATCATCCGCAACCGCTCCCAAAGACCGCCCCAAGGTTCGCCAGAACGTCGAAGCCGCCATCCGGCAGCTCAACGACCTGGACATCGTCGTCGAAGAGTGGCCCGGGCGGTAGTGCCGCGCGCTTCACAGTTTTCTAAATCAAACCACAAAACCTGGTTGCCCCAGGTGCCTCGAATTCGGGCATCTGGGATTGCACCGCTAAATCCGCTCATCGGGTGACCCGCGCTACCATCAATTCGTGGGCAACTCACCCTTCTCCATCCTCCCTTCGCAGCCGCCGCTCGCGCATGAAAGCTTCGCGGCCCACCGCGAGCTTGAAGCCCTGCTGAAGAAATCCCTGCGCGGCCCTGATTCGGTCCGCTTCGATCTTGGCCACCGCGCCCTCTACGCCTCCGACGCCTCGAACTATCGCCAGCTTCCCATCGGCGTCATCTGCCCGCGCCACGAAGCCGATGTGGAAGCCGCTCTTGCTGCCTGCCGCACAGTGGGGGCCGCCGTTTTGCCCCGGGGCGCCGGCACCAGCCTCAGCGGACAGTGTGTCAACGTAGCCGTGGTCTTCGACTACTCGCGATCCATGAACGCGCTGCTCTCGATCGATCCCCAGAACCGTCTCGCCCGCGTGCAGCCCGGCCTTGTTCTTGACCGCCTGCGCGACGCCGCCGAGGAGCATCACCTCACCTATGCGCCCGACCCCGCCACTCACTCCCGATGCACGCTGGGCGGCATCCTGGGCAACAACAGTTGCGGCGTTCACGGCCTCATGGGCGGCAAAGCCGTCGATAATGTCGAGTCTCTCGAGATCCTGCTCTACGACGGCACGCGCCTCACCGTAGGCCGCACCAGCGACGAAATGCTCGAAGCCCTCATCCGCTCTGGCGGTCGCATCGGCGAAATCTACTCCGGCCTGAAGCGCATCCGAGAAACCTATTCCGGCCTGATCCGGCAAAAGTTCCCGCGCATCCCGCGGCGCGTCTCCGGCTACAACCTCGACGAGCTTCTGCCAGAGAACGGTTTTCACGTAGCCCGCGCGCTGGTCGGCTCGGAAGGCACCTGCGCCACGATTCTCACGGCCACGCTGAACCTGACCGCAAGCCCGCCCCATCGCGTCCTCACCGTCCTCGGATTTACCGATCCCTTCCAGGCCGCCGACGCCGTCCCCGCCATTCTGGAGCACCATCCTATCGGTCTTGAGGGCTTCGATTCCATGCTCACCGGTTTCCTCCGCAAAAAGGGACTGGCCCGCGAAGAGATCGCGCTCCTGCCGCCCGGCGGCGGTTTTCTGCTGGTCGAGATGGGCGCCTGGGAGCCCGACGAAGCGAAGGCCAAGGCCGAAGCCCTCGCCGCAGCCGCGCAATCCTGGCCCGCGGTCGAAGGAGCCCGCATCTACTCATCCGCCGACGCCGCCCGCATCTGGCGTGTTCGTGAATCCTCGCTCGGCGCCACGGTTTTTGTTCCCGGCGAGCCGGAAGGATGGGAGGGCTGGGAAGACGCGGGCGTTCCGCCCGAGCGGCTGGGCTCCTACCTGCGCGCGCTCACCGCGCTCATGACCGAATACGGCTACCGCAGCCCTCTTTACGGCCACTACGGACAGGGCTGCGTTCACCTGCGCATCAACTTCGACTTTCACTCTCGCGAAGGCATCCGCTGCTATCGCGAATTCATCGAGCGCGCCGCCGATCTGGTTCTTGCTCACGGCGGTTCGCTCTCCGGTGAGCACGGCGACGGGCAGTCCCGCGCTGCCCTGCTGCCCAAAATGTTCGGCGCGGAACTTGTCCAGGCCTTCCGCGAGTTCAAAGCCCTTTGGGATCCCGACGGCCGCATGAATCCCGGCAAGCTCTCCGACCCCGTCCGTGTCTACGACCCCATCGAGAACCTGCGCCACGGCATCCCTCCAGAGCCAGCCGGCACCGGAGCGAAGTCTTCTTCTTCCACAACGGTGGGTGCCCCAGGTCTCGATTCTGAGACCTGGGAGACCACCACAGCCGATTCGGGTGCCCCCGGTCCCTCGCACTTGGGGACCGGGGATGAACGGTGGGAACCACGGGAAACAAAAGACCTCGAAACCCACTTCCTCTTCACAAAAGATCAGGGCTCCATGCAGCGCGCCACCGAGCGCTGCGTCGGTATCGGCTCCTGCCGCAACACGCAGGGCGGCGTCATGTGCCCCAGCTACCGCGCCACCGGCGACGAGCAGCACTCCACCCGCGGCCGCGCTCGCCTGCTGTGGGAAATGCTCTCTGGCGCCCTTCGCGAAGAAGGCTTCCGCAGCCGCGCCGTCTTTGAAGCCCTCGACCTCTGCCTCAGTTGCAAAGCCTGCAAATCCGAGTGCCCCGTCCAGGTCGATATGGCGGCTTACAAAGCCGAGTTTCTCGCCCAGCACTACAAAGGCCGGCCGCATCCCATCCAGCATTACCTCTTCGGCTTTGCCGACCGCCTCGCCCGCATAGGCTCATTCACACCGGCGCTCACAAACACCATCCTCACCGGCCCCCTCACCAGCCCACTCGTCAAACGCATCGCCGGTATCGCGGCCAAGCGCCAACTCCCACCCCTGGCGTCGAAAAGCTTCCAAAGAACGCGCGGCCAATCCTCGCATTTGGCTCCCTCGCCGGGTGCCCCAGGTCTCGATTCTGAGACCTGGGAGACCGCCACAGCCGATTCGGGTGCCCCCGGTCCCTCGCACTTGGGGACCGGGGAGATCACCTCAGCCGATCCCCCGCTGGTTGACCCCACGATTCCTATCCAAAACTCGGCCCCACCGCAGGTCCTCCTCTGGCCCGACACGTGGAACAACTACTACCATCCGCAAACTCTGGCCGCCGCCGAAGCGCTTCTCACCGAGGCCGGCTTCCGCGTCGAAGTTCCCAGCGGCCACCTCTGCTGCGGCCGTCCGCTCTACGATTTCGGTTTCCTCGCCTCTGCCCGCTCCTATCTAAGCCGCGTTCTCGATCGCATGGCTCCGCAGATCCGCGCGGGACTCCCCTTCCTGTTTCTGGAGCCGAGTTGCGCTAGCGTCTTCCGGGACGAACTGCTCGAATTCTTTCCGAACGACGAGCGCGCCCGGCGACTGAGCCGCCAGACGTGGCTCGTGGCCGACTTTCTCGCCGCGCACACGCCCGAATTCGTCTCCAGCGCGCTCCCCGGCCGGCTCTCGGGAACCCGAATCCTGCTCCATGGCCACTGCCATCACAAGGCCGTTTTCGGCGGCCCGGGAAGCGAAATTGCGCTTCTGCGCCAGGCTGGCGCCGAGGTCGAGGCAATCGAGGCGGGATGCTGCGGCATGGGCGGCCCCTTCGGTTTCGAAAGCCAAAAATATGAAGTGTCGAAAGCAATCGCGCGCGACGCCCTGCTGCCTGCGTTGAACGCCGCCTCTCCCGAAACCATCGTCGCCGCCGACGGCTTCAGTTGTCGCGAGCAAATTGCGCAACTGGCCCATCGTCAGGCTCTTCACTTTGTTGAGATTCTCGGCCGCAAGGTCCGCGTTGCCAAATCGGAATTCAGCGAGGAATGATATTTGCGGGAGATTGGCAACTTCTGATACGCTCAGGGATTCTGAAAGTGTGTGAAAGGAGTCGCTTGCTATGGCTGAGGAAAATAAATCTTATGGAATGGCGTGGTTCCTGGCGGGGTTGGGGATCGGCGCCGTGGTCGGAATTCTTTATGCTCCCAAAAGCGGCCGTGAAACCCGCGAAGATATCGCCAACGGCGCTCGCGAAGGGGCCGAATATCTGAAGGTCCGCACGCGGCGAGCCGCCGAAGAGGTCAGCGCATTTGTAGACAAAAGCAAAGAGCAGATGAGTGCTCTGGTGGAAAAAGGCAAGGAACAGGTCTCCGACTATGTGGATCGCAGCCGGGAGGCCATCGATCGCGGACGCGCCCAGTGGGAAGAATTCGTGGAGCGCGGCAAGACCGCGGTCGCGGATCAGGCCAGCCGTGTTTCCGCCGCCGTCGATGCGGGCCGCCAGGCATATCAGGCTTCCACCGTCGAGGCGGGCAAGGCTGAGGAGTAGTTTCGCAGCCCGTCGTCTACTCGAACTCATGCGTGCGGCCTGGTCCCAACCGGACCGGGCCACATCTCCGCATGGAATTTAGCTCGCCGCCAGCAGCATAGCGGCGCCCGGGGTTATGAATCTTCAATTCTGAAAGGGCGAAATAATCATGCCCGACACGCAGACTCTCGAGTTGATCCTCACATTTCTGGTTGCCCTGGCGGTGGCGATTCAAGCCATTGCGCTGATCGTCATTCTTGTCATGGTGCGCAAATCGTTGCGCAGCGCGCTCCAGCAATTTGAGGAGTTGCGCTCCGCGGCAATGCCCATCATCGATAGAGTGCAGGATCTCGTCCAGCACCTGAGCCCCAGAATCGAAGCGGTCAGCGACGACTTGACCGACGTCGTACACAAGGTTCGCGCCGAGGCCAACCACGTGCAAGCCACAGCGGCGGACCTCGCAGAGCGCCTGCGCCGCCAGGCTGCCCGTCTGGACTCGATGACGACCAGCGTTCTCGACGCCGTCGACCGCGCCGGCGCCTTTGTCAGCGACGCCGTATCCAAGCCCTTGCGCCAGTTGAACGGAGTGCTGGCTTCGGTCCGCGCCGTTGTCGACTCGCTCCGCTCCGCGCCTGTCCGCGATGAAAACCGCAACGGAAACGGCCCTCCCCCTCCGCCACAGCCCGCCGCCGACAAGGACATGTTCGTCTAGCTAAGCTGCACAAATGTGTAGGCGATGAAAGCCGATGCGCGTGCCGTCCGCGGAGTGCACCGAGCCCTCGTGCACTTCGGGCGCACTTTGCAACAGTGCATGAGTCATTACAGACTATGTCAAATGGCGGTTGCCAGCTTCCACCCTTCGCTAGAGAGAGCGCGAAGGGTGGCCAATCAAGCTTCCCCGGTAGAATCCGCGTCCCCGGCCTATTTATCGGTCGCTTTTTTGGGGGCACGCGCCGCAATCGCCGCCTTTTCGGTTTCATCGGGCGTTGGCATGTGCGGCAATTGCAATCCGAAAGCCTTATAAAGATTCAACGGGTTGGTGATTTCGCGATATTCCTTGATCAGGCCATCATCCATCTTGAAGGTGTGGATGTAGTGGTTTTGATAGGCTACATACTCTCCGTTGGACGCGAGCTGCTTTCCGTGACCATAGTTCTCAATGATGAGGTAATTCGGGTCATCGGTGAAATGGACGGTCTGATCGTAAAAGACCCAGTCAATCGTCAGTTCCAGCGGCATCGCCCCTCCGCCTGCTTCTCCCTGCTGCGGCGGCTGGCCGCCAGAGGCGCCCTCCTGCAGAGTGCTTCCATTTCCGCCACTGGGCGGAGGCTGCTGGCTTTCGCCACCTTGCGTCATTCTCGTCGGGGAGTCGCCGTAGAACGGAAAGGTCTGCTCGACGATTCCTCCAGGCACGAATAATTTCGACGAGTCCCCGCCCTCGCCGTCCAGTTTGAGAAATTCCAGCGCCGTCTTGAAATTCTTCTGACGGATCGCGTCCGCCTCGGCGGAGTTATCGTAAAGCGGTGCTGCCGGAGGATTCGCGTTGCCTGCCGGAGGCTGCTTGCCACTGCCCTGAGCATTGGCGGTACCGGGGAGAGCCTGGCCGCCGGTCTGCTCAGGCTTTGGCGGATTGATCACCTCGATGATGATCGTCAATCGGATCTCGTTGGAGAAGAGCGGATAAGAAAGATGCTCGGGTTCCACCCAGTTCACGTCGAAGTCCTGGCGTTTGATAACGCCCGTCGCCTGGAAAGCGCGGTACTTGATGCCATCGAAGAGCTCAATCTGCGAGGAAGGATCGAGGTCGAGCACAACCTGCTTGGTGACACCGTGCAGGGTCAGGTTGCCGGTCATACGGAACTTCTTGCCGTTCTTCTCGATCTTTGTGGAGTCGAAGGCGATCGTCGGGAACTTCTTTGCGTCAATGCCGCCTTCCGAGCCCGTGAAGATGTCGGGAAAATCGAAGACGGTCTTCAGCGCTGCAGCGTCGATCTTCACGCTGAATTTCGACTGAGTGAAGTCCTTGTCGTCGATGTCTCCGCCGCCGTGAATCGCGGATCCGGGAAAATACCCGTACAGGTCGAGCAGGCTCGAGTGATTCATGGTGAAAATCACCGTCGTGTTGACCGGATCGAGCACCCAGTGGGCGGTTCCGGGAACCGGCTGAACCACTTTCACGTCCTCGGCGGCGCAAATGAGTGCGCTGGCCGCAATGGCCAGAAGAACCGCAAGAAAGCACCTGTACATTTTCGATCTCATGTTCTCTCCTTGAGCAGGTTATGAGGCCAATGATAGAACATGAGCCATCGGCAGGTGGCCCGGTCGAGAGCCGTGAAAACGTGTACCGAGAGAGAACATTCTGTGCCCCATCCATCGAGCGTTCTCTGCTCGATGGGTGGGAAACCACCACCGTCAAATAACGACGGTTCGCAGGTGGCCCGGGCAACGCTTCTCGCAGAGCAAACGAGCCACAGATGTGAGTGCCCCATCCAAGCCGCGTTCTTTGCGGCTTGGGTGGGAGACCACGAACCCCACGGAAACACCCGAGCGCTCTCCTGTTGGCCGGAACCGCCGCTCTCATCTAAACATTCATCGCGTATTGTGCGATGAGCGGGCGGGATGGCGCTAAGATGGGGTCATGCCGAGCGGCCTGAAGCGGTTTCAAAAAGCGGAGTCTCTGCACTTCGTCACTTTCAGTTGTATTCATCGTTTGCCGCTGCTCGAGGCGCCCGCCGCCAGTGAGACGGTCGAAGCCGTTCTGGAACAGATTCGGCAACGGCACCAAGCCAGGATCTACGCGTACGTGCTGATGCCGGAGCACGTCCACTTTCTGATCAGCGAACCGCCCGCGATTCTGCTGGCGCAGTTCTTGAAGGCCTTGAAGCAGGTGACCTCCCGCAGGCTGAAAGGCGACCGCGAGCAGTTTTGGCAGCATCGTTACTTCGACAGCAACGTGCATGGCGAAAAAGCTCGTTCGGAAGTGACCCGCTACATTCACCGAAATCCAGTTGTGCGCGGACTGGTTGAAAGGCCGGAGGACTGGCAATGGTCGAGCTTCCGGCACTATGCAACAGGGGTGAAGGGGGCGGTCGAGATCGAGTCGCAATGGACCGCGTCTCTGCGGGGGAATCAGTTGCCGGATGGAGTGCGTCTGAAGGAAGGCAAACGATTGTGCTTTCCCATCCAAGCCGCAAAGAACGCGGCTTGGATGGGGCACTGACATCTGTGGTGCGGGAGGGACTGTGAAATGCTTGAGTGGGCCACCTGCCGTGATCAGTCTCCAATAACCCCGTGAACTCTTTTTTGGGCAATTTGCGATCGAATCGAGCGCTCCAGTTCGGCTATCCTCTTGCGAATTTCTTCCAATTCCTTCGTCGGAATCCTCTCTCGATTGCTGACGGAGGTAAGAAAGCCATCAACGTTGCGCAGAAGCCGCCAACTGATCGGCCAATCGCCAGCAATCGACCGGAACTTGTCGCCTCGGTTTACATCTTTTGCGTAACTATACTGGACGCCTTCCTGGTCCAATACGTATTCGATGAACTTGAGAGCTTCATGGCAGTTTTTCATCATCCCATCGTGGAAGTCCCACGGCTGTGCCTGATATTCCAAGTAGCAGTCATTGCGGACCATTGATAAATAAACGAGCGAGGTCGAGAACACCCTGAGATAGAAGCGTAGCTTTTTGGTGGGAAATAGTGCTTTATGCATTCCGAGGTCAAGACCCGCGCGGCTTTCGATAAAACCCCGTTCAAGCAGCATTTGTAATAAATCACTGTTTTCGCCTGGGGTCTGCGCAAGGCACTCCAAGTCGTCGATGACCTGTTTCGGTGTGAAGCTATCGCAGTGACTGATGCATTGAAGGACTCTATAGGTGTGGAGCAGGGAAGCGAAGCCGTTGGCGCGATCCGGCTCGCGGTTTTTTGTGGCAAACACATTATGAAACAGTCCGCATTGCTTCGAGTCGTAGTGCAGCCAGCGGCCGATCGATGCGAGCCGAACGAGTTCGTCTACCGTAAAGGGCGAAAGACGGATGTCATTTTGTTTTCTCTGCTTCAGATACTGCTCGACGAAGCGATCGTGAGTCAGCGCCCACGACCTAAGCGCGGCGTTGACTATCTCTAGTGCGGCCCGAACATTCGAGTTGGTGACACTATATAGAAAGACGCTCAGGCGCCTCATACCACCCTCGATGTCAGCGGTCGTCGAACTTCGATGCCGATCGTGCAACGGGATTTCAGGCTCAAAGGCATCGAGTATGTGTTGGAGCAGTTCCTTGCAATCCGCAGGGGTGACCCTGACATGTTCCCGGACTTCGACGAAAGTATTCTGAGCCTCCTCCTCACTGATTTTGTCGATGGCTCGCTCCAATCTTCGTCTCACTACCTCTCCGATGAGGGGAGTCGTCATATGGAGGCGTTTCACGTGTGAGAAAGCCTCGAACTCCCTTTCAGATTCTTCCATATTGCCCAGCGTGTATTCACGAACGGTGATAATGCCCAGTGCGCTTGGAATCTCCTCAAGCAAGGCCAGCATCCTTTTTGCGAAGCCGATGTGGATGGAGCGGTTAGGGATCCAGTCCAGGTTATCTAGGACGAATATGACCGGGCAGGTAGCCGACTTCCAGAGGTACCGAGCGGCGCGCTTCAAGAAGGTGGCTGGGTTATCCGCTTGGGCGATGATCTTGCGGATCGCTTCTTCCGGTGAGGGGCTGCATTCTATTTCGGGTCGAAGTCTACCTTCCGAATCGCGTATAGAGTCCTGCGCGATTCGTTCCCAACCATTCAGGTTCTGCAAACCTGTCTTATTCCCCACTTGCTCCTTGAAGGCCTTGAGAATTCCGTTCCAGAGCAGACCGATCTCATGGTCCTCCAGTTCTTTATAGTTGAGGTCGTAATAGACGATAGGTAAATTTGAGGAAAGCAATTTTTTGGTCTGGAGATCTGGTACCGTCAGCTGAATCAAGTGGCGCAGCATGGTAGTTTTTCCGCATCCGATTCCTCCCTGTATGAAACTCAGCCGCGTTGCCGCGTGTCCCATCCCGGACAGACACCCTTCGCCGTAGATATCCGCGCTAAGGCTCTCCGCCGTCACGAGTATCCGGTCGATAAGGCTAGCTTCGGCGTCATCGGAAACTAGCTGCCTGATGCTATCCTTTGAACTGAAGCTCCAGTCTGCAGGTCTCCATCCTTTATCCGTGCGCTCAGCGAAAACATTTGGGCCAAATTGCCCTGGATCGACCCGGTCCCTGCCTCCGTCATCTGCCGGGTGCCGTTGGCTGACATACGCATGACGAAGGAGATCGTCGGAGTCTTTGATATCGCCTAGGTACCTATCGAAGCCCCCTGACAACAGCTTCACCAAGGCATTTTCGCCGACGTTAGTGCCGCTCTCAGCAGCGAAGCGATAGGGGGGCACGCGCACAAGAGTCATAAATCGGTCCTCCTTTTCAAATGACCCGGTGAGCTCCATCGACGTACAGGCCTCTGTCGAAACTCGCTCACAGGCGTCTCGAACAACTAAGAATTGCAAGTGCCTCATTATAACCCCAGTGGGTGGGGACTCCCTACCTGTTGTCAAGTGTTAAGCAGCAGACTCGGCCGCCGGTCAGGGGGCCAAGGAACCAATGCGTCAGGCGGCCTTTCGCAGGGGGTCGTATAGGGTTCGTGTGGAGAGCGGTGAGCACTTTGAGCCAGCGATCGGCCATGCCCCGCAGAGCGCGGCCGTGGGAGTGGCCACGGGCACGCATCTGCGCATATGCCTTTTTACTGGCCGCGTCCCAGACCACGCTGGTGCGTGCCCAGTGGTAGAGAGCATTACGCAGCCGCTCATTGGCGCCGCGGCGGCAGGTGGCCCGCTCATCTTCTGGCAGCGTCAATCCTTTCGAACTGTGGCCCGTTCATCGCGTTCTTTGCGATGAGCGGGCGGAGTTAGGTTCGAGTGAGAGATCCGATGTAAGTTCGACGATGCCGCCGCCCCTCCTGTATCGGGCGAGCTAAGGGAAAACTCGCGTCTCTCGCCTTCACTTTGCATAGAATTTTCCCCTTCTGTAGCACACTGATTTCAGGGTAGGCATCGCTCCGGCTGGCCATGACCCGCTGCACGCCAATTCTTGCCAGTTAAGTCATTTAGCTGCAGGTATTTGCCCGCAACTCGCTGATTTTTAACTTGCTTAGCCCAAATGGTCGCCTGCAAGCCATATGGAAATGAGGAATTTACGCAAAACATACCGGGGGGTGGGTATAGGGGGTATAGGGGGTACGGACCGGGGAGATGGCTGACAGATTGAACCGGGGACATACCTGACAACGCATGAAGGCTGTCAACTGCAAACTGTGAACTACGAACTGTCAACTGACAACTGACAACTGGCAACTGACAACTGGCAACTGGCAACTGGCAACTGCCTCTACGCTATCCAGCCGCCCCCTGCAACTTCGTCGCCGTCGTAGAAGACGGCCGCCTGTCCCGGCGTGACAGCGCGTTGCGGCTCGTCGAATCGGGCAGTCACTTCTCCCGCTCCGGCAGGCTCGAGCGTCGCCCATGCCGGCTCATGGCGGTGGCGAATCTTCGCCCGTACGCGCATCGGCCTCCTGAGCTCCGGAATGGAAATCCAGTTCAGGTTCCGCGCGCGCAGCGTTTGCGTCGCCAGTTCCGCGTCGTCGCCAACCGTCACCCGCCGGCTCTCCGGGTCGATCTTCAGCACGTAAAGCGGCGTCGGAGACGATACGTTGAGCCCCTTGCGCTGCCCCACGGTGAAGTTGAAGATGCCGTTGTGCCGGCCCAGCACCTTGCCGCTGGAGGTGACCAGGTCGCCTGCGCTTTCAGGCAGCGCTTCGCCCTGCTCTTCGCGATACGCGGCCAGAAACTGCTTGTAGTCGCCGCCCGGTACGAAGCAAATCTCCTGCGAGTCGGGCTTCTCGGCCAGTTTCAGACCGTGCCGGCGAGCCTCTTCGCGCACCTCCGCCTTGGTCAGCTTTCCCAGGGGAAAGAGAGTGCGCGACAACTGCTCCTGAGTCAGGCCGAAAAGGAAATAGGTCTGGTCCTTTTCAAAATCCGTGGGCCGCTTCAAAATCCACCGCCCGCGCGCAGCGTCAAACTCGTTCACCGCGTAGTGGCCCGTCGCGATCCGCTCTGCCCCGATGCCGCGCGCGGTCTTCAACAGCCGGTCGAACTTAAGGAAGTTGTTGCAGAGCGAACAGGGAATCGGCGTGCGCCCCTTCAGGTACTCGGCCACAAAGGGCCGCACCACCTCGCGCTCGAAGTGCTCTTCCTCGTTGACCACGTAATACGGTATGCCCAGGTGCTCGGCAACGCGGCGCGCATCGTAAACATCATCGAGCGAACAGCAGCGGCCGGCCTTCGGCGCATCGGGCAATCCGTGCCGGCCCGCAAGGCGCGTCTGGTCCCAGAGCTGCAGCGTCAGCCCGACCACCTTCTCGCCCGAGTGGGCAAGCATCGCCGCCGCCGTAGAGGAGTCCACCCCTCCCGACATAGCGACGACGATTGTGCTGTTTTTCACTTCAGAGTTCATAGTTCGCAGTTCAAAGTTCGTAGTTCACAGTTCGCGGGCGCTCAATCCGGCAGGAAGGAGCTAAAAGCTAATAGCTAATGGCTAAAAGCTGCTTTCGGCGCCATCGCCCTTATCTGCTCCACCGCCTGCGGCACCACGCCCAGAACGTCTTCCACGTCCTCGATAGTGGCCGTTCGCAACAGGCTGAAACGCAGGCTGGCCCCCGCCAATTTCTTGTCGAGGCCCATCGCCATCAGCACGTGGCTCGGCTCAGTCGAGCCTGAATGGCAGGCCGATCCTCCGCTGACTGCGATGCCTTTCAGGTCCAGCGCGATAACCAGCGCTTCCCCCTCCACCTGGTCGAACCGGATGTTGGTTGTGTTCGCCACGCGCGGCGCACCCGCCCCGTTCACTCCCGTTCCTGAAATTTCCAGAACTCCCGCCTCCAGGCGATCGCGCAACTTGGCAAGCGCTTCCATGGTTCCATCTTCAAGGTGTTCCATGGCCAGTTCCGCCGCTTTGCCCATGCCCACAATGCCGGCAACGTTTTCAGTGCCCGCCCGCCGCCGCCGCTCGTGACTTCCGCCCACAATCAGCGGATCAATCGGCGTCCCTCGCCGAACAAAGAGTGCCCCCACAGCCTTCGGCCCGTGCATTTTGTGCGCACTGATCGAACACAGATGGCACCCCAAGCGCCGCACATCGATTTTTATTTTTCCGGCCCCTTGCACCCCGTCGATGTGGAATAGAGCCCCGGCCTCGGCAGCAATCTTTCCGATCTCCTCCACCGGCTGGATCACTCCGGTTTCATTGTTGGCCAGCATTACGCTGATCAGCCGCGTCTTCGGGTTCACCGCATGGCGCACCGCTTCAGGGTCGATGAGCCCGTTTGCCTGTGGCGGCAGAAACGTGACCTCTACGCCATCGGTCTCGGCCCGCTCTGCGGCTCTCAGCACGGCCGAGTGCTCGATGGAAGTGGTAATCAGGTGGTCACCGGCCCGCAACGCGCCGAAGATCGCGGTGTTGTCTCCCTCCGTGCCCCCGGAGTTGAAGACCACCTCGGCTTCATGACAGTTGAAGAACTCCGACAGAATTTCCCGCGCACGGCCGACCGCGGCGCGCGCCTGTTGCCCTTCGAAATGGATCGACGAGGCATTTCCGAAGTTTTCAATCCAGTAAGGACGCATTGCCTCGACAACCTCGGGCGCAAGAGGCGTCGTGGCATTAGCGTCCGTGTAAATACGGCGGATGGGGAACTCCTCCTGGCCTTATTGTACTTTCGATTCGACTCAACGCACCGCATTCGTAAGATGCGGCCTCGAACCCCAAAGACTACAATGCAAGCAGCACGTCTCGCATGTCTTCCGGCCTTCCTTGAAAAGACAATGGCCTTAGAACCTAAGGGCCCGGTTGACCGCTGCAGCTTGGGCGCCTTACCTCCTTTTGCACTTCTTGAAGACAAGCAATAGTCGCAGGAGCAATTGTTGATGCCGGAGATCTCGAGAGAAACAGAATCCCGCCAGCCCCGCATTCTCATTACCGGCCGCGCCGGCCAGCTCGGCCAGGAATTGCAACGGGTATTCAGAAACTCGGGTT
>Ga0335071_10004237_pt1 | contig 14975 bp, 16 predicted proteins | sample Lox_Sample_15_FD_206724 | JGI IMG/M metagenome (GOLD analysis project Ga0335071, IMG submission 206724) | Soil microbial communities from Loxahatchee National Wildlife Refuge, Florida, United States - Lox_Sample_1.5 | ecosystem: Environmental > Terrestrial > Soil > Wetlands | place: USA... | reverse complement strand
GAGCCGAACCGGTTCTTGACCGCCCGCAGGAGCCGATGCGCGTGGTGCTGCTCTCCTTCGAAGTAGAGGACGGTGTCCACGAGGTGCTCGAGCACGCGGGGCCCGGCGATGGCGCCGTCCTTCGTCACGTGGCCCACGAGGAAGGTCGCGATGCCGCGCCCCTTGGCGAAGAGCATGAGGCGCGCGGCGCATTCGCGCACCTGGCTCACGCTGCCCGGCGCCGACTCGAGGCCGGGCAGGTACACCGTCTGGATCGAGTCGACGACGAGGGCGCGCGGCTTCAGCTCGGCGGCATGAGCCTCGATCACGGCGAGGTCGGTCTCGGCGAGGAAGTAGAGCCCGCGGGGTGCGATGCCGAGCCGGTCGGCGCGCAGCTTGACCTGGGCCGCCGACTCCTCGCCGGAGACATACAGCACCGATCCCGCGAGGTCGGCCAGCGAGCGGCTCGCCTGGAGGAGCAGGGTCGACTTGCCGATGCCGGGATCGCCGCCGATGAGCACGAGCGAGCCGGGAACGACGCCACCGCCGAGCACGCGATCCAGCTCGCCGATGCCCGTGCTGACCCGCTCACCCTCGGACACGGCGATCTCGCCGATGAGCACGGGGCGCGCGCCGGCCGCGAGCCGGGGCCGCTCCGAGCGTGCCGGGGCCGCCCGCTCCTCCACGAGGGCCGTGAAGCTGCCCAGGCGCGCGCAGTCCGGGCAGGTGCCCGCCTTCGGCGCAGCGAAGCCGCAGACCTGGCAGCGATAGACGGAGCGCTCTCTGGCCATCACTTCTCCCCGGTTGCCTGGCCCGCGTGAATGGTCGAGCGCACGAGGGACCGCAGGAGCAGGCTCCGCTGGGCGCCCTCGAGGAAGGAGACGAGGTTCTCGTAGACGGTGGGGTCCTCGATCAGCGCGCCGATCGTGCCCTCGCCCGTCTTGAGCTTCTCGCTCACCACGCGCAGGTTGGCCAGCGCGGCGCGAAGGTCCGCCCCCGCCTGGCCCATGGCGTTGTCGCCACTGTCCTGGAGCATGCCGCCGAGGAGACCCTCGCCGCGCGCCAGCTTCTCGGAGATCTCGCGGAACTTCCGCGTGAGGACCTGGAGGTCGCGCGCCACGGGCCGGTACTCGGGGTCGAAGAGCAGCGTGGGGAGGAGACCGTCGCCTGGTCCGGGCTTCTCGGCCGCCCGGCTGAAGGCATCGAGCGCACTCAGGAGAGCCCGGGCGGACTTGCCGCTCTCCTTCGACAGGAGCGTCGAGACGGCGTTGTCGCCGCTCTCGGCCTTCGCGATGAGCTGCTGGGTCGAGGCCAGGAGGGCGCTCAGGCGCCGCAGCGACTCCGGCTCCTCGTAGACGAGCACGTGGAGCCACCCCTTGCCCTTCTCCACCTCGTCCGTGATGCGCCGCGCCGACTTGACGGCGGCGCCGATGTCGTCGAAGGTGCCGCCCTTGTCGAGCCGCTCGGCCGCGGCGCGCAGGGTCGAGGCCAGCTCGCTGACGGCCCGGAGCGTCCCGGCGCCCTCCGCGAACATCCGGGACATCTCCTGCGGTTCCTGCGAGCCGAGCAGGGCGCCGGGGGCCAGCGGTGCCGCGTCGAGCGACCCCGGCGTGATGTCGATGATCTTGTCGCCGAGGAGCCCCTGCGTGGCGATCCGCGCCTCGGAGTTCTGCCGGATGCGGTCCTGGAAGCGCTTCGCCACGCTCATGGTCACCCGCACCTTGCCGCCGGGCCTGGGTGACAGGGCCACGCCCGTCACGCGCCCGATCTGCACGCCGGCCAGCCGCACCGTGGCCCCCTCGATCAGCCCGGCCACTTCCGTGAACTCGGCCGTGAGCTCGTACTTGCTCTCGAAGTACCGCGCGCGGGCGCCCAGAAGGTAGACGATGACGAAGAAGACCACGAGCGAGGCCAGGATGAAGGCGCCGATGCGAAGCTGCAGCGCGTAGGGCCGCTCGTCGGCCATCGAGTCGTTACTCCTCCCTCAGGTCGCCCGCCAGGAACCGGCGAACGTCGGAGTTGGCCGACACGCGGATCTCCGCCGGCGTGCCCATGTCGGCGAAGCGCCCCTTGTGGAGGATGGCCATCTGGTCGGCGACCATGTTGGCGAACTCGATGTCGTGGGTGACCACGATGGCGGTGTCGCACACGCCGGCGCGCAAGGTCGCGATCAGCTCGGCGACCAGGCGCGCGTTGGTCGGATCGAGCCCCGCCGTCGGCTCGTCGAAGAAGACCACCTCCGGCTCCATCACGAGCGCGCGCGCGATGCCCACGCGCCTGCGCATCCCGCCGGACAGCTCGGCGGGCAGCAGGTCGTCCGTGCCGGGCATCCCGACCAGCGAGAGGAACCGGTGGACGCGGTCGGTGATCTCGCCCAGCGACAGGCGGGTGTGCTCGCGCAGCGGATAGGCGACGTTCTCGAAGACGGAGAGCGAGTCGAAGAGCGCGGCGCCCTGGAAGACGAAGCCCGTGCGCTTGCGGATGGCCAGCATGGCTTCCTCCCGCATCCGCTCGATCCGCGTGCCAAAGAGGGCGACCTGGCCGGCATCGGGCCGCAGGAGGCCGGCCGTGATCCTGAGGAGCACGGTCTTGCCCGAGCCGCTGCCGCCCATGATGGCCAGCGTGGTGCCCTTGCGGAGTCCCAGGCTCACGCCGCGCAGGACTTCCTTCCTGTCGAAGGACTTGTGGATGTCTCGCAGCTCCACGAGGAGATCGCCGGAGGCGGTCATGTCACCAGAAGAGCAGGAGGAAGAGCTTGGTGAGGAAGAAGTCCGAGATGATCACCGCCATCGCCACCTGCACCACCGTGTCCGTGGTGGAGCGCCCCAGTCCCTCCGTGCCGCCGCTCGTGGCCAGCCCGTTGTAGCAGCCGATGAGGGTGATGAGGAACCCGAACACCACGCTCTTGCCGAGCCCCGTCAGGAAGTCCTTCATCACGACCCAGTACGAGATCGTGTTCCAGTAGAGATACGTGTCGACGCTGCGGTCGAAGACGGCGATGAGCATGCCGCCGAAGAGACCCATGGCGTCGGCCAGCACCGTGATCAGCGGGAAGACGACGAGGGCGGCCAGGATGCGCGGCACGATGAGCTTCTTGACGTAGTTGACGCCGATGGCGCGGAGCGCGTCGATCTGCTCGGTCACCTTCATGGAGCCGAGCTCTGCCGTGATCCCCGAGGCGACCTTGCCGCCGACGAGGATCGCCGTCAGCACGGGGCCGAGCTCGCGCAGTATCGACAGCGCCACCACGGGTCCCACGTAGTTCTCGGCGCCGAACCGCGCCATGTTCACCGCGCTCTGGAGCGCCAGCACCATGCCCGTGAAGAGCGAGGCGGTGAGGGCGACCGCGAGCGAGCGCACGCCGATGGTGTCGATCTCGCGCGCCACGATGACGAGGTAGGAAGGCGGAAGCCGGAGGTTGCGGGCCACCCGGATCGCCAGGAGCCCGAGCCCGCCGTACCAGGCGACGGATTCGCGACCCTGCCGCCGCGCGTACGCGAGCACGCTCACGGGGTGGTCCCGCTGAAGCTCTGGACGAAGGCCTGGAAGTCGCCGCGCCCGGCCTCGAAGCTTGCCGCCGGCGCCACGTAGAGGAAATCGTAGACGCAGCGGTCGCCCTTGACCACGACCGCCTCGACGCCCACGGGCCGTCCGTCCATGTTGCCGTGCACGACCGCGCGCTGGGCGGGGCGCCCGTCCACGGTGGTGGGCTCGTTGGCCGAGACCACGCGGTCCTGAAGCCCAAACGTCAGGTGGCGCGTGAGGACGTTGAGGGGGCGGCCTGCCGTCTTCGCCTCGCACGTCGCATCGGCCAGCATGCCGCCCGCCGGATCGCGGCGCTCCAGCTCGAGCTCGGCGGTTCCACCGGGCTTCACGGCCCAGCCCTGCGCCGGCAGGCTCACGCGATAGCCCTTGGCCGAGTGGAATACCCCGCTCTCGAGGTGGCTGGCGCTGCTGCATCCGGCGAGGACGGCGGTCACGAGCAGGAGACCCCGGGCCCGGCTCACCGGCTCGTCTCGCCATGGCGCGCGGCCAACTCCTCGAACACGCGGCGGAGGGGAATGCCGCGCGCCGCGAGCAGCACCATGGTGTGGAACCACAGATCCGCGACCTCGGACACCACCCGCGCATCGCCCTCGCCGCCGAGCGCCGCGGTCACGACCTCGGTGGCTTCCTCGCCGATCTTCCGGCAGATCTGCGGCTCGCCGCGATCGAAGAGGCCCGCGGTATAGGAGCCCGCCGGCCGCGCGACCTTCCGCGACTCGAGCACGCGCTCCAGCACCTCGAGCATGGCAGGGCCCGCGCCGGATCCCAGGGGCGCGGATCCCCCGCCCAGGCGCGTGAAGAAGCAGGTGCGCGCTCCCGTGTGGCAGGCCACGCCGTCCTGGTGCACCTGCACGAGCAGCGTGTCGCGATCGCAATCGGCGTAGACCCCGTCGACGTGCTGGCTATGGCCCGACGTTTCGCCCTTCCGCCAGAGCGCCTGCCGCGAGCGCGACCAGTAGTGGGCGAGACCCGTCTCGAGAGTCCGGGCGAGCGCCTCGCGATCCATCCACGCCACCATCAGGACCTCACCCGTCGCCGTCTCCTGCGCGACGGCCGGGATCAGCCCCTGCGCATCCCACTTGAGCTCGGCCTCGGCGCTCACGGCTCCATCCTCACGGGAACGCCGTGCTCGCGCAGATAGCTCTTCGCCTCGGCGATCGTGTGGCGGCCGAAGTGGAACATGGACGCCACGAGAACCGCGTCGGCCTTGCCGTCGACCACGCCGCGCCGGAGATGCTCCAGCGTGCCCACGCCGCCGGAGGCGATCACGGGCACCGACACCGCCTCGGAGACGGCGCGAGTCAGCTCGAGATCGTAGCCGTCGCCGGTGCCGTCGCGATCCATGCTCGTCAGGAGGATCTCCCCCGCCCCGAGCTCTTCCACCTCGCGCGCCCACCGGAGGGCGTCGCGGCCGGCCGGGCGCCGCCCCCCGTGCGTGTAGACGCCCCAGCGGAGCGGATCGCCCGCCTCGCGCTTGGCATCGATGGCGACCACGATGCACTGGCTGCCGAAGCGCTGCGCGGCCTCGCGAATGAGCTCCGGGCGTGCCAGCGCCGCCGTGTTGAGGGACACCTTGTCGGCGCCGGCCCGCAAGAGCGTGCGAACGTCCTCGATGCTGCGGATGCCGCCGCCCACCGTCAGCGGCATGTAGATGCCCTCGGCGGTGCGGCGGACCACGTCCAGCATGATGGCCCGCTCCTCGTGGGACGCGGTGATGTCGAGGAAGACCAGCTCGTCCGCGCCCTGTCTGTCGTACGCGAGCGCGGCCTCGACGGGATCGCCCGCATCACGGAGATCCACGAAGCGCACCCCCTTGACCACGCGGCCGCCGTGCACGTCCAGGCAGGGGACGATGCGCTTGCAGAGCATGCCTACCCCGCCTCGGCCAGCGCGGCGCGAAGACTCACGGCGCCGGTGTAGAGCGCGCGGCCCACCACCACGCCGTCCACGCCGGGAAGCCCGGCGAGCCGCCGGATATCCTCGAGCGAGCCCACCCCACCCGAGGCGAAGACCGGAATTCCCGACGCACGCGCGACGGCCTCGGTGCTGGCGAGGTTGGGCCCGCCCTGCGTACCGTCGCGTGCGATGTCCGTGTAGACGATTCCACTCGCCCCCGCGGCGGCCGCGTCGCGGGCCAGTCGGACGGCGTCCAGGTCGAGCACACGGGTCCAGCCGTCGACCGCCACGCGTCCGTCGGAGGCGTCCACGCCGACGATGATCCGATTCTCGAAGCGCCGGCACACCTCGCCGAGGAACCGGGGATCGAGGGCGGCACGGGTGCCCACGATGGCCCAGCGCGCGCCCGCATCCAGCACCGCGTCGATGTGTTCCGGCGCGCGCAGGCCGCCGCCCACCTCGACGGGAATGGAGACGGCCCGCGCGATCGCGCCAATGATGGCGGTCTGGGCGGGCCCGCCGCCGAACGCGCCGTCGAGATCGACGACGTGGAGGCGCAGGGCTCCTTCGGCTTCCCAGCGGCGCGCCATGGCCACGGGATCGTCGGAAAACACGGTCTCGGCATCGGCCCGGCCCTGGAGCAGGCGCACGCACCGGCCCGCCTTGAGGTCGACGGCGGGGATGATGACGAAGCTCATGACTCGGCCCTCGCCTCGTCGCGGCTCACCCGCGCCGATCCCGGACGAACGCGGCGAAGTTCTCGAGGAGCCGCACGCCCCAGCGCTGGCTCTTCTCCGGGTGGAACTGGGTGGCGAAGAGCGTCCCACGGCCGACGGCCGCCGGAAAGGTCACGCCGTACGTGCACGTGGCCACGGCCAGCGACGGGTCGGTGGTCGCCGGATAGTAGGAGTGCACGAAGTAGAAGTGCGCGCCGCTCGGCACCCCATCGAGAATGGCGAGATCGCCGGTGTGCTCGACGGAGTTCCATCCCATGTGCGGGACCTTGAGCCCAGCCGGGAAGCGGCGGACGACTCCGGGAATGACGTCGAGCCCCTTGCCCTGGCCGAACTCCTCGCTCTCGGTGAACAGAAGCTGATAGCCGAGGCAGATGCCGAGAAAGGGCCGGCCGTCGTCGAGGGCGGCGCGGAGCGGCTCCAGCAGCCCGCGGGCCTGGAGATTGCCCATGGCGTCGTGGAATGCGCCGTCGCCGGGCAGCACGAGCGCACGGGCATCTTCGATCACGCGCGGATCTTCGGTGACGACCGCGCGCATCCCGAGACGCCCCAGGGCATTCTCGACGCTCCCGAGATTTCCCCGCCCGTAGTCGATGACGGCGATCATTCCGGTTGCCCGACTCCTGTCATTTCAGGTTGCTCCATGGCCTCTTCGCCCTTTCGGGCTCATCGGGGCGCCCGGTCGGGGCGTACGCGGCTCATCACCCACGCTTCGTCGTCCTCTGCCGCCCCTCCGGCTCACAAGCTCCCCTTGGTGGACAGGACGCCCGCGATTCTGGGGTTCAGGCGCGTCGCCTCCGCCAGCGCCCGGCCCACCGCCTTGAACGTGGCCTCGGCGATGTGGTGCAGGTTCTGGCCGTAGTGCATGTTCACGTGCAGCGTGATCTCCGCGTTGAAGGCGAAGGCGCGGAAGAAATCCTCGACCAGGTCCAGATCGAAGTTCGAGACGCGCGCCCGCCGGAGCGGCACGTTGAAGATGAGATAGGGGCGGCCCGAGATGTCGACGGCCGCGTGGAGCAGCGCCTCGTCCATGGGCAGGAAGGAGGCCCCGTAGCGCACGATGCCCGCGCGGTCGCCCAGCGCCTCGCGGAAGGCCTTGCCGAGGCAGATCCCGACGTCTTCCACGGTGTGATGGAGGTCCACCTCGAGATCGCCCTGCGCGTCCACCGTGAGGTCCATGAGCCCGTGCTTCGACCAGGCCTCGAGCATGTGATCGAAGAACGGAATGCCCGTCGCCACCTTGGAGGCTCCGGTGCCGTCGAGGCCCAGCTGGAGCGAGATCTGCGTCTCCTTGGTCTTCCGCTCCACGCGCCCCTGCCGGAGAGGCGCCCCGCCCGCCATGGCTGCCGTCATGTCTGGCCTCCCGTTGACTCGATGCGCATGGCCGCGGCGGCGCCGTGCCCGTCGAGGCCCTCCACGCGGGCGAGCTCCGCCAGGTGCGGGCCTGCGTCCCGGAGCCCCGCGGCCGCGTAGTGGATCACGCTCAGGCGCTTCACGAAGTCCTCGGTGCCGAGCGCCGAGGCGAAGCGCGCCGTCCCGCCGGTGGGCAGCACGTGGTTCGGCCCGGCGACGTAGTCGCCCACCACCTCGGGCGTGTACCGGCCGAGGAAGACCGCGCCCGCGTTCCGCACGTGCGCGAGCAGCGCTTCCGGATCGGCGACCTGGAGCTCGAGATGCTCCGGCGCCAGGAGATTCGCGATCTCCGCGGCTTCGTCGAGGCTCCGCGTCAGCACGAGCGCGCCGTGCGCCGCCAGCGCGGCTCCGGCGATCTCCCGCCGCGGAAGCGCAGCGAGCTGCCGCTCGATGGCCGCCGCAACGCCGTCGATCAGGGCGCGGGAGGTCGTGAGCAGCACAGCGCGGGCCATGGGATCGTGCTCGGCCTGGGCGAGCAGGTCGGCGGCCACCCAGGCGGGATCGGCGGAAGCGTCCGCGATCACCATCACCTCGCTGGGCCCGGCAACCATGTCGATGCCCACGTCGCCGAACACGCGGCTCTTGGCGAGCGCCACGTAGATGTTGCCCGGGCCCACGATCTTGTCCACGCGCGGGATCGTGTCGGTGCCGTACGCGAGGGCCGCCACGGCCTGGGCGCCGCCGATCCGATAGACCTCCGTCACGCCAGCCACGCGGGCGGCGGCGAGCACCGCCGGGTCGAGGGACTTGTCGGTCGAGGGCGGCGAGACCAGCGCGATGCCTTTCACGCCGGCGACGCGCGCGGGGATGACCGTCATCAGCACCGTCGACGGATACGCGGCGCGGCCGCCCGGGACATAGACGCCGACCCGATCGAGGGGACGGATCTCCTGGCCGAGCCGCGAGCCCAGGGCATCGGTCATGCGCCAGGAGTGCGGCGCCGACTCGCGATGGAAGCGCTCGATCCGCTCCGCGGCGTATCTGAGCGCGGCCATGGTCGCGGGCCCGACGGCGCGCTCCGCCGCCTCGAGCGCTGCGGACGGAACAGCGAGCTGCGCCGCGGTGAGGGCCACGCGATCGAAACGCTCGGTGAACTCGAGAAGGGCGGCGTCCCCCTTGTCGCGCACGGCCGCCACGATCTCCTCGACGCGGCGCTGGATCTCGGGGTCGACCGCGCCGGGCGGACGGTCGAGGCTCCGAGCAACGCCTGTCGAGCCCAGGGTCGTGGTGTCGAGCCGCCTGATCATCCCGGTCTTCTCCACCTACCTGGCCGCTTCCTGCCGCATGGAGGCGATGAGGGCGTTGACCTGGGCATGCGCGGTCTTGAGCGAGGCGCGATTCACGATCAGGCGCGCCGTCGACGTCATGATCTCCGCGACCTCGACGAGCCCGTTGGCCCGCAGCGTCTCCCCGGACTGGACGAGATCGACGATGCGCTCCGCCAGGCCGACCAGGGGCGCCAGCTCGATGGAGCCGTCGAGATGGATCATCTCCACCTGGATGCCCCGCTCGGAGAAGTAGCGCTCGGTGAGCGTCGGATACTTGGTGGCCACGCGCACCCACGACCACTTCGTGGGGTCGTCGCGCTCCCAGAGATCGCGCAGCTCGGCCACCACCAGGCGGCAGAAGCCGAAGCCCAGATCCACCGGCTCGTACACGTCCGGCTGCTGCTCGGCGAGGATGTCCTTGCCCACGATGCCGAGATCGGCGGCGCCGTACTCGACGTAGGTCGGAATGTCCACGGGCTTGAGGAAGATGAAGCGCAGGTCGCGCTCGGCGTCCGTGAGCAGGAGCCGGCGCGTGTCGGCCTCCAGCCCCTGCACGCCCATGCTCGACAGGAGCTGGAGCGCCGGGTCGAGCAGGCGCCCCTTGGGCAGCGCGAAGGTCAGCGCCATGGCGGGAGTCCGGCCTATCTCACGCGCTCGATGCGAGCGCCCAGCGACTGGAGCTTCTTCTCCAGCGCCTCGTAGCCGCGATCGAGGTGGTAGACGCGCGAGACCTCCGTCCGGCCGCGGGCGGCCAGCCCGGCCAGCACGAGCGACGCGGAGGCGCGCAGGTCCGTGGCCATGACCGGGGCGCCCTGGTACGCCGCGACGCCGCGCACCACGGCGATGGAGCCGTCGGTCTCGATGGACGCGCCCATGCGGCAGAGCTCGGCCACGTGCATGAAGCGGTTCTCGAAGATCGTCTCGGTGATCCGGCTCGAGCCGTCGGCCAGGCCCAAGAGCACCATCATCTGCGCCTGCATGTCGGTCGGGAACCCCGGGAACGGGCTCGTGGTGATGTCGGCCGCATGCGGCCGCTCCGGCCCCACGCACCGAATCCGGTCGCCGTCCACGTGGAGCGCCGCCCCGCACTCCTCCAGCTTGGCGAGCGTGGCCGTCATGTGGCGGGGCACCGCGCCCGTCACCGTCACGTCGCCCTTCGTGATCGCGCCGGCCGCCAGGAGCGTGCCCGCCTCGATCCGGTCCGGAATGACGCGATGCCGTGCCCCGCCAAGCTCCGGCACGCCCTCGATCTCGATGCGCTCCGTGCCAGCGCCCTCGATGCGGGCGCCCATCGCGGTGAGGAGCCGCGCGAGATCTCCGACCTCGGGCTCGCGGGCCGCGTTCTCCAGCACGGTGACGCCCTCGGCGAGCGCCGCGGCCATCATCAGGTTCTCGGTGCCGGTCACGGTCACCAGATCCGTGGTGATCCGCGCCCCCTTGAGACGGCTCGCGCGCGCCTCGACGTAGCCGCCCTGGATGCTGATCTCGGCGCCGAGCTTGGCGAGGCCCTTCAGGTGCTGGTCGATCGGACGCACGCCGATCGCGCAGCCCCCGGGCAGCGCCACCCGCGCCACGCCGGACCGGGCAAGGAGCGGCCCCAGCACCACGACGGAGGCGCGCATCGTCGACACGAGCTCGTAGGGCGCCTCGTTGCTGGCGAGCTCCGCCACCTCGAAGCGAGCGAGGCCGCCCGGATCCATGGACGTGCGGGCGCCGAGCGTCTCGAGGAGGCGCCGCATCGTGACGACGTCGGCCAGCGCCGGAACGTTCTCGAGCGTCACCGGGCCCGCCGTCAGCAGGCTCGCCGCCATGGCGGGCAGCGCGGCGTTCTTGGCCGCAGAGACTTGGACCTCGCCGTGCAATGGAACCCCGCCGTCGATGACCAGCCGCGTCGCCATCAGCAGCCCGCCCGCTGGACCTGGAGCCCGATCAAGGGCGACTCCACCGTGCCATCCGCCCACCGCCCTTCGATGTAGCGCTCGACGCCGCGCAGGTCGCGGTGGGCCCCGATCCTCGAGAAGCCCTCGGCAGCCATGAGCGAGGCCAGCGGGCCGGCCTGCTCCTCGCCGATCTCCATGACGAGCCAGGCGCCGGGCCGCAGGAAGCCGGCGGCCTCGGCGACGATGCGGCGGAGCACGCGCATGCCGTCCGGTCCGCCGTCGAGAGCCAGGTGCGGCTCGAAACGCTCGACCTCGGCGGGCAGCGTGGGGATGATGCCGGTCGGAATGTAGGGCGGATTGGCCACGATCATGTCGAGGCTCCCTCCGAGCGGGGCCAGAGGACCGAAGAGGTCCCCGGCCAGCAGGCGCACGCGCGCGGACAGGCCGAGCGAGCGCACGTTGTCCGAAGCCACGGCGAGTGCTCCCAGCGACTGGTCCACCGCGAGCACCTCGAGGTCGGGGCGCGCCGCGGCCAGCGCGCAGGCAATGGCCCCGCTTCCGGTCCCGATGTCGGCCACGAGCGCACCGCGGCGGCCGGCGAGGAGCTCGAGCGCCCGCTCCACCAGCCCCTCGGTTTCCGGCCGGGGAATCAGCACGTCGGGCGTCACGGCGATCTGGAGGCCGCGAAACTCCTCGAAGCCCAGGAGGTGCTGGACGGGCTCGTGTCCGACGCGCCGGGCCACGAGGGCCCGGAAGCTCGCGGCCTGCTCCGCGTTCACGGGACGTCGAGGCTCCACGTAGAGGGACAGTGGATCGGTGCCGATCGCGGCCGCGAGCAGGCGCAACGCGTCCTGGCGCGCGCACTCGAGCCCGGCGGCGGAGAGGCAGGCCGTGCCTTCCGCGAGGAGCGCGGCGACGGTATCCGTCACAGGGGCTCTCCCAGCTTCCGCCGCTGCTCCTCGGCGCTCAGCGCGTCCACCAGCTCGTCGATGTCGCCTTCGAGGATGGCGGGCAGGCGATGCAGCGTGAGGTTGATGCGGTGATCGGAGACGCGCCCCTGGGGAAAGTTGTAGGTGCGGATCCGCTCGCTGCGCTCCCCCGTGCCGACCTGGCTCTTGCGGTCGGCGGCGATGGCCGCGGCCTGCTCCTCCTGGGCGCGCTCGAGGAGGCGGGCCTTCAACACACGCATGGCCTTCGCCCGGTTCTTGATCTGCGAGCGCTCGTCCTGGCAAGTGACGACCAGGCCCGTGGGGATGTGCGTGATGCGCACCGCCGAGTCCGTCGTGTTGACGCCCTGCCCGCCGGGGCCCGAGGCGCGGTAGACGTCGACGCGGATGTCCTTCTCCTCGACCTTGATGTCCACGTCCTCGGCTTCAGGGAGGACGGCGACCGTGACGGTCGAGGTATGGATGCGCCCGCTCGATTCGGTCGCGGGCACCCGCTGCACGCGGTGGACCCCGCGCTCGAACTTGAGCCGGCTCCACGCGCCGCGGCCCTGGACGAACAGCACGATCTCCTTGAACCCGCCCACGCCGGTCGGGTGGCTGTCCATCACCTCGACCTTCCACCGCTGACGCTCGGAGTACTTCGTGTACATGCGGGCGAGGTCCGCGGCAAAGAGTCCCGCCTCGTCTCCCCCCGCGCCGGCACGGATCTCGACGAAGACGTTCCGATCGTCGTTCGGGTCCTTGGGAAGGAGCAGCGTGCGAAGCTCCTCCTCGAGCTTGCTCTGGCGCGCCGCGAGCTCGGCCACCTCGGCCTGCGCCATCTCGCGCATCTCGCGGTCGGCGTCCTCGGCCGCCATGTGCCGCGCCTCCTCGAGCCTGGCCAGGAGCTGCTTGTACTCCTCGAACTTGCCCACCACCTCGTGGAGCTCGGAGGCGGCCTTGGCCGTCTTCGCGTAGAGAGCCTGCTGGCCGATGACGGCGGGATCGGAGAGCGACCGGGTGAGGTCCCGGTAGCGCTCCTCCACCTGGCGGAGCTTGTCAAACATGGCGTGCCCTCACGGGGGCAGGACGCACGGGGGACTCGCCGCGCAGGGGGGACGGAGACGAGATGCTGGTCGGGACGCGAAGGTGGCGCGGCGTGTGGCCGGCCCTGGCCCTACCCCTCGGCGAGCGCCTTCCTCTTGTACTTCCGCTGGAAGCGCTCAACGCGACCGGCAGTGTCCAGGAACTTCTGCTTGCCCGTGAAGTAGGGATGGCACTTGGAGCACACCTCCACCCGGATCTGAGGCTGGGTCGATCGGGTGTGAATGACCTCTCCGCAGTTGCAGGTGATCGTCGTATCGACGTATTCGGGATGAATGCCAGCCTTCACGGCCCACCTCCATGATGGAAAGGCGAATAAGGAAGATCAAACTTTACCAGCGAAGGTGGCAAAACGCAAGAAATCCAGCATTTCCGAGGCTACACAGCGGAGAAGCACGAGGGGGCGACGGCCGGGGCGCTACCCCATCTGGCTCATGGCGCTCAGGAAGTCCTTGTTGGACTTCGTCAGCTTGACCTTGTCGAGCAGGAGCTCCATGGCCTCGACCGGGTTCAGCTGGGTCAGGGCCTTGCGGAGGAGCCAGACCTTCTGGAGCTCATCCTTCTCCAGCAGGAGCTCCTCCTTGCGCGTGCCCGTCTGCTCGATGTTGATGGTCGGGAAGACGCGCTTGTCCATCAGCCGGCGGTCCAGGTGCACCTCCATGTTGCCGGTGCCCTTGAACTCCTCGAAGATCACGTCATCCATGCGGGAGCCCGTGTCGATGAGGGCCGTGGCCATGATGGTCAGGGACCCGCCTTCCTCGACGTTGCGGGCTGCCGCGAAGAAGCGGCGCGGCCGCTGGAGCGCGTTCGCGTCGAGACCGCCGGACAGGACCTTGCCGGACGAGGGGATGACCGCGTTGTGCGCACGGGCGAAGCGCGTGATGGAGTCGAGCAGGATGACGACGTCCCGCTTGTGCTCGACCAGCCGCTTGGCCTTCTCGATCACCATGTCGGCGACCTGGACGTGGCGCTGCGGCGGCTCGTCGAAGGTCGAGGAGATGACCTCGCCCTTCACCGAGCGCTGCATGTCCGTGACCTCCTCGGGCCGCTCGTCGATGAGCAGCACGATGAGGTAGACCTCCGGATGGTTCTTGGCGATGGCGTTGGCGAGGTTCTGGAGCAGCACGGTCTTGCCCGTGCGGGGCGCCGCCACGATGAGGCCGCGCTGGCCCTTGCCGATGGGGCAGAGGAGATCCATGACCCGGGTGGTGAGGTTCTCCGAATCGTGCTCGAGCCTGATCCGCTCCATGGGATAGAGCGGGGTCAGGTTGTCGAAGATGGTCTTGTCCCGCGACTGTTCGGGCGTCTCGAAGTTGATCGCCTCGACCTTGAGCAGCGCGAAGTAGCGCTCGGTGTCCTTGGGCGGCCGCACCTGGCCGGAGATGGTGTCGCCCGTGCGCAGGTCGAAGCGGCGGATCTGGGAGGGCGAGACGTAGATGTCGTCCGGTCCCGGGAGGTAGTTGTAGTCGGGAGCGCGGAGGAACCCGAACCCGTCGGGCAGCACCTCGAGGACCCCTTCCGCGAAGATGAGCCCGTCCCGCTCCGCCTGGCCCTGCAGGATCTTGAAGATCAATTCCTGCTTCCGGAGGCCGCTGAAGCCCTGGACACCCAGGTCCTTGGCGACCGTATTCAGCTCGGTGATGGTCTTATCCTTGAGCTCGGACAGATTCATCCTGTTGCCTCCTGCCCCACCGGACTCGGACGAGCCTGCGTCGGTGGCGTCGGACTTCTGCGGCGAGGGCCGCCGAGGACTACGCTGCGAGATGATGATCTCCGGAGGGTTGATGGTGTACGGGGTAACCGACGAGCCTGCTCACCAAATTTCCCACAGGCCCGCGGGAGATGTCAATACAAAAGCTCCGCTCAGAGACGCGTCTCGATGATCGCCTTGCTGCGTATCTCCGTCAGCCACTCCTTCAGGCGGGCATCGTACTTCTGGCGGTAGAGGATGTCGCGGATCTGGTTGCGGGCCTGGGCCAGCTGCTCGCCGGCGAGCGTCTCCTTCGAGTCGAGCTCGAAGAGGTGGTACCCCACCTCCGAGCGGAAGGGCGGCGCGTGCTCGCCCGGCGAGAGACGCAGCACGGCCTTCTCGATGTCCGGGGCCAGCTCGCCCCGCTTGAGAATGCCGAGCCGCCCGCCGTTCTTCGCCGTGGCCGTGTCCTCGGAGAACTCGGCCGCCAGCTCGCCGAAATCCTCACCCGCCATGACCCTCCCATAGACGTCGTCGGC
>Ga0335071_10004234_pt1 | contig 14984 bp, 11 predicted proteins | sample Lox_Sample_15_FD_206724 | JGI IMG/M metagenome (GOLD analysis project Ga0335071, IMG submission 206724) | Soil microbial communities from Loxahatchee National Wildlife Refuge, Florida, United States - Lox_Sample_1.5 | ecosystem: Environmental > Terrestrial > Soil > Wetlands | place: USA... | reverse complement strand
TCGGCGCCGTCACCATGGGACAACAGCATCTCCTGATCGCGCTCGGCCGTCATCTGTTGCAGCTCATCGTCCGCGGCTATCCTGACAAGGAATAGGTTCCTGACGGTTTCCTCCTTGATACGCAAGCTCATATCAAGGAACATCTCGTAGCCCTCTTTCTGGTATTCCTTGAGCGGATCGCGTTGTCCGTATCCTCTCAAACCAATGCCGTCTTTGAGATGATCCATGTTGAGCAGATGGTCTTTCCACTGCGTATCCACGGCCTGAAGCATGACGAATTTCTCTAACTCTCTCATGGTCCCGGGAGGCAATTCATTTTCTTTCTGATCGTACCGTCTTCTGACCGCGTCCAAGATGTGTTCCACCAATCCTTCCCGATTCCGCTCCCCAGGTTGCAGGCGGTCGAAGTTGAAACGAATCCCGAATTGTCCCCATAATACATCCGCCAGCGTCGGCAGGTCCCAGTCGTCGAAGTGCGTTCGCTCGTCGGCATGGCGGTCGACAATATCCTCAACGACGTCGATCATCATGTCCTGAACATTATCTTTGAGGTTTTCACCTCCCAGGATGAAGCGACGCTGGGAATAGACCACCTCGCGTTGCTTGTTCATGACATCATCGAATTCCAGCAGGTGCTTACGTATATCGAAATTATGTCCTTCCACTTTCTTCTGAGCGTTCTCAATGGCCTTGGTTGTGTATTTGTGTTCAATTGGCACACCATCTTCCATGCCGACCCGTTCCATTATCATCTTCACTCTTTCTCCGCCAAAGATCCGCATCAGATCGTCTTCAAGGCTGAGATAAAAGCGGCTGGAACCCGGATCTCCTTGGCGTCCTGAACGGCCCCGCAATTGATTATCGATCCGTCTGGATTCGTGGCGTTCGGTTCCCAGGATATGCAGTCCGCCGGCATCGATCACGTTTTTCTTTTCTTCTTCGCACTTAACCTTGAATTCTTTCACAAGATCCGAGAATTCCCCTGAATCTTCTCCCTTCTTGGACTTGGCGCGGGCAAGGAAAGTCGGATTGCCGCCAAGCAAAATGTCCGTTCCGCGGCCGGCCATATTCGTGGAAATAGTCACCGCACCGTATCTGCCTGCCTGAGCAACAATCTCAGCTTCCAAAGCATGGTTCTTGGCATTCAAGACATTGTGCGGGATACCGATTTTCTTGAGCCGCCTGGAAAGGTATTCGGACTTCTCTATAGATATGGTCCCAACGAGTACGGGTTGGCCTCGCCGATGAAGCTCCTTTATCTCTTCGACCGCGGCATCGAACTTCTCTGGCTCTGTCTTATATATGAGGTCTGAGGCATCGTCGCGTATCATCGGAAGATTAGTCGGAATGACAACAACTTCAAGATCGTAGATCTTCTTGAACTCAACGGCTTCCGTATCCGCAGTCCCGGTCATGCCCGCGAGTTTTTCGTACATACGAAAATAATTCTGGAACGTAATCGTGGCGAGAGTCTGGTTCTCGTTCTCAATCCGGACACCCTCTTTGGCTTCAAGCGCTTGGTGAAGGCCGTCGGAATAGCGTCTTCCAGGCATGAGCCGACCGGTGAATTCATCGACTATGATGACCTGGCCGTCCTTTACTATGTAATCAACGTCTTTCTTGAAAAGAGTGTGAGCTTTGAGGGCCTGATTGACGTGGTGCAGGATCTCCATCTGGGAAGGATCGTAGAGATTCGCTACCGCAAGGGACTTTTCCACTCTGGCCACGCCCTCTTCGGTAAGCACCACGCTATGCGCCTTTTCATCAATGGTGTAATCGCGCTCTTTTCCAAGGCCTGGAATAATCCTATTTATTTTATAATACCTGTCGGTGTTCTCGTGAGTGGGACCGGAAATGATGAGAGGAGTTCTAGCTTCATCTACAAGAATGCTGTCCACTTCATCAACGATCGCGTAATGAAGTTCCCGCTGAACATAATCATCCAACGAAAACTTCATGTTGTCTCTAAGATAATCGAATCCGAACTCGTTGTTCGTGCCGTATGTTATGTCGGAATCGTAGGCTTTTCTGCGCTCCTGGTCGTCCAGGTCATGGATAATCACCCCCACGGTCAATCCCAGAAACTTATAGATCGTTCCCATCCATTCGGCGTCACGTTGGGCAAGATAATCATTGACCGTCACCACATGCACGCCCCGTCCGGTAAGAGCATTGAGGTACACAGGCAGAGCCGCGGCAAGGGTCTTTCCCTCACCGGTTTTCATTTCAGCTATCTTTCCTTGGTGGAGTACTATTCCGCCGATGAGTTGGACATCAAAAGGTCTCATGCCCAGTGCTCTTACCGAGGCCTCTCGCACCAATGCAAATGCCTCGGGAAGGAGGTCATCGACATTCTCATCTCCGGCAAGACGGTCCTTGAATTCTTGAGTCCTTGCCCGCATAGCCTCATCGGATAACTTCTTGGTCTCAGGTTCAACTTCATTGATCGCCTGAACCAATGGTTCCAGTCTTTTGAGATCTCGTTCGTTTTTGCTGCCGAAAAATTTTCTCGCAATTGATCCCAGCATTCCTTTATCCTCAGTTCTTGCTGCAGAAGAAGATTTTTTCTAAACGCGAAGACACCGTCTGTTCACCCCGGACATAGAGCGTGAACAGAAGTACTACGTGCATGCTCTTATACAAGACAAAACTGCCGTTGTGAGGTTCATTTTTTTTGGCAACATCGGTTGTGCACACATCAAATAGCCGTCTGCGGTGAGGCCGGTTATGCAAGTTGCCCCACAAAAGCTCATTTGCAGCGGCATAAACCTGGCAATCTCTAACATAGGGCCGGCGGGCTGTCAACGGGTTGGCCCTTTGCCCTTTACGTCCATGGTTTTGACGGAATTTCCAACAACACTTGCCTCAACTGACTCTTTTGTTACAATGTGACGTAAAGAGGTTCTGATGAGCAGGAGAAAGACTTCTGAAAAAATAGATGTTGATGCGGGTACCGTCCCGGAAACCGCTACAGACCGAGAGGCCCTCACGGTGCTGGTAGTGGGCGGTGAAGAGGCTCTCGATGAATATGAACACATCAGCGACTCGCTTTCACCTATGGGGCTGGAGACAATACTGCTCGGAGTGGTTGTTGAAGGTTGGCCGCCGGGCGCGGCTCGATCCGCAATGGACTCGAAGATACCTGTCTTTGACAATTACAAGAAAGCCCTCAAATACCGAGCGCCGGACCTGCTTATAATGACTTCGGAAGATCCACAGTTGCGAAAGCGGCTGCTGAGAATGACCCCGCCTCAAACGCGGATAATAGATTCTTTCGTCTTGAGAGCATTTCGAACGCTCAGGATGGTATCCGGCCAACTCGGCACGACCCAGACCAAATTGGAGACCGTAGAACTGATCAAAGAAGCGCTCATGGCAAACGCGGATATCAGCATCATGCAAGTGGACGAGGACTTTAAAGTAAAAGAAATTAGTAATGATATCCTCCAGCGGACCAAAATGAAGAGAAAGGACTGCCTCGGTCGCTCGTGCCATTGGGTGATTCACAGGAGAATAGAGCCGTGCCATCATGAAGGTTATGAGTGCGCTCTCATGGATGTGCTGGCTACGGGTCGAGTCACCCATAGTGTTCGAGAAGAAGCGCGACCGGATGGGAACCCCAGGTATTCCACCATCAGTTGGTATCCACTTAAGGAGGATGAGCGAGGGAAAAAAGGGGTACTGATCATCTGGAAGGATGTCACCCGGAGCTTGGATCGCGTCTTGGATCGCCAAGCTAGAAACATAAGGGAAAACGTATCCCAGCTTGTTCACGAAGACAGAATGATCGCCCTGGGTAAACTCGCAGCGGCCGCGGTCCACGAGATCAACAACCCGATCCAGGGCATACTGACCTTCTCAAAGCTCATGCGATCCTCACTCGACGGGCAAACAGTCTCGGCCGATGACATGGAAAAGTTTCGCAGCTACCTGGACTTAATCTCATCGGAGTCGGCAAGGTGCGGCCAAATTCTTCGAAACCTCCTCTCGTTTGCCCGCCAGAGCAGTCTTCGCAAGTCTGCCTTCGATCTCAAGGTAGTGATGAATGAAATTACACTTCTGGTGGGCAATCGGATGGAGTTGCAGGGCATTACACTTGAGCAACAAATTGATGACGATCTTCCGCCTATTTACTCAGATCGCGACCAGATCAAACAAGCCTTGCTGAATCTCATACTCAATGCCGTCGAAGCCATGCCCAACGGCGGGATGATCCATGTGAGCGCCGGATCGAACCGTCCTGGGAACAAAGTCAGAATACGGGTGAGCGACACCGGGGGCGGCATTCCCAAAGAGGTCCAAAGAAGGATCTTCGAGCCGTTCGTGACCACGAAGGAGGATGGGAAAGGGGTTGGACTCGGTTTAAGCGTGGTCTACGGTATTGTTTCGCAGCATGGCGGCACTATAGAGGTGGACAGCGAAGAAGGTAAAGGAGCAACGTTCACGTTGAATCTGCCGTTAGACGCAGCGAATGTGGAAAAAGCCTTGTGATGCTCCCAAGGCAGAAGACGGGGGTCTCTTTATGAGCCGAAAAACCAGATTCATGGTGGTGGACGATGAGCTTATCGTGAGGGAATCTCTGGGAGCTTGGCTGGAAAGGGAGGGCGCAGTCGTAGACAGGGCAGAGTCCGGGGAACAGGCTTTGGATTTAATGCAGCAAAATGTCTACGACATTCTTTTCGTCGATATAAAGATGCCGGGCATGGGCGGCTTCGGCCTGCTTGAGAGAGTCAAGAAATCCTTTCCGACCACACTGGTAGTGATAATTACGGCCTATGGCACGGTTGAGCACGCCGTCCAAGCTATGAAGCTCGGCGCGAATGATTTCCTCGTGAAACCTTTCGACCCCGAAGGTCTTGGCCTTTTGCTCGCCAAGCTAATTGAGCACAAGAGGCTTTTGGAGGAGACACAATACTTGCGCGGAGAGGTGACGAAATTCAGGATCTCTGCGGACAAAATTATCGGGAAATCGCAGCCCATGATGGAGCTGTTTGATGCGATAAAAGATGTCGCTGCCAGCGATTCCTCTATTTTGATAGTAGGTGAAACAGGCACGGGAAAGGAACTTGTGGCGAGGGCCATCCACGCGAACAGCAAACGGATGGGCAGACCGTTTGTGCCCATCAACTGTGGAGCCATACCGGAAAGTCTCATGGAAAGTGAGATGTTCGGACATGAAAAAGGTTCGTTCACAGGAGCAATCCGGCCCAAGAAGGGCTTGATTGAGATATCGGACGGCGGGACCCTCTTCCTGGACGAGGTGGGTGAGATAGCCCCAAAAATGCAGGTGGATCTGCTGCGAGTTTTACAGGACAAAGGTTTTTACAGGGTAGGGGGCGAGGAACTGGTCAGGGCCGACTTTCGGCTCATCAGCGCTACGCATCGCGATCTTAATCAGCAAATTACTCAGGGCACCTTCAGGCAGGATTTCTTCTATCGAATCAACGTTATCTCACTAAGGGTCCCTCCTTTAAGGGAAAGAAAGGAAGATATCCCTCTCCTTGTGAAGCATTTTATCCAACGTTTCGCCCAAGAAACCAATCGGGAGGTTGATTCAGTAAGCGACGAGGCAATGGCCATTCTAACCGATTATGACTGGCCCGGAAATATTCGTGAGCTTGAAAACGTGGTGGAACGCGCTGTGGTAACGTCTCGAAAGAGGACAATAGATTCCGCCGCCTTCGAGTATCTGAAGCCGCTGCCCGTGTGCGTTTCAGTGAATTCCGCGCCTAGATCTCTCGAAGACGTCGAGAGATGGCACATCAGGCTAATCCTCGATGAAGAAGGTTGGAATGTAAGTCGCGCGGCAAGAATTCTGGATGTTGATCGAAGCACCCTCCACAAGAAAATCCGTAAATACGATCTAAAGCCTGAATCTTCGAATTGACAGTTCACCAGGCCGCTACATGATCCGACAGGTCGCGATCTCAACATCTTGATGACCGATAAAATCACAAAATCTGAATCCTCCTCTACAACGACCGGCTTCATTACAGTTATTCCACTAGGCAGGATGGGAGCTGACGTGGTCAGGGTGGTGAGCGACAGCCTCCAGGGCGTTCTCAGGTTCCCCGTCGACGTGGGTGCAGCTGTGCCCATTCCTCAGACGGCATTCATAGACTCACGCAAGCAATATGACTCCATGACTCTAATCAGACATTTGGCCGAAAATTATTGTTCAGGGCACCTTAAGGTCCTCGGTGTAACAAATAAGGATCTCTGCACTCCCATTTTGACATATGTCTTCGGAGAAGCATACATGGGAGGACGCTCTGCGGTAGTGTCATGCCACCGCCTCTATCGAGGACCGGAGGGAGACCCAGTGTCCACCGATCTTTTCCTCAATCGTGTCGTGAAGGTGGCGCTGCATGAAATCGGCCACACTTTTAATGTACCGCATTGCCAGACCGGTCGATGCGTGATGCGCGCATCCAACAGTATTAAAGAGCTGGATGAGAAGCTGAATTATCTATGCGATTATTGTGAGCTTTTTCTTTTCGAAGCCGTGACGGAGGCTATGAAGAGGCCAAAGGATTGAGTTCCGGGCTGTTCCAGAGATGCGTGGGCTCAAAGACAACTGGCCAAAATAGCCTCACCCCACCAAGATCGAATCATCACCGCAATACGAGCTTTTGCAGAAGACCCGAGACCTAGAGCCTCCGAGAAACTTGGCAGCCGAGAAGCGTGGCGCGCCTGCGCGTAGGCGATTACAGAATCATCTATGAAATCAGTGAAGAATCGCTTCTTGTGCTTGTTATCACAATTGGTCATCGACGGGACGTATATCGAACATGAATGACGGGAATGGATTACCACGTTTCCTATACAGCACTGTGGTGTTTTGCCACAGTGGTGTGGCCGTTTTCAACATAGTCCATTTTACCCCGTAATATTGCAGTGGTGAAAAGCACAGGGGTTTTTTCCAACACCCTTGGTGATGTTTTTTCCCTCATATATCCAAATATCGCCTTCAACATCTGAAAGTACAATCGCATGTAATATCAATGATATATCCAGGCAAGCTCAGTTTGGCACAGGATATGCTTTATCAAGGGTCAGAGATCACGGCGAAGGGATTTCGATCCACCGCAGGCGATCAAAAAAATCCAAGGAGGCCCGTCATGATGACACCACGAATCACCAGAGTAGTGAATCAGGTCACAGAAAACCCGATTTGCCTTCATGCCTTTGCGGGCCGCGCGCCCAGAGCCAAGATGTGCGTTCATAACTATGAATGTGCGACATGCCCATTCGATCAGATGCTGGACGACATGGCCCCGGTAGTTCCAATCGAGAAAGAGGGGCCAATCAGGACCGCGAAAGCAGCTTAGGGAAGTGAAATGCGCAAGAGCGAACTTGCGCGACTTCACATGCCCTCAATAGAGAATACCACTATATAAAGGAGGCTCGTAATGGCTACCTCGGAGAAAAGAAAGCCCGGCATCACCGGATTCAACTTTTCCGAAAAAGAGTGCATCTGGATGAGAGCCAAGGTTGTGCCGACGAAATACTGTGATAATGCCTTTGATTGCACCACATGCAGTTTCGACAAAGCTATGGCACGGAGGGTGTCACAGGAATCCCCGGAAATCGGTTGGAACACCAAAATGTTCGAGTTGTCCGGTCAAGATCAGCGCTGTCGTCACGCTCTTACCGGTCGTGCTCCCAGAACCAAGATGTGCGCTCGCAATTACGAATGTGGGGATTGTCCGTTCGACCAGATGTTGGACGACATGATTCAGGTAGACCACACCATATTCGGGCCGCCACAATATCTTAATGCTCATGGTTACTTGGTGCCCAGAGACTACTACCTCCACAAGGGTCATGCTTGGGCCAGGGTCGAGTATGGAGGCCGAATCCGTGTGGGTTTGGATGATTTTGGCAACAGGCTCGTCGGCAAGGTGGATGACTTCAGGCTGCCTTCACTGGGGACTCGTTTCAAGGCCGGAGACGAGTGTTTCATAATTCAGCGAGAAGGACACGAGGCCGGTGTGCGGGCTCCTATCGCCGGTCTGATAACTGCGGTCAACCAGAAGCTTCTCGATCATCCGGCCACTGCCAATACCGACCCCTACAGTGCGGGGTGGTTTATTCTGATAGACCCGGCCGAATTGAGGTCAGATCTGAAGGAGCTCTATTTCGGACTAGAGAACGTCAAGTTTGTGGAAAGCGAGGCCGAAAGACTCCTGTCCATGATCAGCAATGATCCGGCCGCTGCCGCTGCCACGGGCGGCGAGCCCATCTCCGACGTGTACGGTGCGTTCAAGGAAATGGGGTGGGACCCGCTGGTGAAAAGCTTCATCTAAGGAATGCCGTAAAAGAGAAACAGCGTAGCTTCTGAGATGCTCCTCGCACGCTGAGTTATAGCCCTCCGCAGTCTTGCGGAGGGTTTTTCTTTTGTGGAGACGGGCCAGGCCGCATGGCCGGACATGTTTGTAACCGAAATATCGCTGTGATAATAGTCCGTTTTTGCAATCGAGACTCGAAGAGTATGGGGGCGGTTGCCTTCCGGAATTCGCCATTGTAATAAATGATTTTCAGGTGAGAGGAAATCATGGTCAAATCAGTCAATGCCTCTTGGTGGGTGCAGCGCTGGAGCGAGCTTCATCCCGATAAGCCTGCAATATTGTTCGAAGACAAGACAATCAGCTATCTGGACCTGCACCGGCGAGCCGGAAGAACTGCATTCTGGCTGCAATCGCTGGGAATAGAGAAGGGGGATCGGGTAGCTGTCTTGCTTGAAAATTGTCCTGACTTCATCGAATTATATCTTGCGTGCTCGAGACTTGGCGCAATCTTCGTTCCTCTGAGTTTTCGTTTGGCTCCACCGGAAATAGATTACCTGATCAAGCACTCAGGACCCAGGCTGTTTGTATTCAGTCACAAATTCTTAAAAGCTGTGGACGCCCTTGACCTCGCTTCATATAGACCGCCTCTTATTGCGGCCATAGTGGGCGGCACCGAAAGGTTCGCCGGCCTCGAAGATTATCGTGAACAAACCGAGTCCTTTGACGGCCAGGTACCTTTTGTGACCGCGTCGATGGGGCCGGCGGATCCTGAGGAACCACATGTAATCATGTATACGTCCGGAACCACCGGTCGCTCCAGAGGGGCTGTCTTGAGTCACAGGAAAACTTTCTTCAACTGTCTGAATGCTGAGATTTTCTTTCAGTTATCTTTCGATGACTGCATGCTGGTCATCCTGCCTTTGTTCCATTCCGGCGGCCTTTTCATCCAGGCCTCGCCCACGTTATACAAGGGCGCCACTTTGCTCATTCACCGCCGTTTCGATGCCCGGAAAACGTATGAAGATATAGAACGCTTTCGTGTAACCAAGTTCCTGGGAGTGCCCACGGTTTTTAGCTCACTTCTCAAGTTGGACCCTGCTCTCCGTGGGAATGTCTCCTCTCTAAGAGTTTGCGCCATAGGCGGCGAAAAGGTGACTCCGGAACTGTTGGACGAGTGCTGGAACAGCGGATTCCCTTTGCGCCAGATCATGGGGCAAACCGAGACATCGATCTTGCTATGGGCGTCTGAAGAAGAGTCCCTGCGCAAGCCGGGAACTGTCGGCAGACCGGTGTTTCATGCCGAAGTTACGCTGAGAGACACCCAGGGACGCGCCGTGGGCCCCAATCAGGTGGGTGAGATTGTCGTCAGGGGATCTATAATGATGAAAGAGTATTGGAGAGACCCTGTGCAGACGGAACAGATCTTTGCCGGCGGCTGGTTACGGACCGGTGACCTGGCCCGCATGGATGAAGATGGATACTATTATTTGGTAGATCGAGCCAAGGATATGTACATATCCGGTGGGGAAAACGTCTATCCCGCTGAAGTCGAACGTGTATTGATGCAACATCCAGGGGTCGACGAAGCTGCCGTGATTGGAGTTCCGGACGAAACCTGGGGGGAAGTGGGATGCGCTTTCATTATCAAGAAAGGGGAGTATGAGCTTTTCGAGGATGCGGTCATCACACATTGCCGCGAAAGACTGGCCAAATACAAGGTGCCCACCAAGGTGATTTTCTGCGAAGATTTGCCCCGCACGCCCCTCGGTAAGGTTCGCAAATTCTTGCTGAAACCAACCCTCAACGGAGAATAATCGGCCGCTGCCTGAGAGGACCGAGCTCTCCCAGCATTCCCGGAACCTATTCATTTGCATTCAGTCAAACTATGAAGATGCTCTCTACGGAAGGGCAGAAGGCACAGCCTTTTGAAATCTGACTATAACCATTTAATCCTATGTGGTTTTCCAAGACTTTAATTAAACTGATCGCTTATCTGACGGCAGTCCTAGTGTTCGGCCTTTGCGTGACTGTGATCGTTCAAAAGAATCACTTGCAATTGATTACCCAATTTGAGGCGCTCAGAGAAGTAGATCCAAGAGTAAAGGCAGGTGAATTGGCTGACAGGGGAGATTACTGTCAAGCGTTGGAATACATCGAGTACTTCATGGATTATGATTATGTGAAGCAAAATCCGGCTATTGCAGACTTTTACAGGGACTTGAGAGAAAAACGAGAATCTGTTGAATTCCGTGGAAAGGATGTCTGGAATGGTATCTGGAAGGGCAAGGGGTCATGCCCTGAGTCACTGGTTTCCTCTACCGTGACGGACTTCTTGGTGATCGGCGATGTGCGAAGTCTGGTTTCCGAATTGACAAAATGGTGGAACGACGAACAGCAAGATGACTTCATTGTGGCGCTTGCGAGCATAGGCATCCTGTCGACGGTTTTGACATACGGCACAGGGGGCGCCGCTGCTCCTGCAAAAGTTTCCGCGTCCGTGCTTAAGGTTGCTAAAAAGGCAGACAAGATCTCCACCCCTCTCCAAAAATCTTTCATGCGCGTTTTCAAAGAAGCTAAGAGAACCAAAAGCCTGAAACAGATGAAATCCGTGTCAGCCGCCATATATCAATCGGCAACCATGCCCAACGTGAAGATGAGGGACGCTTTGGCCATGATTTCCCGAGCCGACAACGTGCGAGATATCAGGCTCATGCCCAAAGTCGCGAAAGCATATGGCTCGAAGACGGGAAAACTCCTGTCTCTCGGGGGCGAGGACTCGATGCGGATCTTTCGCAGATTCGGCAATCATAAGCAAATTCGGGACGCGTTGGACACAGCCGTCAAGTACGGTCCGGATGGAACAAAGTTATTGGGTAAGGTGGGGCCCAGCCGATTCTTGAAATATGTCGCACTGACCAAATACGGCGCACGCACGACTAGAAGCATTTGGCAAGGGCACCTGACATCATTTCTTGCGTGGACGATGTCCACTCTTCCGGAAGCAGCCATCTGGGGGTTGGCCATACTCAGCGGAATGGTTCTGGCGTTACCGATGTATGGTCTTGTAAAATGGTTTCAGAAAGTGTTCGGTTCCAAGTCTACTTCGACCGGAAAGCCTGCGTTCTCGCGCGCTTCCTGATCGTTCGTGCGGTTAAGCCTCAGTTCTCGTCGAGTTCATCCACAGCATTCTTCATCTGGTCAAGGGCCTCGGTGACCTGACTGGTAGTCACGCAGAGTCGGGCAGCTAATTCCAGAGGCGACACAAATCCTTCGGCTATCATTTTCCGGAGCAGGCGTTGAACTTGCCTGAAGGACAAATTGTATTTTTTCATAAGGGCCTCGTTATCCAAACCGGCACGAATATCACTGAGGACTTGATTTACGGCTATTTTTACAACCGGTTTTTGCATGTCAGCCCCCTACCTCCGATGAAAATGATTTTTGAGCGCGTAACCGAAGTAATTGACACATGGCCGTCGAGCAGTCCCGAACTTTAGGCCCGCCGACAGGGCCGGCAGTTACCAAACAATTATTGCCCAAAAATGAAATAAGGCCATGTTGGCTCATCCCTTGCAGAGTGTCAAGGAACAATTTGGCAGATTTATCGACGTACTGCGACTCCATTCAGCAAGCAAACACACTCTCATTCACCAGAGACAATCCCCATCAAAAAAATTTCACCTAACCCGGTATAATGGTAGACTGCACATGAAGTTTCATTCCGAACAACGGACAAGGAGCAATCTATGGAGCAATGCAAACTTTATTCGCTCAGCACGTGTAGCCATTGTAAGGCCTGCAAGAGGTTCCTCGGCGACTGTGGAATTGAATATGAATTTACTGATGTCGACCTCTTGCCTGAAAAAGATAGGACTGAAATCATTGATGAAATAAAACGGCTCACCGCCAGATGCGCGTTTCCAACAATCATTATAGGTAAAAAGGTCATTGTCGGATTTCGAGAAACCGAAATTAGAGAAGCCCTGGGTATGTCACCCGCCTGATGCCAAATTTTTTATTTGGGAACTCTTTCGGAGAAATCGCCCTGATCTTGACTTTTTTCCGCTGGTGAATGGCCGGTTGAAATATGGATAACGACCTGTGGATAACTTCTCGCTAAAGACCTGCCAGGATATTCCGGCAGCACAGGAAAAGTGGGAGTCAAATCCTCGGGCCGACTACAGGTAATTCAAAATTTACAAATAATATCAGCATGTAATCTGCTTCAAGAATTCCAAGTACTTGGCCCAACCGAGCAATCTAGCGGCTGATAAAGTTATAAACAGTTGTGGATAAGTGTGATCGAAAAGAATGCCAAGTTGGCAGAAAGGACAACAGCGTAAAGAAGATTGACAGCCCGAATAATCGCATACTTATCCATTTCAACCTGTGATCGCAAAACTCTCGTACGCGCTCGATGTCTTTTAGTTGCAATCTTCCTGTGTTAACTAGATATCCGAAGATCTTTCCTTTGATCGGGCGGTGGAACCCTCTTGACTCAACCGGCTTCATCCACAAGTTAACAATGTGAAACGAGGCCTTGTGGTGTGGCGAAGGAAATAGCTGTGCAATTTCGATTCTTTTTCGAGCTCCCCGACGACAAATATCCGACATTGCTTCTCTTGGAATTTCAATATGATAAAGAAATAGACTGGTACGAAGTGAAAGTGTTCAGGGGCGAAGAAGTTATAGCCTACCTCAATGGGTATGCCAATCAAGGATGGGCGCCCCAGGTAAACAATCTTTGGGTCGCGGAGGCTTTTCGACGCAAAGGCATAGCTTCACAAATGATGACTAAGGTTGAGGAGTACTTCGGTCAAGTGCCATTGCCCGCGACCCCTGTCGCCGACAATGAAGCGGCTCGCAGTTTCTGGGACAACTATGCGGCAGGTAGGTCCACCAAAGGTTGGAAGGATCAGGAATAGGGACTTAGGCGTTCCAAATCACTGGGGCATATATGCAGCATTCAAGTCTCGCCGAGTATTTCTGTTTAGGCGCTCAGGTGACGGTTGAGCCGAGACCCGGCAATATGCCGCTCCCCGTTGCCTCACGGGGCTATGATGCTACGGCGGTACTTTCTCGGGCTTCATAGAGCAGCCACTCTTGGATCAGACGGTTCAGGTCACCGTCCAATACCGCACTGACATTCCCTGTCTCCCAATTGGTTCGATGGTCTTTGACCATTTGATAGGGATGTAGGACATATGAACGAATCTGGGACCCCCACGCTATATCCTTCTTGCTCTTGTGCAAAGTGTCCTTGTCTTCACGTCTCTTCTGCAATTCAAGATCGTAAAGTCTGGATCTCAAGATTTTAAGAGCCATAGCTTTATTCTTGTGTTGCGATCGCTCATTCTGGCATTGTACCACTATCCCTGTGGGAACATGAGTGATGCGGACGGCGGAATCAGTGGTGTTAACATGCTGCCCGCCTGCCCCTGACGAGCGAAAAGTGTCGATCTTGAGGTCTGTCTCGTCGATATCGATATCTACCGTTTCGTCTGCGCTCGGGTATACAAAAACAGCGGCGAATGACGTATGTCTGCGTGAATTGGCATCAAAAGGCGAGATTCGCACCAGTCGGTGTATTCCCACTTCAGCTTTGAGCCGACCGTACGCGTATTCGCCTTCGACGGAAAAAGTAGTGGATTTGATTCCTGCTTCTTCTCCCGGAAGGGTGTCCATTATCTGACTTTTGTATCCTTCCCGTTCCGCCCATCGGAGGTACATTCTTAACAGCATTTCAGCCCAGTCTTGGGCCTCGGTACCGCCGGCTCCGGCATGTATTTCCACAATCGCTTCACCTGCATCTTCGGGTTCGGCGAACAGCCTTTCCACTTCCAGTTTGCGGACGTCTTCTTCAATAACGGCCAACTTCTGAGCTACTTCCACGAGAACGGATTGGTCTTCTTCCTCGAGAGCAAGCTCGAGCAGTACCTCAGTATCATTGATATCCCTATCCAAACCGAGAAATCTGTCTACCAACCTGGAGATCTGCTTCTGTTCCTTGAGAAGCGTCTTGGCTGCTTGCGGATCGTTCCAGAATTCACTGGCTTCCTGGTTACGAGCGAGTTCGTTCAGGCGGGACATTTTGGCATCCAGGTCAAAGATAACCTCGGAGTTCGTCGGATTTCTCTCTAATTTCAGCTAATTTCTCTTGAATTGTTGACATCGGTTTCCTCCTGGGCGTCATAGAAACTGCTTCCTGCATAAGCACGGCCTTCCAGCCACCTATTGTAGGGGCTAAAACCTTCGGAATCCGCAGCTTCAAGAGCCTCCTCAACTATTTTTAGTTTCGAGTCCAAGTTATCAATGAAGTGGACCACCATGGCTTCGCGCGTCATGGGCCTTACCGGGGCGCCAAACTGGGTCTCCCCATGGTGTGACAGAATTATATGCTCTATCTCTGTCAACCAGGGCATTTCGGCAACTCCCTTTTCAACAGCAGCCTCCCGGACCAGCCTCGTGCCAAGGATCACGTGTCCTATCAATCTCCCTTCAAGCGTCCGACCCTGACTGCTTGGAGTCAGCTCAACGATCTTGCCTATATCATGTAGTATGGCGCCGGCAATGGCAACCCCGCGGTTTATGTTTTTCTCGACTTGTAGTATTGCCTCGATTTTGCGAGTTACTGTGGAAATATGCTCAATAAGACCACCCTTGTACGCGTGGTGTACCATACGCGCTGCCGGG
>Ga0335071_10004233_pt1 | contig 14985 bp, 14 predicted proteins | sample Lox_Sample_15_FD_206724 | JGI IMG/M metagenome (GOLD analysis project Ga0335071, IMG submission 206724) | Soil microbial communities from Loxahatchee National Wildlife Refuge, Florida, United States - Lox_Sample_1.5 | ecosystem: Environmental > Terrestrial > Soil > Wetlands | place: USA... | reverse complement strand
CGAGAACGTGGGTAACCTGATATGCCCCGCAGAGTTCCCGCTGGGATCTGACAAACGACTCGTCGTGATCAGCGTCACCGAAGGCCCGTATATGGTCGTCAAACATCCAATGATGTTCTACGAAGCGAACTCGGTGGCGATAAACAAGGTTGATTTGGCCGCAGCGATGGGAGTCAATCCAGCCAAGCTGAAGGATGATATCTCTAAGGTCAACCCGAAGGCGAAGGTTGTGATGACGGACTGTAGAAACATGGTTGGCATAAGTGAAGTGATTCACAGCCTCGGGCTGACTTAGTGTGTCGAGATAGAGACGGATGCATGAGCTCTCCTTAGCAAGTACGCTAGTCGACACACTCCTGGAATATGCCCCCAAAAACCCAGATGGCAAGGTGCTGGAGGTTCACCTACGAGTAGGGAAACTGCGAGCAATCTCAATCGAACAGTTGAAGTTCTCTTACCAGGTACTGGCGAAGGACCGCTTCCTGAAAGGGTCGAAATTGATAATTGAAGAAACCCCAGCCAAGACTCGCTGCCCCAAATGTGGGCTAAAGCAGGACTTTGCGGTTGCAGACGACTCATACCACTTTACCCTTCCAACCCTCTCCTGCCCAAAGTGTCGATCGCCCGTGGAGCTTCAAGGGGGAGACGAGGTGGTGATTACGAAGGTTCGTATTCGGTCTCCAAAGAAATGACCAGAGGCATCAAACAATCTGTTTTCTATATAGAATCCCCTCGCAATATATAACAGGGCTGAAATCGCACATTACCCCACGCCAGCAACTCATATCGAGGAACATTGATTGGAAATCAGAAAAGTCCAACGAGTGGGGCATTCGACTCTCACCGTCTCTCTTCCTAGCGATTGGGTCAGACAAGTCGGGCTAAAGCAAGGAGGCGTTGTGACACTTCGACTTTCTGAATTTGGAGAGCTGATCGTAACTCCTGGTAGTGAGCTTGAAGGAGAAGAGACTACAATATGCAAGATCAATGCCGACACTTGCAAGAATAGAGAAGTGCTGGGGCGAGTCATCACAGGAAATTACATCTTGGGCAGAGATACGATCATCGTCTCCTCCCAAGAGGGCTTGACGGCAGAACAGGCTGCTGAGATCCGTGACTCGACTCATCGATTGAGCGGATTAGGTATCGTTGACCAATCACTAAATCAGACAATCATTCAGTGTTTTCTTGACCCTTCGAAGTTCTCAGTCACGAGTCTCCTCTCTCGACTGCATAAGGTATCGGTCTCGATGCTCGAGACCTCAATGCAAGCACTGATGGATCGAAAATTCTCACTCGCGCTTCAAGTGTTGGAGCTTGAGGATGAAGCGGACAGACTTTACTGGCTAATCCTGCGCCAAATATTCCGTGCGATATCGAAGATACCGCTGTCACGTCATGTTGGCATCGAATCCGCGACCAACGCTGTCGGTTACCGAGCAGTCTCGAAATACCTTGAAGAAGTAGCCGACTGCAGCGAATCTATAGCCACTCAGATTCTGAGCATAGCTGACGAGAAACATGATCAATCACTTACCATCATTGACGAAATCTGCAAGACAGGAATGGAAGCGGTAGAGATATCGAAAGGTGCAATGGACTCACTCTTCATGCTGGACATAGAGCTGGCTAATAGAATCATAGCTAAATGCAAGAGTTTTGAGAAACTCGAAAGAGGTCTGACAGAGCAAGTCATGTCATCAGTTCAGAATCCTAAGATAGCCGTCGCGCTCAGAGGGGTAGTTTGGAATCTTACTGAAATCTCCCGAGTAGCTAAGATGATTTGCGAGGTTGCCATCAACCGATACTTGGAGAGCAACACAGATGTCTGCCGCTTCTGGAAGGAGCGGAAGAGCGGGGGAGAAATCCAATTCCTAAAGAAACTAATAGTCTGACATCCTTTTTTGAACCAAGATCACTAGCAATTGTAGGCGCGTCCGAGACTCGGAATAGAATAGGATACGTATTAGCGGAGAATATGCTCGCTAACAGACGTCAAGGTATTTTCAAAGGTGACGTCTACTTCGTTAACCCAAACCACTCGCAAATACTGGGCGAACCATGTTATCCGAAGGTCTCCGACCTTCCGAGACCCGCTGAAACAGTATTAGTTGCGATACCGTCGATTCTAGTCCCGGAAGCCATAGAAGACGCAGGTCAGGCAGGAGCAACTGCTGGCATAGTCATATCCTCAGGTTTCGCTGAGATCGGAAACAGGACCCTGGAAGAGGAACTGGTTCGTGTCGCATCGAAATACGATATACGGATCTTGGGACCCAACTGCTTAGGGGTGTACGATCCGTATACCGGAATGGACACACTCTTTCTGCCAGAAACCAAACTCCTCTCCGATGGAAGAGAAGTAGTGGCCACGCCTAGACCAAGACGTGGAACAGTCTCATTACTTACCCAAAGTGGCGCATTTGGGTGCGCTGCACTCGACTACATGGCTGGCCCTCACGGAATCGGGATAAGGAGATTTGTCAGTTACGGAAACAGGTGTGACGTGACTGAAAGCGAGCTGCTTGAATATTTCGGAATGGATACCAAAACCCGAGTTATCCTGACTTATCTTGAAGGGTTATCCGAAGGCCGTGTCTTCATAGAGAAGGCCAAGGAGATTTCGAAGAAGAAACCGATCGTAGCCCTGAAGTCTGGGAGATCAGAATCAGGGATGCGGGCCGCAGCGTCTCATACAGCCGCACTAGCAGGATCTGACCAAATCTATCAAGGAGCATTCAGGCAAGCAGGCATCATAAGAGCACAGAATGTCGAGGAATTCTTCGACTTCGCTCGCGCGCTAGCTATGCAACCTCCAGGTCTCACGAACAATGTCGCCGTCGTAACCAACGCAGGAGGCCCAGGAATCATCACGACGGATGCATTAGAAGCATCTGGGCTGCACGTTCGAAAATTCCCTTCACGAATAATGTCCAAGTTCTCCAACCTTAAAGCGAGCAAGAAACTATTGCCGGTTCTCTCAGGCACAAATCCGATCGACTTGACAGCTGAGGCAACTAGTCGCATGTTCGCATTGACATTGTCCATACTACTCGACGACCCGAGCATCGGTGGAATTGTGCTCATAGCTTTGCATCATGCACCAACTATCCTGGATGATGCTGTGGGAATGATAGCCGAAACCATTGAGAAACGCACGAAACCCGTGACCGTATGCGACATGGGTGAAACCGAAATGGCTGAGACAATGCGAACCATGTTCGAGAAACGTGGTATCCCATCCTTTTCGATGCCCGAACGCGCAGCTCGCGCGCTCTGGGCACTTATTTACTACGGAAGATATTTGAGAGCTCACAACGTTACTGAGAGAAGAGGATGAGAGTCTTCTTTGTCGCATGCACTGAATCCCCTCGAAAAAATCAGGACGACTAAGCTAGACTCACTTGTCACAGACCTTATCGAAGTTCCCCCGGATAGCAACCTACGCAAAGTAATCTCAATTATGGCCGAAAAGGGAGTTCATGAAATACTGATACCCGACAAGAACCGATGCGGCATGATCACCGCAGCAGACGCCTTACGCGCCAGCATGGAGACGAAACCCGAAGCATTAGTGAGTCATATTCCAGTCATGACGATGGAAACTACAGTAGGCGAAGCCGCCCGTATAATGACAGATTACAAGATCGGCGCAGTCCCAGTTTCAGACGGCCGCAAGATAACGGGTCAGGTCACGAACAGTAATCTCCTCCACCTCTTGAAAGGAAACCTAGGCGACCGTAGAGTATCATCGATCTCTAAGGAAAGCCCAGTGACCATGGACGCTGAAGATTTTGCTGCATCTGCTCGAGAACTCTTCTCACGCAAACGGATCAATCACATTCCCGTTAAGCAGCGGGACAAGTTAGTTGGATTAGTAACCTCGACCCAGATTCTTGCAGTGCTGCCAACTCGCGAACGAGTCGGTATGAAGTCGAGAAGCCCTGAAACCCGATCCGGCCTCGATTTCTCATTGAAGGACATCATGGATTCAGACCCCTTAACGACCCCGCCTCAAGACTCAGCAGATGAAACATTGAACAAACTGCTGCACCTCGACAAGACATGTGTTCTAGTCGCCCAATGGGACGAGCTTCAAGGCATCGCAACTCGAGGCGATTTCGTAGCCCTCCTCGCTGAACCTCAGGAAAAACCAGAAGTCCCAATTTACATTGTAGGCCTTCCAGACGATCCATTCGAGGCAGAAGCAGCCAAGCAGAAGTTCAAGCGAACAATTAATCAACTACACAAGATTCTACCGCAGATCCTCGAAGCCAGATCTGTAATCAAGGCAACAGCAAGCAAACCAGGCAAAGAAAAAAGGCGGTATGAAGTCAGAGTCCACATCAAAACCCCTAAGAACACCTACAATTACATGGCGAGCGGCTGGCAACTCGCAGAAGTCTACGACACGATCACAGACAGACTTAAACGGATACTGTCGCAGAAGGAGCGGCGACGGAGAAATCAAGACGTCAGAGAACACGAGTAAAGCTCAGGATTGGCAAGAGTTCGAGGAAAAAGAAGATGCTACTACCAACCAAAATGAGACGAATCGAAATCATCGTTCCGAAAAGGAACTTCGAAGACGTGATGCTCTACCTTCGCGAATTAGGCATCATCGAACTGTTAGACGTAAAGGAGATGATCAAAGGATACGGCGAAGGCGTCTCCCCAACTACAGTATCAGACCGCCTCTATCGGCTTACAACACTTGAATCAAAGATCAATTCAGTAATCACCGCCCTTAAACTACTATCGTTACCGTCGGTCAAACCGACAACAGTCGACGCTCGCATGTCTGACGAACAGATTGCAGAGTCAGAACGGAAAATAAGCGAAATCGAACAGAAAGTTACATCTGCATCAAATGAAGCGGAAGCACTGAAATCACTCATCAACTACGCAGAGCGGCAGCTCAAGCTAAGCATCGAGGAAATAACAAAAATCGAGAACGTAAACTCACCCGAAGGCCGAAACAAACTCGAGGAAATCGTAAGCGGAATCTTCCAAACTCTAAAGCCTGCGGAACTGAAATTTGCTGAACCTCTGAGCCAACTGATTGAACAGAAAGGCCTCGAAGACGCGATTGTAAGCGATATTACCGATAACGTGGCGAAACTGCTCTCTGCCAAGCGAAGCGAGAGTGCAATCGCCGACGCGGTCACGCAAACTCTCGGCTTGAAGATGAAAGCAATAGTCAGAAGCAAGCGATTGACTTACGAAGCTACAAGCCGAATTGAGGAAGCAAAGAAGCGACTCTCAGAACTCAACAACGAACTAGAGGAGATCAAACAGACTGACGGGCAGTATCTCTTAGTGCAGCGCGAAGTTGTCGGCGCCGAGCGAGCATTCGAACAAGCGAAGGGTCTTTGCGGAAAAACTGAAACAACATTCATGATTGAAGGGTGGATACCCACAGCTAAGATTTCACCAGTCTCAACCCAACTGAAAACAATGTGCAACGGCGAAGTGATAATCAGGAGCTGGGCAAGCAAGAACGGCCCAACGAGCCTTCACAACCCGAAGGCCGTCGCAATCTTCCAGAAATTAACCGTCGGATTTGGCATTCCTAAGAGTGACGAAGTGGACCCCACAGTGCTGTGGCTCATCACCTATCCAATCTTCTTCGGGTTCATGTTCGGCGACGTTGGGAACGGGATCGTTGTGATGATTATCTCGGGCATCATTTACATGTACAAACGACGGGGCCTGGTGATACCAGACACCGCCTATGGCGGCATGGGTGGCGTGTTCAACATGGTAATCCAAGGGTCCGGACTTTTAATATTCAGTGGCGCCGCCGCGTTAGTCGTAGGATTCCTCTATGGCACCGTTTTCGGGAACCTCGAGTGGTTCAAGATGCTCACGGGCCTACCGGGACCACTTTGGTTTGAACCCTTTGACAATATTCGACTCATGCTCAGGTTGTCTATCTCGATTGGAGTGGTCCACATCATCTCCGGACTTGTTCTAGACATTTTCAATAAAGCATACGCCAAGGAATATCGGGAGTTGGTCTCAGGGCCACTCGTCTGGCTGTGGTTCTACGGTGCGTTTGGAATCACGCTGCTTCAGTATGGACTCAGATTTCCCAACTACCTATTCAATCCAGCCAATAGCGTCGACCTCTTCATGAGAATAGGAATTCCACTCATCGCAATGCTCGCCCTCAAAGCATGGGCTGAAGGCCCCATGGGGCTCATGCACGCGTTCGAATCATTGCTCGCATCATTATCGCACACCATTTCGTACGTCCGAATCCTCGCGATGAAACTGATCGAAGACGTCTTCTACCATCTGTTCGCTGGTGTCTTAATCTTCTTCACCGCGTGGGGAACCTTGGCCGGTGACGTTCTAGGCTACACTATGTTTGGAGCGTTGACCGTGATTCTAATCTTCATTCTCGAAACAGCGTTCGTCTTCATGCAATCCCTTCGACTCCACTGGGTCGAATGGTTCCTCAAATTCTACGCTGGCAGCGGCACCGAATTCAAACCATACGCCGCAGACCGGGCCTACACCAAAGTGAGAACCGGCATCGTCTAAGCAAATTACGCTAGTTTGAACATACATCATGGGCTGTTTATATCGGTCGATTTCGCTTGCGTATCAGAAAGTAGCGATCGATCGAGGTTTTGGGAACGAGCTATCTCGACGCCCTGCAGACCCACAAGGGTACAGACGAAATCGTAGCAGACCTACAGGAGTACGGACTTACCAGGAACGAGGCACGTGTACTCTTCTACTTAGCCAAGTCGGGATTATCTAGGGCGAGTGGAGTGGCGAGAGCGGTCCAAATTAACCGCACTGAAACCTATCGAACGATCAGGAATCTCCAACACCGCGGGCTCGTAGAAGCTACACTTGAGAGGCCCGTACGCGTTCAATCCGCACCTTTCGAAAAGTGCTTGCAAATTCTAATAGACGAACGAAAGGCAAGGCTCAGGAATCTCGAGCGCCGCGGAGAGGATCTTCGCAGAGTGTTCGAGTCAATGCGAGTCGAGCCCGTACGACAGGAGATAGAGCGATTCCAAGTAATTGAGGGCAGGCGCAGAATCGAACAGAAATTACAATCCCTGTACACTCAGGCTAGGAAATCAGTAATGACGGTGCTGTCATCTTCCGAGTTAATGCGAGCAGAAACCTCAGGTCTCTTTGATCTGCTCGAGCAATTTAACCGATCGAAGGTTAAGATTAGAGCAATTACCTCAATCGATCAATCCAGCCTCAGCCTAGTTGAGAAGTTAGCTGAAACGATTGAAGTAAGGCACCTCGATCTCAAGGCGCGGCCCGTTCCCCGAGTCTCGATAATTGATGATGCAGAGGCTATCTTTGAGATTACGACTGACGAAGTTCGGCGGAACGAGGAAGTCGCGTTATGGATAAACAGCCGCCCATTCGTAGGGAACCTTCAAGCGTACTTTGAAGAAATGTGGACCTCGGCAACTCCGGCAAGCAGAACCATTGAAGCCCTGAAAAAAGGAATAGATTCCGACGATCTCAGAATCTATAAGGAGCGCAACGATGTAGCCCGAAAATTCAGCGACATGATTGAAGCAGCGGGGCAGACAGTTGAAATTTGGACGACCATGCGGGGAATACAGGCGCTCGCTGACTTCCATTTCGCTCAGCTTAAGCAGGCGAAAGGCCGAGGCGTTAAGACACGCGTCCTCGCTCCAATTACTAGCGAAAATACGGAGGGCGCACGTAAACTGGTACCTGTCGCTGAACTGCGGTATTCCGAAGCACTCGGACCTGCAGGAATTATCATCGTTGACCAACGTGAACTCATGCTCTACGAAAGATTTCCGGACGACAACCAGGCTGACGTTGGAGCCGACGTAGGGTTCTGGACCAATAGCAGACGGTTCATAGAGACGATGAGCAGAGCCTATGATGCTCTGTGGAAAGGAGTCTTCGCGATCTACCCGTCGAAGCGTCGCGGTCTTCACGGATAAGAGAAATAGACGATAGGACGTTCGGCTACTGAGGCTTATTCGGTGAGACCTAGAGTTGGCTGCATGTTACCAGCTGACACCAAATTCGACCGCATCGTCGAGATAACACAGCTCTGCGAACGACTCGGTTACCATAGCGTATGGGTCTTTGATCACCTAGCTCCATACTGGCTCAAGTCTGGAGCAAGTTTGGAATGCTGGACTACGCTCGCATCTCTTTCTGCTCACACCAACGAAATCAAACTGGGCAGCCTCGTTACAAACGCCAACCTACGTCACCCCTCCCTCTTGGCCAAGATCACCAGCTCGCTCGACAACATAAGTCGTGGACGCGTCATCCTAGGAATCGGTACAGGAGATAAGTTAAGCAAGCGAGAATTGACATCTTTCGGCTATCGATACGAAACTACCGATCAGAGAGTAACGCGTCTACGTGAGACCATTCAAATCCTGCAAGGGCTGTGGAGTTCAGACGATTTTTCGTTTGCCGGCAAACACTTTCGCATATCACATGCAAAGCTTGATCCTAAGCCAATCCAGAGTCCTCATCCTCCGATTTGGATAGGCGGGAAACATCGCAAACTGATAGACCTAGTTGCGGAACTAGCAGATGGCTGGAACTACTGGAACATAAGCGGCAAACAACTGACATTGAGAACCGAGTACCTGCGAGATAGGTGTTCACGCACGCATCGCTCGTTTAGTGACGTAGCCAAATCTTGGTCGGGCACCGTTCCTCCGAACTGCTCCACTAGAGAACTTGTTGACTACCTGAAAAAACGATCAGACACGGAAACCCGATATTTCATAGGATATTTCGGCAGATCCACGAAACGGAAGGCACTAGAAAAATTCGCTGACGCCGCACGCCAGCTCTGATTCCTCGACTCGTAGTTACGTCACGTAGAAGCTAAGGAACCAAGTCAACGACTGTTATCCTCACCAAGATAAGTACAAAGCAGCTTAAAGTAAGTGGCAGACTTCAGGAAAAGGAGGGTCAGTCCCGGTGAAGCGCTCAATGAAGCTATTCGAGCGTTTGCTTGACACTGACGTGAAGGCTGACCTACTGACGTTATTTCACAATAATTCCGGCCTGTCTGAAACATCGGACGGGCTCGCTAGAAGAGTCGGGAGGAGTCCCGCTGAAGTCTACCGAGAGCTTGAGGATCTGGTAGAGCTCGGTATCCTGAAGAAAGTCGAAATGTACTCTTTTGGCGTTGATAGAGACAAAGAGATTCAAGACGCAATCTCTAAGCAGCTCGCTCTCGGAGAATTACCGGATAGTCAAGCAGAAGTTGAACAAATTGCTACTCTCCCCAAAAGATCGACAGGTCTCGAAGTCCTTGACGACGTTCTGCCTTCGGGAATGCCCCAAGTTAGCACGGTCCTGATTCTCAACGATCCAGGGTCCGGTGATGAAAGTCTCATCGCCCATTTCGTGAGCAAACAGATCCAAGAAAGAAAGTCGACGATTTATGTGACGCTAGATAACTTTCCGGCAAATATCAGGCAGATTACGCAGACGCAGGTCACTAGGGAGAACGCTGATTGGTCTTCGCTCGCGTTTGTTGATTGTTACTCCAAGACGGTTGGGGTGGAGAGTGACGAGCCGCACATCGAGGACCCAGAGAACCTGTCGGCCATAAGTATCGCGATATCTGACATCATGAACAAGAAATCCATTTCTCTAATCGTTCTCGACTCGTTTAATACGCTGATTCGGAAGAGAGGGGTCAGGTCGGCGATTGAATTTCTACGCGTCATTGTCGCGCGTGCTCGCCAAGCGAAGTGTTTGTGCCTGGTCACAATGAACAGGAAAGCGTTTCATCCGGCCATGGTTGCATCCGCTCAGGACGTTGTCGATGGAGTAATTGAATTGAGAATCGAAGAAGGGGCGGAGGGAATAGCACGGTCTCTTAGGATCCTTAAGATGGTGGGTACGAAACATCTCACGACATGGACTCCGTATGATATCTCAGACGAAGGTAAGTTTGTTCTGGCTAAGAAGAACTCCAAAAAGCAGGGGAGCTTATCCTAGTTCCTTCAATTTGGCCGGAAGATACTTGTCGACAATGTAGGCGAGTCCGTACCGGCTGAATGCTTCTTGCTCCGCTTTTCTCTTGACTTTCAGGAAAGTCGCAATCTCCCGCTTCCACAGTTTGCCTTCGTACCGCGGATCCTTTTCCAACTCGTACAGTCTCTTGATGTCAAGATCCGTGAGGGGGTCACTCGGGAGCTTGTAGTCCACTATGTCTGAAGCCCAGACTCCTGCCCATTTGGCGTCGGGTGTGTTCAGGTCCCTGAGGTGCGCTGCATTAGCGGACCCAGCTATGATTACGTTTGCAATGTGCATCCCCCAGGGGTCAGCGTCACAGAATATGTAAACCGGCAGTTTCAGTTCCTTGTTCATGCGCCTCAATAACGCGCGTGTAGCTCGAGGAGCTTGCCCTGCGGTGTGGATTAGCAAAGCCTTGAATTTCTCGTGCACCCTCTCTTCTATGAATCGAGTGAACAGGCCGCCCTTTTCTATTGCAATGATCTTGTCAGCTTTGCAGTCGACAAACTCAGAGTTGGTTAGTGCTGGCCCGATCATCATCCCGTCTGGGTGTGAGGAGAGGTTCAGGGTCTTTCCTTCGTAGCCTGGAACGGTGTATTGTATTGTGAGGTCACCGAATATTGCGCTTCGCTCTTCCGGGTAGACGTTGAAGTTCTCCCGCGGGTGCCCAAGCACCGTTTCAAGATCGGTGATTATGTCATCGCTTTCCGCCTGGTCGGTAAAACTCATCTCGTAAGCCTGCGCGGAGTAGAACACGTCTCGTAAGGTGGAGGTCTTCCCCTCTCTTGTAAGTTCGTCGACAAATGACCCGGACCATACAAGCTGCGTTAATGGTCTTACGTGCCTTATGTTTCGTGCACTTCTACGTACGGCGTGATCTCCTAGAATGTATTGTCTAGTTCCCTGATCATAGTGGATATTTGAAATCGATCGGCTCGGCATCTTGATCGATGGCCATTGTCGTTGAGATAGTTGAAGGTAAACCTGCTCGCCCAAACCTTTGAGGCTGGACAGGACAGCTGTCTTTTTCTGCTCAGCCTTGTTTGTTGATTTACTCGGAGTCTTCGTCTTCAATTTCTTCTTCATGTGTTAAAACACTCTTTAGCATTTGACTAACATCTGGCGGCTTTGCTTTCTTAGCGAGCTTCGACGAGAAGATGGCTATTTTCGGGAGGTATTTCTGGAAGACGTCAAGTCGGCGCTTGTCGTGCGCTAGGTTGATTTTCTTTGAGAGGAAGAGCGATAACCGTCTTGCGACTTCTCGAACGGCATTCAGGATTTCTCTTTCAACATCCGGCCTGTCAGCGATGAATTCTTTTCCAACCGTCTTGTAGGGTACTTTGGTTGAGCAGATATGGACGAAAACTGCGATGGGCATGTCGGCGGCGGCTTTGTAGTGTCGCCAGTCCACTTCAGTATTCACAACTTTCCATGAGACATCGCTTGCCTCGTCGAATAGCAACGGGATCTTGTTCGCGAACCGGTAGAGTCTGATGCCGCTTCCCGTTTCAATCTTGCCACCATATGCAATTCCAACCTCTACGATGAACGGAAAACCTGCGTAAGCTGAAGGTTTGCGTTGATACACAGCCACAAACTCTGGAGAAAGCTCCTTCCTGATTCCGGCTTCGAGCAATTCTTCTCCTAACGGGGAGAGGCAGCTCGCATCAGGTGCCAGGAATTTGTAGTTCTTCATCCCGTTTACAAGTTGGACGATCTCTTCTCGGGAAAGCTTCTTCGGATTCTTCTTAGTCGAGATGTTGACTTGTGATAAGAATGAAGTTGCGATTGTCTTGCCGACCCTGTGAAAGTGGGACCTTAGAAACGCCACCATGGTCCGGTCCTTTGTAATTTCGAGCAGGCGTCTCATTGTCTCAACGTCTACACCGTATGGGTGAGGCAGGGTCTCCTGGGGTGGCTTGGGCATTTGCATAGTCGCTCGATCGAACCGGTATAGTCTGCCTCTGGGATCGACGTACGTTACTGTTGCATAAGGCGCAACGATTGCCGTCTGCATTAGATAGTCCAGAATCTTGGGCATGGCACGAGTGTAGTCTGCTTCAGTCGCGAAATCGATCGCGGTTCCATGCCATCGGTCGTCGTTTGGCAGAGTTTTGTGACCAAGGATTATCGGCTTGTTTTTCTGAATGTCGATTGAGATTTCAAATTGGTGAATCTTATTGTGGCCTGTACTGGACATAATGATGGCTTTTCCGTGGGTAGTAATCTGTCCGTACAGGATGGCCATTTTGCCCCCCAGACCAAATGTCCCCCTCGTTTGACGTAACTTGTACTTGGAGCCGAAGAGTACTTGCCCAAACGCTGAGGGGATGATATCGTTCGGAATACCGATTCCGTTGTCTTCAATGTGAATTCGATATACCCCGGGACCATCGGTGGGTCCCGATTCATGCGAAACCCTCAAGTAAATTTCGGGGGGAATCTGACGAGTCTCGCATGCGTCCAATGAGTTCTCGACCAACTCGCGGATGCTTGAGTATATCGCACGAGTCGGGTTGGTGAATCCCGCGATGTCCCTGTTTCGATAGAAGAAGTCGGCGGCTGAGATTTCCTGGAAAACTTCCTGAAGCGACATATGGCCCGCCTATACTAAGTATTCTCGGGAACAGAAGGATTGGGGTGATCTGCGATTACGCGGGTGGTTTCTGCCAAAGTTCAAGGGTCTCTCTCTTCTTGCTTTCGCGCTTTATCTTTCTAAGTAATCTATACACAGTGGAATGCTGTTTCCCTTTAAGAAGTAGTTCTATTGCTTCTCTTGCAGCAGTCACTGTTTCAAATAGGCCAAGCATCGCGATTGTATGTCCGTAAACTGAAATCTGAGCACCTGTCATCTCCTCTATTAACCTTCGAATTTTTCCTTCGCGTCCGATTACTCTTCCTTTCAATCGGTTAATGTCTCGTTCATTTCGTCCAAATGTTTCACGCAGATCAATGATGTCTAGCACGATGTCATCATCGGTTAGTTTGAGGGCTCTTTGTGGCGAGAAACCGCGTGCGATCGCAAACACTACGTCTCGGGCTCGTAGGATGGTTGTTGGGTCATCAGAGGTTTCCGCTGGTGTAATTTCCACGATGCCGTTTTCACTCTGAATCGTGATTCGAGCTTTGAAGGACTGTTCTATTTTGTCCTTAACCGTGCCATCCTTCCCGATTAGCACACCCAGCCTATCTAGGGGAATTGTTGCGCTAACCTTAGTCTCCATTTTGACCAGTCACCCACTTCTTTAATCTCTCAAGCGGCGGCACTGTGACGCCGATATTTTGGAAATACTGATTGAGCTGGGCCAAGTCCCTCTCAAGGAAAACATGCGCCATAGGGTGTTCTACGGTCACGGCCTGTGCGAAGTCAATGAGCACGGGATCCAAACCCACCATCATAATGTTGTATTCGCTAAGGTCTCCGTGGACGAGCTGTGCTTTTTGAAATAGACGCCTCGTCGATTCCGCTATCTTGTCGTAGACCCTCGCGGGATGGTTGAGCGGCGTCTCCCTAAGTAAGGGCGCGGGTCCGTCGTGGTTCCCGATGAACTCCATCAATAGCACATTCCCCATAACCTTGATCGGAACGGGTACACGGACTCCTGCGGAATGAGCTTGTTGAAGATTCTTGAATTCCTTGAGGGCCCATAAGTTGACGAGGGAACGAGTATCGCGTCTAACGTTCTTGAATCTCTGATCGCCTTGAATGTAAGCTAACCTCCCTTTCTTGAACTCACGCGAGGTTGTTAAGAAGATCTTGATCGCCACTAGCTTCCTACCTTTCCCGAGTCCCCAGTAAATGCGAGCTTCTTTTCCGGCGCGAAGCACGCCATGAATGTTTTTCAAGTAACCGCGGTTGAGCAGCTTATAGACAATCATTAGGGTGGATCTGTCGAAGACTTCCTCAAGTGATTCCAGCTCTTCGCTCCGCTTTTCCTTCATAAGCTCCTGGACTTCGTAGCGAGCGACTCTTCGACGTAGCTTACGCTCTGCGGTAGATTCCAATTACGACACCCCTATTGTGCCTCGTGAGATCAGATTGCAAGTCGCCCTTGACTACGGAGCCAATTTGACTGACTCTCTGTATAGCGCCAGAGGATGTCTCCTCTGGAGTCAACTTGAAAGTCCCATGGGGCAACCAAAACTACGTCGCCCACTTTGATCCATACTCTCCGCTTCATTTTTCCCCTAATCCGGCATACTCTTTCATGTCCGTCGCCACACTTGACGAGTAACCGGTCATAACCGAGCATCTGAGTTACAATCCCGAGCATCTGCCCCTCTTCGGGCATGACCATTTCTCGAAGCTCGCCTTCACTCAGAACCTTCTTCTTTCCCACTCATTTCACCGGTTTGTTTGACGATGTGCTGGTTGAAGGTATTATGGGTTTTCCATCCTTACCCTAAATCCGGACGACCTGGACGTGGGGGACTCCGGCAATTCGAACGATCGCGGATGGGTCAACTAACTGTTGTTGCACTGCAGCTTCCACGATGCGCCCCCCAACCAAATTTGCTATGTCCGCGGAGTCAATTTCGCGTAAGGCTTCTGCGAGTGTCGTTTTCGTGCCCTTGTAGAAGTCCGCTTTCACTTCTAGTTTCAACTTCCCCTCTCTGAAAGTCTCGCCGATTAGATCGGTGTCGCAGGCAGCTACCATCCGGTAGGTCGGGTCCTGGAAGACTCTAACGTAAACTTCATCCACTTTACTTTCACTTCATCACCCAGGGAGAACGGAGGACCTCGCACCGCAAGCCTCGCATCTTAGAAAGAGGTATCTTCCTTCTTTCTCCATTTTTGTGTCGGGGCGGTTGCAAATGGGGCAAATAACGAACCTTTGGGCGTAGATGTTAAGCAATCTCGTGACCGTTCCTACATCAAACTTACCTTGAAAGATGGCTCTACTGCCATCAAGCGAAGCTGCTGTGGCTAATTCTCTCGAGAGGAACTTTAACAGGTGGTGAGGATCT
>Ga0335071_10004232_pt1 | contig 14996 bp, 9 predicted proteins | sample Lox_Sample_15_FD_206724 | JGI IMG/M metagenome (GOLD analysis project Ga0335071, IMG submission 206724) | Soil microbial communities from Loxahatchee National Wildlife Refuge, Florida, United States - Lox_Sample_1.5 | ecosystem: Environmental > Terrestrial > Soil > Wetlands | place: USA: Florida... | reverse complement strand
CTGGTAGAAGAGGCGAGCAACCGGATTTACAGCATTGCCCGGCAGACGCCCGTGGCACGACTGCCTCGCGACCCGCGCGTGCCCGAATCTACGCGCGGGTTTGCCAAGATGGAGCAATTGCAGGTCACGGGCTCGTTCAAACTGCGAGGTGCAGCGAACAAAATTTTCTCGCTGACGGCGGAGCAAGCGTTCAAGGGAGTAGTGGCGTCGTCCACGGGCAACCATGGTCTCGGAGTGGCGGCAGCGGCGCGTCACCGCGGGGTGGATGCCGAGATCTTCCTTTCGTCGCAGGTGCCAGAGGCGAAGCGGAAGCCGATCGAAGCGTATGGGGCGCGCATTCGTGTCGAGGGTGACAACCCGCTGGATGCTGAACTCGCGGCGAGAGCAGCGGCCGCGCAGTCGGGCAGGACTTACATCTCACCTTATAACGACTGGCAGGTGGTCGCGGGACAGGGAACGATCGCGGTTGAGCTGCTGCGGCAGATCGAAATGCTCGATGCCGTGTTCATCGCGACCGGTGGCGGAGGGCTGATCAGCGGGATCGGAGGTTACCTGCGTGCACGTTCTCCAAATGCCGAGGTGGTTGGCTGCTGGCCGGAGAACTCCCGGGTGCTGTACGAGTGCCTTCGGGCGGGCAAGATCACTGACTATGCGGAGAGCTATACGTTGTCGGAGAGTACAGCGGGTGGGGTGGAGCCGGGCTCAATTACCTTCGAGCTGGCACGAGATGTGATTCAGCGAAGCGTGCTGGTACCCGAAGCTGCGATCCTAGAAGCGATGAGGTGGGCAATGCGATGTGATTGGACGATTGAAGGGGCGGCGGCAGTGGCCCTGGCAGGGTTCTTTGAGGAGGCCGCGCGTTATGAGGGCAAGACGGTGGCAGTAGTGTTCTGCGGCGGGAATCTGTCTCCCGAAGTGCGAGAACTGCTAAAGCAGCCGGCACGTACCGAAGGCATTGAGTGAACGGTGATCAGCCACGCGATTGTTCGAGAGCCAGGAGCAAATTTCTCTGAGGGACTCACGACTGCGAACCTCGGTTTGCCAGACCTGGCGCGAGCTCTCGCCCAACATAAGGCGTATTGCGACGCCGTGGCCGCGTGTGGAGTTGAGGTGGTGAGGTTGCCGCCGGACTTGAAGCATCCGGACTCGACCTTTGTCGAAGACACCGCAGTGTTGACGCCTCGATCAGCGATTCTGACGCGGCCCGGCGCCGCCTCGCGAATGGGTGAGGTCGAGGGCACTCGCAACACAATCGAGCGGTTCTATTCCAAGGTGCATCAGATTACGGAGCCAGGAACATTGGATGGTGGCGACGTGTGCGCGGCCGGTTTGCACTATTTCATTGGGATTTCCACGAGGACGAATGCGGAAGGTGCGAGGCAGTTGGCGCGGATTCTGGAAGATGAGGGTTATACGGCGTCGATGGTTGATATCCGTGGCATGCGATCGATTCTGCACTTAAAGAGTGGCATAGCATACGTGGGCTGCGGGACGCTGCTGGTGATGTCTGAGATAGAAGGAAGGAAGGAAGGAGTTCGCCGGGTTCAAGCTAATCCGAGTTCCAGAGGATGAGACTTACGCCTGCAATTGCGTGCTAGTGAACGAGCAGGTACTGGTACCGGAGGGATTTCCGGGCGTTGCCAGCGACCTTGGGCGCCGAGGCTACGCGATCGTTCGACTTGATATGTCGGAATACCGGAAGATGGATGGCGGGTTGAGCTGCTTGTCGCTGCGAGTCCAGGCCAGGACGCGAGGAGCCCAGGCGATCAGCGCAGGGTAGTGAATTTGATGGCCGCGGCAGCGACGATTATGGCAGATACCAGAAAGGTCCCGCTCGCGGGCTCGGGAACCGGGGTCTGAATGGCGTTTGACACGAAGCCCGAATCGCAGTCGCCTACGATGGCACAAGAGTTGGTGACCCATGCGATGTTGTCGAGCTCGAATGCGGGGCTGGTGGAGAAGAACTGCACGGATTTCCAGGCTGGTTGCCCGGGCGACAGTTTAAAGTCGTAAACATACGATTTGACGTTGTTCTGCGTGTTGATGTTACCGGTAAAGATGTTCGTGCCCGTGTAGGTAGTCGAGTGGTTGTTGACGTCGATAAAGGTGATTGAGTTCCAAGCATCGGCGCTTCCCCAGAAGAGTGAAAACTCCGAAATGCAGCCGGTGCATTGATTGTTGCCTACGTCAATATTGGATCCGAAGACGATCGTGATGGGATTCGCCGTGCTTGTGGTTACGAGATAATATCCCGCGTCACAGGCGTACCCGACTCCAGGTGAAGGGGCGCACGAGGTGTCGTAGGGGCCAGGGAACCTAGACGTGTTAGCAACTGTTCCATAGGGGGCGCGCCACCGGTCGGTGGACGAATTTTGCGCCAACTGTCCGTAACAGGAGGTCGGCGAGCTGACACTGTTGCAGAGTTGGAAGGTTATGCTGGGGAAATTGGCGTTCAACCATTTCTGGGAGTCAATGCCCGCAATCGAGCTGTAGCGGCCCGGAGTATACCCGTGAAATCCATTGCCGCTGAGTGTCGATCCGAACGAGGGGACGTAGCTAAGACCACACCACGAGGTTCCAGCGGGACACGCGGCGTCGCCGATGCTGGCGGCAGCCGGTGCGCAAAGCCGGATATAGGGGTTGATAAAGTAGTTCGTCGTGCACTGTTGTGCCACCAAGTTAATCACAGAAAGGGCCAACACGGACGCCAGCGTTAGCCACTTAGGTGTCTTCATTTGTTCCCTTCGTTCAATCTGGCCGCCGTAATGGGATCGGCATCCGCAGTGGATACTCGTGTTTGCCGATTATAGGGCGGGACTCTTTAAAGTCAACTTGGCGTGAGGTCAGACGCGATGGTGGTGTGCGGTGTCGCCCGGGCGCGTGCTGCGCCGTGCCAAGCTAAAGTGGCATCTCTTTTTGGCCTGAACTGTGCTAATGTCTTGCCAATGTAGAACCACTAAGTGGCATCGAGTGCTGCAGTTAAGCGGCATCATCGAAGCGGGCTACAGCGCCCGTGAAGCCCGCATAGCAGCGTTATTCAGGGCGAGGTTGATCGGAGACCCGGAATGAAATGCGCCGCAGTAATTGTGAGTTGCGTACTGTTCAATGCAGCGACCTGCCTGGCTCAAGACCGGGCACTCATCTCCGGGGACGCAGTTGATGAACAAGATACGCCAATAGTTGGCGCCCAGGTAATCCTCCGCCATGAATCGCTCCGCGTGGAGAAGACTACCACGACCAATGCTGATGGCATGTATTTCTTCGCAGAAGTGGTGCCGGCCGAAGGATACGTGATCTCGGCGGCGGAACCCGGCATCGACTTTGCTCCGCCTCGGTTGAAATTCGATGTTGAAGTGGGCGAAACGCGCCATATCCTGCCTTCCTTCGTAGGCGGAAAATCGCCCGCCCCGGCGTCGAAACTGCAAACAGGCCTACAGCAGCTGGTGTCGGTTAATTCGTTGCTCAACGGAAGGCATGCGCCAACAATCCGGAGCTCGCCGTCGACGGATGTTGGAACCCTTGCTGCGAGGCGGGGCGTGCAATCCGACTGGAAGCTAGGCCCTGCAGCGATTACCGTGACTACAATCGATGCATTTGAAACAGTGGGCAGCAGCTCCGCAAAATGCCTGTGCGTGCCGCCGGTCGATCATCTCTCCTCAAGGTACAACGTGGAGCTGGATTCATCAGGTACTCGCAACTCAGCATACGACTTCTCAATTCACCGGCTCCCATGAGAACGACAAAAATTGCTGGATTCCGTGACGGGCGGGATTGCGAGACGGCGGTGTGCGGCCGGGCCCGCAAGTGTGGCCGTGAACTCTGGCGCTTGGCCATAGTGGCAGCTTTGGCCGTCGCGGGCTGGCTGAGTCCTGGGGCGAGTGCCCAGTCGACGACAACAACTGCGAAAGATGAAATTTTTGGAGGCTACGCGTGGCTGGCGCCCAACGGTTGGGGCGAGTTGTTTTACAAGATCGACAACATGCCCAAAGGCTTCGACGCGTCAAACACGTACTACCTGCCAAAGATTCACAACCTGGGAGTGTTGCTGGATGGTAGCGGACACTTCAAGGGAGGCACGACGCCACCAAATCTGGAAAATGGGTCGGACGATAGCACGGGTGTCGGTTATGCGCTGGCTGGGCTCCAATATAAATTTCACCGGGCGAGAATTTCTCCGTTTTTCCGAGTGATGCTGGGTGGCGCCAATCTTTCTCCAGACTGTTGTCACGGCATGGAGTGGAGTTTCGCCGCCGGCGGGGGCGGGGGACTGGATTTGAAATTGAAAGGGCGCTTCTCGCTGCGATTGATCCAGGCAGATTATATTCACTCGAATTACAGTCATTTGGTTTCAACGGTTGGATATGCTCACGCACGTGACAGCCAGGCAACTGGCAGCTACACGCTGTCCGTGGACCACCCGACAGGTTGGAATAGTGTCCGGCTCGCCGCTGGACTTGTCATTAGTCTCGGCAATTACAAGGAGCCGACACGACCCCAACCCACGAGTCCGGCAAAGCCAGCAGGCAAACATCAGGCACGACAGACCGTGGACGCCATGCGAGTGCCTTTGGATATGGCAGTCAGCGCCGTCATCAGCAGTGGACAGCTTCGTAACCTTCCGCTTTACAACCGAAATTTCCTGGCGTTGGGGCTACTTGCTCCAAGCACGCATGATGTGCCGGCGTGGTCGGAGCTGAAGGATACAACCTTCAGCATTTCTGGGCAGCGCCCGACGTCCAACGAGTTTCTGTTGGACGGCATGGACAACGTCGCGACGGGGAACAATCAAGCGATTCCGTTCCAGGTGAATGATGCCATCCAAGAATTTCGCGTGACCACCGCGACTTCGGACGCGCAATATGGACGGAATATCGGCGGCGTGGTGAATGTCATTACGCAGCGGGGCACAGCGAGGTTTCACGGCAGCGTGTTTGGATTCTTCGCCAGCGATACGATCGACGCCAGTTCGCCGCTGTCGGTCTATGGGGGCAGCGGATTCGACCAGGCTGCGGCATTTGCCGGGCCGGTAAACGCGGCTCCGGCACCGAATAGGAACGGGCCGAGGCTGGCGCCCATCTATCAGCCGACTTCGTATAACCAGTACGTCAGCACGATCGGGTACATAAACAGTACTTACGGGAAAAATTTCTGTGCCGCGCCTAACGCTACACCGTCAACGTGTTTGCAATATTTCGATCCGGCGGCGATCCTCGCGCAGAATGACAGCCACACGCAGCCGTTTTCGTCACAGCAGTTTGGTGGGCAGGCGGGAGGCTGGCTCCTGAAGCGGTGGTACTGGTTCGGAGACTATGAAGGCACGCGCATCGATAACCCGAACCCGGTGTTCGAGCGCGTACCGAGCTCTTACGATCGGAGTCACTTAGACGAGTTCGATCCCGAGACATCGGGCTATCAGGACGCGCAAATTGCGGCCGCCGTGCTGGCGCTCTATCCGCAGGCGAACGTGAAGGCGATTCCCGACGTGCTAGAGTTCTATCGCGGACAGGCCCCGAACTATACCAACGTTGACAATTATCTCGGGCGACTGGATTTTACGCAGTCTGGCCGTACGAACTGGACGTTCCGGTACAACGCGCAAAACCTGTCGCAATTGCACGATGACACCCTGCCGAGCTCCTCCCTTTAGCCCGGCAATGGTGCGTTACGGTCGGTGCTCAACCAGAACGTCGTCGGGACTTTCACGCACCAGTTCTCAAGCAGCGTCACCAATGTCGCCCGGCTTGGGTTTACCCAATTCCAGGTAAGAGAAACGCCGCAGGATGCGAATTTCGACACGACGCAGGCAGGCTTGCCGAGCGGGGCGATGCGAACCTACCGGTTATCCGGGCTTGATCCCCAATATGCCGGGGCTGCGCCATCCACTAATGGCGCGTGGGGAGGTTGGAGTGACTCAGTGTGGAACCCGTCCTCTACGCCGTGGCCAGTCATCACACCATCACTGGACGGACTGTTTCCATTTGCACGTATCGGCGCGCCGCTCGGCGCACCGGGCATGCGGCAAGACCGCGAGATCGAAGCGGTGGACAACATCGTCGTGTTCAAGGGCAAACACACGATTCGCGCGGGCATGGACTTGCGCTGGCTGCGTAACGTCTTCAACTATGGGGGGTTCAATCGCGGGATGGTTGTCTCCGGAGACATCGGCGAGTTCACGAGCGACAGCGAGACGTGCATAAATTGCGTTCCTTCGGCTTTTAGTTCTCCGTCGTTCGACTATTCGCTGCAGCAGCCAACGCCGTTCGACATGACGTTCCATTCCATGGTGACCGCGTTGTACGCGCAGGACACGTGGCGAATTCGGCCTAACCTCACCATCAACGCCGGGTTGCGCTGGGAGTACTTCTCTCCGCCCAAGGAGCAAAACAACCAGATCTGGAACTATGACCCGACTGCCAACGGTCTCGTAGAGGAAGGATTCCCAACGGTAGTTGATCCGTATGGAGCGGTTTGTGGGCAGAATGTCAGTACCTGGCATTCGGTTTACGGCACGACAGCCCTGCCATGGAACTGCAAGACCACCGGGAACGGCAATTTCCTGGTGTCCAACACGACAAATCTTGAGCCGAGAGTTGGCGTCGCATGGTCAACCCCGAGTGGCAACACGGTAGTTCGTGCCGGATTTGGGCTCTTTTACGACGAAGTTCCGGTCAGCCTCATTGCGCAGCTTGGTTTCAATCGGCCGGTCGTTTACTCTCGCACGTCGCCGCAAGCTATCTATGGCCAGAACTACGATAGCTTTGCCTGCAGCCAGACATGCGGGTGGGGAAATTACAGCCTTGTGAGCCTCGGCCCAGAGGCAAGATTTTATCAGGATGCCAGCATCCCATTCGGCCTTAGCGCAATCGATCCCAATAACTTCGACAATCCGCTTACGCGGCAGGTCAATTTTTCTGTGGCGCGGCAACTTTCGCGCACGATGTCTGCCGAGCTGAACTATATAGGGAACTTCATGGAGCATTTGCCGGTCATGTCCAACACCGGGTTCAATAACGAGTGGTTCTGCACTGCGTCAGCAGCGGGAAATCTTAACCAACCTTGTGATGCCTTCAGCGCTTTACCGATCTTCACGCTCGCCAATCGAGGCTACGGAAACTACAATGCATTTGTCGCACGGTTTACCACCAAGGGATGGCACGGACTGCAACTGCGCGCGAGCTATACGTACTCGAAAGCGCTCGACAACGGTTCGCAGGCGGGAGCCCCACTGATCCCCGGACCGCTGATGACACAATTGCTCGCCTTGAACTACAGCGGTTTGGGCAGTCCTCTGAAATACGCGCTCGGCTCGAACGGCACTTCATTCAATCCGCCGCCGGTCTTTACTCCTGGAGCGATCGCCGCCAACTTCTCGGCGCTGACGGGATTGCTTACCGCCGGCGTAAGCACGACTGGTGTCGGCCGAGCGATTGTCACTCCTTACTCGATTCCACAGGATCCTTACAACTTCCTGCAGAACGATTACGGCCGCTCGGACTACGATCAGACCAATCGATTCATTCTGGAATATGCATGGGAGATTCCCACGACCAGCCGCTCGCAATGGGCCACTGGCTGGATGCTGAGCGGCATCTTCACCGCCGAAAGCGGCCAACCCTTCACGATTTTCGCCGGACCCATTGGCGGAGAAATGACGCAGCGCGTGAACCTAACGGCTCCGTTAACTATGACAGGAGACCCTGCGCACTACATCGGCAACGTCAGCGCAATCAGCCTCCCCGGTACGTCGTGCGAAACACAGTCGGGAGCGATGTCTCCATTTGTGATTCAGACGTTGGATGGAATCAGGACCGGCACCGCCGGCTCACCCTGCATCGGCGACTCGGCCAGAAACCAATTTACCGGTCCGAAGTACATCGACTACAACATGGTGGTGCAGAAGACGTTCAAAATTCGGGAAGTAGCGGCGCTGTCGCTGCGCGCGGAATCGTACAACCTGTTCAATCACCCGAATTACTACAATCCCATCAGCACATTTAGTCTCGACGGAATAACCCAATACTCGCAGTTCGGACAGATCAAGTCGGCGCACAACGCGCGCCAATTCCAGTTTGGAGTTCGAATGAGCTGGTAAGCTTACTTCGCGGCTGCCCAATAAGGGGAGCGTTCGGCGCGCGGCAATGGCCTTCGAAAAACAAGTCTTTATCAGCTACGCCCACATCGACAACGAACCGCTGACGCCCAATCAGCAGGGGTGGATAAGCCGCTTCCACACATCGTTGTCGGCCATGTTGAGCATGCGTCTGGGACGCAAGGCAGAGATCTGGCGCGACATCAAGCTATCGGGCAACGACATCTTCGCTGACGAGATCATCCAGCAGTTTCCGAAGACGGCGTTGCTAATCTCGGTGCTGACGCCAAGGTATGTCGAGTCGGAGTGGTGTACGCGCGAGGCCCGTGAGTTCGTCAAAACGGCGGAGACGACCGGCGGCGTTCTGGTTGACAACAAGTCGCGGGTGCTCAAGGTCATCAAGATTCCCGTGGACAACGAAGGGTCCCTGCCGGATGTGATGAAGTTGTCGTTGGGATATCCGTTCTACATCGTTGACGAGCAGCAGACGCCTCTGGAACTCGACCCCGCATATGGCGAAGACTTCACGCAGAAGTTCAATCTGAAGCTGGCCAAACTGGCGTTCGACATAGCGGAGCTAATCAAGAGGCTTGACACTGCCGCGGCGGCGAGCACAGTTTCCGCCGCGGGTGTGGCTGTCGAGAAGCCGGCAGTATTTATAGCCGACTCCAGCATCGATCGCCGCGACGACCGAGAAGCTGTGATTGCCGATTTGCGGTTGCACGGCTATCCCACGCTGGCGGAGGTGCAGCTGCCCACCGACGAGGCCAGCTTTCTCGGCGAACTGGCAGCGGTCCTGGCGCGATGCAAGCTCTCGGTTCACACGATTGGAAGCTTGTATGGCGTGGTTCCTGATGGCCCAAGCGAAAAGTCAATCACGGTTCTGGAGAATGAACTCGCCATCGAGTACAGCAAACTGTTCGGAATGAAGCGAATCATCTGGATTCCGGCCGGCACGAAGGCGAGCTCGCAGCGGCAGCAGGAATTCATCGATCTTTTGCTGAGCGATCCTAAGGCGCAGCTCGGGGCCGATCTGATTACCGGCGACATTGAGGAGTTGAAGGCGGCGATCCACGCGGCGCTCAAAAAGCTCGAAGCTCCGCCTCCGCCACCGGCAACTGCGCCGGCCGAGCCGACGGAAGTTGGACGCAAGCTGGTTTACATCATCTGCGATGAGCGTGACCGCAAAGCGACCATTCCGCTGCGGAAGTTACTGAAGGCGCAGGGCTTGGAGTCGAGCATCCCGGCCTTCGAGGGAGATGCCGCGACGGTTCGCCAGTCGAGTCAAGACTTGCTCGCTTCCTGTGATGCGGTAATCGTCTTCTATGGGAATGGGGACGAAGCGTGGAAACGTTCAGTGGACGCTGAGGTGCGGAAGTCGGCAGGCTACCGTCAAGGAAAGGGGTCGCTAGCGCCGTTCACGTATCTGGCGGAGCCCCCGACGGCTGACAAGAGTGATCTCGTTGATTTGGAAGAGCCGCGGTTAATCAATTGCCTCACCGGGTTTGCAGATGCCGCCATGGCTGAGTTCGTGTGCACAGTCGCCGGAAAGGCGAAACCGTGAGCAATGTGCCCGCCGCCGGTACGCGGCTGAAGAACCCATTTCCTGGCTTACGTCCTTTCCACGAAGATGAGCAGCACCTGTTCTTTGGACGTGAGAGCCAGATCGACACGATGATCGATGAGCTCTCAGCCACGCGATTTCTGGCGGTGGTAGGAGGGTCCGGCAGTGGGAAGTCCTCGCTGGTGAACTGTGGCCTGAAACCGGCGCTGCGGCGCGGGATGATGTCATCGGCTGGAACGTCGTGGCGCATGGCGCAATTCCGTCCAGGGAGTGATCCGATCAAGGTCCTGGCGAAGGCTTTAGTGCAAGTGGACGGTTTGTTCCGCATGCAGGACATCGAAGGCGTCTCGGTCGAAGAGATTGTCGAAGCCAACTTACGCATGAGCAAGCTCGGCCTGGTGGATGCTTACGAGCAAGCCATGCTGCCGCCTTCGACCAACCTCCTCGTGGTGGTTGATCAGTTCGAGGAGTTGTTTCGCTATCGCAATCTGCAGCCGTCGTCGGGAGGCGTCGAAGGCACTGACGACAAAGCAGTTGCGTTTGTGAATCTCCTGCTGGAAGCGGTTTCATCGACGCATTCCATCTACGTCGTCATCACCATGCGGTCGGACTTTCTCGGAGACTGCGCACAGTTCTTCGGATTGCCCGAGGCGATCAATCAAGGACAGTATCTGGTCCCGCGCATGACGCGCGACGAACGGCGGGCGGCCATTGCCGGACCAGTTGCCGTGGCTGATGGCGAAATCAGCCCGATTCTGCTCACGCGACTAGTCAATGATGTGGGAGACAATCCGGACCAGCTTTCGATTCTGCAGCATGCACTCAATCGCACCTGGGCCGAGTGGCAGCGCGCGGGCACCATCGGTGCAATGGATCTGAAGCACTACGAGGCCATTGGTACGATGACGCACGCACTCGACTACCACGCCGAAAGGGCGTACGGCGAGTTGCGGGATGACCGGCAGCGCACGGTTTGCGAAAAGGTCTTTCAGGCCATCACAGACAAGGGCACCGATGCGCGAGGAATTCGCCGTCCTACCAGCGTAGCGACGCTGTGCGCACTCACCGGCGCTACGACGGAAGAACTGACATCGGTGCTGGCGGCATTCCGCAAGCCTAGTCGCTCGTTCGTCATGCCGCCGACACAAGAGGCGATTGCTCCTGACACGGTGATCGACATCTCGCATGAGAGCCTGATGCGCGTTTGGAACCGCCTGAAAGCGTGGGTGGACGAGGAAGCGCGATCGGCATCGCAATACCGGCGACTGGCTGAGAACGCGGAGCGGCACGCGGCCAGCGAAGCGGGTTTGATGACTGATCCCGAGCTGTCGCTGATGCTGGACTGGCTGCAGAAGCGGCAGCCTAACGCGGCGTGGGGAGATCGGTATCGTCCAGGGTTTGCCAAGGCGATCGAGTTCCTTGAGGAGAGCCGGCAGAAGCGTGACGAAGCTCTCGCTGCAGAGAAAGAACGGCAGCGGCGGGAACTTCGCCGTACGCGTCTGGTTGCCGCTGTGTTGGGATCTGCTTTTCTTTTCACTTTGGTCGTCGGTTTGTATGCGCGCCATCAGAAGCTGGCGGCGTTGGCGGAAGAGCAGCGTGCTACCAAGGAAGCGGCGGCGCGTCAGCGGTCTGACGAAATGAGGGACGCACAGCAGAGACTGGCGGAAGAGAGAGAAAAGCATAACCAGGAACTGTCGGTGGCGCTCGACCAGACACAGAAAGCTGAGGAAACGGCCAAAGCCGCCGATGCTCGCGCTCAGGCCGAGAGGCAAATGGTGTTGAGCGCCGTGGACGCGGGCACTCGCATGGTCGTGGCGGAGAATAGCCAGAACGACCTCGACATGATGCTGCAGCTCGACTCGGAAGCTAAGAAGGCCCCAGCCATTCTCGAGCGCGAGAGGCAAGCCAGAGACGCGGCGGCAGCCAAGAAGAACGAGCTGAGAGTGGTTGCGGCAGCAAAGTCGGCCGAAGCCGCTGCCATGACCGGTAATGCCAGACTAATCAGTCCCCGACAGATCAGCGGCAGCGACTTGTTCGATGTTGCCAATGGAACGGTAGTCAGTGATTGGAGCGGACGCGAAGCGACGACGGCAACAACGAGCGGGTGCGGAGCGTTCTCGACCATTACACAGAACCCTGCCGACATGTTCAGTGGCGCGTCAGGCTCGCCGTGTCGGGCGACGGTTTTCGCTGACGGGCAGCCGACAGGAACCGAGCATTGGATCGACTGGAAGACGAAGAATCCGGTGACAGTCGCGAGCGTTGGATTGTTCGCGGCGCATGATACGGTTCGCTTGCGCAGGTCGTTCAGCACGTTCAAGCTGTACGTGAAGAAGCAGGGGCAATGGTGGTTGGTAAAGGATTACAGTCCGCGCCTGACTCCTGACCTTGCCTACGGCGGAAGCTGCGGTGCAAAGCCATGCTTTCCGGCGCCTGCGAACGCGTATGGCGAGGGAAATGTGCTGGCGGTGTGTGTGAATGTTCCGCCAGTTACGGGCCAGGAATTTCGCGCGGAGTTCGTGCAATGGGTAAGTTCGGCCGAGCGCTTCTCCGGACCGCGGATCCTGCAGCTCGACGGCTACGCCAAAGCCGATTGCACCCGATAATTGAGGCTCGGTGCATCCACAGCGGTACGCCGTATAATCAAAGCTTCCGTCGATGAGTTACCAGGTTCTCGCCCGCAAATACCGCCCACAGAAGTTCTCCGACGTGATCGGTCAGGAGCACGTGACGCGCACGCTCAAGAACGCCATTGAGCAGCAGCGGATCGCGCATGGGTACATCTTCAGCGGACATCGCGGCATCGGCAAGACGACCATCGCGCGTATTCTGGCGATGGCGCTGAATTGCCGTTCGAAGGACCAGGCTGTTGCGGAGCCTTGCGGCGTGTGCGAGTCATGCGTGGAGATTCGGCAGGGAAACTCAGTGGACGTGATCGAGATCGACGCGGCGACGAACCGCGGCATCGACGAGATTCGCGAGTTGAGGGAGGCGGCGCGATATCGTCCGGCGCGGGATCGGTACAAGATCTGGATTCTGGACGAAGCGCACCAGATTACTGACGCGGCCTTTAACGCGCTGCTAAAGACCTTAGAGGAGCCGCCTTCGCACGTCATCTTCATGATGGCAACAACGCAGCCGGAAGACATTCCGCAGACGATTCGCTCGCGCTGCCAGCACTTCAGCTTTCACGCCGTCAGCTTCGATGACATCGTCGGGCAATTGCGAGACATTGCGAGGCAGGAAGGCATTCAGGCCGACGAGGTTGCGCTGTCGATGCTGGCGGAAGCAGGCGACGGCTCAATGCGCGATGCTCTGAGCATCATGGACCAGGCGATTGCGAGTTGCGGCGAGGCGCTCAGCGCCGATGTGGTCCGCGGGCTCGTGGGAACCGTTGGTTCCGACATCCTGGAAGATGTGATGGACGCGGTTGACCGCAACTCCAGTGAAGACGTGCTGCACACGATCGATCGGCTGCTGGTGGAAGGACAGAGCCCACAGCACTTCGCCCGGCAAATGGTGCGGTTTCTGCGTAATGCGCTGGTGGCGAAGGTCGCAGGAGCGGAATCGGCTCTGCTGCAGATTTCCTCCGATGAGCGCGACCGCGTCGCTGGAGTGGCCGAGCGCTTCAGTGAGGAAGACCTGACGCGATTTCTGCAGATTATGCTGCGGACGCACTCGGAACTTGGCTATAAGCAAGAGCAGCGCTTTCATCTGGAACTGGGCGCACTGAAGCTGGTCCACGCGCGACGGCTGCTGCCGCTGGAAGAGCTCTTGAGCGCGGAACTGGGAAACGCTGCAGTTGCGGCGGCGCGCTGCGGAACTTCATCGGCAGGAACTAGGGCTAAAGCGCGGCCGCCGGTTGCGACAGCATCGAGAACGTCATCGGCCGAGGCCGGCCCTTCACGCACGGCGGCTGTTTCGACCTTCAAAGGTCCGTCGCCGTTTGAGGCGGACCGAAGCCGGAAGAGCGAGCCCAAGGCGGACATTTCCAGCATTGGTTCGACGCCGGCGACGAGCTTGAGAAGCGGAAAGGCAGTGCTTGCACCGGAACCAGAAGCAGCATCGGTTACGGTTGCGCTCGAGAATGAATCGGACACAGCGGCTTTGACGACCAGTGAACTCTCGACTGATGCGCTGCGCGAGGCAGTGCTGGGCGCGCTCGACGATGCGAGCCAGCAAATACTGGCACACAAGCTGGAATCGGGCGAGTGGAGCGTTCGGGACAATGAGCTGAGAGTGAAGGTGGCGATGTCGCAGGTGATGTGCGACTTGGCGATGGGAGACGATCCGAAGCGGATTGTAGCTGCGGCGCTGGCGAAGGCAGCAGGGAAACCGCTTAAGTTCAAGGTAATCACTAGCGGAACGCAGCTCGCACCGAATGCGCAAACTGTGCCACGACCGACGAATGGTGCGGGGGCTCGCAGCCGCGCGATGAACGATCCAGTTGTACAACGCATGCGAGAGAAGTTTGGCGCTGAGATTCGCTCCGTGATCGATCACAAAGATCGCAGCTAAAGGCCGATTCGCGCATCAGGAGAGATATGAGCGGATTCAACATTCAGGAAATGCTGGCGCAGGCGCGGCAACAGGCGGAAAAGTTGCAAGAAAAAATGCAACAAGTCGTCGTTGAAGCTTCTTCCGGCGGAGGCAGCGTGACCGTCAAGATGAACGGCCAGAAGCAGGTGCTCAGCGTCGTTATTGAACCTGATGTCGTGAAATCCGGCGACATCGAGATGCTGCAAGACCTGGTGACGGCAGCGGTGAATGCCGCCACACAAAAGGTCGACGACGCAATGAAATCGAGCCTGGGCGGAATGCTCGGAGGACTCAACTTGCAGGGCCTGTAGTCCGAACTTTTTGCGCGAACACAGAGCGAGGTCAGAGATTGTCCCGTTTTCCAGAGCCGATGGCTCGCCTCATTGAAGAACTCAAGAAGCTCCCCAGCGTCGGCAGCAAGACGGCGCAGCGCTACGCGTTCCATATTCTTCGCTCCAGCGACGAGGGCGCCGAGGAACTCGCGGATGCGATTCGGCAGCTCAAAGCCAGCCTGCATCTTTGCTCCGTCTGCAACAACATCACGGACGTCGATCCGTGTACGTATTGCGCCAATCCGACGCGCAACCAGCGGCTGGTGTGCGTGGTGGAAGAGCCGACGAACATCGCCGCGATTGAAAAAACGAGGAACTACAGCGGCGTGTACCACGTGCTGCACGGAGCGCTGTCGCCGCTGCATGGTGTCGGACCGGAGCAGTTACGCATCGCAAACCTGCAACGGCGGGTTGATTCGGGCGGCGTCGATGAGCTGATTCTCGCCACCAATCCCACGGTAGAAGGCGAAGC
>Ga0335071_10004231_pt1 | contig 14997 bp, 14 predicted proteins | sample Lox_Sample_15_FD_206724 | JGI IMG/M metagenome (GOLD analysis project Ga0335071, IMG submission 206724) | Soil microbial communities from Loxahatchee National Wildlife Refuge, Florida, United States - Lox_Sample_1.5 | ecosystem: Environmental > Terrestrial > Soil > Wetlands | place: USA... | reverse complement strand
GAGGCGCACGTGCGGCAGGCCGTCGACGCCATCCAGATCCACGGCGGCTACGGCTATTCGACCGAGATCGAGATCGAGCGGGAGCTGCGCGACGCCATCCCGGGGACCATCTACTCCGGCACGAGCGAGATGCAGCGGAAGATCATCGCCCGCCTGCTGGGCCTGTGAGCATGGCCACGCTCGTCGAGCTGATCGAGGCGGGCGCGGCGCGGGTGCCGGCGGACAAGGTCGCGGTGCGGTCGGGCGAGAACGGCGAGCACGCGCTCACGTACGGGGATCTGCTGCGCGGCGCCCGGGGCATCGCCGCGGCGCTCTGCGACGCCGGGATCCGCCGCGGCGACCGGGTCGCGATCTGGATGGACAAGGCGCCCGCCACCGTGCAGGCGATCCTCGGCATCCTGCTCGCCGGCGCCGCCTACGTCCCGCTCGATCCGCGCTCGCCGTGGCGCCGCTGCCGGACCATCTGCCTCGATTCGGAGTCGGCCGCGCTCGTGGTGGACCGCGCACACCTCGGCGCGCTGCCCGAGCTGCTCGAGGGGTGCAAGCTCCGGCTCGTCGTCGCCGACGCGGAGCCCGAGGCGGCCGCCGCGGCGCTCGAGCGCTGCGCCGACCGCCCGGCGCTCCGCACGCTCGCCGACGCCGCGTCGTCATCGGGCGCCCCCCGCGTCGCGTCGCCCGCCGCCGACGATCTCGCGTACCTGCTCTACACGTCCGGCTCGACGGGGACACCGAAGGGCGTCGTGCATACGCACGGCTCCGGCGCCGCCTTCACGCGATGGGTCCTGGACCGCTTCGGGATCGCCGCCGCCGACGTGCTCTCGAGCCACGCACCCTTCCACTTCGACCTGTCGATCTCGGATCTCTACGCCGCGCTCGGAGCCGGCGCGACCGTCCACCTGATCGGCTCGACCGAGGCGATGCTCGCGCCCTACCTGGTGCGGCGCGTGCCGGTCTGGGGCATCACCGTGTGGTACTCGGTGCCGTCGATCCTGACCGCGATGCTCGACGCGGGCGGGCTCGAGAAGGCCGGCTTCGGGCGGGTGCGCCTCCTGTTCTTCGCCGGCGAGGTGTTCCCGACGCCGCAGCTCCGCCGCCTGCGCCGCGCGCTGCCGCACGTCGGCCTCTTCAACCTGTTCGGTCCGACCGAGACGAACGTGTGCACGTACTACGAGGTCCCCCCCGACATCCCCGACGATTGGACCGCGGCCATCTCGATCGGGCGCGCGTGCGAGCACATGGAGACCTTCGCGCTCGACGACGAGGGGCGCGCGTGCGGCGTCGGGGTCGAGGGCACGCTCTGGGCCGCGGGCGGCAACCTGATGCGCGGCTACTGGAACGACCCGCGCCGCAGCGAGGGCTCGCTGCGGCCGGACCCGCGCGGCGGCCCCGGGCTCGCGTACTGCACCGGCGACCGCGTCCGCCTGCAGCCCGACGGCAACTACGAGTTCCGGGGCCGGCGCGATCACATGATCAAGACGCGCGGCTACCGGGTCGAGCTCGGGGAGATCGAGAGCGCGCTGGCGGCGCATCCCGAGGTCCTGGAGGCGATCGCGGTGCCGCTGCCCCATCCGCAGATGGGCAACCGCGTCGTCGCCACCGTCGTCCCCCGCGCCGGACTCCAGCCGGCCCCGAGCGAGCTGCGCTCCTTCTGTGCCCGGCATCTTCCGATCTACATGGTGCCCGAGAGCATCGAGGTGGTGGAGGGCGTGCCGCGCACCTCCACGGGCAAGGCGGACCGGCAGGCGCTGCTGCAGCGCTGGACCGCGAAGGAGCCTTCATGAGCATCGAGTCGGACCTGCAGTCCTTCATCGCCGCCGAGGTCGTCGCGGACGGAGGCGAGGGCATCGGCCTCGACGAGCCGCTGATCCGCTCCGGTCGCATCGACTCGATGGGGCTGCTCCAGGTTCTCGGCTTCATCGAGGAACGCTACGGGGTGTATCTGTCGGAGACCGGAAGCCCGAGCGATTTCGAGAGCGTCGCCACGCTGGCCGCGGCGATCCGCCAGCAGCGCGGGGAGGCCGGGGCGGGCTCGTGACCGCGCGCGAGCGCTGGCGGGCGGACGTCGACCGCTACGTGGAGGCCTCCGGCGACCCGGACGCCTTCCTGCGGCGGTTCCGGATCATCCTCTTCACCGAGGGCGTCTGGGCGCTCTCGCTCTATCGCTTCGGCCAGTATCTGCACGAGGAGGCGCCGAGCGCGCTGCGCGCGGTGCTCCGGGTTCCCTACCTGTTCGCCCGCAAGCTCCTGGTGATGATGATCGGCATCCACCTGGGGCCGGAGACCCAGGTCGGGCCCGGCCTCTTCATCGCGCACTACGGAGGGATCTGGATCAACCCGCGCGTCCGCATGGGCGCCCACTGCAACATCGCCCACGGCGTGACGATCGGCGCGCCGGATGCCGAGGCCGGCGCCCCCGTGCTCGGGGATCGCGTCTGGATCGGCGCGGGCGCGGTCGTGACCGGCCCGGTGCAGATCGGCTCGGGCGCGGTGATCGGCGCCAACTCGCTGGTGAGCTCCAACCTGCCCGAGAACGCCGTCGCGGTCGGCGTCCCCGCGCGGGTGCTCGCCTACACCGGCTCCGAGAGGCTGATGAGCCGGGGAGCCGAGAGCCGCGCGCAGCGTCCGGCGTGACGCCGAAGGATCCATCGACCCCATGTGCGGCTTCTGCGGAGTGATCGGACCCGCCCGGCGCGCGGCCCCGGAGCGCATCGAGGCGATGGCGCGCGCGCTCCGTCACCGCGGCCCCGACGATGCGGGGAGCTGGACCGCGTCCTTCCCGGGAGAGAACGGAGACCAGGCGCTCGCCTTCGGGCACGCGCGGCTCTCGATCCTCGATCTGTCCCCGCTCGGACATCAGCCGATGCACTCGGCCGACGGCACGCTCACGATCACGTACAACGGCGAGATCTACAACTTCCGCGATCTGCGCGAGGAGCTGCGCCGCAGCGGATCGAGCTTCCGGTCGGAGTGCGACACCGAGGTGCTGCTCGAGGCCTATCGCGTCTGGGGCGTCGACGCCTTCGACCGCCTGATCGGCATGTTCGCCTTCGCCCTGTGGGACGCGCCGCGGAGGCGGCTGCTCCTGGTCCGCGACCGCCTCGGCATCAAGCCGCTCTACTACGCGCACGACCCGTCGGACGGTCTCCTGACGTTCGGCTCCGAGCTGCACGCACTGCGGGCCCACCCGAGCTTCGACCCCCGCATCGACCGCGAAGCGCTCGCCCACTTCCTGCAGAACTGCTACGTGACGGGCCCCGCGACGATCTACACCTCCGTGCGTCGCCTGCAGCCCGGCGACTACCTGGTGTGGCAGGACGGGCGCATCTCGACGCACACCTACTGGCGCCTCACCGATCCGCCCGACGAGCCGCCGCCGACCCGCTTCGAGGACGCCGTCGCGCGCCTCGAGCTCCTGCTCGGCGACGCCGTCGAGCGCCGCCTCATCGCCGACGTCCCGCTCGGCGCGTTCCTGTCGGGGGGCATCGACTCGAGCGCGGTGGTCGCGCTGATGCAGGAGCGCGCCACCCACAAGGTCCGCACCTTCTCGATCGGCTTCGCCGACCAGGGCTTCGACGAGGCTCCGTACGCGAGCGCCGTGGCGCGCCGGCTCGGCACCGACCACACGGAGCTCTACGTGCGGCGCGAGGAGGCCGTCCGCATCGCGCACGAGCTCCCCGATCTCTTCGACGAGCCGTTCGGCGACAGCTCGGCGATCCCCACCGTCGCGCTCTCGCGCCTGACCCGCCGGCACGTCACGGTGGCACTGTCGGGCGACGGCGGCGACGAGATCTTCGGCGGCTACACGCACTACGCCAAGCTCCGCTCGCTGCTGCGCCCCTTCGCCGCGCCGCGATCCTTGCGGCGGCTCGCATCGGCGATGGCGCCGCTCGTCCCCGCGCCGAGCGTGCGGCGCGGCCTCGGGCACCTCGCGGCCGCGACGCCGGCGGAGCTCTCCGAGTCGCTGGTCCAGTTCTACTCGCTGGCCGAGGTCCGCGCAGCGTGCGGAGCGGTGCGGCCTCGCGACGGCTACCGGGCCGCCTTCGAGGGCGCGCCGGTCGCGGATCCGGTTCGCAAGGCGATGTTCGCCGACGCGCGCGTCTATCTGCCAGACGACATCCTGACCAAGGTGGACCGCGCCAGCATGTCGGTGGCGCTCGAGGCGCGCGTTCCGATCCTCGACCACCGCGTGGTGCGCTTCGGCCTCTCGCTGCCGCGAGAGATCACCTGGCACGGAGGGCAGACGAAGGCGCCGCTGCGGGCGATCGCCGCCCACCGGATCGGGCGGGAGCTGCTCGAGCGCCCCAAGCACGGCTTCGGAATCCCGATCGGCACGCTGCTGGCCGAGGAGCTGCCGCGCTGGACGGCGACGTATCTGGCACCCGACCGCCTCGCCGAGGAGGGCCATCTCGATCCGCGCGGCGTCGAGCGCCTGCTGGCCCGCGCGCGAGCCGGAGCGGGCCCCGACGCGGCGCCCTTGTGGAACCTGCTCTGCTTCCAGCGCTGGTTCGCTCGCAACCACCGGGGCGAGCAGGTCGACTGACCGTGGCACCCCCGTCGGCGGCGCAGCGGGAGATCTCTCCCGAGAGCGGTCGGGCGAAGCGGCACGTCCTGCTGGTGGCCTCCGCGTTCCCGCCGTCGGCGGGCCCGGGCGCGCGCCGGGCGCTGCGCTTCGCGCGCGGCCTCGCCGGGCACGGCATGCGCGTGAGCGTGCTGACGCTGGAGGACCGGTTCCACTATCTGGGGATCGATCCGCTGTCGCGAAGCGACGCCGAGGGCTCGTTCGAGGTGCTTCGCACCGGCACCTGGGATCCGATCGCGCGCATGAAGGCGCGCCGGGGCTTGAGCCAGCACGGCGTGGTGCATCCCGGAGGAGCGACGACGCCGTCGGGCGACCGCCCCATCGCACCCCTGCCCGTGCGCATGGCCTCGGAGGTGCTGCGAAGCGTGCTGCTGCCGGACACCGAGGTCGCATGGGTTCCTCCCGCGTCGCGGCGGGCTCTTGCGGTCCACGCGCGCGACCCGATCGACGTCGTGATCGCGACGCTGCCGCCGCGCTCCGCCCTGGTCGGTGCCGCGTACATCGCGGGGCGCACCGGCGCCCGGCTCGTCGTCGACTATCGGGACCCGTGGGCCGCCGATCGCGCGCACAGCCCTCCCCGCCCACGCTGGCTGCAGGCGATCGATGCGCGCATCGAGCGGCGCTGCCTGCGCCGCGCGGCGCTCGCGCTCTTCACCTCGCCGTCCGCGCTCGCCTTCTACCGCCGGGAGTTTCCCTGGCTCCCGCGCCTCGAGGTGCTCTACAACGGAATCGACAGCTGGACGCCTCGCGCGGACGGCTCGCCGCCGCCGCCTCTCACGTGGACCTACGCCGGCGAGCTCTACGACGGCCGCAACCTGACGGTCGTGGTGCGCGCCATGGCCGCGCTGCGCGAGCGAGTCGACGCGCGGCTCGTGGTGGTCGGCAGCGAGCCCACGGCGGAGCGCGCTCTCGGGCGCGAGCTCGGGGTCGAGGACCGGATCGAGTACGTCGGACGGCTGCCCTTCCGCAGCACGCTCGAGCGCCTGCGCCGCTCGCATCGCCTGGTCGCGATGATTCCGGCTGCGCACTCGCTCTCGATTCCGGCGAAGGTCTTCGACTACCTCGGGACGCGGCGGCCGCTGCTCCTGCTGTGCGACCCCGACCACGCGGCCGCCGCCGTGCTGGCCGGGATCCCGCAGCACCGCGTATTGCACCCCGACGACGTTGCGGGGGTCGAGGTCCTCCTTTCGGAGGATGCGGCCTCGCTGTGCGGGGGCGGCATGCCCGACGTCGATGCCGAAGCACTCGAGCGGTTCGACGCCGGCGCGCAGATGCGCCAGCTAGCTGGCTGGATCCGCGAGCTCTGAGGGCCCGCGGCCCGCGAGTGCCCGACGGCGGTGAGCCGCCGCAGCCCTGTCCCGGATCGGGTTCTCGGGTAGACTGCGCCGGTTCGGGCGAGGGAGGGCAGCGCGTTTGGGGTCCGGCGCCGGCCGGTGCTGCCCGGAATCGAGGTGCCGAAGGAACGCTTCGCCGTGACCTCGCGTCTGCACGCGCTGCGGAACAAGCTGACGGTGATCTGGGAGTCCCTGGAGGCCAAGCTGTTGCTGCTCGCGGGCAACGACTTCCGGGTGCGGCGCCTGCGAAAGCGCGGAGTCCGGATCGGCGAGCGCTGCCTGGTCTACACCACGACGTTTCCGGCCGAGCCCTACCTGGTGCGGATCGGCGACCACTGCGCCATCTCCTCGGGCACCAAGTTCATCACACACGACGCCTCCTGGATCCTCTTCGAGGATGCCCATCCGGACATGGACGTGTTCGGGACGATCGACGTCGGCGACAACACCTACTTCGGACTGGACGTGCTGGTGCTGCCGAATACGCGGATCGGGTCCAACTGCATCATCGGCACCGGCGCGGTGGTGCGCGGGGAGATCCCGGACAACTCGGTCGTGATGGGCAATCCCGGCCGGGTCGTCATGAAGACGTCGCTGCTGAAGCCCTTGCTGTTGAACCACAAGAATCGGCTGGACGGCATGCGGAAGCTCCCGGGTCACGAGAAGGAGCGCGTGCTCCGCCGCCACTTCGGGATCCCGTGACCGCAGGGAGATCGATCTTGGAGCTCAGGGACATCCTCCACGACTACCTGGTGGGCGAGATCGCGACCGACCGCGAGTCGCTCGATGCGGGCGAGAACCTGCTCGCCCAGGGCATCATCGACTCGATGGGCATCCTGAAGCTGGTCTCGTTCCTCGAGGACCGCTTCCAGATCCAGGTCGGGGACGCCGAGATGGTTCCCGAGCACTTCGAGAGCATCGACGCCGTCTGCGCCTTCGTCCAGAAGAAGCGGAACGGCTGACCGCATGGACTTCTCCTTCACACCCGAGCAGCTCGCGCTGCGCGACGAGATCGCGAAGTTCGCCCGCCAGGAGCTCAACGCCGAGCTCCCGTCGCGAGACCGCGAGGAGGTCTTCTCCCGCGAGAACTGGCTGAAGTGCGCGCGCTTCGGCATCCACGGGCTCCCCTTCCCGCGCGAGCTCGGCGGCAGCGACGCGGACATCGTCACGACCATGCTGGCGATGGAGGGCTTCGGCTACGGCTGCCGGGACAGCGGGCTCATCTTCGGCATCAACGCCCAGATGTGGAGCGTGCAGATGCCGATCCTCCAGTTCGGGAGCGACGAGCAGCGCCGGAAGTACTTGCCGCGGCTGTGCTCCGGCGAGTGGATCGGCGCCCACGGGATGACCGAGCCCGGATCGGGATCGGACGCGATGAGCCTCTCGACCACCGCCGTGCGGCGCGGCGATCGCTACGTGCTGAACGGCAGCAAGACCTTCGTGACCAACGCCCCGGTGGCGGATCTCTTCGTGGTGTTCGCCAGCACCAACCCGAGCCAGGGCTTCCTCGGCGTCACCGGGTTCCTGGTCGAGAAGGAGCGCTCCGGGATCCGCGTGCCGCGGCCGATCGCCAAGATGGGCCTGCGCACCTCGCCGATGGGCGAGATGGTGCTCGAGGACTGCGAGGTCCCCGCCGAGAACGTGATCGGGCAGGAGGGCCTCGGCTCGAAGATCTTCAATGCCTCGATGGAGTGGGAGCGGAGCTGCATCCTCGCGAGCTATCTCGGCGCGATGGAGCACCAGCTCGAGACCTGCGTCGCGTACGCCAAGTCGAGGCGCCAGTTCAACCGGCCCATCGCGAAGTTCCAGTCCGTCGCCAACCGCATCGTCGACATGAAGGTGCGGCTCGAGACGGCGCGGCTCGCGTTGTACCGGGTGGCGTGGCTGAAGCAGACGCAGGACGAGGCCGTGATGGACGCGGCGATCGCGAAGCTCTACCTGAGCGAGGCCTGGGTCCAGTCCTGCCTCGACGCGATCCAGATCCACGGCGGCTACGGATTCACGACCGAGCTCGGCTTCGAGCGCGATCTGCGCGACTCGATCGCGGGGCGGATCTACTCGGGGACCTCCGAGATCCAGCGCAACATCATCGCCTCCCGCCTCGGGCTGTGAGGAGGCGTCTCGATGGCGCGCCCGTACCTGCTCCAGCACCTGCTCGCGGAATCGGCCCAGCGCCATCCGGAGAAGGAGGCCGCGGTCTTCGAGGATCGCGCGATCGGCTACGGCGAGCTGGAGGCGTCGAGCAATCGGCTGGCGCACGTGCTGCGCGAGCTCGGCGTGCGGCGCGGAGACCGCGTGGCGATCTACCTGAACAAGTCGATTGCCTCGGCGGTGAGCATCCACGGGGTGCTGAAGTGCGGCGCGGTCTACGTGCCGCTCGACCCGAACGCTCCTGCCAAGCGCCTCGCCTACATCGCCGGCAATTGCGGCGTTCGACACCTGGTGGCGTCGCCCACCAAGGCGGCTTCGATCGGGCGCATGATCGGCGAGGGCGCCGCCCTCTACGCCGTGGTGTTTGCGGAGGAGGGCGACGCGCGCGGCGCGCCGGCGGGCCCGAAGACGGTGGCCTGGAACGAGGTGTGCGCGCATCCCTCCGGCGACCCGCCCGCCGACCCGTCGATCGGCGACGACCTGGCCTACGTCCTCTATACCTCCGGCTCGACCGGGACGCCCAAGGGCGTGATGATCTCGCACCGAAATGCCCTCGCGTTCGTCGACTGGGCGGTGGATCAGTTCGGGGTGTCGGGTGCCGACCGCGTCTCGAGCCACGCCCCGCTGCACTTCGATCTGTCGATCTTCGACTTCTTCGCGTCCTTCGAGGCGGGCGCCACGCTCGCGCTGATCCCGGACGGAACCTCGACCTTCCCGCTCCGACTCGCGGAGTGGATGGCGCGACATCGCATCAGCGTCTGGTACTCGGTGCCGTCGATCTTGATCCAGCTCCTGCTGAAGGGCGAGCTCGCGCGCCTCGACCTCTCGAGCCTGCGGCTGGTGCTCTTCGCGGGCGAGGTCTTCCCGACCCGCTATCTGCGCGACCTGATGGCGGCGCTGCGCGGCGTGCGCTTCGCCAACCTGTACGGGCCCACCGAGACGAACGTCATCACCTGGTACGACGTGCCGCCGCTGCCCGAGGACCAGAGCGCGCCCATCCCGATCGGACGCGCCTGTCCCTACGCGGACCTGCTGATCGTGGACGACGCCGGAAATCTCGTGCGCGAGCCGGGCCGCCGAGGCGACCTCTACGCGCGCGGCGCGTCGGTGGCGCAGGGATACTGGGGCGACCGCGAGAAGACCGAGGCCGCCTTCGTGCCCAACCGATTCCAGCCGCACTACCGCGAGTGGGTGTATCGGACCGGCGACGTGGTCGAGCTGGCGCCCGACGGCAACCTGCTGTTCCTCGGGCGTGGCGACCGCATGGTGAAGAGCCGCGGCTATCGCATCGAGCTCGACGAGATCGAGACCGCCCTCTACGCGCATCCTGCGGTCAAGGAGGCCGCCGTCGTAGCGGTGCCCGACGAGCTCCTGGGGACGCGCATCCGGGCCTTCGTGGCCGGTGGGGGCGGCGAAGCCCTCACCGTGGCCGCGTTGCGCGAGCACTGTCTCGAGCGGCTGCCGAAGTACATGGTGCCGGAGGCCTTCGAGCTGCTGGAGGTGCTCCCGAAGACGTCGACCGGCAAGATCGATCGCACGCGTCTGGTGCGGTCGACCGGCGATCCTCCGCCCAACGGCCAGACGGCCCAACGCCGACGATGAGACGCCTCTCCCGTCTCCGCACGCTCGCGATCGTCGCGCTCACCGCCGTGGCCGCGGTCCTCGCAGTGCAGAACGCGATCGACGACCGGGTGCTCGATGCGTGGACCGCGAAGTGGGTCGAGCCCGGAGATCCGCCGAGCGTGGCGGTGCCGAAGCTGCTCGCGGGATTCCGCACGCTCGCGTGGGGCACGCCGGGCGAGCAGCAGCATGGCCTGTTCCCGGAGCTCAGCCTGACCGCGCGCGAAGTGCTCGAGCGGGGGGGGCCCTGCGAGAGCAAGTCGCGGCTCTTGCGCGCGCTCCTGCACCTGCGCGGCATCTCGTCGGACCGGGTGCTGCTGCGCGACGAGAACCTGCAGGTGGTGCACACGGTGACCGAGGTCGAGCTCGAGGACGGCTCGCGCATGATCGTCGACCCGCTGTACGGCCTGTACTTCCCGCGCGCCGGCGGTGGCTTCTACGCGCTGGAGGATCTCCGCCGCGATCCTGGGATCGCGTGCCGGCGGATCGAGGAGGTGCTCGCGCAGGAGCCGCCTCCCAGTCCGCCGTACGACCGTCGGCTCGCCGACTACTGCCCCGATCTCGCGGCGACCTACGCGCACCCGCTGACGACGATCGCCTGGAAGCCGAACTCGACGCTCCGGAGGGTGGCGCTCGACGTCGCGTCGAGGGTGATGGGAAGCGAGTGGCTCGAGAAGACACCGCGGCCGTACTTCATGGAGCGCCCGCGGCTGATGCTGCTGGCCCTGGTCCTCGGCGCCGACCTCGTCCTGATCGCGACCCTGGTGCCCGGATTCGCGCTGAGGGCGCTGGCGCCGGGCTGAGAGACCGCTCAGCCGTTCCCGGCATGCTCCTGGGGCGCGGGCGCCGGCTGCAGCAGGCCCGACGCCTCGAGCGCGTCGGCGAGCGCCTCGCCATAGAGGCGGTGCCCGAGCTCGTTCCAGTGGGGATCGTAGGGGACCTGCAAGGCAGCGCCCTCTGGGGCGCGCGCGCGGAACCGTTCGGCCGCGCCCAGAGCGGGCATGCTCGCGTTCTCGAGGACGGCTTCGCCCCACGGACCCGTGGCGGCGATCATGCGGAAGCGCGCGCCGTGGGTCTCCGACAGGCGCTGCATCTCGCGCACCATCGCGACGGTGACGCGGAAGAGGCGCGAGCTCCGATCGAGGTTGCGCTCCACGTCCTGCGCGTCGTCGTAGCCGCCGAGTCCGATCAGCGCCTGGGACAGCGACGGGGCCGCGAGCGCCGCCTTGAGCAGCGCGGTCGCGAAGGCGCTGTGGGTGAGCGCGACGTCGCGGAACCAGAGCGTGATCCAGGTCGACGGCGCGACGTCGAGGCTGCGCACCTCGCCGTCGTGGCCGACGCGCAGGTCGGCGCCGTAGGGATAGTCGGGGACCGGAACGCCCCGCAGGACCAGCGCGTCGCTCCCGTCGAGGTCGAAGTACGGCTTGCCGAACTTGCGGAAGGGCCGATGGATCGTCGCGTTGTCGTCGCGATCGTTGTCGGTCCACTTGTAGAGGACGAGATCCGGCGCGTAGCGCAGCCCCTCGTCCTCGAGGAACAGCAGCGACTGGTCGGTTCCGTACCCCCGCACGCCGGCGTTGATGAACTCGACGGCGTGGCCGCGCTCGCGGAGACGAGCCTCGGCCACGCGCGTGAAGACCGCCTCCTCGGGCACCTCGAACCCGACGACGCTCGAATCGCCGAGCACGAGGACGCGGGTCACGCCCTGCGGCTTCGCGTAGGGAATCTCGCGCTCGCGAAGGCCCTTCGAGTTGATGTGGATGGACTGACTGAAGCCCGGCTTCACGAAGACGCCATCGGCGTCCGGGATGTGCGCCCATCCCCATCGGGGATGGTGCTGCCAGAGCATGGCCTCGGTCTGCAGGGGCTCCTGGTGGAGCACGAAGCGCGCGGCGAGCTCTCCGAGCGCGAGGGTGAGCGCCACCACGCCGAGCCAGCGCACCGCGACGAGCGCAGCGCGCGCCCCGAGCGAGCGTCGCGCGGAGGGAACCCCAGCCATTCGAGCATCATACAGGCATCGTCGGTCTGCGGTACACCGATGAGCCGCAGCATCACCACCCGCGCTGCTATTCTCCGGCTACCTCGCTGGTGCTCTCGGAGGCTCCGTGAACCATCCCCGATCCGCCGACCCGTCCCCCACGGGCGATTCGCTCGTGCACGTCCCGTGCGATCTCTGCGGAGCGGACCGCCCGATCCCGGTGCTCGTCGAGAACGGCTACGAGGTCTGCCGCTGTGCGGGCTGCTCGCTCGTCTACGTGAACCCCCAGCCGCGGCGCGAGCTCGGCGAGGACGTGGAGCTGTTCCACGGCGAGGCCCGCGAGATCGAGGAGAACCGGACCGACGGCGAGGTCGTCTACGACGATGGTCTCGATCGCATCGAGCGCGACGTGCCCGGCCGGGGGCGGCTCCTCGACGTGGGCTGCGGCTTCGGCTTCTTCCTGGAGCGCGCGGCCGCGCGCGGCTGGCAGGTGCACGGGATCGACGTCTCGCGCGTCACCGTCGAGTACGCTCGAAAGCGGCTGGGGCTCGACACGGTGGAGCGCGGTGACCTGTTCCAGGCGCGCTATCCCGACGGCCACTTCCAGGCAGTGTGCATGTGGAACTGCCTCGAGCACCTGCCGCAGCCGCTCGAGACGCTGCGCGAGGTGGCGCGGATCCTGGCGGACGGCGGCGTCGTGCTGGTCCGCGTTCCGAACATCGACTTCTCGCGCCGCGTGTGGAGCTTCCGACCGCTGATGCGGTTCGCCGGGGTGCACGAGTGGTCTTACCTCGGCACGTACCCGCCGCACCACCTCTACGGCTTCACGCCGCGCACGCTCGGGAAGATGCTCGCCCGCGCCGGGCTCGACGTGCTCTCCGTCGCGCCCGCCGCGGTGAAGATCGTGCACTACGAGCGGCAGGGATGGCGGGCCGGCTTCGCGGCCCGGGCGGTCGCGCGCGTCAGCGACCTCGCCTACCGCGGCTCGGGCGGGCGCTGGAACCTCTCGGCGACGATGGTCGCCTGCGCGCGCAAGCCGGCCTCGACGGACGGGCGAGCGCGCGGCTGAGCCCGCAACGCGGACGCTGCGGAGCTACAGCTCCGCGGCGAAGCGCAGGTAGTCGACGAGGTTCTCGGCGATCGGCTTCAGCCCGACCGGGATCGAGGGATACTCGAACTTCCGGATGCGCGGGATCCACTCGCGCAGGTACTCGTAGTAGCCCTCGCGGCAGCCGAGCGCGCGATCGAGGCGCGAGCGGAAGCCCTGGCCGCGCAGCGCGCGCTCGAGCCTCGCGTCGAGCTCGTCGAGCGCGCCCTCGTCGGGCGCCAGCACCTGCACGTCCCAGATCGCCGGCGGCGGATGCGTGGTGTGCAGGATGTGGCAGATCAGGAACTCGCGCGGGACGTTGAGACCCGGCGACGGAACCGCCGCCCACGGGTTGAACCAGCACTGCACGACGAAGCGCGCCGGCGAGAACAGGAAGAGGCGCTGCATGCCCCGGTCGAGCAGCGGGCGCGCCTCCTCGTCGCCGGCGACCGCGTCCTCGGGGACCTGGTGCGGCGCCTGGTAGCCGTCGAGCGCCATCTCCGAGATCGGCTGCCGCAGCGCGGCGCGCTTGCGGGCGGTGGGGAGCAGCATCATCGGATGCCGCGCGTAGTAGTTCAGCTGGCCGAGCACTCCGACGCTCTCGCGGATCGCCTCGAAGGCGCGGCCGAGCTGCTCGTCGGTGGGCGAGCGCGGCACCAATCCGGCGCGAACGTAGAACTCGACGCGGGGTCGGTGGTCGATCCGGAGAGGCGACACGGGGGGTTCCTCGGTTCGCGCGGCAGTCTATCGGACGCGCCTCGGGTCGAGCAAGCTGCGGCCCACGCTACCCTCCTCCGCCGCGATGCCGGCAGCCCGACCCCGTGTCCTCTTCGTGAGCCCGCTGCCGCCGCCGATGGGCGGGATCGCGAAGTGGATGCTCGCAATCCTTGCGAGTCCGCTCGGTGAGCGCTTCGAGCTGCGCGTCGCCGATAGCTCGCCGTCCAAGAAGGACTCCGTGCAGGGGCACAGCCGCCTGCGCGCGGATCGCGCGGTCGACGCGTTCCGCATCCTCGGCCGCGTGGCCGTCGAGCTGGTCCGCTTCCGCCCGGCGGTCGTGCACGTGAACACCTCCTACCAATGGGCCTTCCTGCGCGACGGCATCGCGCTGTGGATCGCGAGCGCCTTCGGCGCGCGCACGCTGATCCACTTCCGCGGCGGCGACTTCCCCGAGTTCGTCCAGGGCCTGCGCCCGGGTCTGCGCCGGCTCGCGGAGGCGACGCTGCGCCGCGCCGACCGCCTCGTGGCGCTCACGCACCCGACGCGCGTCTACCTCGAGTCGATCGCCCCGAGTGCGCGCGTGCGTTACGTGCCCAACTTCGTGCGGCCCGACGAGGTCGCGGGCCCGCCCGAGCACGGCTCGGGGGGAGCGCGTCCCGTGCACGTGCTCTTCGTCGGATGGATCCTCGCCGCCAAGGGCGTGCGCGAGCTGCTCGAGGCCGCGCGCGCGATTCCCGAGGCCCGCTTCACGCTGGTCGGCCCTCAGGAGCCGGCCTTCGTCGACAGCATCCGCAGCGAGCTCGCGGAGCTCGAGCCGCGCGTGCGCCTGCTCCCGGAGAGGCCGCGTAACGAGCTCGCGGAGCTCTACCGCGACGCCGACGTGTTCGTGCTGCCGACCTGGCGCGAGGGGTTCCCCAACGTCGTGCTCGAAGCGATGGCCGCGGGGCTCCCCGTGGTCGCGACCCCGGTTGGAGCGATCCCCGACGCGCTCCGCGACGGCCAGGAGGGGCTCCTCGTGCCGCCGCGCGACGCAGCGGCCCTGACCGCCGCGCTGCGGCGCCTGGTGGGCGATGCCGCGCTGCGGGCCGAGATGGGGGCCCGGGCGCGCGAGCGCGCCGAGTCCGTCTTCTCCGAGAAGGCGGTAATCGCCCAGCTCGAGGCGATCTACCGCGAGCTGGCGGAGTGAAGAGAGTCATGCGGGCTGGCTATCCTGCCGATCCGAGAAGGGGCCTCGAGGGCGCTGCCACGGGGGTGGGATGTTCCGATTCGTCACGCGGGTGAGCCTCTTCCTGGTCGGCTTCAGCCTGCCGATCAGCTCGCTCGGGTTCCAGATCCCCGGCTTCCCGATCACCGCGAACAAGCTGGCGACGGCCTTCCTGCTGATCCTGGCCGCCATCTACTGGCTCTTCGGCGGTCACCGACGTCCGCGGGACCGCAAGGCGCCCTGGGTGCTCGCGTTCGGGGCGAGCTTCGCGATCTCGAACATCGTCGGGCTGGTGCAGGATGCGCCCGTCGTTCCAACGCTCGTGGT
>Ga0335071_10004230_pt1 | contig 14998 bp, 13 predicted proteins | sample Lox_Sample_15_FD_206724 | JGI IMG/M metagenome (GOLD analysis project Ga0335071, IMG submission 206724) | Soil microbial communities from Loxahatchee National Wildlife Refuge, Florida, United States - Lox_Sample_1.5 | ecosystem: Environmental > Terrestrial > Soil > Wetlands | place: USA... | reverse complement strand
TTTCTCGGCATCATGGCAACAATCGCCTCCTGGAAGGAGATACGCGAGCGGGTGGGTCTTTTCCACTTGACCCTCGCCTGGACAGTTGCAGGTATACTGGGCGTCTTCCTGGCGCTCGATCTCTTCCTTTTTTATTTCTTCTGGGAAATGATGCTCATACCCATGTACTTCCTGATTGCACTCTGGGGACACGAAAACAGAATGTATGCTTCTATCAAGTTCTTTATCTTCACCCAGATGGGTGGCCTCCTGATGCTATTCGGGATTCTCGGCATTTACTATGTGCATGGCAGGCATACAGGCGTCTATACGTTCGATTATAACCGGCTGCTCGGCACAGACATGAGCCCGAATATGGCAGTGGTGCTTATGCTCGCCTTCCTGGCCGCCTTCCTTGTCAAGCTGCCTGCCTTTCCGTTCCACGCGTGGCTCCCCGATGCGCACACTGAAGCACCTACAGGAGGGAGCGTGATCCTCGCCGGGCTTCTGCTGAAGACGGGCGCTTATGGAATGCTGAGATTTGCAATACCACTCTTCCCTCAGGCCATGGTGCACGTTGCGCCGTGGGCAATGCTGGCAGGTGCAATCGGCATTCTCTACGGGGCCATGCTTGCCTTTGCGCAGAAGGATCTCAAACGACTTGTAGCGTACACAAGTGTGAGCCACATGGGATTCGTGCTTCTCGGGATATTCGCCTGGAGGGAACTGGCACTCCAGGGCGTGATTATCCAGATCCTCAGTCACGGGATCTCTACCGGCGCCCTATTCATGCTGGTCGGATGGCTGCAGGAGAGGATCGAAACCCGGGACACGAGGCAAATGGGCGGTTTGTGGCGTGTTGCCCCGCGCATGGGCGGAGCCATGCTTTTCTTTGGTGTGGCGTCTTTGGGCCTGCCCGGTCTCGGGAATTTCGTGGGTGAGTTTCTCGTGCTCATCGGAACATACCCGGTGAGCAAAGCGCTTGCTGGGATAGGTGCCGGCGGTTTTATCCTGTCAACCGTGTATGCCTTGTGGATGGTGCAACGAGTCCTGTACGGTCCGAATGAGATGAACTGGAAGATGAATGATCTTTCACTGAGAGAGATGGGCGCCATGGCAGCGATGATCCTTGGGATTCTCTGGCTGGGTCTTTTCCCGAGACCTTTTATTGATACCGCAATGCAGGGCATCGACCGGCTGCAGCAGATTGAAATCACCACTGAGAGGTCTTTCACGCCGTGACTATTGCCGCGACCATTCCATTGATGCCGATACTGCCTCTTATAGTATTGAGTGCAGGTTCGGTAGCGACGATCCTGGCCGCAGCCTTCTATCGCAGTCACCGGCTGACGTTCTTTCTGACAGTGGCGGCAATTGTGGTGGCTCTATTCAGCCTTGGCGCCGCGTCAACCTATTCACCCGCACGCGTGACTTCGCTCCTTCTTGTCGATGCCTATGCAGTTTTCTTTTCCGGTCTCATACTTTTTTCCGCATTAGTGGTTACCCTGCTCTCGTACGACTATATGAAGGACAAGCGGGAAGATCCGGCCGAGTACTACATGCTCCTGCTCATTTCCACGATCGGCGCCGTCATTCTTGTTGCCTCGATCCATTTTGCATCTTTTTTTCTCGGACTCGAGATCTTGAGCGTCTCTCTTTATGCGCTGATCGGCTACGACAGGCGTACTCCGGCGATCGAGGCCGGCCTCAAATACCTCGTTCTGGCCGCTGCCTCTGCCTGCTTTCTCCTTTTTGGCATGGCTCTGGTGTACGCGCAGTGCGGAACAATGAGCTTTGCCGAGATTACCTCAAAAATTTCTAGAACGGCCGGAACCGATCTTGTTTCGCTCGTAGCCACGGTAATGATTTTGGTTGGCGTGGGATTCAAGATTTCGTTCGTGCCCTTTCATATGTGGACGCCCGATGTGTACCAGGGGTCACCGGCACCTATATCAGCCTACATCGCCACAGCATCAAAAGGAGCGATCTTCGCACTGCTCCTCCGTTATTTTGCGGATGGGCAGCTTCTTCCGCACGAAGCTCTGTTTCTGATTCTCACGGTTATCGCTATCATTTCCATGTTCGTGGGTAACCTGCTGGCGCTCTTCCAGACGAATATCAAGAGACTGCTTGCTTATTCGTCGATAGCTCACATGGGGTATGTGTTGGTGGCTTTTCTTTCGAGCGGTCCTTCAAGAGTCAGTGCGGTCGCCTTCTACCTTGTCTCCTACTTCGTGATGACGCTGGGCGCATTCGGGGTAATTACATTGCTTTCAACAAAATCGAATGATGCGGAACTCATCGAGAAGTATCGCGGCCTCTTCGGGCGGCGGCCTGGATTGGCTATTGCGCTGACCGCAATGCTTCTGTCCCTTGCGGGCATGCCGCTCACGGCAGGGTTTATTGGCAAGTTCTATATTGTTACAGCGGCAACCGGTTCCGCCCTCTGGCTGCTGGTGATTACATTGCTGGTAAATAGTGCGATCAGTCTCTTCTACTATCTGCGCGTTATCGCGACGATGTGTGTCGGCGAGGCAGAACCGGGCGCGGGTTTCCCGGCGACGATGCTGACCGGTTCCGCCGTGTTGGTCGCGTTACTTGTTGTGCTTGTCTGGCTCGGCGTTTATCCGACGCCGGTGCTCGACATGATCCAGGCGATAAGACTCGGCACGGGATAAGCGTGGCGAAATTATGAGCAAGCGCCCAATTTCCAATATCGAATATCCAATGTCTAAACAATATCAAGTGTCCAATTCCCAAAACACGGACGCAAGGGCGCCTGTCTATAAGTTCAGATCATTGAAGATTTGATATTGTTTAGGATTTCGATAATTGGGATTTAGACATTGTTTCTAAGAGGAGGTAACGGAATGGCTGACCAGAAGATAACCACGCTCTTTGTTGACCTGGGAGGGGTACTGCTGACCAATGGCTGGGATCGCGACGCACGCAGGCGCGCAGCGGAGAAGTTCAGCATCGATTTTGCCGACATGGATGAGCGCCACCACCTGACCTTTCACACCTATGAGGTGGGGAAGGTGAGCCTGGAGGACTACCTGAGCCGGACCGTATTTCACAAAGAGCGCTCTTTCACGCGGCAGTCATTTGTGATGTTCATGTACGCCCAGTCACACGCTCATCCCGACATGATCGATCTCGTGCGCCGACTCAAGCAGGTTCATGGCCTGAAAATCGTTTCCGTCAGTAACGAAGGGCGTGAGCTTACCGAGTATCGTATCAAGCGTTTCGAATTGCGAACCTTTATTGATTGCTTCGTGTCATCATGTTTTGTTCGCGCGAGGAAGCCCGATTACGATATCTACAGCATGGCCATGGACATCGCCCAGGCGTCTGGCGACGAAATAGTCTATATCGAGGACAGGGATATGTTCGTGGAGGCAGCCCAGTGTGTTGGTATCCAGGGCATCGTTCACCGCGACTATGCCTCGACGAAGGAAGCCCTGGCTACGTTTGGGCTGTCACTTCCGGAGTAGACGACCTCATCTAGAGGAGGTGTACCGTGAATAGTCGGGCAAACTATGAGATAGGGATGGTAGGCCTCGGCGTGATGGGCCGTAATCTTCTGCTGAACATGGCTGATAATGGCTATTCGGTAGCCGGTTATGATGCGGATCTCGCAAAAGTGGAGGCTCTCCGGAAGGAAGCCGAACATCGCGACATCCGGGGTGCCGAGAACCTTGCCGAATTGGCCTCTCTTTTGCGCGCTCCCAGGGCAGTGATACTGCTGGTCCCTGCGGGTACCCCAGTGGATGCCGTGATAAAGGACCTTCTTCCCCTTCTTTCACCGGGAGACCTGCTTATCGACGGAGGAAACTCCCACTTCAAAGACACGGACCTCCGCACCAAAGCTCTTGCTGATAGATCTGTTCTCTACATGGGCGTTGGTATTTCCGGTGGAGAGCAGGGTGCCCGCCGTGGTCCGAGCATCATGGCTGGAGGCATACCCGAAGCCTACGCGCGGGTCAGACCCCTGCTGGAGGCTGTCGCCGCCAAAGCGAACGGTGAACCCTGTGTTGCCTATCTGGGCAGCGGGTCCGCAGGCCATTACGTGAAGATGGTCCATAATGGAATCGAATACGGTCTCCTGGAACTGATAGCTGAAACGTACGACCTCATGAAGCGCGGGCTCGCCCTTTCCGACAACGAATTGCACACGGTCTACGACACATGGAACCGCTCCGAACTCAGCAGTTACTTGCTGGAGATCACCGCTGACATCTTCTGTAAAAGTGACGACCGGGGAACAGGCAAGCGGCTCGTGGATGTTATTCTTGACGAAGCCAGGCAGAAAGGCACAGGCAAGTGGGCTTCGCAGGATGCGATGGAGCTACAGGTGCCCGTACCGACCCTGGACATGGCAGTTGTCATGCGTGACCTCTCCACGTACAAGACGGAACGGGAAGCGGCAAGCCGTGTGATCACCGGCCCCGTACCGGAGATGCCGGCGGGTCGCGCCCCATTTTTGAGACAGCTCAAGCAGGCTTTCTACGCGGCTATGGTTATCACATATGCGCAGGGAATGGCGCTCTTGTTTCGTGCGTCTCAGGCGTACGGATACGGGCTCAAGTTGGAGGATGTGGCACGAATCTGGCGAGCGGGATGCATCATACGGGCCGGCCTGCTCGAAGACATCCGTGCGGCATATTATAATCAACCGGCGCTCCCCAACCTGCTTGCGGACCCTGACCTTATGCGCGTTGTCGTTGATCGGCAGGAAGCGCTCAGGGAAGTCGTGAAGCGCGCGGTCGATTCCGGCATAGCAGTGCCCGCGCTGGCTGTTTCGCTCAGCTATTTTGATGGGTACCGGAGCGCGTGGCTTCCTGCCAATTTGATCCAGGCGCAGCGGGATTATTTCGGCGCGCACACGTATGAGCGCATCGATGCAAAAGGGATTTTTCACACGCGATGGGAGAGTGAATGACCCAGCCGGGACGCATAATTGCCGCATAGACAGCGGTTGGCAGCGGCCGGATGTTGTATGGTAGCATGTGTAGCGGGCTCTTCTGATACATTGCAAGAGAGAGCAGTGCCGCGAGCCACATGGCCAGGAAGAAGAAAAAACATCGACTCTTCAGGTTGATCAAGATCCTATTTGTGCTTGTGCTGTTGGCGCTGGTGGGTTTCGTCGGCTATTATGCGGTCTATCCTGACGTGTCCCGGCTGAAGCGCGAGAACCCCCGTAAAACATCCTTCATCGAATATCGGGAACGGGAGTGGAAACGGAAAGGCAAGAAGGTTGTAATCCAGAAGAAATGGATTCCCCTCGGGCGAATCTCCCCCTATCTTGTTAAAGCTGTTCTCATCGCCGAAGACGACAAATTCTGGTCTCATGAAGGTTTCGACTTCGATGCCATACAGAAGGCCATTGAGAAGGATCTGAAGGCGGGGAAGTTCAAGGTCGGCGGGAGCACCGTGAGTCAACAGCTCGTGAAGAATCTGTATCTCACGCCTACCAAGAATCCGGTACGGAAACTTGAAGAGGCGATCATAACATTCAGGGTCGAGAGAAATCTGTCGAAGAGGAGGATTCTGGAACTCTACCTCAACGTGGTAGAGTGGGGCGAGGGGATTTTCGGCATAGAGGCTGCTTCACTTTACTACTACGGAAAGTCTGCGGAAGCTCTCTCGGCAGAGGAGGCTTCGCGTCTCGCAGCAGTGCTTCCCAATCCACTGAAGTACAAGGTGAAGGGAGCATCAGCGTACGTGGAAAAACGGGCCTCTCTCATCTACGCGGTGATGGTGAAGAGGGGTATTGCGATACCAGAGTATGAAGAACTCAATGAGCCTTCTGAAAAGGAAGCAGTTCCCGAGCCATCCCAGTCTCAGGTAAGGGGCTCTGGTGAAGAAAAATCTCCGGATGTGCAGGATCAGTCGGACAACCGATGATCTCCCGGCGGCTGATGAACCTTTGAGAAACAGCCCGCAGGGCTGATGTACAGCGGTGGCATCATCAAGTGATGTAGAATCTAATTGAAAGCCGGTGGATAGATGGTTGATGGGGCCGCACAAGAGAGACTCCTGGTCGTCACCGTGCCTGTGGCAAATCTGAGGCGGGAGCCAAAAGAGGCGCGCAGGGCGCACCTCCGCGATGAGCTTCAGGAGACGCAACTGCTCTTCAATGAGACACTCCTTTACAGGAGCGAGCAGCCCGGCTGGTTTTCTGTGGAGGCGCGAGAACAGCTGAAGAGTACAGGCAAGGGATGGCAGGGCTACCCCGGCTGGGTTCGGAAAGAGTGTGTCTCCTTTGTTGCAGAAGCACCGCGGTATAATGCGGTCGTGAAGAGGGCTGTTGCCCGTCTTGTGGCCGAGCCAACCGAGGGGGCTGCGCCCGTGCTCTTCCTTTCGTTGGGCACACGGCTGGTGCTTGTGGATGAGCCTGATGCGCAGGCGGGCCTATACGGCAAAGCGGCGATCGGAGGAACTAAGTACGCCTGGGTGCGCAAGGAAGATGTGACGACGACACTCCAGAACGCATCGATCTCTAGGCTCCGCAGCAACATTGTACAGACTGCCTCTCTATTTATCGGGGTACCCTATCTCTGGGGCGGCAGAAGCATGTTCATGGCTGATCTCACCGAGACTGTCACCGGCATCGACTGCTCGGGCCTTACAAACCTTATCTATCGGGTGCACAACATCGATATCCCGAGAGATGCACAGGATCAATGGCTTGCAGCGCACGTGACATCTGACGGGCCTCGTGAGAACAGCCCGGATGAGTCTCCGCGTCCGGGAGATCTCATTTTCGTCGCCCGGACCACGAGCCCTGATTCCATTGACCACGTGATGTTGAGCATGGGCGGAGAGTGGTTTATTGAAGCAGCCGAGACAGGAAGCAACGCGAGGGAGAAAACGTTTCAGCAAAAATTCGGCCTCGATTTGGCGCGCCTCGCGAAAATGAAGTTTACGGTTCAGGGCAAGCGGATATATTTTGCGGCCATAGAGCATTTTGCCGGGTCGCATTGATATCTCACAAGGAGGTTCACATGTCGGTATTGATGGAATTCAGCATGTTTCCCACGGATAAAGGGGAAAGCGTCAGTGCATATGTCAGCCGCATTCTCACGTTTATAGACGGGAGCGGAGTCTCCTATCGCCTCACGCCGATGGGTACGATAATTGAAACGGAGACCATGGAGGAGGCTTTGCGCATCATGAGCGAGGCCTACAAACGACTCGAGCCGGACTGCAAGAGGGTTTACGTGTCTGCGAAGCTGGACGTTCGCAAGGGTAGGAAGAGCGGCCTCACCCAGAAGATCGAATCGATCGAGAAGCATGCGGGTAAAAAGCTGGGCAGCTCCTGAGGGTACGAGATGCAGGGCCTAAGCGCGATGTTCGACCCGAAAGTCGTTGCTCTCGTGGGAGCAACCGAAAGGGAGTCGACGGCCGGTCGCAGTGTCCTGGAAAATCTTCTGAAATCCGGCAGGCAAAAAATACTCGCCGTCAACCCGAATGCAAAGGAGGCCTTGGGCCTACAGTGCTACCCTTCGGTGCGTCTTCTCCCGGCAAAGGCTGATCTGGCGGTCATTGCGGTGCGGGCTGGACTTGTATCAGCTGTTGTCAGTGAATGTGGCGAGGCGGGTATCAAGAGCGCTGTGATTATCTCCACCGGTTTTGGGGAGACGGGGGATACAGGCCGTGAGCTGGAAGGGGAGCTTCTGGCCGCCAGCCGCCGATTCGGTATAAAGCTGCTGGGTCCCGGGTCTCTCGGCATCATCAGGCCTTCCATCGGCTTGAATGCATCCCTTATCAACGTAGACCCTGAGCCGGGCGGTATTGCTTTCATCTCACAGAGCGGTGAACTCGGGGACACCGTTATGGAATGGGCACGGGATGCCCATATCGGGTTCAGTTTTTTTGTTTCACTCGGCAGGATGGTTGATCTCGACTTCGGCGATCTCATCGACTTCCTGGGAGAAGATTACGAAACGAGAAGCATAGTGCTCGATATGGAGCAGGTGGTGAATGCCCGACAATTTATGAGCGCTGCACGAGGTTTCGCGCGTGCAAAACCGATCATTGTTCTGAAACCGGGGCGGTATAAGGCCTCCCGCAAACCGACCGATCCCCCGCTGGAAATGGATGACCTCGTCTACGACGCAGCCTTCAGGCGGGTAGGGCTCCTCAGGATAAAGGAAGCCGGCGACTTGTTCGATGTAGCCCGGGTGCTCGACGCAGCCCGACTGCCCGCAGGACCCCGGCTCGCTATTATCACCAATGGTGTTACCGTAGGGCTCATGGCAAAGGACGTGCTGCTGGAGCAGGGAGGAGAACTGGCTCAACTCTCGGAATATTGTGTGCGGGAGTTGGATGAGAGTTTGCCTGGCTGGAACAAAGAAAATCCCGTCGTCCTCCCCGTGGACGCCGATCTGGAGCCGTACGAGAGGGCAATACGCTGTTGCCTTAAAGATGCCGGTGTCGATGCCCTGCTCGTGATACACCTGCCCCGCGCCCTGGTGACGCCTCTGGCGCTGGCCGAAGCCCTGGCGGCCATGGTCAAGAATGTGTCAAAGCCCATGTTGGCCGCAATGATGGGCGGCCGTTCGAGCAGAGAGGGTGCTGAGTTGCTCATAGCGAGCAACATACCGACCTACGGAACTCCTGAAGAGGCCGTCAAGGCCTATCTTCGTATGTACCGCCATAAGAGAAACCTTGAACTCCTGTATGAGACCCCGGAGGAACTTCCTCTCACCGAATCCTCTCCCAAGTATCGCTTTAAGGCGCTGCTGCGCAGGGAAACTGCTGATGGGGCAGGAATGCTGACGGCCGAACAGTCTTTCGAACTCCTCCGGGATTATTCGATTCCTGTTTTGCCCTCTTACACGGTGACGGATAAGCAGCAGGCCCTCGGCAAAGCCGAAGAGCTGGGTTATCCTGTTATTCTGAAGCACAGCCCCGGTCCATCGTCCCGTGCCGGGGGGAGGCGTGTTCTGGGCGTTGCTTCCGAAGATGGTCTTCGCTCCGCGTTCGATGCGCTGCTGCGAGACGTGGAGGATGACGGGGAGGGAGGGCTCGCGTCGATAACGATTCAGAAAATGACCGCTAATGTCGAGTATCAGTTGATCGTGCGAGCGGAGCGGCACAAGGATTTCGGGGCTGTCATGCTCTTCGGAACAGCGGGTTTGGGCTACGAGCTTTTTCATGATTACTCTGTTGCCCTGCCTCCTTTGAATCAGACGCTTGCCCATAGGCTCATTGAAGAAACAAAGGCATACGAAATGTTACAGGGCTATCGCGGAAGACGACCCGCAGACATGAAGCAATTAGAACAGATACTCGTGAGCATCTCAAACCTGATAGTTGACTTCCCGGAAGTTACGTCCCTCCACATAGATCCGATGGTTGTTTCTGAGGGCAGCATTTTTGTGGTGGCTGCAGATATCAGTGTGGCAGCAGTTCCAACTTCCGGAACTTCGCTGTATCCGCATCTGGTAATCACTCCTTACCCGAGCCGCTATAACACGCAATGGACACTACGGGATGGAACCGAACTTGTCGCACGATCCATCAGACCTGAGGATGAGCCGTTAGTGCACGAGATGCTCACCACGGTTTCCGCAACTTCGTTGAAGCAGCGATTCTTCAGCCCCATCAAGAACTGGACGCACGATACGCTGGTCAGGTTTTGTAATATAGACTACGAGAGGGAGGTGGCGATTGTCGTAATGCCCAGAGACCAAAAAAGAATCATCGGCACCGTACGGCTTATTATACAGCCTGACTTCAGTAGTGGAGAGTTTGCAGTGATGGTGCACGATAGATTTCAGGGCAGAGGCCTCGGGCAGAAACTGCTCAATCTTGTGATAGGTATAGCCTACGAAAAGGGGCTTGAAGAGGTTGAGGCGATTGTGCTCACAGACAACGACCGGATGCTTGCCTTAGCAAAGAAACTGGGATTTAAACGAAAGGCCCTGCCGGAAGGGATAAGCCGGATCGTGCTCCGCCTGTCGGAAGAACAGGTTGCAGCCACGTAAGGTTCAGGACGATCGAGAAAGGCGGATACGGAATTTTTCCACGAAATGATCCGGGTTGTATGACAACTTGGCCTCTCTCAGGCCGGGCTCTCCCAGATCCTGCTCCCTGTTCACCCAGGGTACGTTCTGCCATTGCTTTTCGCAGAACTGCTGGTTAATCATCGCATACAGACCGCGAATATCCATGTTAGCCTTTTCGATATGAACCACCACGCTCTCCTTGTTAAGAAGCTCGCCGATCGTGAAAGCCTCGACCTTGCCATGTATGAGAATGACCGCGCCTGCCACATTCAGTCCCTCAAAATTGGCTAAGGCTTCCCTGATGGCCTCCCACTCGCTTGACAGGCTCAGGTCGTCCTCGCAGCGGCGCACGTCGCACCAGACATCCATCAGGTCCAGGCACGCGTTCTTGTGGACGCCGTTGAGGGGCTCGTAAGTAAAACCGTAGGAGCGGAGAAAATAATTGATATGGTTTCTCTTGGCCCTGTAGTTACCTCCCTGCAACTGGATCAGGTCTTCGGTCCGGTACACATAGTCAAAATGATCGCGTAGGGGCTCAATGACAAAGTCGGGATTTCCCTGCAGCTCTGCGACGAGCCGTTGATCGGCCCTCTCAATGGCAGCTCTGTGGACGCCCCTGGCCTCGTGAAGCCAGTTCAGGAGCTTGACCACAACGGCATGCCGGTTCGGCGGTCCTATAGGCGTAAGCACGTAGGGCTCTCCATTGGGATCGGACCCGAGAACAATGAGCCAGTCCTCGTACAAGGACCAGAGAAAATTGTAATGATTTCTCCATATGAAGAGGTTGGTGAAGGTCAGCTCTGAATTTGTTGGCTGATAGTTCCACAGCCTGTCGTGAATCAGGTCGCGATCGCCGAGCTCGACCGGTTTGAATTCCGGGAATTCTGGACTTGTGCTCATCGAGGTTTTTCATTATACACATTCCTGCGTTCTTCTGCCACTGAAGGAGAGAGATTTCGCGCGAAGTGCACACCTCTTTCCGGTCCGGATGACCTTATCTGTTTACAGATCGAACCGGGTATGATAGCGTGTCTCGAAGTGACAACTGCAGAGGAGGGATGGCATGGTGTTGAAGGATAAAGTGGCGATCATTACCGGCGGCGGGAAGGGTATCGGCAGGGCTATCGCGCTCGGCTTTGCAGAAGAGGGGGCAGCGGTGGTAGTTTCGGGGCGTACCCCGTCTGTTCTTGAGGACGTGGCGCGGATGATCAGGGAGAAGGGTGGGCAGGCTCACACGATAGAGACTGACGTGAGCGACGAGCAGCAGGTGGAGCGGATGGTTGCCCAGACCCTGAGCACGTTCGGGAGGATTGATATACTGGTCAATAATGCCGGTATAATGGGTCCCACGGCCAACGTGGTCGATATGGAGCTCGCAGACTGGAACGAGACTTTGGCAATTAACTTAACAGGAAGCTTGCTCGCATGTAAGCACGTGCTCCGGCACATGATACCCAGAAATGCGGGAGCCATCGTCAATATCGGATCAGAACGCGGCAGGACCGGGGACGGAAAATCAGGCTCTCCCATGAGGACGCCTTACTCCTGCTCCAAAGCAGGCATGATCGCGCTGACAGAGTCTCTTTCGGTGGAAGTTGGCAGGTATAATATCCGCGTGAATTGCGTAACGCCCGGCCCTGTCAAGGGCGAGCGCATCATCAACGTGCTGAAGGCTAAATCGAACGTGACCGGCGAGAACGTCGATGAGCTTTGGAATAAGCTGGTTGAACCCTTTTCTTTGAGGAGGGCAGCCGAGGAAGAAGAAGTAGCTGCCGCAGCCGTCTTCCTCGCATCCGACAAGGCGAGCGGCATTACGGGGCAAACGTTATCTGTAACGTGCGGTCAACGCGTACTATTCTAGTCACCGGGGTTGTGGGTCTTAATTGTCGAGTGGCGCCGCCATGTCTCGACATATTTGTCGGTCATGCCAAGGAGCCTGGAATAGAGTCAAATAATTACAATAACTTGTGCTAGAGGAATTCGGTACGATTATTGCTCAGTGTGCGATATAGTGTATCAGTGAGGAGGATGATATGAAAAAGGTTGTCTTGATTACGCTGTGTTTCGCGGGGGTAGTATGGTTGGCCTGCCCCGGATCTGGCTACGCCCACGGCGGGTCGTACTACGGCTGGTATGTGCCCGGAGCTTTTCTCGGAGGTATGCTCTTCGGCGCTGCTATCTCCCGTCCGTATCCGGCACCGCCGCCTGCATACGGCTATCCCGCGCCCGCACCCGCTTATGCGTACCCGGCTCCTGTGTATGCGTATCCCTACTACGGGCCGCGCTATTACTGGGGACCTCGTTATTATGGTGGTTACGGGTACCGAGGGGGTTACTACGGCGGACGAGGCTATTACTGGCACAGGTGATAAGGCAGTGTGTACGGGGGTGGGGCAGTATTCTCTCTGCCCCCTAATAATTAACCAAAAAGTAATATCGTATTACAATTAAGTATTTTCAGATTCAAATAGCTGAATAAACCATTGTATTTGGTAATTGCACCTAGCTTCCCGGGCGTCTTCGTGCTTAGTGCTCGCCGGGTTCATAATGCAGCCGCGTTTTCTTCTTCAGCCGGCCGAACTTGGTGTATTCATCGGGGCCGTTGAAAGACGGGCAATAGAGTTCAATGTCTGCCGTATCGGAAAAAATCAGCGAATCGTTCTCCCTCTGCGTAACATGAGCGTGGAGCCAGAGCCGGTAATTACCCATCGTGAAGGTCAACACGTTCCCGTTGAGGGAGACAAAGTCTGAGCGGCGTTTCAGCCTGGAGATGGTGAGGACGAGGCACGCCCGGTAATTGTGCCTTGCCCACGTGTCGGAGGCCTCCTGAACGTAGGTCTTATCCTCTTTGCTCAGCGAGAAGCCTTTGGAGGCGACGACATCTTCGATGGTCTTGAAAGGGTGGGTGTGAAAATCACCGAGGAACTCATACTGCGGCCAAAAGGAAGTCACTATATCCTTTTTCAGGGTAAAGGCTTCAGGGTAAGGGCGGCAGAAGGATTTGCCAAACTCAGCCGATATGTCCATTGAAACCAGGTCCACGCTATAGAGGGTTCTCCCGTCGGCCTGTGTAACCTCGTGGCCCCACACGAGACCGAAGGTCTCTGTCATTGCCTCCTTGTGCCGCCTGCCCGCCTTGCGGTAAATGGTATAGGCCTCCAGCCCGTGAAGGCACATCTGAATGGCCGCACTTTCGGAGACCCTGATAACGTACCCTTTTTCGTTGAAATCTAAGCCCATACGATCTTCCCTCGATCCTCTCTGCTTTATTCTAACACAGGGAAGACGCTTCGGCTACCCCCGCTCCTCGGGCAAAGGCATGACCGGACACTATACCACGAGAGGACAGGGATAGGAAAATTCGCTGATTCGGTCGCGGCAGTCGCTAGATGTGTGTACCGATGGTGAAAATGCAGAAGTCTCTCTGGCCCAGACGTTCAGCTTTGGTCGACTTTCCTGAGGCGACAGCGATGATCTGTTCGAATAGGCGCTGGCCTGCGTCTTTAAGTGTCTCGCTGCCTTTGAGCACGCGGCTTACGTCTACATCAATCGCATCTCTCATAGTCCGGTATAATTCTCCGTTCGCGGTGAGTTTGATCACCGGCGCAATCGGAGACCCTATGGGGGTGCCGCGGCCCGTGGTGAACACAACGATCTGCGCGCCGCCCGCCACCATGCCCGTGAGCTGCTCGATGTCGTGGGCAGGGGTATCCATGAAAACAAGCCCTTTCCTCGTCGGTGCGAACGCATAGGGGATCGCTTCCTCCAGGGGTGCTGTGCCGGCCTTATAGATACATCCGAGGGACTTTTCTTCGAGGGTTGTGATGCCCCCTGCGATATTGCCGGGGGAAGGGTTAGCCTCCCTGATATTCTGCCCCGAATCGATCGCCTGTTTCTCCCACCATGCAGTGGCTTCGATCACCTTTCTGCCGACATCCAGCGTTCTGGCCCGTCTGGCGATAATATGCTCTGCGCCGATCAGTTCCGGGGTCTCGGAAAGGATCACGGTGCCTCCCGCAGCGATAAGAAGATCGCTCGCCACACCGAGCGCCGGGTTGGAGGCAAGCCCCGACGTGTAATCGGACCCCCCGCACTCCGTCCCAAGGATCAGCTCATTGAGCGGTATCGGCTCGCGCGCAGCCCGTGCCGCCTCCGCGAGCATTGCCCTGACGAATCGTCTTCCTGATGCGGTTGTCTTTCGTGGCCCGCCACTCGACTGAATCTCTATGAACTCAACCCTCTTACCGCTTTCGGAGATCGCCTCTGCAACCTCTCGTGCGGGCACGCTCTCGCAGCCCAGCCCGACCACCAGCACTGCGAAAACGTTAGGGTTAGTGCCAAACCCAACGAGAACTCTCTTGGTTTGCTCGCGGTCAGCACCTATCTGGCCGCAGCCGAGGATATTGGGCAGATAGGCCGCGCCCTTAAGGTTGCGCGTGATCGCATCCGCAACATGCTGTGAGCAGCCCACGCTGGGAATCACAAGAACATGGTTTCTTGTGCCGGCCTTTCCGTCTGATCTGCGATATCCCTGGAACGTCATAACCCTTCTTCCGCTTTCTTTTCGTGGCTTCTGATATTGTGGACATGTGCGTGTTCACCGGGCAGGATCCGTACGACTGCTATACCTATTGGCTCGCCATACTTGACCACATACTCTCCCGCGCCGATCTCGCATAGCGCGAATTTGTGGCCTGCCGGAACGGTCGAGGGAAGAGTAATCCGCTCGGTTCGAGCCTGATGCTCGATCGAAAGAGTGGTGCCGGCCTCTATCGATTCGAGAGCCGTAGCCACGTTGTCTTTTTCGCTGATAATGATCGCTTTACATTTCACGGCCGCTCCAAAAACCGGGTGCCACGGGCACTCAGGCCATTATCGGAACTATGAGTCCTCCCGCAGGAAAAATGGCCACGCGGGCACGGGGAAAAGCGCCCTTCATTCGGGCCAGCCCCTCATCCAATGAGGATGCGTGCTCCATCCCCATCACCGTAGCCTCTTGTTGG
>Ga0335071_10004229_pt1 | contig 14998 bp, 33 predicted proteins | sample Lox_Sample_15_FD_206724 | JGI IMG/M metagenome (GOLD analysis project Ga0335071, IMG submission 206724) | Soil microbial communities from Loxahatchee National Wildlife Refuge, Florida, United States - Lox_Sample_1.5 | ecosystem: Environmental > Terrestrial > Soil > Wetlands | place: USA... | reverse complement strand
GGCATCCTCAGAATGGTCTTTGAACTCATCGCGGTCAAAGCACGCGAGCAGTCCAGACTCACCCTCAACGATGGTGTCACGCACGTCCGCGAAGGTCTTGCCGACAAGCGCGATCCGCGAGCCTGGGTACCGTCTCGCCTTCTCCGCCGCCCACTCGGTAGACGTCTTCGTTTTCCCCCAACCTCTCCCGGCCAAGATCAGCCACGTCATCCAATTGCCGGGTGGGGCGAGCTGCTCTGGCCGAGCGATCTCACGCCACGGCCGCTTGACCGCGCCGTCAGCCTCGTCCTGGCGGCGCTTCAGCTCCTGCTGCAGTTCACGCAGCTTCCGGAGCCGCTCAAGTCGCGCATCGGCGAGTGTAGAAGCCATGTGTACACCAGTGCGAGGTTGTGGTATAGTTTATCTAACAGCAGGAACCAGGAACGGAGATTCCGGTGAACGACGATTTCGAAGACTGGACACCGTGTGAGATGTACGGTCATGAATTCGAAGACGGGTTTTGCCGAGACTGCGGCGAACAGCAAGAACTCTGAACTGACGCCAGCAGGAACCAGGAACGGAGAACGAGAATGGCAAGCATCAAATGCGGTCAGTGCAAGAAGACGCACACCAGCGTTTCAGCGGTCCGGCAGTGCTACACGGACGCTCGCGGCGGCTACCTTCGAGGTGAAGACGCCATCGCGGCTTCAGCGGAAGAAGTCCGGGCGGAAAACGCCTGGCTGCAGGCAGCTGAAGCCGGCAACCCGGATACGTGGCGCGAAAACGAACTGGAGCGGATGGCTGAGGCATCCGGTCTCCCGGTTCCTCCCGGCCTTTACTAACCTAGGTAACGCTCGCTTCAGCGTAAGCTGAAGCGAGCGTTTTGTTTACACCATCATACCATCGTGGTATGATGGTATCAGCAGCAAGAACAAGGAATGGAGAAAGCGATGGCTCTCGACATCGGTCAGCTCGGCATCCGGAACCAGCAGATGCGTGTTTACGAGCTGACGCAGCGTGCGGACAACTTCACGCTCAACAGCTCTTGGGAGCATGAAATCCAGTCCGGTCATCGGCTCGACGACGAGTGGAACAGCCGGGTCATCGAGTCGCTCATGATGCGCATCCCCGTCGGCAACATGTGGCTTGTCGACGAGAAGAGTGGTGCCAGCATCCTTGCCGACGGCCGGCGCCGGCTGGCGGCGGTCCGCCGGTTCGCGCAGGGAAGCTTCGAGCTGGCCGGCCTGAACCTGGCACCGCAGTTCAACGGCCTGCGGCACTCGGCGGTCAAGCCGTCCTTGTGGACTCGAGTTCTGGAAACGGAGCTGCCGGTGCACTCCATCACCGCCGGCACCCCGGTAGACGTCGCCGTTGAGGTACTGTCGCAGGTCCTCGACCGGCCGCTGCCCCGGAGCCTGATGGCGTCTTCCATCCGCCGAGTGCGCAACTGATGATGATGCTGGTAATGTACGCCAGTCTCGCACTGTGATATAGTTTATCTAACAGCAGCCGACCGAGGAGAGCGAGCATGAGCGTCATCGCGACGGAGGGCAAGGCGATTACCGTCCAGCGCACGACAGGTTACTACGTCACCACGGCAGACGGCCTTTACGCCGACGCCGATGGGCGCACCTGGTTCAGCAAGGCCGTCGCCGCCGCCATCTGCCGCAAGCTCGGCGGCTGGTATGAGCAGGGCAACCGGACGACCGTCAAGGATGTCGTCACCGGGTACGAGAGCGCCTGACGGTGCGAAGGAATGGAGACTGAGATGAGCGAGAGCGCGCAAGAACTGCCGGTCCTGGCGGACGTGGAAGTCGAGCCGGGTGAATACGGCTTCAAGGTAACGCCGGTCTGGTCCGGTGTCGACCGCCCGCGGTCGTACTCGGTCTGGGTCACGAAGAAGAAGAACGCGGACCGGCTTCAGGCGGCGATGCTCGCCGGCGTGGCGATCACCGTGCGCGGCATCAGCACCGACGTGAATGGCCAGACCTACCCGAACATTGAGAACCACTTCCTCGGCCGGCGCATCAACGCCGACCTGAAGCGCCTCGGATACTGAGGAGTGAGAGATGAGCGCCAAGTCAGACCGTGACAAGTTCATCGAGATGGTCTACCAGATCACGACTCCCAGTGACCTTTACCAGATGACGATCACGCTCCGAGCGCCGTTGTCCCGGCACGGCGGTGCTTTCGGCGCTCGAGCCGCCGTTTTGAAGGCGGCTCACAGCATCGGGCCGAACCCCGACGTCTCGCCCGTCATCATGACCCGGTACCGGGGCCGGCAAATCGCCAAGGTGCTGGTAAGCACCAGCGGCAACCGGCGCGTACTTCTCAATTTCGCCGACATCGGGTACGCATTGTGGACCGGCAAGGAAATCTGAAGTTGCCATCTCTCACTGCCCATTCCTGGTAAGATTAATATCAGGAATGGGCAGTGGTGAGTGGAGGACTGAGATGCTGCGACCGGAAGAGAAGAAATCCGTTGAGACCGGCGACTGCCCGAAGTGCCTGGCAGAACCAGGCAAGCCGTGCACTGTTCTCACCTCAAGTGGAGTATGGATGCTAGAATACCCGCATGACGCCAGGGTCGGTGAGAATCGCTGATGTCACGCGTAACGGCCTGGCTGGTGTCGTGCGACGCGTGTAATGCGCATGCTGAGCCGGCGCTGAGCCGCTACCAGGCGAACTGGAAGGCGAGAAAGCTCGGCTGGCTCGTCCGGACCGAAGAGCAGGGCGGCGACCGCTGCCCGGAGTGCAAAGGAGAAGATCACGTGCCGGTACTGATGATTACGCGCGGGCTGCCGGGAAGCGGCAAGACGACGTGGGCAACGGCGTGGGTAGCCGGAGACCAGGAGCGCCGAGCTCGCGTGAACCGCGACAGCATCCGGATGATGCTCGGCGGCGTTTTCAACGGTGGTGCGTCGGAAAAGCGAGCGATCGCCGCACGGGACTCACTGATTCTCGGACTGCTCAGGCGTGGATTCGACGTCGTGTGCGACGACACGAACCTGGTGCCGGCAACCGTGACTGAGCTGCGAGACCTCGCCAGGCGATGCGGCGCCGGCTTCGAGGTCTTCGACCTGACTGCCGTGCCACTCGAGACCTGCCTGGCGAGGAACGCCGCGCGGAAGGACAAGGCGCCGGTGCCGGAACCGTGGATCCGCAGCCAGCACGCTCGCTACATCGCAAAGCATGCAGAGTAGCAGAACGAAGACGAGAGCGGCTAAGCCTGGCTTCACCAGCTCACAGCGTGATATAATTGCACTAAATCTAGAAGAAAGTGAGGCAAGATGAAATGGGCGCCTGTGATGGGACCAGCGGCAACAACGGCACCGCACGGATCGTGACGGTAACCATCGAGATCGACTTCACCGAATCGAGCGTCAAGCCAGGCGACGAAGTGAACGTCACTCGCCGGTGGCTTCACGAACTGGCAGAATCAGCCAGCAAGGCGAGCGCGTTCGTCACCATGACGAGCTAACCGGCACTGGCGGCTACGCGCCGCCGGTGCCGTTCTGCGTCTGGCGAAGCTCGTGCTCGAGCCGGATGATCTCCGCTTCGACGCTGTCGATCGTCAGCACCTCAGATCGCGTCGGCGCGTTGAGGCCGAGGAGCTTTGACCGAGTGTCTTTGATCTTGAGGATGCGGTCGATGCACTCCAGCACGAACCGGTCATCTTCGAGCGGGATCTCGTAGTCGTCACGGACGATCCGGCCGTTCGACACGAGGATGTGCCGAGCTCTCAGCTCGATCCAGCACGCTCGCTCCAGCTCATCGAGAGACTGGAGCTCGAGCAGCCGCTGCTCATCACGCGCCACTCGGACGGTGTTCGCCAGGCCGCGCCGGATGGCCGCACCGGCTCGAACCGGGTCGCCATTCAGGCCGAGATGCTCGGCGATCTCCTCGAGAGACCATCCGAGCGCTTTCAAGCGAACCGCTTGGCTGTCTCTCGCTGGCCCTCTCTTGTAGGGCCCCCTGGGAGGCAGCGGTACGAGGATCTCTTCAGGCATGTGGACACCGAGACTTCACTGTAATATGGTTTTACTAACGGCAACGAAGACTGGAGAAGAGCATGAGCGTCATGATGAGCGTTACCTTCGACCCGATGGACGAGGGCGTCAGCCCGGATGCGTGGGCTTCATTCTGCGCCGGTAACGGGCTGGTAGCCGAGCCAGGGAACTGGCTCTGGTACCAAGGTGAAGTCGAAGTCGACTACCTGCCGGAGAAGCGCACCGTCACGTTCTCCACGACGGGCGGCCAGGACGCGCGAGACAACCTGATTATGCTGGCGCTGGGCTTCTGGAAGAAGTTCTCCGGCAAGCTCTACGCTTCAGGAGAGCTGCAGGCGGTGATCGTCGACCTGGTCACTCAAAGCATGCTGTAGCCAGCCGGTCACGCGGCCGGTACCGGAAGGTGCCGGCCGTTTTCCGTCGTGATGTACTACCGCGCTGAAGCGTGGTATGATGATATCAGCAGTAGAACCCAGGAATGGAGAGCAAGGTGACGCGTGATCAAGCATACCAGCATCTGATTCACGCTGGCGTCAAAAGCGGCTATGAGCGAGTGCTTATCCTCGATGCTGCTGAAGAGCACGAAGTCTGGCGTGAGAAGCTCGCCAGCGGAAGCTACGTCACCGTCGAGTGCGTTGACGGCAGCTGGGCGTTCCAGGATGGCTGGCAGCCGGCGATCCTCGCCGTCGAGAAGCGTTAAGTGGTGCTGTAAGCAAGCCGTGGACGCTTCCACTCCAATGTGGTATGATTGTCTCAGTCAGGAAGGGAGAGCAAGATGGCCAGCTGGAACCAGAACCAGGTCGAGGTCGTCCCGCGCCGGAACGCCGGTGGTGTCACGGTTTACGTACGGAACGGCTGGAGCCGGACCGGGCACTGCCGCCGCTGCGACAACGGCCTGCTTCACACCGCCCGCCGGCGTGGTGCCGGTGGCGAGAAGCCGTCGGGGGTGATCCTCGCTAACCGCCCGGTTAAGTACCAGTGGGAAGACGAGATCGCTCCCGGCGAGAAGCCCGGCTTGCGCCGCAAGGTCCGGCACCGCGAGAAGGCTGCCGTCCGCCGCCTCGTGATCGAGGAGAGCTGAGATGACGATGCTCGCGTTCAAGCGCGATCTGCTGATCGCGACTGGCTACGTCAACTGCCCGAAGTGCGGCGCGAAACCGCTTTTCTCATGCGTCAAGAAGCGCCGTTCTCGAGTCATTGAGCTTAGTGAACCGCACGGCGCTCGAGTCCGGGCAGTTTTCCGTGAGATCAGGGCCCGAGAATCATGAGCCGGGAAATCGTCACGGTAGAGAAAGTCCCAGTCGCATGGGCGAGTGGTGAGCCGGTGAGCCGAGAGGACCGCATTAAGATCGCGCTTCTCCGGCTCGCCGGCTGTAGTTGTGAGCTGCCGCTGATCCGGCACGCCTACGATGAGCACGGAAAGCTGAACGACGGCGTCCGGTGCAAGGTTTGCGGTACGATGGCCCGCTTTGAGACGCCGACGGTCGAAGACGTACTGGCGTGGAACCGTCGCTCACATCAGATGACGATGGCGTTCATCCGGGAAAACCACGGCGCCTTCGACGGCTGGGTGAGCGAGTGCTTTGACGGCTGCGGCTGCGAACTGAGCAGTGACGCTACGGTGTGATTTCCAAGAAGCACGGCTGGAAGACGGGAACCTCCGGGTTATCGGTGATCTTCACCCAGACCTGGTAAAGGCCCTGCGCCAGTGAGACACCGCTATTCGCCGGCCCGACGAGGCATTGCGCCCAGTACGCCGGGCCGGGGAACACCGCCCACGACCCAGTGTACCAGACGGACGGCGACGTTTCCGGGTACGACTCGAGCGTGAACGCGAACTGCACCGCGTCACTCGTCGGGTCGTAGCCTGCCGGTGACGCAATCGTGATAAGTACTTGGATCTGGTTGGTAGACAACACCGACTGGGATAGCTTGCCGGCCATGCAGCCTCCTGCGCTAATTCCGGCTGCTGCCGGTACTCCAGTTGACCTGGCTTCCAGCCGTGCCCCACTTGAGCCGAGCTCCTGCCGTCGCCCATCGCCATCTTACCGTGACGGCGGTGAACACGATAACGGTGCTTCCCAAGAGCTTCTCCCATGCCGTGCTGTCAGTACCAGCCGTGCGCTTCCCAGAAGGCCTGAGCGGCACACGCTCCGCCATATGAGGCGTTAACGTACGATCGCATCCACAGCAGCTGCGTCATGGGGTCGCTCTGCCAGTCAGCGCCTGCGCTGGCCATCTTGCTGCCAGGCAGTGACTGCGGCAGCCCGTAAGCGCCAGAGCTCGGGTTAGTCGCGTAGACGTTCCAGCCGGACTCACGAGTGATGATCCAGGCAGCGCATGAGTACGCTGCGCCGAAGACGCGCTCGGCGTCAGCTTGCGGTGAGCCAGCGGAAGTAAGGACGACTGGAGGAGCCGAGGGAGAGCCATGGTGAGCCGGCGGCTGAGAAGCCGCAGCCGGCAGTGCCGTCGTGCACTTCGCTGGGATGAACAGCCGCTGGCCCGGCTCGATGAGGCCTGGGTTGCCGCCGATGATCTTCTTGTTCGCGTCGTAGATGCCCGGCCAGCACTGTGGCCTGCCGTACACGACGCCGCTGATCTGGCTCAGTGAGTTGCCGGGACGAACCGTCCACGAGAAGATGCGGTGATGAGCGGCTTTACCGGAGGTGGCAGCGTGAAGTGATGTGGTTGAAGCGTGAGCTGCAGTGACGATGAGCCTGGACGCTGGACCGGCCGCGAAGCTGAACCCGAGAACGAGAGCGGTTGAGATGACGAGCGCCAGCATTCCAGCCACTGCTTTCAAGCGCGAAAGGCCGGAGTTGAGCGCACGGCCGGCAAACTGCCGAGCAGATGAGGTAAGCATGATGAGTGCCTTCGACAGCGCCGAGCAGCTGCTCGGCGCATCCTCGCCCCTGCGGTGCGGCTCGCGTCATGATACTGCGAGGCGGCCGTGTTGCCGGCGGGGTCAAGGCTGGCAGGCTCACCGTGCGCACCGGGCGCTGTCACCGGTGCGTGCCTGCGTTGAAGACACTTCTCGTACTGGAATCAGTATACTCCATTTCTCGCTCTGATGTCCAGTAGTGACGTGAGGCGCCTTCTTGCAGGTACCGGTTATCCGATAGTAACCTGGCATCGAGTGGGCTGCCAGCCGTTCGGCTGAAGAGCGCCGGTGATGAGTGTCACGCGTCCCACTCCAGCCAGATAACACCGGCCTTTCCGAGATCGGTGGGAACCAGCAGCGGTGAGCTGTGCGGCAGATGATGCTCAGCTTGCTTGCCGCACCAGTATTTGCAGAAGCTCACGACCGGGCAGAATCCCGCCGCTGCGTGCCGGTCGTGCGCCTCGAAGTCGAACGCGCCGGCCGGCTGGTATGACCGGCCATCAGTGCCAACCGCCGCGTGATCAGTCATCACCCGCGAGCGGCTCAACCACGCCGCCCATCAGCCGGAGCTCTCCAGGGTGAAGCCGCGCCGCCGCCTGAGCCATGATGAAGTGCTGGATCGCGTGAACGCTGGCTCGCAGTTCCGCGAGGTCGTCATCTCGCGTCGGCCCGTCACCACAAACGTTGTCTCTGATGTGAGAGTACAGCCGGCCGGCCATCTGGACCGCGGTCATCTCAGCCTCAGTCAGGCCGGCTGCCGGCAGTTTGTCAGTCAAGCCACTCCCACCTCGTCTTATACTCGGGATGCCCGTGCACTCGCTCGAGGTCTTCCAGGCTTGCCCACAGTGATGTGGATCGGAACTCGGTCCGCCACCGCACCGCAACGGTGCCGTCGGTGAAGACGGCTCCCTCGAACTGCACTTCGTCCGGCGGGTTTGCGGTGCCCTGCTCGAGGTATTCCGCCGGCGGCGACATGCGGTAAACCTGGAACCGGCGCATCACGGCTTCACCTCACCTCTGAATGACGTCCGCTGGTCGAGGCCAGTGCCGAGTTCTCGGACCAGGTAAGGATCGTTGCCCGGGCCGTGGCTCGGCGCGTACGGCCGGACCAGGCCGCACTGCTCGTCCTCGAGGCTCGTGAACTCACCGGGATGCTCGGCAGACACCACGCGGAACGCGAAGAACTCCATCGCCTCGTGCCGCTCGACCAGCAGCAACTGGTCGAAGAGCCACCGCCGCCAGGACCGCTCATCGTACGCCGCCGGCGGCACCGGCATGTAGTGGTTGACGTGGTACGTCTCACCGTATTCCGGGCGGTACGAGTTGTAGCCTTGCGTTGTGATGATGAGTGTCAGGCCAGCACTGCCCTGCCCTCGGTCGAGGTCGAGCAGTGAGAACTCCCAGCCGGGCCGGTACTGCAGGCGGCTCACCAGATCGTAGAGTGCGTCCGGTCGTGGTGCGATCTGCCTCATGCGCTTTCTCGTCTCACCAGATCCGGCAGTGGCCCACAGATGCCGCACGTAACGCGGATCACCCCGGACACGGCCAGATGCGGGCACGAGAAGTGCCCACCGTTCAACAGAGTATCCAGGTGACCGCCGCGCACCACTTCAGTTCCCGGCGGCGGCAACTGTTCCAGAAACTGCTGGGCTCTGGTCTTCTGCCGGCCAGCGAGCCAGCGGCGCAGCCACCTCATCGTTTACGGCACCGGCTCGAGAACGCTCGCGATCGCGGCGTACGCTCTCGCCAGTTTCTCGGCGTCATACACTCGGACGTGCCGCCGTCTTGAGCCGCCGTTCCGCTTGCCGGCGGGCTGGAAGCCGAAGAGGTGCACGAGCTGGCGGACCTGCGCCTCCGTCAGGTCTGGCGGGCCGAGGATGCGAGACGCGTCCGACACCGACCAGTACCGCTCGTCATCCGGCGGCACGACGGGAAGAGTGCTGGTGGCGTAGCCGCGGCGGTTGTCACGCTTCTCAGCGGCATCGCCTTCTTGCTCTGCGTTCATGCTGTCCTGTCTTGCTGAGCAGTACCGCCCTCCAGGCGGTCGTGGATGAGCCGGGCGAGGTCGGCCGGCGTCACGTAGCCAGGCCATCTGCCGTCATTGAAGAGATGGATGCCGGCGTCCAGGTAGCAGTTATCGGTGATCTGGCTACAGATCTGATGGCCGGTAGCCGCGATGTACTTCCGCAATCCAGGGACTGGGATGCGCAGCCGGTGTGCTGCCAGTGCGACGTAATCAAGCCAGCTGTAAGGAATGCCCTCATACTTGAGAGCCGCGGTGATGATTTTCCGCCGCTGTGCGCTGGTGAGCTCGAAGGCGCCGGATGACCAGAGCGCTCCCGGCAGTTCTTCCGGTGGGCACGGCAGCGGCTTCAGCCGGGCGCCGCCGGGGTAGGCGCTGAATGTCCAGCCATACGGCGCGCCACTTCTCCGGATCAGCATCTCGAAAGTCCCGGCAGCTTCAGGGATCAGAGAACCGGCGTATATCTCAGCGTGCTGGTATTGTGTGAAGCCGGTGCCGTTGAGCTGCTCACCCAGCCGGATGAGCTCCCCCGCCTCACCGGAAACCGGAACGCAGCAGAAGTCACCCGGCTGGACGGCAACCGCCACGGTCGTCAGACGGCTTCCGCGTCGTCATCGTCGGCTGCCGTCTCTTCGAGAGATGAGACGGCAGCCTGCAGCGGTGTCACGGCTTGCGGCTCGGAACCGCCGCCGACGAGGATGACGTGCCCGTGTGCGTTCTGCTTTGCCATGTACCGCGTGACGCGGCTCTGCTCGAGGCGGATGTCGCGCGCCGACCAGCTTGCCGGGACCTGCACTACGAGAGTCTCGGTGGCTTTCACAACTTGCATTGCCATGCTGTGTTCATCCCATCATTTGCCGCGGCGACGTGCCGCGGTGACTGTCCTACTTCTTCTCTTCCCAAGAGCGAGATGCTCTGGTGAAGTCTTCCGCGTCACGGCGCACTTTCGCGGCTCGCTGGCGAAACTCGAAGGCGACGTGAGACCGCAGCGTGCTCACGTCGGCTTCGAGAGCTCTCTGGCACATCGTCACGCAATTGCATCTGAAGACGCAATCGACTGGCAAAAATGACTGCGGGTTTACACCGTTCGACACAAGATGCATCGCGAGCTCATCAACGTACCGCTCAGCCGGCCCACGCCAGAGCTCATCGAGCGCTCGGCTGACGACTGCCGGCGTCAGCTGGCCGGCAGCCTGCGCCGGCGGTTCTTCAGGACCGCTCATCAGCCTGCTCCGGCAGCAGCAGCAGCAGCTCATCGCAGGCTGGATCTGGGAACGGCAGCAGGCCGAGCTTCTCTCGAGCATCGTTGATCGTGATGCCGCCGCGAGAAACGTCTCGAGTGAGCCGCTTCAGCTTCTTCTGTGCGTGACGCTGGCGCCACTGCTCTTGCATCGAGTTGGTGAGCTTCACTCGGCCTCCTCTCGCGGCCAGCCCGGCGGCGACAGCCGATGGACGTGAGCCAGCTGAGCCATGATCAGCCCCGCCTTCATCTTTACCCAGTTCTCGTCGAGAGCCCAGCCGCCGCCTTCTTGGATGAGCCGGCTGACTTCTTCGACGAGTGATGTGAACAGCTTGGAAGAGTTCTCCCGGCGCGTCTCCGGATGAGTCGTCCAGTTGGGCTTCCAGTCCGGGTTCTTCTCAACGGCAGTCACGCGGCCCCCTGCTGTGGCAGCGCCGGCAGGCCGGAGACGCCGTCGTGCCACACCAGCTCAGCCTGCCGAGTGAAATCGCTCCACTCGATCTTGGCACTCGGCCGGTTCCCATCTTGGTCTCGGCAACCCGGGTTGACGCACCGGACGACGCCGTGAAGTGCCCAGTACCGCAATGTCAGGCAAGCGCAGAATGGGCACGGCCGCTCCGCCTCACCCGGCTGCCTCGGCAGCCGCTTGATCTCGCTCGCTTCTCCGAGAACGCGAGCGGCTCGGCTGTTCCAGCGCTCGAGCCAGCGAGCCGTCTCGAAGCCTCTCTCCCCATCTGCTGAGCTGCCGAGATTCCAGACGCTGTCGAGAGCGAGAAGAGTGTTCGCATCGCTAGAGCCTCTGTCACGAGGGGGAAGGCCAAGATGCGCCTTCAGGTCCATTTCTTCTTGCCGGGCCCACTTGCGAAGCTCGAAGATGAGAGAAGCCGCCGCGGGATGCCACGGCGGTTTCGAACCGGGATGCGAGCCGGATGAGTTCCCACCCTGCTGAGATTGTGATGGCAGCAGCGCGTCAAGCCGGGTAAGCGCCGCTTTCGCCTGCAGCACGGAACTGGCGATCCGGTCTTGGCAGCTGGCAGCACTATCACTCGGCACGTGATCATTATACACCACACGGCAGAGGCTATGCCAATACCGCTTTCGCGAGATCACGCGACGTGCAACGGCGAAGTCACTTCGCAGGCTTTCCTGCGCTCGTCATCAAAGCGGCGAGTGCGCTAGCCGGAGTGGCCGCACGCTTGCAGACTTCGACCACCGCTGCTGGAGAAATGCCATCCAGGGTAACGGCGTTCTCGGCGGCCGGGACGGCCGCGCCCTCGTAGTAGTGGCTGATAATCTCTCGTGCCTGGCCGTCGCTGCACAGCCCGAATTCCTCGATTACGTCGATGCGGCCTGGCTGGACCAGAGCCCGGTCCAGCCTGCCCGGCTCGTTGCCAGTCATGATCATGATGAGGCCGTGAGGCGTCACGACACCGTCGGTCGCGTTCAGCAGGCCGGCGAGAGTGACGCGGCCTTCCGTCTCGTCGTCACGCTGTGTCGCGGCATGGTAAATATCAGCATCCTCGAGCAGCAGCACCGACCGAGGAGAGATCTTGGCGACCTGCTTCAGCAGGTCGCCGTCCTTGCGGATATCGCCGAGAGAGATGCACCAGAGGTCCATCTTGAAGTGACCGGCGAGAGCGCGAGCGAACGACGTCTTGCCCGTTCGAGGTGGGCCAGTGAACAAGTAGCCGCGATGCCAAGGCATTCCTCGCTGGACGTAGAAGTCTTCGGCTTCGAGGAACCGCCGCATGTCGGCGACAATCCTCTCAGCCTGGCCGGGAGCCAGGATCACTGAATCCAGCGGCCGCGGCGGCACCTCATCGAGTGATTCCCAGCCCCACTCAGCGTGGATCCTGACTTGCGGCAGCCGGTCGTCATTGCTGAGCTTCTGCACCATCTTGCTGATCTGGCTGACGACCGCGTCACGGCCAGCCGCTGACTTCGCCGTGAACATGAGCTCCGGCGGCTTGTAGACGCCGCCTTCCGATCCCTCAGCCGCGAACCGGCCCTCAGAGATGGCAGCGGTGACCTTGTGACTGCCGATGCGGATATCACACTCGTACCGGCCGTCATACAGCAAGCCGGTGTCCCACGTCCAGTTGCCGTTCTTCTTCACTCGGTTTGAGAAAGCGACCAGCGACCGCTGGCTGCTCGGCGGCAGCGCACTCAGCAGCCACTCGTGCACGAAGCCGTACGCTTCATCGTCTCCTCGGATTGCGACGGTGTAATGCGACCGCTCATCGAGCCAGTCCCTGGCTCGGATGGCGAACGGCCTCGCCGCCTGCGCCAGCGCAATCGCAAGCGCCACCCTCGGTGCCCGCGACTTCAGCGTGCTGATCAGGTCAGACAAGTCGCCGCTGTGGCGAGCTGGCTCAACTTCACTGCCGGTCAACGTCAGTACCCTCATTCCTCTGTTTTTAGCTGCTTTCTTTACCGGTGCCGGCGTCGTGCGGCTGAACTTGACGCTTTCACTCATGGTTCCCCCGTGATATGCTCAGCGGCATGGCTGATGGCCTGGCACGGCAGGCAGTTCCTCTCAAAGCCCGGTCAGTACAGCTTCAGGCCGCCGGTCACGAGGTCGACGGCGTCGTCCCAGTCCGGCCCGATGGCCGCCGCCACTCCAGCACAGCAGGCAAAGCCAGGTTTTCACTCACGGTCTTCTCTGCTCACTTTCCTCAGTGAACGGCTACCCTACCGGGACTTGCCGGTCCAGCGGCCGAACGGGCTGGTGAAGTAGGTGTAAGCGAGGACGGCCTCGCCGAGTGCGCCGATGGCGGCGGTGATGATGAACGCGGTCATGGGTCAGCACCAGTTCCTCTCGTTGCAGTTACGGCACGTGTATGATGCGGGCTCGGCGGGCTTCTTGTTCTCGTCAAGCCACACCGCGAAAGAGACGATGATGATGAGCTCACTGACGATGCCGACGATCACCGACATGATGACAGCCGGCAAAGCCACCGGCCCCGCATTGCCGAGGCCGTGTGACGCGGTTGCCACAGCGGACGGCACGCCGACGGCGGCAAGCAAAGATACGATTGCCGCTGAAGCAAACTTGGCTTTCACCACTGTGTTCCGCTTCTCCCAGGCGGCGACCAGCTTCCGGTGCTCACTGAACTCGGCAGCAGCCGGCAGCTGCTGTGACGGCATTGCCGGCAGTCCCTTCTCACTCACCAGCCGCTTCAGTGCGTTGACGTGCTTCGCGGTCTCGACGCAGTGGACGAGCGACTCTCGCTCCTCGTCATCCAGGTAGCCGGCAGCATACATCTCATTGGCGTAAGATGCGTACCGGTCGCGATCGGCGTTAGACGCGCGAGGCCCCGGGTTCTCCACAATTTCTCCTCTCTGTTCCTGCTCTGTGCTGATTATATCACCTGTAGCGCTGCCGGAGCAGCTTTTCCCGGTGCTCAGCGATGGAGACTCCTCGGAAGGCACCGGGAGCAATGCCTTCCGCCCAGCGCCTGGCCGCTTCGAAGTCTCGCGTCTGCAGGCCGGTGCTCGGGTCGCACGGCAGCAGCAAGGCATCAGGCACAGCGTGCTGAGTGATGCACTCAACGTCAAGGTGGAAAATCTCATCGTCAGCCCACGCGAACGGCCGGCCGGCGGCGTACTCGAGCAGAGCTTCGGTCTTCCACGACTGCGACGGGCCTCGGCTGCCATACTTGTTCTCAGCAAGAGCGACCGGCAGTTCCGGCAGGCCGAGATGAGGGCCGATGCGCACGTTGGCGCTGTGTGCCCACGCCGTCGCCCAGACGAGCTGCACCGGCAGCTTCAGCAGCTCCGGGCCGTGCTCCGGCCGCAGCCACACTCGCCTCTTGCCGTTGTCACGGCGGCCATCCGGCTTCACGGACGGCGGCACCTGCCAGCGGAAGGTCTGGTAACCATCAGGCCGCTTCGATAGGTCGTTGTCCCACGGGTGAAGCGGCCCGTCGACGTCGAGGAAGAGGATGGGCAGATCACTCTCAGCCATGATGCGCCTCCGATGTGGTTTCTGCTCTTGCTTATGATGCTAATATACCACAAGAAGACGTCATCTGGACAGCAGCGCCCACCGGCTCGAGATCACGAGTATTGTGGTATAATTGCAGCAGAGAAAGAGAAGAGAAAGAAAGGAGCACCCGTGCAGGTTTTCATGCCGTGGCCAGGGTTCGAGGCGTCGGCGCGAGCTACCGACACGCGCCGCCTGCAGAAAGGCATCATCGAGGCGTACCAGATCTTGCGAACGGCTCTCGGTGAGAGCGAAGGCTGGAAGAGCCATCCGGCGGTGAAGATGTGGGCGGCTCATCCCGGACCGCTCGCCGGCTGCGCGATCGAGATGGCCGTCGTGTGGCGCGAGCGAGGCGGCGGAACGAGCAAGGCAGTTGATGGCATCCTGGAACTGGAACGCCGGCACTGCCTTGACATCCAGGCTGCGAAGCCGTGGGCGGCTCACTCTCGAGCGTTCTGCCTTTCTCATCAGCTGAACCTGGCGCGGAAGCGCCCGGAGCTGTACGGCCGGCTGTTCAAGATGACTGCTGCCGAAGTTGAGCTGGCTATGACTGAGCCGTACCTCTGGCCGGTGGCACCTGGCGTGTACCAGGTAGGCACTCGAGGCACGGGCAGGCTGTTCCAGCCGGCATTCGGCGGTACGATGACGCATGGTGCTCTCACGGTTTCCAGCCGTGAAGCGGAAGAGCGCTATCAGCGAGATCTGCCAGAGCTGTGCCAGCGCTATGACCGGTACTATGGCCGGGAAGCAGTGCTCGCTGAAGATGCCCGGTCTCTAGAGAAAGAGCTTCTGGCTGATCTCGGCATTATCGGAGCAAAGCCGCAGTAGGCCTCGCAAAGCAGTGCTGAGCTTCCGTCAGTCGACGTCGTACTCGCGGTCT